>Ga0070667_100000842_pt1 | contig 28434 bp, 34 predicted proteins | sample KBSS33metaG_FD_64659 | JGI IMG/M metagenome (GOLD analysis project Ga0070667, IMG submission 64659) | Switchgrass rhizosphere microbial communities from Kellogg Biological Station, Michigan, USA - KBS S3-3 metaG | ecosystem: Host-associated > Plants > Roots > Rhizosphere > Soil ...
CATCCCTCGCCTTGCCGGCGAAGCGCAGGTCCGCCGCATCGCCCTCGTCGACCCATCCGAGGAAGACGGCGGCCGGATCGAACTCACGCAGAAGGCCGAGCGCGCGGTCGACCAGCCTGTCATCGAGCTGTCCCGCTGCTATCAGCGTTGCGATCGCCATGGCTGAAGTTCGTCCTCCACTTGTCGTCATCGCCGGGCCGACCGCCAGCGGCAAGTCGGCTTTGGCCCTCGCGCTTGCTCAGCAAATCCGAGGCGTGATCGTCAACGCCGACAGCGCGCAAATCTATCGCGACCTCAAGATTCTGAGCGCCGCGCCGACGCCTGAAGAGCTCAAGAAAGCCGATCATCGGCTGTACGGCATTCGCGATGCCGCTCTACCATGCTCTGCCGCCGATTGGGCGGAGATCGCGCGCGACGAGATCGCGGACATCCATCGCAGCGGCCGAACGCCGATCCTCGTCGGTGGCACCGGGCTTTACCTCCGCACGCTGCTCGACGGCATTGCGCCCGTCCCGGCGATCGACCCCGAGGTCAGGGCCAGGGTCCGCGACGCGGACACGGCCGACAGTTACGCGAAGCTCACGACCTTCGATCCTGGTGCCGCCGCGCGGCTCAAGCCCGCGGACACGGCGAGGGTCAACCGTGCGCTGGAGGTCATCCTGTCGACTGGGCGGACGCTCGGCGAATGGCAGCAGCAGCGCGAAGGAGGAATCGCCGAGCACTTATCGCTTCGGCCGCTGATCCTGCTCCCCCCGCGCAAATGGCTTTATGCCCGCTGCGACGAGCGGTTTGCACACATGATCGACCAGGGTGCGGTGAGCGAGGTCGAGGCGCTGCTTGCGCGACGGCTCAACCCCAACCTGCCGGCGATGCGCGCGATCGGCGTCCGGGAGCTCTCGGCCTATCTCCTCGGCCAAGGCTCGCTCGACGAGGCCGTCGCCGCGGGCCGCCAGGCGACCCGGCGCTATGCCAAGCGCCAATATACCTGGTTCGCGCATCAGCCCCCGGCCGCGTGGCTAAGGTTCCAGGAGCCGCTCGACGTCGACCGGCTCGGCGAAGCGCTGGCTCTGCTCAGCGCGAAGGGCTAGGCGCCGCGCGATGGAGCTGATCCGCGACGCCGACATCGATCCTGCCCCGCTGGCCGGCAAGCGTGTCGCGATCCTTGGCTACGGCAACCAGGGGCGCGCCCAGGCGCTCAACCTTCACGACAGCGGCATCGACGTCGTGGTTGGCCTGCGTGGCGGGTCGGGGAGCGCGATCGAGGCTGAAGCGGCAGGTCTTTCCACCGCCCTTGTCGAAGACGCGGTCGCGTCCGCCGACGTCGTGATGATGCTTGCGCCCGACGAGATCCACGCGGCACTCTATCGCGAGATCGAGCCGCATCTTCGCCAGAGCGCGGCGCTGGGCTTCAGCCACGGGCTGTCGGTGCGCTTCGAATTCATCGAGCCACGGGCCGACCTCGACGTATTCCTGATCGCCCCCAAGGGGCCGGGCACCGCGCTTCGCTCGCTCTACACCGAGGGCAAGGGAATGCTCGCGGCCTGGGCGGTCGGCCAGGATGCGACTGGCAATGCTCGCAGCATCGCGCTGGCCTATGGCCGCGCGATCGGCTGCGGCCGTGCCGGGTTGATCGCCACCAGCTTTGCCGAGGAAGCCGAGGCCGACCTGTTCAACGAGCAGGCGGTTGTGTGGGGCGCGGTGCCCGAGCTGCTCATCGCGGGTTTCGAGACCCTCGTCGCGGGCGGCGTCTCGCCCGAGCTCGCCTATCTCGAATGCGTCGGCGAGCTGAAGCTGCTTGCCGACCTCATCGAAGCGCGCGGGATCGCGGGCATGCGAGAGGTCATTTCCAATACCGCGGAGCTCGGTGCGCTGCTTGGCGGACGGCGCATCGTCGACGAGAGCGTGCGCAGGCGAATGGCCGAAGTGCTGACCGAAGTCCGCGCCGGCAGGTTCGCGGGCGAGCTGCGGCAGGAAGAGGCAAGCGGTTACGCGCGGCTTGAGCGAGCGCGCGAGGAAAACCGCAAGACCTTGCTCGAAGAGACCTACCGCCGCCTTAGCGACGCCGAAAGTTAATCAGCCGATCGTCTGCCGTGCCGGCTCGGGGCGGTCACCTGTGCTTGCACGCTCAAGATAGGCGCGTTGCATCTTGCGATGCGTTTCCGCGACCTTCGGGTCGGCCGCGCTCGACGCCAGCTCCTGCTCCTCGGCCGCGCGCTGCGCGAAATAGATGCGGTCCTGGTCAGCCATGGCGCGCCTCCTCGTCAGCGAAGCGCGGAAACTAGCAGATTCAGGCCTCTTCCGCGACCGTTTGTTTCGCCCGCTCGATCGCTTCGAGGAGGATCCGGCGAGCGTCGGCGGCATCACCCCACTTGCCGACGCGGACCCATTTCTCGGCTTCGAGGTCCTTATAGTGAGTAAAGAAATGCTCGATCTGCTGAAGCACGATCGATGGCAGGTCCTGCCGCTCGCCAACGTCGGAGTAATAAGGGAAGGTCGAATCGACGGGCACGCAGATCAGCTTCTCGTCGCCGCCATGCTCGTCCTCGAGGTTGAGGACGCCGATCGGCCGGGCGCGGACGACGCATCCGGGAACGAACGACGAGCGGGCGATCACCAGCGCGTCGAGCGGGTCGCCGTCCGGCGAGAGCGTATGCGGGACGAATCCGTAGTTCGCCGGATAGCGCATCGGCGTGTGAAGGATCCGGTCTACGAACAAGGCGCCAGAGACCTTGTCGAACTCGTACTTCACGGGCTCGCCGCCCACGGGGACTTCGATGATGACGTTGATGTTCTCGGGCGGATTGTCGCCAGTCGGGATGAGATCGATGTTCATTGCAGCTGGCCGGTGCCCCTAAACAGCGCGAGCCCCAAGAACAATGCCGACACGCTCGCTGCCACCGAACCCACCATATAACCCGCAGCGAGGCCGTAGGCGTGGCGCTCGATCAGCAGCGCGCTATCGAGGCTGAAGGCGGAAAAGGTCGTGAATCCGCCGAGAATGCCGGTTGTGAGGAACAGCCGCACATGCTGGCCGATGCCCGGACGGAAGGCGAAATAACCGGCGAGCAAGCCCATCAGGAACGAGCCGACGACGTTGACGATCAGCGTGCCGAAGGGAAATCCATAGCCGAACAGGCGGGCGGAACCGACATTCACGCCGTGGCGCAAGGCCCCACCAACCCCGGCCCCAAGGAAGACGATCAGATAGAGCATCGCCGCGTTGCTTACTTCCGGCCGAACAATTTTTCGATCTCATTATGCCGGAGCCACCGCGGACACGCTGCACAGCTTGGTGAACTGGCGCGGGACATGTCGCCGATGCTAGGGAGACAAAGAGCAACAGGAGGGTCCAATGACGAAATCGCTATTGCTGCTTTCTGTCACACTGCTGCTGCCGGCATGCCAGCAAGCTCAAAAGCCGGCGAGCAACGCCGGCGAGGCGAATAGCAGCGCTACTGTCGAGCCACGGGCGGATGAGCAGGCAATCCGAGCGCAGGTCGATCGTTGGCTCCAACTCGTAAAGGCCAAGGACGCAGCAGCCATTGCGCAACTCTACACCGAGGACGGGGCGGTGATGCCGCCAAACGGCCCGATCGGCAAAGGCCGCGCCGCGATCCAGCAGGCATGGGCATCCATGATGGGCACTCCGGGTTTCGATCTGACCTTCGTTCCGGAGCAGATCATCGTGTCATCGTCGGGCGACATGGCGCTCGACCGGGGCACGTACAAGCTAGCGGTTGCGCCCAAGGGCAGCGCACAGACCGACACCGGCAAATATGTGGTTGTCTGGCGGAAGGTCGGCGGCGAATGGAAAGCGGCCGCGGACATATTCAACAGCGATTTGCCAGCCAGCTAACGGCGTCACTTCCGCCCGAACAATTTCTCGATCTCGCCGTGACCCAGCTTCACCCAGGTCGGCCGGCCGTGGTTGCACTGGCCCGATCGCGGCGTGACCTCCATTTCGCGCAGCAGCGCATTCATCTCGGCGACGGACAGGACACGGCCGGCGCGGACCGAGCCGTGGCAGGCGATGGTCGCGGCAACATGGTCGAGCTTGTCCCGCAGGCTTAAGGGTCCGCCGAGCTCGGCGATCTCGGCGGCAAGGTCGGCGAGCAGGCCCGCGACGTCGGTCTTGCCCAGCGCCGCGGGCACCGACCTGACCAGGACAGCCGTCGTTCCGAACCGCTCCACCTCGAGCCCCATTTCGGCAAGCTCGGCAGCGGCCCCGTCGAGCCGGTCGCAATCGGGCTCGTCGAGCTCGACGACGGTCGGGATCAGCAGCGCCTGGCGGGCGACGCCGCCCCCTTCCCGCGCGGCGCGCATCCGCTCGAGCACCAGCCGCTCGTGCGCAGCGTGCTGGTCGACGATGACCAAGCCGTCCTCCGCCTCGGCGACGATGTAGGTCGCGGCGACCTGGCCGCGCGCAACGCCGAGGGGATAGCTCGGCACAGGCTCGACGGCGCGCTCGGCGCGGGCATGAGGAACGAACGAGACCGGCTCGAACGCCCGCTGCTCCTCCCGGACTACCGCCGGCCCGACCGCCAGCGCCGGCTGTGCCTCGTAGCTTTCGCTGGTCGTCCACATGACGGGCGCCGCGGCTTGCTCGCGGGCGGCGCTGCGCTGGCTCTCCTCGTCGAGCGCGTGGCGAAGACCCCCGACGATCAGCCCCCGCACCGCTGACGGATCGCGGAAGCGCACCTCGGTTTTCGCCGGGTGCACGTTGACGTCGACCTCGTCGAGCGGGACGTCGAGGAACAAGGCGGCGAGCGGATGGCGGTCGCGGGCGATGAGGTCGCGATAGGCGGCGCGTAGCGCTCCGACCAGCAGCCGGTCCTTCACCGGCCGCGAATTGACAAACAGATATTGCTGGTCGGCGACACCCCGGTTGAAGGTGGGGAGGCTGATGACCCCGGTGAGGCGAAGGCCCTCACGCGTGCAGTCGATCCCGACCCCATGCCGATCGAGCTCATGGCTCAACAGCTCCGCGACGCGCGTCGGCGCATCCGCCGGCTGGAGGGTCAGGATACGGCGACCGTCATGGTCGAGCGTGAAGCCAACGTCGCTGCGCGCCATCGCGAGGCGCTTCACCGCGTCGAGGCAGGCGGCATATTCGGCGCGCGGGCTGCGCAGGAACTTGCGCCTTGCGGGAACCTTGTCGAACAGGCCCTCGACCCGAATTCGCGTGCCGGGCGGAAGCGCGGCCGGCCCCTCGCCCACCGGCGCGCCATGGTCGACCTCGATTCGCCAGCCGTCCGCGCCGCGGATCCGGCTTTCGAGCGTCAGTCGGGACACGCTCGCGATCGACGGCAAGGCCTCGCCGCGAAAGCCGAAACTGGTCACCTGGTCGACCGCGTCGCAAGGCAGCTTCGACGTGGCGTGGCGCTCCAGCGCGAGGCGCATCTCTTCCGGGCTCATCCCCGACCCGTCGTCGGCCACTTCAATGAGCTCGAGGCCGCCGGCATGAAGGCGGACCGCGACCTGGTTCGCGCCCGCGTCGAGCGAATTTTCGACCAGCTCCTTGAGGGCGCTCGCCGGGCGCTCGACCACCTCGCCGGCGGCAATGCGATTGATGAGCTCCGGAGGCAGCCTTCTTATTGACATGTTAAGCATTCCTAGCCCATTCCGAACCGGCCGGCGAAGCACTGATTTTTCCCGAAAATTCAGATTGCATTCAATGGCCTGAGAACAATCAGGAATTAAGTTCGCGTAAGGCCGCGGCGGCAGGCAAAAATAATCTGAGAGGCGGGGTTCGGATGTTCTGGAATCGTTGGTTCAAGTGGATGTCGCACGACATGGCGATCGATTTGGGGACCGCCAACACGCTCGTGTACGTCCGCGGCCGCGGAATCGTGCTCAATGAGCCCTCGGTCGTCGCCATCGAGACCATCAACGGGGTAAAGAAGGTCAAGGCCGTCGGCGACGACGCCAAGCTGATGATGGGCAAGACCCCCGACCAGATCGAGGCGATCCGCCCGCTACGCGACGGCGTGATCGCCGACATCGACGTCGCCGAGCAGATGATCAAGCATTTCATCCACAAGGTGCACGGCGGCAAGATGCGCGCCTGGCGCTTCCCCGAGATCGTGATCTGCGTGCCGTCGGGCTCGACCAGCGTCGAGCGCCGCGCGATCCGCGACGCCGCGTCCAACGCCGGCGCGAGCGCGGTCTATCTGATCGAAGAGCCGATGGCGGCAGCGATCGGCGCAGACATGCCGGTCACCCAGCCGATCGGGTCGATGGTCGTCGACATCGGCGGTGGGACGACCGAGGTCGCCGTGCTCTCGCTTCGCGGCCTCGCCTATACGACGTCGGTGCGCGTCGGCGGCGACAAGATGGACGAAGCGATCAGCTCCTACGTTCGCCGCAACCACAACCTGCTGATCGGCGAAGCCACGGCCGAGCGGATCAAAAAGGAAGTCGGAATCGCCAAGCCGCCGGTCGACGGCATCGGCAAGACGGTCCACATCAAGGGCCGCGACCTCGTCAACGGCGTCCCCAAGGAGATTTCGATCAACCAGGGCCAGATCGCCGAGGCGCTGTCCGAACCGGTCGGAACGATCGTCGAAGGCGTCCGCATCGCGCTCGAGAACACCGCACCGGAGCTCGCCGCAGACATCTGCGACCAGGGCATCGTCCTCACCGGCGGCGGTGCGCTGCTGCAGGGGCTGGACGAAGTGCTTCGCGACGAGACCGGCCTTCCCGTCACCGTCGCCGACGATCCGCTCACCTGCGTCGCGCTGGGCACCGGCCGCGCGCTGGAGGAAGAGCAGTTCCGCGGCGTCCTCCAAACCGCCTAGCGGGGACGTAAGCGGTGGCGACCGCGCGTCCCGGCTGGTCGCGTCGGGCCCAGTACGGGCTGTTCTTCAGCTTCCTTGCGGTCATCGCCGGCATCGTCGTCGGACTGATCATGCTTACCCTGTCGCTGGTCGCGCCGCAGCAATTCGAGCGCGTGCGGGGCGCGGCGCTCGACGTCACCGGCCCGATCGCGGGCGCCTTGCATGAAGTGACTGCGACCGCCGAGGGGCTGTTCAGCGGTGCCGGCAATTACTGGGATGCCGCCAACCAGAACGCCGAGCTGAAGCGCGAGCGCAAGGCCATGATGCGGCGGATGGTAGAGGCCAAGGCGATCTTCCAGGAGAACCGCCAGCTGAAGGCTGTGCTTCAGTTGCGCGAACGGGAGCGGTCGACCGTCGCGATCGGCCGCGTCGTCGGATCGTCGTTCAATAGTCCGCGCCGCTTTGCGATCTTGTCGGCCGGTAACAGCGACGGAGTGAAGATCGGCATGCCGGTGCGCTCCCCCGACGGGCTCGTGGGCCGGATCATCGACGCGGGCGCGCTAGCCTCGCGCGTGTTGCTGGTCTCCGACCGGGCGAACATCGTCCCGGCCAGGCTGCTGAGGAACGGGCTCCCGGTCATCGCCCAGGGGCGCGGCGACGGGACGATCGACGTCCGCCCACTCGAGGTCGGCCGCAACCCGTTCAAGCGCGGCGACATCATCATCACCTCGGGCACTGGCGGACTCTATCCGCCGCTCGTCCCGATCGCCCGGGTCGTGAAGCTCGACGACGATGGCGCCGTCGCACTGCCTCTTGCCGATCCCGCAACGACCAGCTTCGCGATCGTCGAGCCACCGTTCGAGCCGACGGCAGTCGCAGCCGACAATGCGCCCGCGGAGCGTCCCTAGATGGTTCGTGCCGCCCTGACGCCGACGCGGCGCATCGGACAGGCGCCGTGGCCCTACGCAGCCTATGTGCCGGCAGCAACGGTGGTTGCGGCGGCGTTGCTATCGGCCCTGCCGATCGTCTCTAGCAGCGGCTGGTATCCCGACTTCGGCTACCTGGTCTTCATCAGCTGGCGGCTGCTCCGCGCCGACCCCTGGCCCGCCTGGTGGGCCGCGCCGCTCGGTTTCGTCAACGACCTGTTCACCGGATATCCTCTAGGCTTTTCAGTGGCTTTGTGGAGCGCGACAATGTTCGCGCTCGATCTGATCGACCGCCGCACCATGTGGCGGGACTATCGGACCGAATGGGTGCTGGGCGCGGTGCTGATCGCTACTGACGAATGGCTGCAATGGCGGCTCGCGAAGCTGGTCGATGCGCAGCCACCGCTAAGCCAGATGGCACCGCCGTTGGTCATTTCGATCTGCGTCTTTCCGCTGTGCGCCTGGATCGTCTCGCGCGTCGATGCGTGGAGGCTCGGCCGATGAAACACATGCGCATCACCACAGCGCATCAGTCGCTGACCTTTTCGCGCCGGATGATGCTCCTCGGCGGCGCGGAGGCGGTCGTCGGCGGCGTGCTGATCGGCCGGATGGGCTGGCTCGCCATCGCACAGAACGAGAAATACCAGCTGCTGTCCGAGAGCAATCGAGTCCAGCTGATCCCGGTTCCTCCCCGGCGCGGCTGGATCATTGACCGCAACGGCAAGCCGATCGCGATCAACAAGGCGAGCTTCCGCGTCGACCTCATCCCACAGCAGATCGTCGACGGGCCAAAGATCATCGCCGAGCTCCAGCAGCTGATGAACCTCCCGCCCGACGAGGTCGAGCGGATCACGCGCGAGCTGGCGGCGTCGCGCGGCTTCCAGCCCGTGTCGGTCGGCGACAACGTGCCTTACGAGCAATATGCGGCGATTACCGTCCGCCTGCCCGACCTACCGGGCGTGGCCGCATCGCGCGGCTTTACGCGCTTCTACCCCGGCGGATCCACGGTCGGGCAGCTGGTCGGCTATGTCGGCGCGGCCTCTGTGACCGAATATGAGAGGGAGAACAAAAACCCTCTATTGCTGATACCCGGTGTGAAGATCGGCAAGGAAGGCCTTGAGCAGACGATGGAGTCGACCCTGCGCGGGGAGCCGGGCGGCCAGCGCGTGGAAGTCACCGCACGCGGCAAGCTCGTCAAGGAGCTCGACCCGAAACCTGACCGCAGCGGCCGCACGGTCCAGCTAACGATCGATTCCGACCTTCACCAATATGCGGCGCGGCGGATCGGCGACCAATCCTGCTCGGTCGTCGTGCTGGACGTCACCAACGGCGACATCCTCGCGATGCCGTCGATGCCGTCCTTCGACCCCAACAATTTCTCCGACGGAATCAGCAAGAACGAGTGGAAGATGCTCTCGGGCGACGATCATCTCCCGCTGGTCGATAAGGCGCTCGAAAGCCTTTACCCGTCGGGCTCGACGATCAAGCCCTCGATGGCGATGGCGCTTCTGAATGCCGGCGTCGACCGCAAGCAGAAGGTCAATTGCACAGGAGCCTTCCAGCTCGGCAATCACACGTTCCACTGCGATAAACGCCACGGGCCAGTCGATATGGACGCGGCTGTCGTCCACAGCTGCGACGTCTACTTCTACAGCATGTGTCTTCGGGTCGGGGCAGAGCGGCTCTCGCCGATGATTCGCTCCATGGGCTTCGGCGAGAAGTTCGACCTGCCGTTCGACAACCAGCGCTACGGCACGATCCCGGATCCGGACTGGATGATGCGCAAGTATCACCGCAAGTGGCAAGGATACGACACGGTCAACATGTCGATCGGCCAGGGCATGGTGCTCATCAACCCTATGCAGCTCGCGGTGATGGCCAGCCGCCTGGCGACGGGCAAAAAGGTCATCCCGCGTCTTCTCACAAGCCAGCCCGTGGCGCCCCAGGCACATCTCGAGGTCGACCAGGACCATCTCGACTTCATTCGCAAGGCGATGTGGGGCGTCGTCGATCACGGCACCGCCGCCGGCGCCAAGCTGCCGCTCGACGGGATCCAGATGGCGGGCAAGACCGGAACGGCGCAGACCCACAACCTCAGTGCCAGCGAGCGCGGCGACTATACGGCGGCCAATTGGAAGCTCCGCGACCACTCGCTGTTCATGGCCTTCGTCCCGTTCAACAACCCGCGCTACGCGGCCGCGGCGATCGTCGAGCACGGCGGCTTCGGTGCGGCAGTCGCCGCGCCGCTGATTCGTGACACCCTGCTGTTCCTCTACGACAAGCAGAAGGCGCTCGCCGCGCTGCAGGCGTTCGAGCAAGGCATCGGCGGCACGCTCGAGGAACGGCTGGCGCGGAAGACAGCGGCCTGGCGCTCGGCCAACGGCCTTGCGCCAGTTACCGCGAAGCAGGGATGATCAGCTCGGCCATCATCCCGAGGCCGCTGGCGAAACTGCCATGGCGGCTGATCTTCCTGGTGCTCGGGATCGCCGGGTTCGGACTGATCGTGCTCTATTCGGCTGCCGGCGGCTCGGTCCGCCCCTGGGCGATCAAGCAGGCGGTCGTGTTCATGGCCTTCCTCGCCATCGCCGTCAGCATGTCGTGGATGAAGGAATCGACGATCAAGGCGATCGCCTTTCCGCTCTACGCCGTGACTCTCGTCATGCTGGTCGGGGTTGAGGGCCTCGGCTTCGTCAGCAAGGGCGCGCGGCGCTGGCTCGACCTCGGCCCGATCCGGCTGCAACCGTCGGAGTTCATGAAGCCGGCGATCGTCCTGACGCTCGCCCGCTTCTATGAGCTGGTCCCCGCCGCCGAGATCCGCAAGTGGCGCGCAATCTGGCCCGCGCTGGCACTGCTGGGCGTCCCCGCGGCCTTGATCCTCGTCCAGCCGGACCTCGGCACGTGCATCATGGTGCTGTTGTGCGGCGTCACGGTGATGTTCCTCGCCGGGCTCCCCTGGTGGGTGTTTGCGGGCCCTGCCGCCGCGGTCGGAGTGGCTGCGCCGATCGTCTATTCGATGATGCACGGCTATCAAAGGAAGCGGATCGACGTCTTCCTCGACCCCGAAGGCGATCCGCTGGGCGCCGGCTACCACATCGCCCAATCGAAGATCGCGATCGGCTCGGGCGGAATCTGGGGCAAGGGCTTCCTCCACGGCAGCCAGAGCCACCTCCAGTACCTTCCCGAAGGGCATACCGACTTCGTCTTCGCGACCATGGCCGAGGAATGGGGTTTGGTCGGCGGCGTCATACTCATCTGCGCGTTCGCCGCGGTCATCCACTGGGGGATGCGGGTCAGCCAGAACGCGCGGACGCGGTTCGGCCAGCTCGCCGCGGCAGGACTGTCGGCGACGATCTTCTTCTACGTCTCGATCAACCTCTTGATGGTGATGGGCCTTGCGCCGGTCGTCGGCGTGCCCCTGCCGCTGGTCAGCTTCGGCGGATCGGCGGTGATGACGGTGATGCTGTGCCTCGGGCTGCTGATGGCCCTCGAGCGGCAGCAGCGGACCGTTTCTCGCCTGATCTAGTGGATCGTCGCAGCCGGCGGCTCGTCCCGGACGTGCACCCGCGCTCGCGACGAGGCGAGCGAGAACAGGAACAGCACCGCGTAGCAGGCTGCGGGAACAATGAACGCCGTCACATAGCTGCTGTGCTGCGAGACCAGGCCGACCAGCGGCGGGATCGCCGCCCCGCCGACGATCGAGAAGCACAAGAAGCCCGAGGTTGTTTCCTCGGACGCCCTTGAGCGCTCCAGCGTGATAGTAAAGATCACCGGGAACATGATCGAGTTGAACAGGCCGATCGACAATGCCGCATAGCCGGCTGCGACGCCGCCGACGGTAAAGACGTAGAGGCACAAGAGGCATGCGGCGGCGGTGAATGCGGCGAGCAGACGCGGCGCCGGTACGCGCGTCAGCAGGGCCGAGCCGACTAGCCGCCCGACCATCGCTCCACCCCAATAAAGGCTGACGAACTTGCCAGCGCGCTCCAGCGCAACGTTCCAGACGCTGGTGCTGTTGAGGAACAGCGCCATTTGCGTGCCGATGGCGACTTCCGCGCCGACGTAGAGAAAGATCGCGAGGCCACCGAACAATGCCCAGGGCGAACGCGCCGCCTCGGCGAGCGTGCCGAAGACGCCGTTCCGCTCGACCTGATGCGGCGGCGGCGGGGCTGCGGCACTGATCAGCCGGCGACCGGCCCAGATCAGCAGCCCGATCAGGATGATGAGGCCCGCGATCCAGAAGAACGCCCGGTCGATGCCGTGCAGCGATGCGGCGCGCACGGCCGGCGTGATCACTGTCCCTTCCTTGACCTCGACGCCCTTGAGGAAGAGCGATGCGCCCAGGTACGGGCCGATGAAGGTGCCGAGGCTGTTGAACGCCTGGCTGAACGTCAGCCGGAAGTGGCTGCGTTCCGGCGGTCCCAGCGCCGCGGCGAGAGGATTCGCCGCGACTTGCAGTACGGTGATGCCGCTGGCCATCACGAACAGGCCGAGCAGCACGATCTCGTAGATGGCGAGGTTCGCGGCAACGAGCATGATGATGCAGCCGGCGACCATCATCCCGAGCGACATGAGCACCGTCGGCACCGATTTGAGACGCGAGAGAAGCACTGCGCCTGGAAGGCTCATCACGCCGTAAGCGATGAAGAAGGCGGACGCGCTGAGCTGCGCTTCGACGTCGGACAGATGGAAGATGCCTTTGACCGCCGCGACCAGCGGATCGACCAGCGAGGTGATGAACCCCCAGGCGAAAAACAAGCAGGTGACGATCGCATAGGCGCCGGTCACGCTTGCCGAGGTACGCTGCTCCATGCCTGCCCCCTGAGAAGTTCGAATCACGCTCACCCTAGGGCAGGTCACATTCGGGTTGAAGATCGCGCGGTTGCGAACCAGATAGACCCATGCTACCGGCGCCGCCGCTCCAGCGCGCAATGCGGCGCCCATGGAGCCTTCGCCTAACGGCAGTGGACGCATAGCTCAGTTGGTAGAGCAGCTGACTCTTAATCAGCGGGTCCTAGGTTCGAGCCCTAGTGCGTCCACCATTTTTCAGCTCATCGCCTGAAAGTCCGTCGCCTCTGTCCCGAAGACGGGCCGGCAAGCTTCTCACGATAGACGATCCTGCCCTTGGAAAGATCGTAGGGCGTCATTTCCACATGAACCCGGTCACCGACGATCGACCGGATCCGGTAGCGGCGCATCTTGCCTGCCGTGTAAGCGATGATCCGGTATTCGTTGTCGAGCATCACGCCGAAGCGCCCGTCCGGCAGGATCTCGTCGACCACGCCTTCGATGGTGAGCAGCTCTTCCTTCGCCATTGATATTTCTCCTCGTGGCCGAGACGCCCTTGAGCGGACAGCTCGTGGCTAGCTGGCGGTACGGAGGGAGTGAGCACGCGAAGCGGCTGAAACCGTCGATAGCGGCTGGTAGCTAGTGGTCGTTACGCAGGTGCGCGGTGGAAAGATATCCTAATCAACGGAACGCGATGTTGTCGGCTTATGCTTTCCGGCGCGCGCCAATTCGCTTTCGAGTTCCGCGACCAATTCACCCACCGGTTCGCCGATGGAGCGCCGCCCGTGGTCGAGGACGGCATGCCAGTAGGTCAGCGTGTCCTTGTGCACCGGACGACCCTCCCAGCGCCGCACGCTGGTGATCGCCGAGATGAGATTTGAGCGGATGCTTCCTTCGATTTTCATGAGCTGCGAATCCTTGTTTCTTCGCAATTTTGCCCATCTTCAATCGCGCGCTGCTTGCGCGTCCGGCGCGTCAGGGTGGCGGCCCGCGCATCGAAGCTGGTCGCCAAACTATCGAGCAAACTTGCCCGGGCGCTCCACGCGTCGGCACTGCGTTCAAACGACGCACGGACGTGAATGCTGGTGGTCGCCGATGCGCGCTCACGATCGGAAGCTGCGAAGTCACGGCAACCCTCGGCCGAGTCTTCGGGCTTGCGCCGCGACGAACTCATTTGGCGTTCCGCTTTGCTGCGGCGAGCGCATCGCGAGCGTTGGAGTAGCGGTAACCGCCCCAAAGGAACACGTCGGCCGGCACGCGCTCTATCCCGTATTGGTCAAGCTCTGACTGTGGCACCGCGTCATTGTTGATTCCTGCCATGATGCTCATCGCCTCTCGCTGAAGGGGTCAATGCGCCGTGCGTCGTCATCGAAGTGCTCGGCGACCGTCTTGAGCGCCGACGAACCGCCGTCGGTGCGCGCTCGCCGCGCAAGCCTTCGGCACGACGCGGCCTGCTCGCGAAGTTCATTCGCCGCTTCGGCGCGTGACGGCTGCTCCATCAGGCTGCTCGCAGGGACGCGTGGGACGACCTCGCTTCGGCGATGCGCGCAGCATAGCGATCGGCAAATTCGCCATGAACCCGGCGAGCCTGGTCGGAGGACCCGTTCTCGGCCATGAACAGCGAAATCTGGTGTCTCTGATAGAGATAATTGAGATCCATGACTTGCTCCCATCTTCGTAAGCGGGAGCACGTCGGTCTCTCAGCCGCGCGGGCCTACAGCAATAAAATCCACGCGATGTCCAAGCTTACCACATGGACATGATTTTACCTAGAGCCGAGATTATTTTCGAAGGCGGCTTACAATTATTTGAAAACGCACCTATGTATGGCGCTGCTACTAGTCGCAAACTGACGGTATTCGGGCTTTGCGGCTCCTTTTCCTTCGCTTTTCGCTCCTAGCAGGAAGCGGGCCGACTTGCGGCCTCGCCACAGAAGGAAAATCCAAATGACAACCGGAACCGTAAAGTTCTTCAACGAATCCAAGGGCTACGGCTTCATCGCCCCCGACGGCGGCGGCAATGACGCTTTCGTCCACGTTACCGCCGTCGAGCGGGCCGGAATGCGCAGCCTGCGCGAGAACCAGCGCATCAGCTACGACATCGAGCAGGACAATCGCGGCAAGATGAGCGCGGTGAACCTCAAGAACGCCGAAGAAGCGACGCAGCCTGAAGCGAGCGAAGCTCAACCTTCGACCGACCAGCTACAGTCCGAGCCGGCGAACGACCAACAGGGCGAATAGCCTTGGCAGGACAGATTGTCCGCACCTCAAACCTCCAATTCTTCCTCGCCCGTGCCGAACAGGCGCGGGCCGAGGCGGAAGGGGCAACGCTCGACCTCGTGCGCGAGCGTTGCCGCCGGTCCGAAGCTGCCTGGTCCGCTCTCGCGGAAAAGGCGCAGTACACCGAAACGTTGCGCGTCGAAGATCAAAAAAGGAAAGCGGCTGAAGCCGCATCGATTTCAAATGAAGATGACATTCAAGAAGAACCAGCCGAAGCGGACTTTTCCAAGTCCGAACAAACGACGCCAATCCGAACATTCGTTTCGACCGTTCGATAAGGTGGCATATGCCGCCGTGCTCGAAATATTGGGCTAAAGTTAGTTCGCTTATGCCCTCGGAAGCTGTTACAAGAAGATATCGCGCGGCAATCCGATAGTAGGCATTTGCGCGGCTGAGAGACACGCGTGCGCTCCCGCTTACGAAGACGGAGCCGAGCGTTGGACGCCCAACCACCGACTGAAATTTTCCCGGATAATCCCGACGGCGCTGAAGGCTTGCGCAATCAGGCCGCGGCGTGCCGTCGGCTCGCGGCGAAGGCCCGGACCAAAGCTGGAACTACCTCGATGAGCGCGTTGGCCGATCATTTCGACGAACAGGCCAAGAGGGCTGCTGAGGCGGAGTCCGCCACCGGCGGAAACGCCGGTACGCAGGGCGTCACAATATGAGCCGCGTTGTGCACCTCAACCTCGACGAAGGCGTGGTTGTGATCCGCTGCATGTCCGAGAACGTGGGCGTCTCTGCGATCGAGCGGCTAACCAGCGGTGGCGTGCGCCTCGTCTGCACGAGCAGCGAAGGCGCGGCGCGGGTTCGCCGCAAGCTCAAGTCTTATGTGATTGCCGGTCCGGTAACGCGAGAGAGGCACCGGCCGGTAAACCCGCTCTGGTAGGCGGCCTCACACGGAGTGATGCAGGTACCGTTCGCTGAAATCGCCCGCCTCGGCGAGAGCGTCCCAGTCGAGAATCGTCAGCTTGCTCGCGGTCAGGGTGATCAGACCCGATCTTCGCAGCGCCTGCAGCGTCCGATTGGTGTGAACCGCGGTCAACCCTGTCGCATCAGCGATCTGTTCCTGCGTTATCGGGAAATCGAGCATGGAGCCCTCGCCTAACCCCGCGGCCTTCATTCGAAGCGCCAGTTCGCAAAGCAGATGCGCGATACGCTGCCTGGCATCTCGCCTGCCGACATTCACGACCCATTCGCGAAACACCGACGCGTCCAGCAGCGAGTCCAGCCATATTGCCTGTCGCACCGCCGGTCGGGCGCTCATCACTTGCAGCAGCAGCTCCTTGGGCACGATAGCGACCAGGCAACGCGTGAGCGCCTGCACATTGTGATCGGCGACCTCGAGCAGGCAGTTCTGAATGTCGAGGAATTCGCCCGGAATGTGGAAAGAAATGATCTGCCGCGATCCATCGCTCATGATCTTCTGGCGGTACGCAAAGCCTTGCAGCAGTACCGTGCAGACTTTCGCCTGCTCCCCTTCGCGCGCGAGATATGCATCACGCTGAAATTGCTTCCGAGCCCAGGTGAGGTTGACTACGGCTGCCTCGTCTTCGCTCGAGACGGGGAGCCGGCGCTTCCACCTTCTGAAAAGTGCCCCAAGTGAAGACGTTTCGGTCAACAGCTGCCCCCCGTAAGGTTACGCAGAGCTAACCTTCAACCGTCTCCTTCTCTCTAACGGGTGATAGCCTAATTTGGCTTGATGTATGTTAGGCGACTAGGTCGCGAGTTCAGCCGTATGCAGATAGCGCGGATTGAAATCTGCGACGTCGCGCATTCGCTCCCAGTTTGGGAAGCGGATCATCCGCCGATCCCGTTCGATCAGCCCCTCTCGCTGTAAAGCCTGAAGCACACGGTTTACATGGACGGGCGTGAGTCCAGTCGCATCGGCAAGCTGCTCCTGGGTGATCGGCAACTCGTAGATATCGCCGGCATGCAGCGCTTGCGCATTCAAGCGATACGCGAATTCACACAGAAGATGGGCGATGCGGCTGCGAGAATCGCGCTGCCCGATGTTCACCACCCATTCGCGGAAGATCGATGCTTCCACCAGCGATGAAATTAGGATTGCCCGACCGACTTCGAAGTGCCGGGCAACCAGATCCTCGATTGCCTCGCGCGGAACGTCGGCAATCACGCCGCGGGTGAGCATCTGGACGTTATGGTCCGCTTCCTCGAGAAACAGATTCTGAAAGTCGAGCGCTTCGCCCGGAATGTTGATGGCGAGGATCTGGCGCGAGCCGTCGCCCGTTAGCTTGTGCCGAAACGCATACCCCTCAAGCAGCACCCCACACCGGTCGGGCCGGTCTCCTTCGCGCAAAATGTAGGACTGCGCTTCGAGGCGCCGGATCTTGTGCGGGAGTCTGAGGATCGCCTGCTGATCGAGGTCAGAAAGGCGATGATGCAGGTTGAGCTTGCGCGCCAAAAGCTGGAGGGCTGTTTCGTGGGGCGCGTCCAAGAGAATCTCCCGCTAGGTTGGGGCGGGAGCGCACATCCTCTCTCAGTCGCCAACGCCCACGTCGTACGCGGTCGGCGATGGCTGCACTATAACATTGTGGAACTCCAACGACCACACTTATGTGGCACTCGGTCCGATAAACATAGATAATATCAGCGATTTTCCGTATTATGGTTCCATCGCTGAGTCGGACTATGAGGCGCTCGGCGGCTGAGAGACGAAACGCGCTCCCGCCTTGTCGGAGGACGCGCCCAGTGGCCAGGTATTTCATGCATTTGCGGGACAGCACCGACGAGTTGCTGGATGCCGAGGGCGTCGAGCTCGTTGACCTGGAGGCTGTTCGCCAGAAGGTCATGACGGCGGCGAGAGACATTCTGGCTGGCGACCTGCGCAACGGGGTCGTCGACCTTCGCTACAGGATAGACGCCGAAAATGAAGGCGGTTCGATCGTTTATACCCTCCCCTTCAAGCACGCGTTCAGCATCATTCCCGAAGCCGCTTAGCGTGGCGAGCGCCGCCGCCTTGCGAAGGCATGCCGAGCACTGCCGCTACTTGGCTGATCTGACCGCCAGCCCCCAGGACAGACAAGTGCTTCGCCAGTCGGCCGACGATTTCGATGCTGAGGCAATCCGTGTTGACGGGATGCGGCGCGCCGCCGCCGAACGGCGGAAGTCGAAGTCCTAGCTCTTGTCGCCGAGGCGAGCGTTCAATTGCGCAAGGCGCTCCTTGAGCATGGCGATATTTTCCGGATTGGTCGGCTGGAGTTGCCGCAGATCCTCTTCGTCGATGTGCGTTATCTTGCCGGACTCGATGGCTTCGAGAAGTTCAACAATCCGATCACGTTCCTCGTGCCAGTTTTCCGCACTCACAACGATGCCCTCCTGTAGTCGGCAACCCGAGATCAGAGGTCTCTTAGTCCTTAATCATGGACGCGTCGAAGCAGGTCGCCATTCCCGGCGTTGCGCGCCCCAGCGCGGGGAGCCGAGGCACTCTTCCCAGCCGATCAGGCCGTTCTTGCCCATCGGAGTGCCGCAGTGGCGGCAGTAACTGCACCAGCGTCGCTGGGAAGGATGGATGTACGCCCTCGAACGGGATCGCCGGTGCCCGAGGATTCGGCAGATGAAGCGCGGAAGAAATGTGATGGCTGATTTCCGGTCGTCTCAACTATTCCAGAAAATAGAAGATGGCGACGATAGTCATAAATTCAATGAAACCATCCGATTTCCCGTCTATTTGTCCACGGGTTTATTTTGGTGATGCCATTGAAGTCTGCACCAAGTGCGAGCATATGCTTGGTTGCTACCAGTCGAAATCGACGGTCATTGGCGCTAAGTCGCTCCTCAGCCCATCTTTAACGTCTCCTAGCGGCAGCCGCCATTCCGCGGCCGCCAACCAAGGAACCGACCATGAAATATTTTGGAACCGTCAAGTCGTTCGACACGAGCAAGGGCCACGGCGAGATCAAGCCGGAAGCCGGCGGGAACGACCTCCCCTTCGAGACGAGCGCGATCCAGTGGGACAAGACTGTCGCACCGACGGTCGGCCAGCGCCTCAGCTATGACGTCGGCCAGACCAGCGCACGCGCTCCCTGCGCGCTGAACCTGCAGACCATCTAATCGGCCCGCGGAAGCCTCGCGCTTCCGTTTGTCTCGTTACGCGTTAGGGGCCGATCCCGGGCGGCAGTTGAGCGACTTGCTCGCCGCCGTCCGGGTCAGCCGCGCCTTCTCATAAGTTCAAGCGTCTAGTAATCGGCATTTGCTTTCCCATGTAGGTAGCATCGCTGGCATCCGACCTCGTAGGCGCCGGCGGCTGAGAGACATGAGGCGCTCCCGCTTACAGTAATGGGGAGAACGAATCATGGATCGCATTCCACCGGTGCGCACGCAGCCCTTCCCTTCGTTGATTCCAGAACGCTCGATGTCATCGCGGGACAGACGAGCACATGAGCAGTTCGCCCGCGAGTATGCTGAGCAGGTCCTACGAACCCGCGCGGCCCTATTGGAGCGCACCCAATGAACAAACCGCAAGAGCCAGAGGCCAAGCCGGCAGCGCGCCGCGGCATGCCATTTCGCAAGGCCCGCCGGACTGCACTCCCCACACCCGATCAATCGCGCCGCCAGGCCAGCGTCGTGCAATCCGCATGGCGTCACTTCGGCGAACCGGGTCCGGTGATCGCGTTCCTGAACACTTCTCACGCTGCCTTGGAAGCCCAGCCACTCCATCTCGCGATCGAAAGCGACGAGGGCTTGGGGCGTGTCGAAGCCTTACTCGAGCAAATGACTCGGAAGGCCTAGCGCGTGCCGAAGAAACCTCGGGCTCAAATCGATCGCGACCGGCTGCAGCAGCAGGCTGCAACCCGGATCGAGAAATCCGCGGCCGAGGAACGAGCGCTTGATGCCGCAGTGAGGCAAAGCATCAAGCTTCATGGTGCGTAATCGGCTCGGGAGAAGGGTCATGCCAGGTTCCGGCAGTTCGAAGGATACGAGCTTCACTGTGTTCCGCACAGCCGCCGAGGAGGTGCAGATGAAGCACGACCATCAGGCATGGGACAATGAAGGTGGCCACATGAGCTCGACCGGCGGGCGCGTCATGATCAAGTCCGGAGCAGAGCTCCCCTATGTCGTTACCCTCACCCACCATCTATCCGAAACGACCGAACACCCCTTTGCTTCGATGCGAGAGGCAGAAGCCTTCATCAAGCGCAACACGCCCATCCCAGGCGCGCTCCATTCCACGACATACGACCGGCCAGCGCCCAACACGCCGGTCAGCGACACGGAGAGCATCATGAACGATGAGAGCATCCTTGCGAGGCTGAAGGTCCTTGACCAACGCTTGCGGCGAATCTCGGAGGAAGAGGCAGCATCAGTTCTGGCCGGTGGCCTGGCCAGCGCCGGTATTCGTGAACCAGAAAGACTTCGATTGATAGCCGAGACCGAACGCATCCTCGACGAGCTCGACGGCGCGACCAGCAATTAAGCAATTCTTCCGGATTCCATCATCGGCGAGCGCGGAGACGACATGGATAAGCGGGAAGCGCAGGCAGAGCGAACCAGGCTTCAGAACCTGCTCGATGCATATGAGGCAGATCGCCGGAACCACCGCGAAGAAGACGGGCTACGCGGCGTTGAGCGGGAAGTGACTCCAGACAGAGCTGACAAGGTCCGCGCGCGGATTGCGCGTCTCGATCGAATTATAATCGGGGACGAGGAGGCGCTCTAGCCCACACCCTCTTGAGTCTCGTCGTCGGTCTCCGTGAGACCGGCTTGGCCGCCATCGCCTACATCGTTGGCTGCCAGCAATGCGCGATAGTTGGACACGACGGCCCGGCAGCTTCTCAACGCTTCATGAAGCTGCGAGCTGGTCTCTTCGAAATCATCCTCGGGGTCGATCGGGGTAGCCACATCTTCTCACGGACTTGGGATCAATGGCCCATAAACTCCTGTCGCGCGGCCGGGTTTCACCGTTCGTCGGACCGGGCTGCCGCTTCGCGGGTACCGGATCAGGAAACGGTGACGGCGAACCCACAACTTCGCGCGATCGCCGCGTCGAGCTTGGCCGGCGTGAAGGGCTTCAACAGCAGCTCGACGCTCTCCGGCCGATCGCGGATCATCTCGACATCCGCATAGCCGGTGATCAGCAGTGCGGGAACTTCAGGACACAGCAGCCGCGCCTCGCGCAGGAAATCCGTGCCTGACAGGTGTGGCATGGCATAATCTGTGATCAGCAGGTCGAAATCGCACTCGCGCTTCTTGAGCAGCTCCAGCGCGGCAGCGCCATTCTCGGCTTGCGCGACCTGGTGGCCCTGATCTTCGAGCAGGGCGGCGGTCGTGCTTCGAACCTCCGCGTGATCGTCGACCAGCAGCACCTTCAGCGGGTGCGAGGCCTGCATTTCAGACTCGGGGACATCCTCGGCCGCTACGCACTCCGAATCCGGCGCGCGCGGCAACCAGAGCTCTGCGCTGGTGCCCGACCCGAGCTCGCTGTCGAGGCGAAAGGCGCCGTTGGACTGCTTGGCAAATCCATAGACCATGCTGAGCCCAAGGCCGCTGCCCTTGCCCACCTCCTTGGTGGTGAAGAAGGGTTCCATCACTTTCTCGAGATGATCGGGTGAAATGCCGGTGCCGGTGTCGGCGACGCAGATGCGGACATATTCGCCGGCCGCAACGCCTGGCAGATCATCTTCCGCGACATCGCGATTCTCGGCGATCACTGTCACCGTGCCCCCCGAGGGCATCGCATCGCGGGCGTTGATGATGAGATTGACCAGCGCGAGCTCGAGCTGGGCGCGATCCGCGAACACCGTCCAGACCCCGTCGCTCAGCTTCCATTCGACATGCACCAGCCCGCCGAGGGTATGAATGAGGAGGTTGGAGACCGCCTCGCGGAGCGCGCCGAGTTCGACAGGGCCGGGCTGGAGCCGCTGCCTCCGCGCAAAGGCGAGCAACTGGCGGACCAGCTCGCTGCCTTGCTCCGCCGCGCGCTTGGTCATGCTCAGGACGCGCTGTTGCTCATCACCCAGGGATGCGCGGCGCTCGAGCAGGCTGAGACCGCCGATCACGGCGGCGAGGAGGTTGTTGAAATCGTGCGCGATGCCGCCGGTCAGCTTGCCAATGGCGTCCATCTTCTGCGCCTGGACGAGCTGACTTTCGAGCGAGCGCTGCTCGCTGATGTCGGTCAGCGTCCCAGCGAACTCGACGGGTTTGCCGTCGGCATCCTTCAGCAAGACTGCCTGATCGAGAAAATGCTTGTAGCTCCCGTCGGCGCACTGCCACCGATATTCGATCGAGGAGCGGCCGGTCTTCCGCCGCGCTTCGATGGCGGCGATCACCCGGTTGCGGTCATCGGGATGAAGCCGGTCCGCCCAGATCTCCGGCTGCGCCTGCACAGCTTCGAGCGTGAACCCACAGATCGCCGCGAGGTCGCCACTGACGTAAGTCGGCGCGCGCTGGGGCGATTCATAAGGCTCAAGATAAAGCACCATCGGCAGCGACTGGATGATCGCGGCCTGCCGCTGCTCGGCGCGCCGCAATTCCTGCTCCGCGCGCAGCCGGTCGGCATTGGCCCGAAGGTTGGCATCGAGCAGCGCCTGTTCATGCCGGGCCTTGCGCTCGACCTCCTTGGATTTCTCGAACAGCTCGACGAACACCGCGACCTTGGAGCGGAGGATGATCGGGTCGACCGGTTTGAACACATAGTCGACCGCGCCCATCGAATAGCCGCGCAACTGGTGCTCGGCCTCCTTGTTGACCGCGGAAAGGAACACGATCGGGATGCCCTTGGTCTGTTCGCGATTGCGGATAATCTGAGCGGTTTCGTAACCGTCCATCCCGGGCATGTAGACATCGAGTAGGATCACCGCGAACTCGCCCTTGAGGAGGTGACGGAGGGCCTCCTCGCCCGAGCGTGCCAGGACCACTTCGCCCAAGTCCTCGAGCACGGTCGCGACCGCGAGCAGGTTGCGCTCGTCGTCGTCGACCAACAGGACCCGCGCCCGCTCGGGTTCGATGCCGACCACCGGCGCCTCCTCGACCGGAAGCGTCGTCAGGGGGATCTCGCCGACCACCCGGTTCATGCAGCTATTCCGCGGCCTGGAGCGGTACCGGCGCGGCGGATGCCAGCTGGTCTTCGCGAGCCCGCGCCACCCACACCCTGAGGAGAGCGAGCAGCAGCTCGATGTCCACCGGCTTGGCGATATAGTCAGACGCGCCGGCATCCAGGCATTTCTGCCGGTCGCCCTTCATCGCCTTGGCGGTGACGGCGATCAGGGGCAGGCTCGACAGCTCGGGCTGGCGCCGGATTTCACGCATCGTCTCATAGCCATCCATGTCAGGCATCATGATGTCGATCAGCGCGACATCGACGCCCGGCGTCTGTTCCAAGATCAGGATTCCATCCTTTCCCCGCTCGGCGTGAAGGACTTCCACGTCGTGGCTCTCCAGAACGCTCGTGAGGGAGAAGATGTTTCGGATGTCGTCGTCGACGATCAGGACCTTGGCCCCCGCAAGCTCAGGCACGGGCCGCGAGACGGGCAAGGTTGCCTCCGGCGCCCGCGCCTTCCGGCGGCGCGGTTTCTGACGACCGGCTTCTTCGCGAAGCGCACTGAAGACCCTGACCAGCTCGGACCGGTCGGCCGGCTTCTCGGTGATCCCGAACGCGCCCATGCCGAGAACCGACGCGCTTCGGTCAACGCCGGAGATCACGTGGATCGGCACATGCTTCGTGTCGGGGTCGTGCTTCAACAGGTCGAGCAGGACGAAGCCGTCGATGTCGGCGAGGCCAAGGTCGAGGGTGATCGCGCTTGGCTGGAGCTTGCGCGCCATGGCCAGCGTGCCCGCGCCGGCGGTGGACACCACGCCCTTCAGGCCAGCCTCGTGCGCTGCATCGAGGAGGATGGTCGCGAACGTCGGATCGTCTTCGACGATGAGGACGAACGGGTCCTTGCCAAGCTCGTCCCGGTCATCGGCGACGTCGAAGCCGATCGGCAGTGCGCTCGGGATGACCGCACCGCTATTCTCAAAGCGCGCCGGGGTGCCCTCCGTACCGATCGCCGCTTCGCTTTCGAGCGGGACGTAGAGAGTGAAGGTCGAACCCTCGCCCGGGGTGGAGCGGACCTGAAGCTCGCCGCCCAGCAGGTGCGCGACGTTTCGACTGATCGACAGGCCAAGACCCGTGCCGCCATATTTGCGGCTGGTCGTGCCATCGGCCTGGTGGAACGGCTCGAAGATCAGCTTCTGCTTGTCCTCGGGGATGCCGATGCCGGTGTCGGTCACCGAAATTTCGACCGCGCGGCTCGCGTGACGAAGCGACGGGTGCGCCGAGCTCCAGCCCTTGTTCGCCAGCCTGACACCAAGCGTGACGCTGCCCTTCGCGGTGAACTTGAAGGCGTTGGACAAGAGGTTGAGCACGATCTGCTGCAGGCGCTTCTCGTCGGTGTGGATCGACGGCGGCAGCTTGGGATCGAACTTGACGTTGAAGTCGAGGCCCTTGTCCGCGGCAAGCTGCCGGAACGTACGCTCCATGTGCTGCTTCAGATGCTGCACCGGCATTTCACCGACCTCGATCGTGACCGTGCCCGACTCCACCTTCGACAGGTCGAGGATGTCGTTGATCAGGTTGAGAAGGTCGGAACCCGCCGAGTTGATAGTGCGAGCGAACTCGACCTGCTTTTCCGTGAGGTTGGCCTGTGCGTTGTCGGCCAGCAGCTTCGACAGGATCAGCAGCGAGTTGAGCGGCGTACGAAGCTCGTGGCTCATGTTTGCCAGGAACTCCGACTTGTACTTCGAGGTGAGCGCAAGCTGCTCCGCCTTCTCCTCGAGCGCCCGCCGCGCCATCTCGATCTCGAGATTCTTGGCTTCGACCTGCTTCTTCTCGTTCTCGAGCAGCTGGGCCTTCTCCTGAAGCTCCTCGTTGGTCGCGTGTAGCTCCTGCTGCTTGCGGGTAAGCTCGGTCTGGCGAGCCTGAAGCTCCTGGGTCAGTAGCTGCGACTGTTTCAGCAGGCCCTCGGTGCGCATCGTCGCGGCGATCGTGTTGAGCACGATGCCGACCGATTCCATCAGCTGGTCGAGGAAGTTCTGGTGGGTTTCGTTGAACTCGCTGAACGAGGCGAGCTCGATCACCGCCTTGACCTCATCCTCGAACAGGGCAGGCAGGATGTTGACGTTGGCCGGCGTCGCGTGGCCGAGCCCTGATCCAACGCGAATGAAGTCGGGCGGGACCTCCTTGAGCAGGATCGGCCGCCGGTCGGCAGCCGCTTGCCCGATCAGGCCTTCGCGCAGGTGGAATTCCTGCTTGAGCTCGTTTGAGCTCTCCGCGCCGTAGCTCGCGACCAGCTCGAGCTTGGTCTCCTCTTCCTCGCGCTTGGTGACGTAGAACACGCCATATTGCGCGTTCACCAGCGGCGCGAGCTCCGACATGATGAGGTTCGACACGGTCGCGAGGTCGCGTTCGCCCTGAAGCATGCGGCTGAACCGGGCGAGGTTGGTCTTGAGCCAGTCCTGCTCGGCATTCTTCAGCGTCTGCTCCTTAAGGTTCGAGATCATCTCGTTGATCGTGTCCTTGAGCGCCGCCATCTCGCCCGACGCCTCGACGGCGATGGAGCGCGTGAGGTCGCCCTTGGTCACGGCGGTCGCCACTTCGGCGATCGAGCGGACCTGGTTGGTCAGGTTCGCCGCGAGCTGGTTCACGTTGTCGGTGAGGTCGCGCCACAGGCCGGCCGCACCAGGCACGCGGGCCTGGCCGCCCAGCTTGCCCTCGATGCCGACCTCGCGCGCCATGTTCGTAACCTGGTCGCCGAAGGTCGACAGCGTATCGATCATGAAGTTGATCGTGTCGGCCAGCGCCGCGATTTCGCCCTTGGCGTCGAGCGTCAGCTTGCGCTTGAGGTTACCCTGCGCGACCGCGGTCACGACCTCGGCGATGCCGCGCACCTGGTTGGTGAGGTTGGTCGCCATCAGGTTGACGTTGTCGGTCAGGTCCTTCCAGGTTCCGCCGACGCCCGGCACCTGCGCCTGGCCGCCGAGGCTTCCCTCGGTGCCCACCTCGCGGGCGACGCGCGTCACCTCGCTGGCGAAGGCGTTCAGCTGGTCCACCATGACGTTGATGGTGTTTTTGAGCTGAAGGATCTCGCCCTTCACCTCGACCGTGATCTTCTTGGACAGGTCGCCTCGCGCCACGGCCGTGGTCACGTCGGCGATGTTGCGGACCTGGCCGGTGAGGTTGGCCGCCATCAGGTTCACGTTGTCGGTGAGGTCTTTCCACGTGCCCGCCACGCCGCGGACCTGCGCCTGGCCGCCGAGCTTGCCTTCGGTACCGACTTCGCGGGCAACGCGGGTCACTTCCGACGCGAAGCCGTTGAGCTGATCGACCATCGTGTTGATGGTGTTCTTGAGCTCGAGGATCTCGCCCTTCACGTCGACGGTGATCTTCTTGGAAAGGTCGCCCTTCGCCACGGCAGTGGTCACTTCGGCGATGTTGCGCACCTGGCCGGTGAGGTTGTCGGCCATGAGGTTGACGTTGTCGGTAAGGTCCTTCCACGTGCCGGCGACGCCTTCCACGCGCGCCTGGCCGCCGAGCTTGCCTTCGGTGCCGACCTCGCGGGCGACGCGGGTCACCTCCGAGGCGAAGCCGTTGAGCTGATCGACCATGGTGTTGATCGTGTTCTTGAGCTCGAGGATCTCGCCCTTCACCTCGACAGTGATCTTCTTCGACAAGTCGCCCCGGGCCACCGCTGTCGTCACCTCGGCGATGTTGCGTACTTGACCGGTGAGGTTGGTCGCCATTGCGTTGACGTTGTCGGTGAGGTCCTTCCACGTGCCGGCAACGCCCTTGACCTTCGCCTGGCCGCCGAGCTTGCCTTCGGTGCCGACCTCGCGGGCGACGCGGGTCACTTCCGAGGCGAAGCCGTTGAGCTGGTCGACCATCGTGTTCACGACCTTGCCGATGCGCAGGAACTCGCCGCGCAGGGGCCGCCCGTCGATCTCGACCGTCATGCTTTGGGAGAGGTCGCCCTTGGCCACCGCGCCGATGACACGGGAGACTTCAGCGGTCGGCTGGACCATGTCCTCGATCAGCTCGTTGACCGAGCGGACCGCCGTTTCCCAGCCGCCGCGGGCGTTCTTGACCCGCCCGCGCTGGCTGATCTTCCCTTCCTTGCCGACGACCTTGGAGAGGCGCTCGAATTCTTGGGTCATCTCCTCGTTGAGCGAGACGACCTCGTTGAACAGGCTGGCGATTTCGCCATCGGCTCCGTCGACCTCCTCGGGGAGGCGCACGGAGAAGTCGCCTCGACGAAGCGCACGCAGGGCGCTGACGAGCTGACGGCGATCAATGAAGTCGCGCGGGGCCTGAATGTTCACTCAACTCTCCGTGTGGCTTACTCCCCCACCCCGGTTGGTCCAGTGCAGCCCCCCGGCTGCGAGTCTCCACCTTATCAGACGAATTGGTTTCCGCTTCCCTAAAAAATTAATCCGGCTTCGCAGAGGCTTGCGCAAGCGGTTGCAAGCCGCCGACGGGACTGTCTAGGGCAAATCGATGTCCGGACCGCCGACTCCTGACCAACCGTGACCCCGTCCGACGACCTCCAGCGGTTCATCGCATCGAGCTTCCGCTCGATCTGGGCGCTCGAGCTGCTGCTCCTGCTGAAGCGGGACGCTCGCCTGTGGTTGCGAGCCGAGCTGGTCACGACACTGCGGGCAAGTGACCTCGTCGTCAGCAAGGCCCTCGACGAGCTGGTCGCCGCCGGGCTAGCTTCGCGTGACGAGGGGGGAGCAGCATACATGCCGGCGAACGCAGCCGTCGCCGAGTGCGTCGAGCAGCTCGAACAGCTCTACGCGACCCGGCCCGATGCGGTGCGGCGCGCGATCGTCTCGGCTTCCGCGGGTTCGGCGAGCGCCTTCGCCGAGGCCTTTCGGTTGCGGAAGGACTGAAGAGATGGGCGCCCTCTTTCCGGCGATCGTCTATGTGCTGTGCTTCCTGACCAGCGCCGCCTGCGCCTGGCTGCTCGGACGCAGTTACCGACAGACTTCGACGCGGCTCCTGCTGTGGAGCAGCATCTGCTTCTCGTTCCTCGCGGCGAACAATTTCGTCCTGATTCTCGACCTGCTGGTGCTGCCCGAGCAGGACCTGCGGCTGTTGCGGCTGCTGCTCACTCTTGCCGCGATCCTGTCGCTGATCTGGGGCTTCGTGGTCGACGGCGAGGAGGGGTGAGATGACGCTCTACGACTTCCTGGCCGGTGCCGTGTCATTCGGTTTCGTGATTTGCGCGCTGCTGTTCGTCCGCTTCTGGCGGCGCACGGGCGAAGGGCTGTTCCTCGCCTTCGCGTTGGCCTTCGCCCTCCTCGGCATCGGCCAGGCGGTACTCGCCCTCGCCAAGCTGCCGACCGAGGAGCGCGGCTCGGTCTATCTGATCCGGCTCGCCGCCTTCCTGCTGATCATCGGCGCGATCTGCTGGAAGAACCGCAAGGCGCGAGCCTGAGCAAGGCTGGTGGAGAGGGCTTCCGCCGCCTCATTGCGGAGTGTGCTGAGAAACATGGGTTAATCGAACAGGCGTAGCGCGGCTTCCCGGTTTTTCCCCGCATTTTGCTGGCCTTGGGCGCCGGGTTTTCGTCGGACTGGCATCGCAAGCATGTTCAGATAAGTTAGCCTCATGATGTTCAACGCGCTCATTCTCTTAGCAACTGCCGTTGCGCCAGGATCATCGTTTTCAGGCGACG
>Ga0070667_100000843_pt1 | contig 28430 bp, 22 predicted proteins | sample KBSS33metaG_FD_64659 | JGI IMG/M metagenome (GOLD analysis project Ga0070667, IMG submission 64659) | Switchgrass rhizosphere microbial communities from Kellogg Biological Station, Michigan, USA - KBS S3-3 metaG | ecosystem: Host-associated > Plants > Roots > Rhizosphere > Soil ...
CCGGCCGCCTCGATGGCGGCCTACAAGGCGCAGCAGGCGTCCGGCGTCGTGAGCCCGGGAATCGTCTTCGCGCGCCGCGCGGGGTACCCCTACGTCGTCGCGCCCCTGCCGGGATCTCCGGCGCAGAAGGCGGGCGTGCAACCGGGCGACCTGCTCGACTCCGTGGACGGGAAGACCCTCCGCAACGCGCCATTCTGGAAGGTCCAGGCCGCGCTCGACGGTCCCGAGGGTTCCTCCTGCGAGATCGGCCTCTTCCGCGGCGGAGATGAGAAGAAGCTGACGATCTCGGTGCAGCGCGCCCGGTTCGAGCCGCCCGCCCCGTCCACGAAGTGGGAGCGCGACGTGGCCATCCTCAAGATCCCCGCGTTCAACGCCGCGGCCGTCGCGGCCGTCCGCAAGGACCTCGAGGAGGCGCAGCGGCGCCAGATCGGGAAGGTCATCGTCGACCTGCGCGAGGCGATCGGCGGCGACGTCGCCGAGGCCGTCCCGATGGCCGCGCTCTTCGTCGGCAAGGGAACGATCGCGACCGTGGTCGCGCGCAAAGTCGCGGCGCGTCCGCTCGAAACGCAGACGGACCCGATCTGGAAGGGCAAGACGGTCGTCCTGATGGACGACTCGACCGGAGGTCCTGCCGAGGTCTTCGCCGCGGCGCTCCACGATCGCTCCGGAGCCCCGACGGTCGGCGAGACGACGGTCGGCATGGCCATCATCCAGAAGTCCGTCCCGACCGGAGAGGGCGGCAGCCTGTACATGACGGTCGCACGCTACGTCTCCCCGGCGGGCCACGTGCTGGGCGGAAAGGGCCTCATCCCGGACGAGCGCGTGGTGGTGTTCCCCGGCGAGAGCCCGGAGAGCGACCGGATCCTCGACCGAGGACTCGAGCTCGTCCGCGCCGAGGCGCCCGCCAAGAAGGCGGCGTAGGAACAACTGACTCGGCATGGCTCGCCGGCGCATCTCCCGCGCCACGGTCTTCTTCGCGCTCCTCTCGCTCGTCCTGGCGGCCATGCTCCTCTGGAAGTCCTGTCCGCCGGGGCCGCCCGCGCCGCCGGGCCGGCCCACCCCGCGTCCGACGGCGCCTCGTGCGCGCGTGACTCCCGCGCCGGCCCGGCCGACTCCGAGCCGTTCCCCCGCGCACACTCCCGCGCCGGCGCCTCCGGGAGTCCCGCGGGTCGCTCTCGTCATCGACGATCTGGGCAACGAGCTCGCGCCGGCGGAGCGGATCGCGCAATGGCCGCGGCCCGTCGCGGGCGCCGTCCTTCCCGGGCTGCGGTGGAGCGCGGACTCGGCGCGCGCCCTCGCGCGCGGGGGGCACGAGGTTCTGCTGCACCTGCCCATGGAGCCGGAGGGTTATCCGAACTCCCGCGTGCGGCCCGGTCCCGGCCTGATCCTGCGCTCGCAGTCCGACGCCGAGATCGCGGCGACGCTCGCGTCGGACCTCGATACGGTGCCCGGCGCCGCGGGAGTCAACAACCACATGGGCTCCGCGGCGACCGCGGATCCGCGCGTCATGCGCGCCGTCGTGAGGCTCCTGTCGGACCGCGGCCTGTTCTTCCTGGATAGCCGGACGACGGACGCGACGGTGGCGGAGCGCACCGCCGCGGAGGCCTCCGTCCGAACCGTGGCGCGCCGGGTCTTCCTCGACGACGTCGCGACCGCGGACGCGGTGCGCGCGCAGCTCGCGCAGCTGATCCGCCGCGCGCGCCAGGACGGCTCCGCCGTCGCGATCGGGCATCCGCATGGCGTCACGCTGAGCGTGCTCGAGCAAGATCTGCCCGATTGGGAGCGAAGAGAGGGAGTGCGGTTGGTGAAGGTGAGCGAGCTGGCTAAGTAGGAGGGTTATGAGTTGTGAGTTGTGAGTTGTGAGTCGGCTCGACAAGAGTTATCTCGACGACTCAACACTCATCACTCACAACTCACAACCCTTCCTTCTTCGCTTCCTCCCAATAGCGGTCGAGCTCCGCCATCGCCACGTCGCTCACATCTCTTCCGCTCTCCTTCGCCTTCCGCGCGACCTCGGCGAACCGGCTCCGGAACCGCGCGTTGGCCTGGCGCAGCGCGGACTCGGGATCGATCCTGCGCCGGCGGGCGAGGTTGACGACCGAGAGGAGCAGGTCGCCGATCTCGTGCTCCTCGGCCGCGTGGTCGCCCGCCTCGCGCGATGCCCTCCACTCCCCGATCTCCTCCTCGATCTTGTCGACGACGTCGGAGTCGCGCTCCCAATCGAAGCCGAGGTCGCCGGCGCGCATCGTCTGGCGGTACGCCATCGAGAGGGCGGGGAGCGCGGCCGGGAGCGTCCCCAGCGGGTCCTCGGACGCTCCGGGCTGCCGCCGCTTGCGCCGCTCCCACGCGTTCTTGACGTCCTGGGCGCTCCTTGCCGGCGGAGAGCCGCCGAAGACGTGGGGATGGCGCTCGACCATCTTGTCGGTGATCCGGCGGGCGACTTCGTCGATTCCGAACCAGCCCTTCTCGGTCGCGAGGCGCGCGAGAAGGAGCACCTGGAACAGCAGATCCCCGAGCTCGTCGCGCAGCGCGTCGGGGGAGCCGGCGTCGAGCGCCTCCAGCACCTCGTAGGTCTCCTCGAGGAGGTAGGTGCGCAGCGTGTCGAAGGATTGCTCGCGGTCCCAAGGGCAGTCGCGACGGAGCCTCTCGACGAGGGCATCGAGCCGATCGAAGGCCTCGGACATGGAGGGGACGCTATCAGCTTCCGTGGACGGACCTTCGCGTGACCGGAGACACAGGCGTCCGGCCGTGAGCCGCGGGCCTGCGCACGGAGCCGGGCCGCGGTCCCCTGGCCAGGCTGGTAAAATTTGAGATCCGTGACCGAAGAGGACAAGCCGATCCGGGTCGTCGACCGCCGGATGTTCACCCCCGAGGGAGACCTGCGTCCCGACTACGAAGCCGACGAGACGGAGGAGCCTCCCAAGCCGCCGCCGCAGCCTCCGCCGCCCGTCGAGGGCGCGGCCGCGGCGTCGACGTCCACGTCCACAAAGAAACCGGAGCCCGAGCCGGCGCCGCCGCCCTCCGCGGCCGGAGACTCCGGGTTCCTCGAGATTCTGCGCTCGCTCGGGACCACGGCGTACTCCTCCCTGGGCCTCGTGCCGGATCCCTCCGGCTCGCGCCGCCGCGATCCCGCGGTCGCGCGGCAGATGATCGACTGGCTGGGGGTTCTCGAGCAGAAGACGCGCGGAAACCTGACCTTCGAGGAATCCGACCTGCTCGCCCGCATTCTCTACGAGCTGCGGATGGCCTACGTCGAGGTGATGCGGCCCCCGTCGGGCGAGCCGAAGCGCTGATCGGATTGCAAAGACCAGAGTGGACGCGGCCGTGATCCGAGTCCGTCTCCCGGAGCGCGCGATCGCGCGCCTCGCCGCCGCCTCTTCGCTGCTCGCGATCCTGCTCGCGGCGGCGCCCGCCTTCGCCCAGGAGACGGTCTCGCCGCTGCCGCCTCCGCAGACGCGGAGCCTCTACCGCTCGAGCTGGTTCGAGTACCTCTCCGCCTTCTCCGAAAACGACATGCCCACCGCGTCGAAGGCGCTCGAGCAGATGGTGAAGGCCGCGCACCGCGTCGGCGTGCACCGGCTCTCCGACTTCTCCCGGACCGCCGTGTACCTCGGCCGGCGCGCCGAGAAGCAGGGCTCGCCCGACCGCGCCGAGCGCGCGTTCGAGGCCGCCGTCCAGCTCGACGACGCGAACCCCGACGCCGCCGTCGCGGTCGTGGCGTTCCTCGCCCGGCACGGCCGCGTGATGGAGGCGGTGAAGGCCGTGCCTCGCGCGGCGGCCGCGCTGTTCGCGACCCACGAGTCGCGCGTCGCGCTGCTGTCCCTGTTCGGGCTGTTCGCCGCGGTGGCCTGGGGCGCGACCGTTCTGGCGGCCATCCTCGTGCTGGCGCTGGCGCACCTGCCGCGGGCCGTGCACGACATCCGCGAGAGCGCGCGCTGGCACTTCGGCCGGAGCGCCGCTCTGCCCCTCGCCCTCTTGATCCTCGCCCTGCCGCTCTTCGTGGGCCTCGGCCCGGTGTGGCTGGTCCTCTATTGGGGCGCGCTGCTCTACCCGTATGCGCGCGGCCGCGAGCGCCGGGTGCTCGCGATCGGCCTGGTCGGGCTGGCTTTCGCGCCGCCGCTGCTGGCGCTCCTGACGCAGGTCAACATCCAGGAACGCTCGCCGCTGATGGTTGCCGCGGTGGACCTCGCCGAGCGCCGCGAGGACGCGAGCGCCGAGGACGGTCTGCGCCAGGCCTCCGCGGTCTTCCCGGAGGACGCCGACGTGTGGTTCCTGCTCGGTGTCTTCGCCGAGCGGTCGGGCGACTTCGAGAAGGCGCGCAACGCGTACAACAAGGCCACGGACGCCGATCCGAGCGACTACCGGCCGATCCTGAACCGCGGCAACGTCCACTTCACCGAGGGCGACTTCGGAGAGGCGGTCCGCGACTACATCGAGGCGTCCAAGCGGGAGCCGAAGTCCGCCGACGTCTTCTACAACCTGTCGCTGGCGCGCGGCGAGGCCTACGACTTCCAGGGCCAGTCCGACGCGATCGCCACCGCGCGGGAGATCTCCGCGTCGCAGGTCGCCGGCTGGACGAACAACCCGACGGTGTCGAGGGTCGTCCCGGCGGGCTATCCCATCGCGCGGGCCCGCGAGCACATCGAGCGCTGGAACTCGCAGCCGAAGAGCCGGCGCCTCCCCGGCCACGGCACCGCGGCACGGCCGCTCAACGTCATGATCCCGTGGTCGCTGCCCCCGATCGGCGTTCTGCTGCTCGGCGCGCTGCTCACCTCGCGGCGCGCGCGACGCGGGCTCGCCACGGAGTGCGACCGCTGCGGCCGCGTGATCTGCAACCGCTGCCGGCGCTACAACGACCCCGCGCAGTACTGCGCGATGTGTTCGCAGATCTACCTGCGCAAGGAGAGCGTCGACATCGAGATCCAGGTGGCGGAGACGCGCGCCGCGCAGCGCCGGGCGAAATGGCGCCAGCGCGCCGGGAGGATCGCCTCGCTGCTGTTCCCGGGCTCCCGCGCCATCTTCGAGGAGCGCGCCGTCGCCGGCGTCTTCACGCTGTTCGTCTTCTTCTTCGGCCTGGCGGCGGCGATCCTGGACGAGTCGCTCTTCGACCCGATGACGCTTCCGCCGACCGGCGGGATCCGCGCGACGGTCGTGGCGGGCGCCGCGCTCGCCTTCCTCGTGTGGTTGCGCGCTCAGTTGGCGGCGCGAAGGGTGGTGCCCGGTGGGTCTTGAAGGAACGCTGAAGGTCTTCTCGCTGACCGACATCTTCCAGATGCTCGGCCTGCAGAGGAAGACCGGCGTCCTCGTCGTCGAGGGCGAGGACGACACCGTCACGATCTCCTTCCTCGGCGGGCAGGTGGTCGCGGCGGAGTCCGCCGTGCGGCGCCTGGAGAACCGGCTCGGAAACCTGTTGCTGCGGGCGGGCTACGTTTCCCAGGAGCAGCTCGACCACGTCCTCGCCATCCAGAAGGAGACGCAGCAGCGGATGGGCTTCCTGCTGGTGCGCGAGCGGCTGGTCGACCCGCAGGAGCTGCGCGAGGCGCTACGGCTCCAGATCGCCCGGATCGTCTACAGCGCGTTCCGCTGGCCCGACGGCCGCTTCCGCTTCAGCCAGGAGGGGATGGTCGACTACGACGCGGACCACATGGCGCCGGTCTCCACCGACACGATCCTCATGGAGGCGGCGCAGATGGTGGACGAGTGGCCGCTCTTCGAGAAGAAGGTCGGCTCGCTCACCTCGATCTACCGCCGCGCGCCGGGCGTCGAGAAGCTCAAGCTCGTCGCGAATCAGAAGAACCCTCCCGAGGGGACCCTCTCGGTGACGAGGTCCGAGGCCGAGAGCTGGCGATGGATCGACGGGAAGCGCAGCGTGGGCGACATCATGGAGCGCGCCTTCCTGTCGGACTTCGAGGTGCTCAAGGGGACCGCGGACCTCCTCGGCCGCCACCTGATCGAGCCCGGGAAGGTCGAAGAGGCGGCGCCCGTCGCGCCGCCCCCGCCGGCCGTCGTCCCGGCGCGGGGGATCTCGTTGATGGCGATCGGGCTATGGCTGCTGCTCGGCGTCCTGACGTTCTTCTCGATCCGCTGGATCCCGCGCAACCCCGCGAACCTGTTCCTGCGGCCCGTCGCGGATCAGAGCCTCGCGGCGGACTTCTTCAAGGCCGTGTCGCTCAATCGCGCCGTGGCGATCGAGCGCGCCGTGCGCATCTACTACGATTCGAGCGGCCGCTATCCCAAGAACCTCGAGGACCTCGTCGTCGCGGGCATCCTCAACGAGGACGCGCTGCGCGATCCCTACGAGCGCTTCTATCGCTACATCCTGCGGGCCGAGGACGGGAAGTTCGGTCTCTACGGCCACAACGCCGCGGGCCAGATCGACCTCGACCTCTCCCTCGAGCGAAGCCTTGCCCCCGTCTCGGAGCTGCGACCCGCTCCCTCTCGGCCGGCTCCCAAGGACAACCGGCCGGGCGTCCTGGTCGTCGAGTAGGGCCCGACGCTATGATCTAAGTGATTGAGTGGATGCTACTTGATACATGAGTCTCATAGGCTAAAAAAACTTAGATTTGAGACTTGACACGAGTTGACTCATATCCTATGCTCTGCCCTCCTATTGAGGGGTGAGAGGAGCTATTCAATGAGCAAGATCATCGGCATCGACCTGGGCACCACCAACTCGTGCGTCGCCGTCATGGAGGGCGGCGATCCCGTCGTCATCCCGAATGCGGAAGGCAATCGCACGACGCCCTCGGTCGTCGCCTTTTCGAAGAGCGGGGAGCGGCTGGTCGGCCAGGTCGCCAAGCGCCAGGCCATCACGAATCCCGCCAACACGGTCTATTCGATCAAGCGTTTCATGGGGCGCAAGTACTCCGAGGTCTCCGAGGAGATGAAGATGGTGCCGTTCACCGTCGTGCAGGCGGGCAACGGCGACTGCCGCGTCAAGGCGGGCGACAAGGAGTGGTCGCCGCCTGAGATCTCCGCGATGATTCTCGGGAAGCTGAAGGAGGCCGCGGAGGCCTATCTCGGCGAGAAGGTCACGCGAGCCGTCATCACGGTGCCGGCCTACTTCAACGACTCGCAGCGGCAGGCGACGAAGGACGCCGGCCAGATCGCCGGCCTCACCGTCGAGCGTCTCGTCAACGAGCCGACGGCGGCCGCGCTCGCGTACGGCCTCGACAAGAAGAAGGACGAGACGATCGCGGTCTACGACTTCGGCGGCGGAACCTTCGACATCTCGATCCTCGAGGTCGGCGAGGGAGTCGTCGAGGTCAAGTCGACCAACGGCGACACGCACCTCGGCGGCGACAACATCGACCAGCGGATCATCGACTGGATCCTGGCCGAGTTCAAGAAGGACCAGGGCGTGGACCTCTCGAAGGATCCCATGGCCATGCAGCGTCTCAAGGAGGCGGCGGAGAAGGCCAAGATCGAGCTCTCCAACGTCATGGAGACCGACGTCAACCTGCCCTTCATCACGGCGGACGCATCGGGTCCCAAGCACCTGCAGCTGAAGCTGTCGCGTGCGAAGCTCGAGCAGCTCGTCGAGGACATCATCGAGAAGTCGATCGGGCCCTGCAAGCAGGCCATGAAGGACGCCGGCGTCGAGCCGAAGGACATCGACGAGGTCGTCCTCGTCGGCGGCCAGACGCGCATGCCGCGGATTCAGAAGCTCGTCAAGGACCTCTTCGGCAAGGATCCTCACCAGGGCGTCAATCCGGACGAGGTCGTGGCCGTCGGCGCCGCCATCCAGGGTGGCGTGCTGGCCGGCGACGTCAAGGACCTCCTGCTGCTCGACGTGACGCCGCTCTCGCTCGGCATCGAGACGCTGGGAGGCGTCACGACGCGCCTGATCGAGCGCAACACCACGATTCCCACGAAGAAGAGCGAGACCTTCTCGACGGCCGGCGACAACCAGACGTCGGTCGAGATCAAGGTCCTGCAGGGCGAGCGGGAGATGGCCCGGGACAACAAGACGATCGGCGTCTTCCACCTGATCGGGATCCCGCCGGCGCCGCGAGGCATGCCCCAGATCGAGGTCAGCTTCGACATCGACGCGAACGGCATCATGAACGTCTCGGCCAAGGACCTCGGAACCGGCAAGGAGCAGAAGATCACCATCACCGCATCGTCGGGCCTCTCGAAGGACGAGATCGACAAGATGGTGAAGGACGCCCAGTCCCACTCCGACGAGGACCGGAAGCGGCGCGAGGAGATCGAGGCCAGGAACCGGCTCGACTCTCTCGTCTACGCCTCCGACCGGACCTTCCAGGAGAACAAGGCGAAGCTCGGTCCGGCCGAGATCTCGCAGTTCGAGACCGCGCTCGCCGACGCGCGCAAGGCGCTCGAGGCGGGCGGAACGGCCAACATGAACTCCGCAATGGAGCGGCTCCAGGAGGCCTCCAACAAGATCGCGGAGCAGATGTACCGCGGGACGACCGCAGGCACGAGCGCGGGCGGCTCGTCCGACGCCGGCGCGAACGCGCAGGGCTCCGGTCCGGCCTCGGGCGGCAAGGAAGAGGAGGTCATCGACACGGAGTACGTGGACACGGAGAAGTCGTGAACCGCGGAGTCGCGGGTCGCGAGCGGCGGACGAAAGTTCTCCTCACTCGCGGCCCGCGGCGCTACACTGATGGCAGCATTTCCATGACGGTCTTTCGCTGGAACTCGCTGCAGGACCTCTTCGCCATTCAGGAGAAGGTCAACCGGCTCTTCGAGGAGACGATTCACCGTACCGAGTTCCCCGACGAGGGTCTGGACACCGCGCTCTGGTCCCCGGCCGCCGACGTCTACGAGACCCCCGAGGAGATCATCCTGAACATCGAGCTCCCCGGGGTCCAGCTCGACGACGTCCGGCTGGAGGCCCTCGACGGCAAGCTCCGGGTCTCCGGACACCGGCGCGCCGACGGGGGAGTCGAGCCGCGGCACTTCATGCGGATGGAGCGCATCTACGGCAGCTTCTCGCGGGAGTTCCCCGTGCCGGCATCCCTCGATCCCACGCGGATCAAGGCGACGCTGCGTGCGGGCGTCCTGCGAGTCCTCGCTCCCAAGGCCGATCGGGGCCAGCCGATTCCGGTCGAGCCGAGAAAGGTGCGATGAAGCCCCGGGACAAGGACCGTTCCGGCGTGTACCGGATCGGCGCCATCGCCGAGCGCTATGGGATCCACCCCCAGACGCTGCGGATGTACGAGCGGGAGGGGCTCCTGCGGCCCGCGCGGACCGAGGGAAACACGCGTCTGTACGACAACGACACGATCGAGCGGCTCGAGATCATCCTGACCCTCACGCGCCACCTCGGCGTCAATCTCGCCGGTGTCGAGGTCATCCTCCACATGAAGCAGCGGATGGAGTCGATGCAGGGCGACGTGCAGAAGATGCTGCAGGCCCTGCGCGAGGAGGCCGAGGCGCGCCGCGGCGGCGAGCCCCCCCGCACCGTGGCCCTCGCCCGTATTCCGGGGCGGCCGTACGCCCTGATCAAGTCCGAACGCTCCTGAAGACTCGCTGAAGGTCCCACCGCCCTGGCCTCCTGGGCGGCCCCCCACGTATAGAATCCGTCCTCGATGAGTTCGAGGGAGGTTCTGTGAAAAAGCTCGCATCGATTTTGGCCGGGCTGGCGATTTCCGCTTCCGCCCTGGCCCAGCTCACCCAGTACAAGGATTGGGACAAGTCGCCCGACGCGTATCTCCTGACGCCGACCGAGCGTACGGAGTGGAAGAGCGTCGGAAGCGACGCGGACGCGGAGAAGTTCGTCGCGACCTACTGGGCTCGCCGCGAGGGTGGCCCGCTGAACCGCCAGGAGGTTCAGCGTCGGATCGCGGCCGCGGATCAGCAGTTCAAGATGTCCCGCTACAAGCGCGGAGCCGATTCCGTCCGCGGACGGCTCCTCGTGGTGCTCGGCCCGCCGAGCCGGGCCGCGCAGCAGCCGCTCGGACCCACCGACGCCCCGGCGCCCCAGCAGGAGGGCGGATTCCAACCCGGCCCGGCCGGCTCGGACACCGGCGGCGCGGGCGACGAATCGCAGGTCATCTCGATCTGGACCTACGACAAGGACAAGCTCGCGCCCTTCGGGCTGTCGACGCTGCAGGCGCGCGTCGTCCTCGATCAGCGGAGGGGAATGGACTCCCTGCAGAACAGCGGCGAAGTCGAGAAGGCGATCGGCGCCGTCGCCCAGAAGTCGATCGTGAACCCCAACGCGACGGCCACCGCTCTGCCGCCTGGCGCGGGCGCCCCGCCCGCGGCGGCCGCCGGTGCGGCGGCGGCTCCGGCTGCCGGTTCGGCGGCTTCCGGCGCGGCCAAACCTCCCGCCGGTGCGCCGGCGGCTCCGGCAGCTCCGGGTGCGGCGGCTGCGCCGGCCGCGGGTGCCGCCGCGGCGGCCGCCGCTCCTCCCGCCGCTCCGGTCGCCGCGCTTCCCGCGGCCGCGAAGACGGCGCTCGCGTCCGTCGACGCCAAGGCCGCGTCCGACGCCGCGTTCTGGTCGGGACTCTTCCGCAGCGGCTCGGGCGACTCCTTCCTGGCGCTGCAGTTCTACCTTCCCGCGGACAAGCCCTCGCTCGCGGCGCCCACGCTCCACTTCGGCGGCGTCGTGACCGACGACGCCGGCAAGGAGGTCGGCACGTACTGGGAGGAGGCCACCTTCGCCGAGGTCGCGGAGGGAACCCGGAAGGACCGCGTCGTCGACAAGTCGATCGCGCTGCCGCCCGGAAAGTACAAGGGCTCCTTCGGGCTCTTCGCCGCGGAGGGCCAGCCGCCGGTCGCGGCTTCGACCGTCTCCTTCCAGCTTCCGGAGAAGAGCACCGACTTCGAGGTCTCCCCGCTGCTGCTCTCGAACGGGATCATCCCGCTCACCAAGCGGCCCGGCCCGACGGATCCCTTCGTCTTCGGATCGGACAAGCCGATGAAGGTCGAGCCCAAGGGCGATCGGCACTTCTCCAAGGGCGACAGCCTCTGGTACTTCTACGCCGTCGCGAACGCGAAGATGCCGGAGGCCACGGGCGACGCCGCGGCGGCCAAGCCGCGCATCATGACCCGGATCAACGTCCAGCTCGAAGGCAAGGACGCGTTCGCACCCTTCACCGGCCCGGCGGACCTCCAGGAGGTGGCGCCCGGCTACTACGTCACGGGCAGCGAGATCCCGCTCGCGTCGTTCGAGCCGGGCTACTACTCGTTCCTCGTCAGGGTGCGCGACCTGAACGCGGCCGCCGGCACGCCGGCGAACAAGGGAATCGACCGGCAGCAGGACTTCGTGGTGCTCATGCCGGACGGCAGCATGCCGCCCGCGAAGAAGGCCGCCGCGCCGGCTCCGGCGCCGACCAAGAAGAAGACGGGATAGTCGGTCGTCTGTGGTCGGTGGTCAGTAGGAGAGTTTCCCTACCGACCACCGACTTCCGACTCGCGAACCGGCTACTCGATCCGAAGGTTCACCCTCGCCGTTCCCATCTTGCCGCTGGCGCTGTCGCGGACGTTGACGACCACGCGCACGTTGCCCTTGCGCGTCAGCAGCTTCGCGTCGAACCGCACGGGGGCGTTGGAGCTGACCTTGTCGGCCGCCACCTGGAAGCTCGCCTCCTGGCGCGAGACGTCGCTCATGCGCCCCTTGTCGTCGACGGAGCCGATGTAGTACTCCGCCTTGGCCGTCGCCTTGTCGCCGTCGGGCACGAAGGTCAACGAGGACGCGGGCACCAGCACGGTGACCGGCACGACGAAGTTCTTCTTGTCCGCCGTCGGCGGCTGCGTCTGCAGCTGCACGGGGATGCCGCCGTAGGAGAGGTCGCTGCCCATCGTGGCGCGGGCCCGCTCGGCGACCAGGGCGCTCTCGGGGCGGGGCTGGAAGCCGCGTCGCGAGGCCACGGTCAGGCCCGGCCGCTTCACCTCGACCCGCACGTCCTGGTACTTGCCCATCGGCAGGCCGGAGAGGTTGACGCCGATCGAGTAGTAGGTCGAGACCGCGCGGTACACGCGGTCGAGTCCCCGATCGAAGGCGTTGGTGTTGAGGATGGCCTGGCCGCCGGTCTCACGGGCCAGGATCTGGAGCCCGTTCTGGCGGTCCTGTCGGGCGATGAAGGAAACCGCCGGACGCGTTCCGAGCGGGTCGAACGCCGTGGCCGACTTCTGCCCGAGCGTTTCGGCTCCGCCGGCGTTCTGCATGTCCGTCGTCAGGCCGGTCGCGTCGACCGTGTAGAAGGTGATCGCGTTCGCGTTTGCGTTCTTGACCACCGCATCCACGTCGGAGGCGACGTCGCGCAGGTTCAGGCCCTGGATCGTGCCGAAGCCGCCGGTGGCGTACTGGGTCATCACGAGGCCCGGCTGATACTCGAAGCCTCCCGTCACGAACAGGAAGGACTTCTTGCCACGGAGCGGCGTCAGCGTGACGACCTCCTGATTCATGCTGGCCAGCATGGTCTGGATCTCGCCGCCCACCTCCTGGGCGTAGGAGTCCGCCAGCTGGACGCGCCCGCCGCGGCGGCGGGGAGACGAGTCGATCAGCTCGACGGTCTGCTGCTCGGCGCGCAGCCGCGACATGCCGACGCCCTCGTGCTGGATCCGCTCGAGGGACGAGAAGATGGCCTCCTTGCTGGAGGTCCAGTCGGCGTAGACCTTGGGGAGCCGGTCGAAGACGACGACGCGCGCGGCGTCGTCCGGGCCCATCCGCGTGATGAGGTCGCGGATCGCCTCGAGGCTCTTGTTGCGGACGCCGGGCTGCAGGAAGCCGAGATCCACGTAGATGAGGAAGTTGCGGGGGATGTACGCGTCCTCGCCCTTCTTGTAGGCGCTCAGCACCTGGTCGGGAGAGGCGCTCGCGAGATCGGGGGCGTGGATGGTCCCCTGGTCGACGCGGGAGAAGTAGTCGATGGCGACGGGCTTCCCACCGATCTTGACGACGAAGTCGTCCTTCTTCAGATCGGGGACGGGCTGCCCCTTGGAGTCGGTCACGTCGACGTCGAGGTCGAGGACGCGCACCGTGACGCTCTCGGAGAACGTGGGGTTGGAGACCGGGGCCGGGGGGTTGGGGCTGCCCGGCGGCTCCTGGGCCGGCGGCTGCTGAGCCGGCGGCTGCTGGGCCAGAACCGTGGTGGCCGCGGTCAGGAACAAAGTGGCGAATCGGAGGGCTCGCATGATTTCGATCCTTTCTCGGTGGTCGGGGCCGCCGATCGGCTCAGAGCCTGGCGGGCCGGGTCACGGAAGGGGAACGCGCGGAGAGCCCCAGGGATTTCCGACCTGTCCTGATTTGAGGAGATCTGAAGGCCGGAAGGGGGTCCGGCCGCCGCCGGGTTTATTCCCGGCCGACCGCGACGGTCTCCAGGCCGAGGTAGTCGAACAGCATGTTGACCTCCTTGGCCAGCTCGTCGGCCTCGAGCTCGTCGGTGCGCTCGACGGGGAGGCTGCCGATCGCGCAGCCCGTCACGGCGCCCCGGGCGATCCGGACCACCGCCGCCGAGGCGCTGGGGTCGGTGCCGTCGTCGGAGAGGACTGCCTCGAAGTCCCTCGGCAGCCCCCAGATCTCGGCCCGCGACCGCCCCACCGCCGGCCGGTAGGTCTCGAGGAGAGCGCCCCGGAAGGGGCCCGCCGGGAGGTTCATTTCGCGTACGACCTCGAAGAGGTCGGCGTAGCCGATGCAGTGGAGCAGGCCGAGCGTGTAGCCGCGCTCGCGGGTGATGCCGTAGCGCTCGGCGAAGCGGCCGGCCGCGACGGCCGCGGCCAGGCTCGCGCGGCGCACGGCGCGCGGCGCGGGGTCCTTCGCCGCCAGGGTGGGGAAGTCGGTGGAGGAGAGGCGGTCGATCAGGACGGCCGCGGCGCGCGGCCCGATGCGCTCGAGCGCCTCGGGGACCGTGCCGACCGAGTTCTCGCGGTCGACCGACAGGGAGTTGGCCAGGATGAGCAGGTCGAGGGTGAGGTACTGGTCCAGGGCGGCGATCGGCACGAGCGCCGAGAGGTCGAGGGGCGGCTTCTTCTTGAGCAGCTCGTGGAGGAGCGTCGCGGTGTCCGCGTGCACCGGCCGCATGAGGTAGTTGCGCAGCAGCCGCTCGTGGAGCCGGCGCGCGAACTCGCGGAACCGCACGGAGTGCGCACGGCCCTCGGGCGGATCGAGGGAGACGCCCATGCGCTCGAGCGACTCCCAGAAGTGCTCGTCGACGCCCTCGGGCATGAAGGGCAGCGTCCAGGCGTCGGCCGCCTCCCAGGTCTCCCGCCGCTCCTTGCGCGACTGCCGGTGCGTGTCGTCGAGCTGCTTGACGCCCTGGAACGCGACGGCCTGGCCGCGGAGCGTCAGGCCGATGCGGAGGATGGGCGTCACGCGGTAGGTCGGGTCGTAGTCGAATCCGGCCTCGCGCCATTCGAAGATCTCGTAGAGGAGCTTGCGCGCGAGCTCCTCGACTCGGAGCGAGAGCCCGTCGAGGGTGTCGTGGCCCATGTCGAGGATGAGCCGGGTCAGGTTCTCCTGCGTCGTCATGTTGCGCGCGAGCAGCTCGTAGAGCGTGGCCGCGGGCAGGGCGCCGCTACGCAGGAGGTGGACGCCCAGGCGGTGGCGGGGAAGGGAGCCCGAGACGTAGACGATCTCGCCTTCCTTCCAGTCGAGCGTGCGGCGGTCGTGGCCGCGAGTGATCGTGAGACGGCCCGAGCGGCGGTTGAGCTCCATCCATTGCAGGAGATCCGCCAGCCCGAAGACCTCGAGTCTCCCCCGAAAGTGGTCGGTCATGGTCCGTTTGGATGTCAATTTTAGCATCCGCGGCGGCGCGGCCCCCTCGGCGCCGATGCGGAGCCGGAAGGCCTGCGGCAGCGGACCCCTGTGAAAGAATTCCTCCCGTGGCCGTCAAGCCGAAGGAGGAGCGCCCGAACGTGCCCTCGGCGACCTCCTCGGGAATTCCGATCGAGCCCCATTACGAGGCTCCCGCGCCCGGCGAGCCCGAGGCGCCTCCCCCCGGCGAGTTCCCGTTCACGCGGGGGATCTCGGCCGACATGTACCGCGGGCGCCTCTGGACCATGCGTCAGTACGCGGGATTCGGCTCGGCCCGGGACTCGAACCGCCGCTACCGGTACCTGCTCGCACAGGGCCAGACCGGCCTCTCCGTCGCGTTCGACCTCCCCACGCAGATGGGCTACGACTCGGACGACCCGGCCGCGCGCGGCGAGGTCGGGAAGGTCGGCGTCGCCATCGCCTCGATCGAGGACATGCGGATCCTGACCGAGGGCCTCCCGCTCGACTCGGTCTCGATCTCGCTCACCATCAACTCCACGGCGGCGATCCTCCTCGCGCTGCTGCTGTCCGTGGCGCGGGAGCGCGGGATCGCGTGGAAGGACCTGTCGGGGACCGTGCAGAACGATCTGCTCAAGGAGTACGTCGCGCGCGGCACCTACATCTTCCCGCCTCGCCCCTCGCTCAAGATCACCACCGACATCCTGGCCTTCTGCGGCGAGCAGGTGCCGCGCTGGAACACGATCTCGATCTCGGGCTACCACATCCGCGAGGCCGGCTCGACGGCCGTCCAGGAGGTCGCCTTCACGCTCGCCAACGCCATCGCGTACGTGGAGGCCGCGGTCGCGCGCGGCCTGAAGATCGACGACGTGGCCCCGAGGATCTCGTTCTTCTTCAACGCCCACTCCGACTTCTTCGAGGAGATCGCCAAGTTCCGCGCCGCCCGCTCGCTCTGGGCCGAGATCGCGCGGCATCGCCTGGGAGCGAAGGATCCGCGGTCGTGGCGCCTGCGGTTCCACACGCAGACCGCCGGCTCGACGCTGACCGCGCAGCAGCCCGACGTCAACGTCGTGCGCGTGGCGCTCCAGGCACTCTCCGCCGTGCTCGGCGGCACGCAGTCGCTGCACACGAACGCGATGGACGAGGCGCTCGCGCTTCCGACGGAGTCGGCCGCGAGGCTCGCGTTGCGGACGCAGCAGGTCATCGCCCACGAGAGCGGCGTCGGCGACGTGGTCGATCCGCTCGGCGGCTCGTTCCTGGTGGAGGAGTGGACCGCGCAGATCCGGGATCGGGCGCGGGAGCTCATCGCGAAGATCGACGCGCTCGGCGGAGCGGTCGCCGCGATCGAGAAGGGATTTCTCCAGCGCGAGATCGAGGATTCGGCCTACGCCGCGCAGCGCGAGATCGAGGAGGGCAAGCGGCTCGTCGTCGGCGTCAACGCGTTTCGCGAGGCGGAGTCGGCCGCGACGCCCATCCTCTCGGTCGATCCGAAGATCGAAGAGGAGCAGGTCGCACGCTTGCGCGCGTTTCGCGCCTCCCGCGACGCGGCGGCGGCGAAGCGCGCGCTCGAGACGCTGCAGGAGAACGCGCGCGAGGATCGCAATCTGATGCCCGGCCTGATCGAGGCCGTCGGAAAGGGCGCGACGCTCGGCGAGATCGTCGCCTCTCTCAAGCAGATCTACGGCGAGCACCGCGCCGGAAACTGAGACGTCCGGCCCGTCGACGCGACATGAAACTTCCCTTAAGTTTCGTTTTCTGAGTCGGTTGCACGTGTGGAAAAAGAAATCGCGCCGATTTCACCCCGCGGCGAATCTGCACAGCGCGTTGGGCATCCGCGTAAAGCATTGATGGGGCGCGGCTTTTCGAGTCGCACAGGAGTCGGTGCAATTCGCTGGACGAACCCCGTTTGCGCGTTTTTTGGGGCATTTCCGCAAGGTTTTGGACAGGCTTTTCCGCCGGCTCTAAGGAAAAGTGATTTCCGCGAAGCGGGCGTGGATTTTCTGCGAGGCCGCCGCTTCCTCAGACCCCGATTTTCGGGCAGAGCGGATTGACCGGGCACTCGTCGCAGAGCGGCTTGCGGGCCGTGCAGATGCGACGGCCGTGGAAGATCAAGAGGTGCGCCCCGAGCGCGCGGCGCCCCTTCGGCACGAGCGCCAGCAGGTCCGTCTCGATCTTGACCGGATCGGTCTGACGCGTGAAGCCCAACCGATTCGAGAGCCGCGCGACGTGCGTGTCGACGACGAAGCCCTCGTCGACCCCGAACGCGTTGCCGAGCACGACGTTCGCCGTCTTGCGGCCGACTCCGGGGAGCGCGACGAGGCTCTCCATGGTCGAGGGGACCTGGCCCCCATGCTCGGCCGCGATCGCGGCCCCCATCGCGCGAAGGCTCTTGGCCTTCGAGTTGAAGAAGCCGGTCGAGTGGATCTCGCGCTCGAGAACGCCGCGGGGAGAGCGGGCGTAGTCGGCGGCGGTCTTGTACTTCCGGAAGAGAGCGGGCGTGACCGTGTTGACCATCTTGTCCGTGCTCTGGGCCGACAGGATCGTCGCGACGAGCAGCTCGAGCGGGCTCGAGTGGTCGAGCGCGGTCTTCGCGTCGGGATAGGCGCGCTTCAGGCGGCGGAAGACCGCGGAGGCCCGGCGCCTCTTCTCTTCGAAGGTCTCCCGAGGCTTCCGCGCCATGGCGCGGCATTCTAAACCGCCGCCCTCGAGAGGTTGCCGTCTTGGGTCGACGGACTACCGGCTCTTCCGGAGCTCCGACGCGACTTCCCGGGCCGCGTTCGCGCCGGGCGCGCCCGTGACGCCGCCGCCGGGGTGCGTGCCCGAGCCGCAGAGGAAGAGGCCCCGGACGGGCGTCCGGTACTGCGCCCAGTCGAGCAGCGGGCGCATCGTGAAGACCTGGTCGAGCGTGGTCTCGCCGTGGAAGGCGTGGCCCCCGGTCAGGCCATAGGTCTCCTCGAGGTCGAGGGGCGTGAGGATCTGGCGACCGACGATCGCCTTCTCCAGTCCCGGGGCGTGCGCGGCGACCGTCTGGACCACGGCGTCTCCCAAGGCCTCCCGCTTCGCGGCGTCCTTCCAGGAGGCGGACTTCAGCTTGTACGGGGCGTACTGCGCCACGATCGACATCACGTGCTTCCCGCCCGGTGCGAGCGCGGTGTCCGTCATCGACGGGATCGTGACGTCGCAGTAGGGATGAGGCGAGAAATCGCCGTACTTGGCGGCGTCGTACGCGCGCTCGAGGTAATCGACGTCGGGGCCGATGTGGATGCGGCCCGACAGCGCCGAGGCTCCGTTGTTCGCGGCCGGGAAGTCGGGGAGCTCCGAGAGCGCGAGGTGGACCTTCGCCAGGGCGCCCTGGGCCCGGTAGTTCTTGACGCGCTGGATGAAGTCCGGGTCGAGGTCGACCGGATCGACCAGGCCGAGCAGGGTGCGCTTGGGGTCGGCGTTCGAGACGACGGCGCGCGTCGTGATCTCCTCGCCGCTCGCGAGCACGACGCCCGTCGCGGCGCCGTCCTTCGTCTGGATGCGCGCGACCTCGGCATTCGTGCGGATCTCCGCGCCGAGCGCCTTGGCGGCCGCGGCCAGCGCCTGCGTGAGCGCGCCCATCCCGCCCTGCGGAATCGCGGAGGGACCCGCGGCGTTGGCGTCGCTCGCCGCCTGGAGGAGGACGCCCAGGCTGGTCCCCGCGGACCACGGGCCGGCGAAGCAGCCGTAGATGCCGCGCGCCGCGATCGCGGCCCGGAGGAGCTCGTTCTCGAAGAACTCGGAGACGAGGTCCGCGACCGCCATCGGTCCCCAGCGGAGGAGGCGAAACGCATCGCGGCGGGGCAGTGCCCGGAAGCGGCGCCCGACGCCGAACATCTCCCACATCTCGCCGAATGATGGGTCGTCGATCGACGGCGGCGTCATGGTCATGAGCGGCTCGAGCACCCGGCCGATCCGGGTGAGGCTCTCCTGGAACGCGAGGTAGCCCTTCGCGTCGTGGGGCGAGACCTTCTCGAGCTCCGCGGCCGTCCTCTGCGCGTCGCCGTAGAGTCGGATGCCCTTCCCGTCGAGACCCGACGCGAGGACGCGCACCTCGCTCTGGATCCACGAGAGGCCGTGCCCGGCGAGGCCGAGATCCTTCGCGACCGACGGCAGGAACGGTCCCGCGACGTGCAGCACGGAGGAGCAGCGGAAGCCGGGGGCGAACTCCTCGGTGACCGCGAGGCCGCCGACCTTGTCCCGCCGCTCCAGCACGACCGGCTTGAATCCCGCCTTCGCGAGGTAGCACGCCGCGACCAGCCCGTTGGGGCCGGCTCCGACGACGGCGATGCGGCTGCCTTCGCTCATGCGTCTTGCGTCAGGCCCGTCCGCGCTTCCAGTCCGCGAGGAGCTTCTCGGCCGCGTTCTTGCCGTTCGCGCCCATGATCCCGCCGCCCGGATGGGTGGCGGAGCCGCACATGTACAGGCCGCGGATCGGCGTCTTGTACTGCGCCCAGCCGGGAACGGGGCGGAGGAAGAAGAGCTGCTCGAGGGTCAGCTCGCCCTGGAAGATGTTGCCCTCGGAAAGCCCCCACTCGCGCTCGAGGTCGAGCGGCGTCACGACCTGGCGGTGGCGGATGATGCTCTTGATGTTGGGCGCATGCTCGGCGATCGTGTCGACGACCGTGTCGCCGAAGTGCTCGCGCTCCTTGTCCCAGTCGCTGTCCTTCAGGTGATACGGGGCGTACTGCACGAAGCAGGACATCACGTGCTTGCCGGGCGGCGCGATCGAGGGGTCCGTCAGGCTCGGGATCACCATGTCGATGTACGGCCGGCGGGAGTAGTGGCCGTACTTGGCGTCGTCGTAGGCCCGCTCCATGTACTCGATCGACGGCGAGATCGAGATCGCGCCGCGCAGGTGCGCGCCCGGCCCCGGGATCGACCGGAAGTCCGGCAGCGCGTCGAGCGCGAGGTTGACCTTGCCCGAGGAGCCCCGAAACTTGTAGCGCTTGACGTCCTCGACGAAGTCGTCCGGCAGCTCCTTCTCGCCCACGAGCTTCATGAAGGTCAGCCGCGGGTCGACGCTCGAGGAGACGACGTCGGCGTCGATCTCCTCGCCGCTCTCGAGCACCACGCCCGTGGCGCGGTTTCCCTTGACCTTGACGTGCGCGATCGGCGCCTTGGTGCGGATCTCGACGCCGGCCTCGCGCGCCGCGTCGCCGATGGCGTTGGAGATCGCGCCGGTGCCTCCCCGGGCGAAGCCCCAGGAGCGGAAGGCGCCGTCGATCTCGCCCATGTAGTGGTGGAGCAGGACGTATGCCGTGCCCGGTGACCGGACTCCCAGGAACGTGCCGATGATCCCGGACGCGGACATCGTGGCCTTCAGGACGTCGGTCTCGAACCACTGGTCCAGGAAGTCCACCGCGGACATCGTCATCAGCTGGACCTGGTTGTACTTGTCGGTCGAGGAGAGGCCCCGGAAGCGCTTGCCCAGGAACAGCAGGTCCTGCAGGCCCTTCCAGTTGAGCTTCGTCGGATCGGGCGGCGTCATGCCGAGGATCGGCTTCACGAAGCGGCCCATGTCGGCCATGGCCTTGCCGTACTCGTCGTACGCCTCGGCGTCGAGCTTCGAATGGCGGGCGATCTCGCGCCGCGTCTTGGCGTGGTCGTTGACGCGCCACAGGTAATCGCCGTTCAACATCGGCGTGAACGTCCCGTCGAGGGGCAGGATCTCGAGGCCGTGCCTCGGGAGATCGAGGTCGCGGATGATCTCGGGCCGCAGGAGCGAGACGACGTAGGAGCAGACCGAGAAGTGGAAGCCGGGGAAGACCTCCTCGGTCACGGCCGCGCCCCCGAGGACGTGCCGCCGCTCGAGGACGAGCACCTTCTTTCCGGCGCGCGCCAGATACGCGGCGTGGACGAGCCCGTTGTGCCCGCCCCCGATGACGACGACGTCGTACTTCGCGCTCATCTGTGCGTTCGAGATTCCTTCGATTGTGACCGCGGGTTCCGTTCGCGGCCTTGACCGCGAGCGCGCGAGCATACTTATAATCGCGCGCTCCGACAAGATCCCCGTGACTCGGCGTCACGCATCGGTGCGGGGATGCAGGGATCGGATCGAGGTCAACGACAAGTGCCGATCGGTAGCGCCGTACACGAGAGAACGTTCCCTCTCTGCGAGAGCCTGAACTACCGCGAGTGGTCGGGCTACTACGCCGTCTCCGCCTACGAGGCGCACCACGAGCACGAGTACAACGCGATCCGAAACGCCGCGGCCCTCATCGACATCTCGCCGCTCTTCAAATACAAGGTCTCGGGCAAGGACGCGACGCGGCTGGTCGACCGCGTCGTCACGCGCGATCTGCGCAAGGTCGGCGTCGGCTCGGTCATCTACACGCCCTGGTGCGACGAGCACGGCAAGACGATCGACGACGGCACGGTCGCGCGGCTCTCGGAGAACGTCTACCGGTGGACCGCCGCCGACCCGAGCCTGCGCTGGCTCAAGCAGAACTCGCTCGGCCTCGACGTGCAGATCGAGGACGTCTCGGAGTCGGTCGCCGCGTTGGCGCTCCAGGGCCCGACCTCGGGCCGCATGCTGAAGGCGATCGCCGAGGCCGACGTCGCGAACCTCAAGTACTTCAAGATCACCTCGGGCAAGATCGCCGGCGTGCCGGTCGAGATCTCGCGGACCGGCTACACGGGCGACCTGGGCTACGAGGTCTGGATGCCGTGGAAGGACGCCGTCCGCGTCTGGGACGAGCTCATGACGAAGGGCAAGGCCTTCGACGTCCACGCGGCCGGCATGCTCGCCCTCGACGTCTCCCGCATCGAGGCGGGACTGCTCCTGATCGACGTCGACTTCAACGGCAGCAAGAAGGCGCTGATCGACTCCCAGCGCTACTCGCCGCTCGAGATGGGCCTGTCGCGGCTGGTCGCCCTCGACAAGGGGCGCTTCGTGGGTCAGGACGCGCTGCGCCGCGAGGCCGCGAGCGGCCCGAAGCGCGAGATCGTGGGCCTCGAGATCGACTGGAACGCGATCGAGGCGATCTACGAGCGGCTCAACCTCGCGCCCCAGATCCCGGCGGCCGCTTCGCGCGTTCCGGTGCCGATCTACCGCGAGGGAGAGTGGGTCGGCAAGGCCACGTCGACGACGTGGTCGCCGACGCTCAAGAAGCTGATCGCGCTCGCGACCCTCTCGGCCGGCCACAACTCCATGGGCACGCGGCTCGAGATGGAGTACACGGTCGAGGCCGTGCGCCACCGCGTGGGCGCCACGGTCGTCAAGACGCCGTTCTTCAATCCGCCACGCAAGACCGCCACTCCGGTGGCGTGAGCCGAGAGCTTTGAGAGACCGAGGCAAAGGGAGGAACAAGTGATGCCCCCGTTCGACATGAGCCTGGTTCAGCGCGGCGCCCGCAACCGCCGCACGCCGTACTACGAAGCCACCCAGAAGTATTCGCCGAAGGCGTTCACCGTCTACAACCACATGTACTTCCCGATCCGGTTCGACACCTTCGAGAACGAGTTCCAGGCGCTCCTGAACGACGTCACGATCTGGGACGTCTCGGTCGAGCGCTGCATCGAGGTCAGCGGGCCGGACGGCTTCAAGTTCGCCCAGCTCCTGACGCCGCGCAATCTCTCGAAGTGCGCCGTGGGCCAGGGCAAGTACGTCCTGATCTGCGACTCGGACGGCGGCATCATCAACGACCCCGTCATGACCCGCATGGACGAGAACACGTTCTGGTTCGCGCTCGCCTCCTCCGACGTGCTGCTCTTCGCGAAGGGCCTCAAGAACGCCTACCCGAAGCTGAACGTGACGCTGCGCGAGCGCGACACGGCGCCGCTGCAGGTCCAGGGGCCCAAGTCGAAGAACCTCATGAGCGACCTCGTCGGCAAGGACATCCTGGACATGAAGTACTACTGGTGGCGGAAGGCCGAGATCCGCGGCGTCCCCGTCGTCATCACGCGCACCGGCTGGACGAGCGAGGTCGGCTACGAGATCTACCTCCTCGACCCGACCAAGGGCAGCGTGATCTGGGAGGCGCTCATGGAGACCGGCAAGCCCTACAACGTCAAGCCGACGGGCCCGTCGGACATCCGCCGGATCGAGGGCGGCATCCTCAACTGGGGCGCCGACATGACGTACGAGAACAACGCGATCGAGCTCGGTTTCGAGCGCCTCGTGGACTTCAACCTGCCCGAGGCTTCCTGCATCTCGATCGCCGCGCTGAAGCGCATCAAGGCGGAGGGCGTGAAGAAGCGGCTCGTCGGCGTCGTGATCGACGGCGCGCCCTTCCCCGAGCTCAACAACGTCAAGTGGGCGGCCCGGCGCGAGAGCGGCGGCGACCCGATCGGCAAGGTGACCTCGGCCATCTACTCGCCGCGCCTCAAGCAGAACATCGGCTTCTGCTGGGTGCCGGCGGACATGGCCAAGAACGGGACGAAGCTCAAGGTCGAGACCGAGTGGGGTCCGCGGAACGCAACCGTGGCGCCGATGCCGTTCATCGACCCGGACAAGCGGATCCCCGTCTCCTGACGCATCGTCCGCGAGGACGCTCGTTGGCCGATCCTCCCAAGTCCGCGAACCGATCGGGCGCGCCCGGCGCGCTCGCCGGCGCGCTGATCGCGGTCGAGAAGGCGGTCAAGGAGCCGCTCTTCGGGTGTCGGATGTGCGGGCAGTGCATCCTGCACTCGACCGGCCTCGTGTGCCCGATGAACTGCCCCAAGAACCTGCGCAACGGGCCGTGCGGCGGCGTGCTGGTGGACGGCCACTGCGAGGTGTACCCGGACCGCCCGTGCGTCTGGGTCGAGGCCTGGAAGGGCTCGCGTCGCCTCCCCCTCTTCCGCGATCACATGGAGCACCTGAATCCCCCGGTCGACTGGCGGCTCCAGGGCACCTCGTCGTGGCTCAACCTCGCGACGGGCCGGGATCGTCGCGTCCCTCCGGCCTGGGACGCGGAGGAGCGGTGACGCCGAAGGCCGCCGCGGCGCCGCCCCGCAGCCAACTCGAGGCGGCGCTGCGCGCGGGGCGCTTCGCCGTGACGGCGGAGATGCAGCCCGTCAACGGCGCAGACCCCGAACAGGTGCGGAGGCTCGCGTCCGGGTTGAAGGGCCGCGTCGACGCGGCGAATTGTACGGACAACGCCGCCGCGCGTCCCCACCTCTCGCCGCTCGCCGCGGGTCGTTTCGTGGTCGAGGCGGGCGTCGAGCCGATCGTCCAGCTGACGTGCCGCGACCGCAACCGCCTGGGCCTCCAGGCGGATCTGCTCGGCGCCTCGGCGCTCGGCGCGCGCAACGTCCTCCTGTTGACGGGCGACGACGTGTCTTCGGGGGACCATCCCGAGGCCAAGCCGATCTTCGACCTCGACTCGCTGCATCTCTTGCGGATCGCCCGGATCCTCCGCGACCGGGGAACGTACCTGTCGGGGCGGGCCCTCTCGTCGCGGCCCGACTACTTCGTGGGCGCGGTCGAGAACCCATTTGCGCCGCCGCACGACTTCCGCCCCGTGCGACTCTCGAAGAAGGTGGAGGCCGGCGCGGAGTTCATCCAGACGCAGATCTGCTTCAACCTCCCGCGCCTGCGGGAGTTCATGGCCCGCGTCGGCGACCTCGGCCTGCTCGAACGCGTCTCGATCCTCGTCTCGGTGTACGTCCCTCGTTCGACTCGGGCCCTGCGGTTCCTCCGAGACGTCGTTCCCGGGATCGACGTGCCGGACGAGGTGATGCAACGGCTCGCCGGTGCGGCCCCGGGGGAGCAGGCGAAGGAGGGATTCCGGCTCGCGCTCGAGATCGTCGCCGCGCTGCGCGAGACGCCGGGAGTCTCCGGCGTCCATCTGATCTCGATCGGCGGGCAGGAGGCGATCCTGCGGCTGATCGAGGAGGCGGGGCTGAGGAGAGAAGGGGAGTCGGCGGTCAGCGGTCCGTAGTCCGCGGCCGCTTGCCTGCGACCGACAACCGACCACGGACGACCGACTTCTCCTTCTTGGGCTTCATCGCCTTCGCGTCGCCCGCCGCCTTCGCCTTCGACGCCTCGACCGCCGCCCTGCGGACCGTCGCCACCGTCGGCTCGAGCGCCGTGATCAGCCGCTCGAGCTGCGCCGCGAGCACGACCGCGCCGCGCTCCTCGGCGTCGTCGCGGCTCTCGGCGAGGCGGCGGCGGAAGAGACGCAGATCGTTCCAGCGCCCGAGCGCCTCCTGGAGGGCCTTCTCGCGCTGGGCGTGCGTGACCCACTCGCGGACGCCGAGCGTCGCGAGGTCCTCGGCGAGGTAGCGCGCCTTCTTGACCGCGACGCGGTAGCGGTGCAGGGTGCGGTCGTCCTTGCCCTCGAGGGGCTGGGCGAGCGCCTCCTGCGCGCGGCGCCGCGCCCGCTCGAGGCGCGCGACGGAGATCGCGGAGTCCTTCCGCTCGAGCCGGGTCACGCGGCGCCGCAGGGAGTGGATCGGACGGCCGTCGGCGGCGCGCGCGACGCGGCGCGAGCCCCTCGCGGCGAGCTTCTCCCAGCGCGCGGCGAGCGCGGTCACGGCGTCGGGCGAGAGGAAGCCGAGACGACCGATCCTCGCGAGGAGCTGACGGTCGACCTCGAGCTGCCGCTGCTTGGAGAGCGAGCGGACGATGTCGCGGGCCTCGTCCGAGACGTCCTTGCGTCCGAGCGCTCCGGCGATCGCGCTCACGCGTCGCAGCGCGACGCGCAGATCGTGGAGCCCCTCGGGGTCGCCGCGCTTCAGCGCCTTGCGGGCGCGCTCCAGAGAGTGAGCCTTGGACTTCCAGAGCGAGTCGGCTTCGCGCACGGCGGGCTATTATATTGACCGAAGCTTGAGGAGTCCCTTCACGCCCTCTTCACGTCGTCTTCACGGGGTTCCGCCGATCGGGCGCGAGAATTCCGCCGCCATGCGGACTCTCGCGGCCATCGACATCGGCACGAACAGCATCAAGCTGCTCGTCGCCAACCTGGAGGACGACGGCACCCTCGAGGTCCTCCTGCGCGAGAAGGCCATGGTCCGGCTGGGGAGCGAGACCCTGCGGACGGGCAAGCTCTCGGCGGAGGCGATCGAGGCCGGCGTCTCGACGGTCGAGCACTTCGTCAAGCTGGCGGGCGGCTCCGGGGCGAAGGTGGTCCGGGCCGTCGCGACCTGCGCCGTCCGGGAGGCGTCCAACTCCGGCGAGTTCGTCGCCGCCGTCCTGAAGCGGACCGGGGTCCGCGTCGAGGTCATCTCCGGCGAGGAGGAGGCGAGGCTCATCAACCTGGCGCTGCGCAGCGAGTTCCCGGCGCGCCAGGACCCCCTCTTCCTGATCGACATCGGAGGAGGGTCGACCGAGCTCGTGATCTCGGACGGCTCCCGCGTCCTCCTGACCGAGAGCCTGCCGCTCGGCGTCGTCCGCCTGGCCGACCAGTTCGGCCGCAACGATCCGCCGTCGGACAAGGACGTCCGCGCGATGAAGAAGGCGATCCGCGGCGTCGCCAAGAAGGCGGTCGAGGCCGTCCGCAAGAAGGGCTTCAAGACCTGCGTGGGCTCCTCCGGGACGATCCAGTCCCTCTCGCTCGTCCACGAGGCCGCGATCCTGGGCCGGGAGCCGAGCCCCACGGGCCACCGGACCCTGACGCGGGACGGACTCAAGAAGGTCAACCGCCTGATGCGGCGCACGACCGAGAAGGAGAAGCTGCGGGTGTCGGGGCTCGATCCGCGCCGGCGCGACATCGCGGTCCCGGGCGGCGTGCTCCTGTCCTGGATCCTCAAGCACACCGGCGCCGAGGCCATCGTCGTGGGCGAGCGCGGCCTTCGCGAGGGCCTGCTGCTCGACTCGCTCGCGCGGCACAGCGAGGCGCGCTCCCCGGCCTCGCGGGACATGCGCGCGCGCAGCGTGGACCGGCTGCTGCGGCGCGGCAACGCCGAGGTCCTGCACGCGGCCCACGTGGCGCGGCTGGCGCTCGAGCTGTTCGACAAGACCCATCCGCTCCACCAGCTCACGGCCACCGAGCGGGAGTGGCTGCAGTACGGCGCCCTGCTCCACGACATCGGCTGCTACATCGGCTACTCGAAGCACCAGCGCCACTCGTACTACCTGATCACCCACGGCGACCTGACGGGGTTCTCCGCCGACGAGATCGAGGTCATCGCGTCGCTCGCGCGGTACCACAAGGGCGGGCGGCCCAAGGAGACCCACGAGAACTGGCGCAGACTCGACCCCTACCTGCGGGTGGTCGTCGAGAAGCTCGCGGCGATCCTGCGCATCGCGGACGGCCTCGACCGCAGCCATCGCCAGATCGTCACGGGGATCGCGTGCCGGCTGCGCGCGCGCAAGATCGAGCTCGAGGCGACGGCGCGGGCGGATTGCGAGCCCGAGCTCGACGCGGCGCGCAAGAAGGCGAACCTCTTCGAGCGCGTCTTCGACCGCAGCGTCGTCCTGCGGGCCGTCCCCGCCGGCCTCGCCGAGGAAGTGCTCCAGAAGGACCTGGAGATCCTGTCGGCCGAGGCGCTCTGGAACTAGCCGCGGCCGAAGGAAGGGAGAAGGCGTCGTGAAGGAACACTTTGCCGAGCAGCTCGAAGACCTGCGCCGTCAGCTCATCCTGATGGGAGGAGAGGTCGAGCGCCAGATCCACCGCTCGATCGAGGCCCTTACCGAGATGGACCCCGAAAAGGCCCGCTCCGTCATCGCGGCCGACGAGGACATCGACCGCATGGAGGTCCAGATCGAGGAGGCCGCGATCGCGCTCTTCGCCCTCCAGCAGCCGGTGGCGATCGATCTGCGCTTCCTCATCGCGGCGCTCAAGATCAACAGCGACCTCGAGCGCATCGGCGACCACGCCGTCAACATCGCCGAGGGCGCCGAGCGGCTCGCCGGCCAGAGGCCGTTCAAGCCGTTCATCGACATCCCCTACATGGCCGAGGTCGCCATGGCGATGCTCAAGCAGTCGCTGGACGCGTTTGTCAACCGGGACGCGGACCTGGCGCGCCGAGTCATCAAGAAGGACGACATCCTCGACGAGAAGAACGTCTCGATCATCCGCGAGCTCCTGACCTACATCGCGGAGTATCCGGCGCTCACGACCTACTGCATCGAGCTCATCTCGATCTCCAAGAATCTCGAGCGCGTGGGGGACCTCGCGACCAACATCTGCGAGGACACCATCTTCATGGCCGAGGCGCGCTGGGTGAAGCACCACGCCACGGAGCTTCCGTAGCGGATCGATCCCCCTTCATGTTCCTCTGGGGCGTCGCCACCTCCGCCTATCAGATCGAGGGCGCGGCGGAAAACGACTGGACCGAGTGGGAGCGCGCCGGCCGGCTCCGCGAGCGCGACGCGCGTTGCGGCGAGGCCTCGGGGCACCGCGCGCGCTGGCAATCCGACTTCGCGCTGCTGCCGTCGCTCGGCGTCAACGCGTACCGCTACTCCGTGGAGCGCAGCGTCCTCGAGCCGGAGCCCGGGCGCTTCGCGGAGGCCGCGCTCTCGCTCGAGAGTGAACGGGCCGCGGCGCTGCGGCGGCTCGGAATCGAGCCGTGCGTCACGCTGCACCACTACACGCACCCGCGTTGGTTCTGGGCGTCCGGCGGCTGGCAGGACCCCAGGAGCGTCGACGGCTTCCGCCGGTTCGCCGAGGCCGTCGCCGATGCGCTCGCGCCCCACGTCCGACTCTGGGTGACGCTCAACGAGCCCATCGTCTTCCTCCTCGGCGGCTATCTCGGCGGCAAGATCCCGCCGGGCCTCACGAGCTTCTCCGCCGCGGCGCGCGCGCTCGAGCACCTGCTCCTCGCGCACCGGGAGGCGGCCGCCGCGATCCGCGACCGG
>Ga0070667_100000844_pt1 | contig 28414 bp, 24 predicted proteins | sample KBSS33metaG_FD_64659 | JGI IMG/M metagenome (GOLD analysis project Ga0070667, IMG submission 64659) | Switchgrass rhizosphere microbial communities from Kellogg Biological Station, Michigan, USA - KBS S3-3 metaG | ecosystem: Host-associated > Plants > Roots > Rhizosphere > Soil ...
CTTCTCGCGAGCGCAACGTCTCCCGCGTGGCGATGATCTGCGCATCGAGCGAGCGGAGCGAGAAATAGGTCTGCGCCGTATCGCCTGCCAGCGTCAGCGCGACGACGTCCTTGGCGTAGTAGGTGCCAAGCGCCTGGGCCCGCGCCGCTTCCGCCGCGCGGCGCAGCCGCCCCCAGAAATCGAGCTCGAAGGACGTGGAGATGGCCAGCCGGAAATCGTTGCGGATGGGCAGCGAGCCCGGCGAGAGCAGAGCCGGATTGGAACGCGCCCGCCCGCCGAACCCGTTCAACCCGAACTCGGGGAACATCAAGGCATCGACTTCCCGTACTGTGGCATCGGCCTCTTCTATCCGGGCGACGGCGATGCGAATATCGGTATTGTTGGTGAGGGCTGCCGCGACGAGATCGTCGAGCGTCGGATCCTTGTAGAGCGTCCACCAGTCCGGTGCCACGGTCGGCGCCGTGACATCGGCCGTCGCGGTTGGAAACGCCGCGGGCAGCGCGATATTGGGCCGCTGATAATCCGGCCCCACCATGCAACCGGTGAGAGCGAGCGCAAAAATGCCCGCGACATACCGGCGCGATCTCACGTCGGCGTCTCCGCGAGGCGCGGCGGTGCGTCGGGCAGCGACGCCGACTCGCGCCGCCGCAGCAGAACGTAGAACAGCGGGATGAACAGCGTCGCCACGAACGTCGCGATCAGCATGCCGCCGAACACGCCGGTGCCCATCGAGCGCCGGGCGGCTGCACCGGCACCCGTCGCCAGGACGAGCGGCAGCACACCGAGCACGAACGCGACCGACGTCATGACAATCGGCCGGAAGCGAAGCCGCGCTGCTTCGATCGCCGAGTCGAGCTTGCTCATGCCTTCAGCCTGCTTTTGCGCCGCGAACTCGACGATCAGGATCGCATTCTTGGCCGCAAGTCCGATCAGCACCACCAGGCCGATCTGGAAATAGACGTCGTTGTTCATGCCGCGAAGCGTGACGGCGACGAGCGCACCAAACAGCGCAAATGGCACCGAAAGCAGGACCGCGGCAGGCAGCGACCAGCGCTCGTAGTTGGCGGACAGGATCAGGAACACCATGATGAGCGCGAAGCTGAAGGCGATGACCGAAGCGGAGCCGATGCGCTTTTCCTGGTAGGCCTGCCCCGTCCACGCCATCGTGTATCCGGGTGGCAGCGTTTTCGCCGCCACCTCTTCCACCGCGCTGATCGCCTGGCCCGAGCTCACCGACGGCGTGTTGCTGCCGATGACCTTGGCGGCGAGAAATCCGTTGAACCGATCGAGCTGCTCGGGACCCACGATGCTCCTGATGTCGAGCATGCTCTTGACGGGAATCATCTCGCCCGTGGTCGAGCGGGCGTAGACATTGCCCAGATCTTCCGGGCGCGCGCGATACGCGCCCTCGGCCTGCAGTTGCACCCGGTACGTGCGCCCGAGGCGATTGAAATCGTTGACGTAGAGCGTGCCCATCGTGCTCTGCAGCGCCGCGAACAGGTCGTTGATGGGAACGCCCAGCGCGACCGCCTTTTCGCGGTCGACGTCGACGAGAAGCTGCGGCACGGTCGGGCGAAAGAACGTGTTGACCCCGACCAGGTCCGCGCGCTTTCTGAGCTCGGCGACAAACTGCTGCACCACGGCGTTGAGCTTGAGCGGATCGCCGCCCGCGCGATCCTGCACATAGACCTCGAATCCACCCGAGGTGCCTATGCCGCGGATCGGCACCGGGCTGAACGCCAGCACGTTGCCCTCGGTGATGGTGGACGCTTTCGAGGTGACGTACTTGATGATGTCGTCGGCGGTGACGTCGCGCTCGTCCCAGGGCTTCAGCGTGACGAACACCGTCGCCGCGTTGGTCTTGTTGCCGCCGCCGATCACGTCGATGCCGTTCAGCACGAACACGTGCTCGACGCCCGCGTTTTCAGCGAGGAACTGCTGGACCTTGGCGCTGGCCTCCGCCGTGCGGCGGAGCGTTGCGCCGTCCGGAAGCGTCACCGATCCGATGATGTAGCCCTGGTCTTCCGATGGCACGAACGCGCCGGGGACGCGCTTGAACAGCAGAACCCCGGCACCGATGACGATGGCGAAAATCAGAAGCGCCGCCACCGCCCGGCGCAACGCAAGGCGAACGCCGCCGAGGTACGTGTCGGTCAGCCAGCCGAACGCCCGATTGAAAGGACGAAACACGCGCGATTCCTGGTGCTGCGACTTGAGGAGCAGGGCGCAGAGTGCGGGTGTCAGCGTCAGCGCGACCACCCCCGAGATGACGACCGCGGTGGCCACCGTAACCGCGAATTGCTGGTAAAGCTTGCCGGCGAGGCCGCCCAGAAAGGCGACCGGAATGAACACCGAGCAAAGGACGAGCTCGATCGCGATGATGGCGCCGGTGACTTCGCGCATCGACTCGATCGCCGCGTCGCGCGGCGAAAGCTTGCGCTCGGCCATGAGCCGCTCGACGTTCTCGAGGACCACGATCGCGTCGTCGACGACGATCCCGGTGGCGAGCACGATCGCGAACAGCGTCAGCGTGTTGATCGTGAAATGGAAGATGTAGAGTCCCGCGAACGCGCCGATCAACGACACCGGAACGGCGATCACGGGAATAAGCGTGGCGCGCCAGCTCTGCAGGAAGATGAAGACCACCAGGATCACGAGCGCGGCGGCTTCCAGCAGGGTCTTCACCACCTCCTTGATCGACTCCTGCACGAACCGCGTCGTGTCGAACGGGATGAGGTAATTGACACCCTCGGCAAAGCGCGCCTTCAGCTCGATCATCTGCGCACGCACCGACTTGCCGACCTCGAGGGCATTCGCACCGGACTGCAGGTAGACGGCGATGCCGATTGTCGGCTTGCCGTCGAGCGCGGTCGACGCATCGTAGTTGACCGCGCCCAGTTCGACGCGTGCGACATCGCGAATGCGCAACACCCCGTTGGGTCCGTTGGCGCGGAGAATGACGTTGCCGAAATCCTCCGGCTCGATCAGCCGTCCGCGTGCCGTGACCGTGTAGACGGTGGCCTGGTCGTCCGGCGCGGGATCCTGTCCGACCTTGCCGGCCGCATATTGGTTGTTCTGCGCGGAAATCGCGCTGGCGACGTCGGTCGGAGTGACGCCAAGCTGCGCCATCTTGTCCGGCCGCAGCCAGATGCGCATCGAGTAGTCTCGCGCGCCGATGATCTGCGCATCGGCCACGCCGGGTACGCGTTTCAGGTCGTCGAGAATGTTCGCGGTCGCGAAGTTGCTGAGATACAGCGTGTCGTAGCGCGGATCGGTCGACGAGAGCGCGACGAAGAGCAGGATGTCCGTCGAGCGCTTCTGCACGATGACCCCGCTGCGGCGCACTTCGTCGGGGAGCCGCGGCTGCGCGATCTGCACCCGGTTGTTGACGTCGATGGTGGCCTTGTCGCCGTCGGAGCCCACCGCGAACGTGCACGTGATCGTCAGCGTGCCGTTGGAGGCGGAGCTGGAGCTGAAATAAACCAGGTTCTCGATCCCGGAGAGCTGTTCCTCGATCGGCGCCGCGACCGTCTTCGCCAGGGTTTCGGCGCTGGCGCCGGTGTACGTGGCCGTGATGGTGACCGTCGGCGGCGCGACTTCCGGATACTGGGCGATCGGCAACACCTGCGACGCGACCAGACCCGCCAGCGTGATGATGATTGCGATGACGGCGGAGAATATCGGCCGGTCGATGAAGAATTTCGACAGCATCGGTGACGATCCGGACGGAGAAGCGCGACCGCTCAGCGCGAAGGCTTGGCGTCGGCAGCGGGTGCGCCGGAGCTCGCGGCGGTTGTGGTGGCGACCGGGGCAGGGCTCGCCTGCAATGTTGCGGTGACGGGCGCACCGGGCCGGATCTTGAGCAGGTTGTCGACGATGACGCGATCGCCGGCGTTCAGCCCGGAGAGGATGGTCCAGTCGGAGCCGATCCATGAGCCGGCCTGCACGCTGCGCGCCGCGGCCTTGCCTTCGCCGTCTACGACGAAGACGAAATACCCCTTCTCGGTCTGCAGCACCGCCGCCTGCGGCACGAGGAACACGTTATCGCGAACGCCCGCGGTGATGCGAACGCGCACGAATTGTCCCGGCACGAGGTCCTGGCGCGCATTGTCGAATTCGGCGCGCAACTGCTGCGTTCCGAGTTTCGTATCGATCTCGGTGGCGGTGAAATTGAGCCGTCCCTTGCCCGGGAATTTCGTGCCATCGGGCAGCGACAGCTCGACCGTCGGCGCAAACCCGCGCGACAACCGGCCACCGGGCACCTTGGCAAGATCGGATTCGGAGAGGCTGAAGCGCACCCAGATCGGATCGACCTGGTTGATCGTGGTCAGCAGGCTGCCGTTCGCGTCGGTGGACACGAGGCTGCCTTCCGAGCGTCCGGCGCGTCCCGAGATGCCGGAAACGGGCGCAGTCACCAGCGTGTAGGAGAGGTTCAGCTTGGCCTCGTTGACTCTCGCGGTTGCTTGCTGGACGGACGCCTCGCCGAGTTCCATCGCCGAGAGCGCGTCGTCGTAGTCCTTCTGGCTCACCGCCTTGTCGGCGACGAGATCGCGAAATCGCGCCTCGTCGCGCTTCGCCTGCGCAAGCTTCGCACGCTCCTGCGCCAGCGCTGCGTTGGCCTGTGCAAGCGCCAGGTTGAAAGGCGCGCGATCGATCTGAAACAGCGGCGCGCCGGCCCGCACGGCGTCACCCTCGTGATAGAGCCGCTTTTCGAGAATGCCCGCCACGCGTGCGCGCACTTCGACCTGCTTGGCACCTTCGGTCTGACCGACGACGTCGAACGTGATCGGCACGCTTTGCGGCGCAACCTGGATGACCTTCACGGGCACTGCAGCGGGTGCGGCAGGCGCAGACGGCACCGGTTCGCTCTCGCTCTTGCCGCACGCCGCGAGGAGCGCCGAAAGGAGGAGCAGAAGTAGCGCGCGGGGCGCATGCCGGCGGACAGTCGACACGCTCGGTCGGTTCAAGGAGTCAGGCACGCATGCAAAGGAGTTTTACGCAGAGATGCGATAGTATATACAATCGTAAATGTATGTAAATCGACAAATCGATTCACTGTAGATGCGCAGGACCAAACAACAATCGGAAGCGACGCGGCGGCACATTCTCGCGTCGGCACGACGCGTGTTCGCGCGTCGCGGCGTCACGCGATCCACGCTCGATCACATCGCCGAGGCGGCGGGTGTCACCCGCGGTGCGATCTATTGGCACTTCGACAACAAGCTCGCGGTGTTCGAAGCGATGCGCGAGCTCGTGACGCTGCCCCTGGTAGACCGAACGGATTTCGCGTCGCTCAACGTCACCGAACCCGATCCCCTCGACGCGATCGAATCCTTCCTTCGTGATTTGCTAGCCAGCATCGAGAACGACCGCGCCACGCGCCAGACGTTCGAGATCGCGATCCTCAAATGCGAATACGTGGATGAATTCGAGCCCGAGTTGAAACGGCAGGCGCGGCGGTGCCAGGAGTTGCTCGCCAAGCTCACGACCACCTATCGGCGCGCAAAACGCGCCGGACTGCTTCGAGACGACCTGACACCCGAGACGGCGGCGCTCGAGACCTGCGCGTTCGTCACGGGACTGTTCAGGCTGTGTCTCATCGACCGGAACGGCACGCTCATCCGCAAGCGCGTGAATGCCCTCATCGCCGCGCATGTCCAGGGCCGGCGGGGGTCACCCACGCAAGCGTCGCGGAAAATGACCCGACGCGGAGCCTGACAAACGGCCCGCTGTCCAGTTGCCTGCTACACGACTTTCAGGCTTCGCGTGTATAGTTGTCGAACGAACGTTCGATGCAGCCCGTCCCCCACCATGCCCGCAGCGCCAACGCTCAACGATGCGCAACGACGCGCGGTCCGCTTCGGAAGCGATCGCACTGACGCGGCGCCGCTCCTGATCATTGCGGGTGCGGGCTCCGGCAAGACCCACACGCTCGCGCACCGTGTCGCACACCTGGTCGACGCAGGCGCCGACCCGGAGCGCCTGTTGCTCCTCACGTTCAGCCGCAGGGCCGCGCTGGAGCTCGAGCGGCGCGCCGGCCGCGTGCTCGCCACGACCGACCCCGCGCGAAAGGGAAGTCGGCCGCCCGTGCTGCCATGGGCGGGGACGTTCCACAGCGTGGGCGCGAGGGTCCTGCGCGAATACGCCGAGCGCATCGCTTTGGCGCCGAATTTCACGATCCACGATCGCGGCGATTCCGAGGACCTTATGGGACTCGTGCGACACACGCTCGTCGCCGCGACGGCGCAAAGAAACCGCTTTCCCGGTGCCGCGACCTGCGTGGCCATCTATTCGCGGACGGTGAATTCCGAAGCACCGCTGCCGGAGATTCTGGGGCAGGCTTACCCCTGGTGCGCGCATCACGAAGCGGTGTTGCACGACCTCTTCGGTGCTTACGTCGACGCCAAGCAGAAGCAGCACGTGCTCGATTTCGACGACCTGCTGCTGTACTGGGCAGGGATGATGTCGAGCGCACCGGCGCTCGCGGGCGAGCTCGGGTCGCGGTTCGACCACGTTCTCGTCGACGAATACCAGGACACCAACAAGCTGCAGGGTGCGATCGTGCGGCTGCTGAAGCCGGATGGTCGCGGTGTCACCGTGGTCGGCGACGACGCGCAGGCGATCTACGGATTTCGCGCCGCGACGGTGCGCAATATCCTGGACTTCCCCGCCCAGTACGCGCCACCTGCCGCGGTGATCACGCTCGATCGAAACTATCGCTCCACCGCGCCGATCCTCGCGGCCTCGAATGCCGTGATCGCCCTGGCGAAGGAACGCTACACCAAGGATCTCGTCAGCGACCGCCACGCGGGCGAGCGTCCGCGTCTGGTGACGGTGGCCGACGAATCCATGCAGGCCCAGTTCGTCGCCGAGCAGGTGCTGATGCATCGCGAGGAGGGCATCGTGCTCAAGAGCCAGGCGGTGCTGTTTCGAACGTCGAGTCACAGCGCGCAGCTCGAGCTCGAGCTTTCGCGGCGGAACATTCCCTTCGTCAAATTCGGCGGGTTGCGTTTTCTCGATGCGGCGCACGTCAAGGACGTGCTGTCGCTGCTTCGCTGGGTCGAGAATCCGCGGGGACGGCTTGCCGGGTTTCGCGCGTTGCGATTGCTGCCGGGCATCGGGCCCGCCACGGCGAGCCGCTGTCTCGATGCGCTGGAGAACGCGACCGATCCGGGCGCGCTCCTGCATGGCTTCGACGTGCCTGCAGCAGCGGTACAGTCATGGCCGTCGCTGCTAGGGCTGTACGACAAGCTGCGGGCACCGCGAAGCGACTGGCCCGCGGAGCTGGACGACGTGCTCGACTGGTATCACCCTGAGCTCGAGCGCCTTTACGACGACGCCGCGGTGCGCGTACCTGATCTCGCGCAGCTTCGCCGCATCGCGGCGACATATGGAAGCCGCACGCGGTTCCTGACGGAGCTGACGCTCGATCCGCCGGCGGCGACGAGCGGGGAAGCGGACGCGCCCCTTCGGGACGAGGATTACCTGACGCTTTCCACCATTCATTCCGCCAAGGGCCAGGAATGGAAAGTAGTCCAGGTGCTGAACTGCGTCGATGGCTGCATTCCTTCCGACATGTCATCCGGACGCTCGGACGACATCGAGGAGGAGCGCCGCCTCCTGTACGTCGCAATGACGCGGGCGAAGGACCATCTTTCGCTTGTCCTGCCGCAGCGATTCTATGTGCGCCAGCAAGGCAGCGCCGGCGACCGCCACGTCTACGCGGCGCGCAGCCGATTTCTCACCGCGACCGTGTGCGAGCGCTTTGACGAGCAAACCTGGCCGCCCGTCATGCGCGAACCCGATGCCGTCGCGCGCCCGGCAGGCCCAAAGGTCGACGTCGGTGCGCGCCTGCGAGCGGCCTGGGGTCCGTCGCGCGGGTGATCGATCTACGCCGGGCCGAACGGGCGCGGCGGAACTACGCTCATCGGACCACCAGCCGGCCCGCCATGTTCGGATGCAACGTGCAGATGTATGCGAAGTCCCCGGCCTTGCGAGCGGTGTAGCTCCATCGGGCGCCCGCCGCGATGCTGCCCGAGTCGAAGATCGGCGCGGCGGTGACCGTGTGCGGGAATGGATCCTTGTTGATCCACACGACCGTGTCGCCGCGATTCACGGTCAGCGTCGCGGGCTCGTAGCGCGTCCCGTCGATCGTTACGGTATGCGTGGCCGGTGCTCCGGCGGCAAGCACGGACGCGCCGATCGGCAGCGCCAGCAGTGCCGCCACTGCTGCGAGGCGAAGGAAGCGTGAGCCCGCGATCGCCGAAGCCGACATGACCCCCGCCGGCTTCCGGACGCCTGCCACGGAACCGAATCTCATCCGGCCCTGGCGAGATTTGCCTGCAGCATCTTCGCGTGCTCGAGATGACCGACAAAAGCGGGACGCACCTTGACGATCAACGCTTTCAGGTCCGCATTCTTCGCATTGGGCACGAGGGCCTTGTCGATCGCATCGAGCACTTGCACGTGATAGGCCACCTCGTGGTCGACGTAGGCCTTGTCGAACGCGGCGCCGGAGAGCCCCTCCAGCTTTTTCACGTTGTCCACGCCGCCGGCCTTGAGGCTCTGGCTGGTCGGATTGTCCTCCGGCGTGACCTTGAGACGCGTCGCCAGGGCCACCGCCTGCTGGTTGACGCCCGTGTGATCGGTGACCATCTGCTTGCCGAAATCCTTCACCGCCTGGGTGCTGCCCTTCGTTTCGGCAAGCTTGCCCGCGTCGATGTCGACCTGGTTCGCCGTCACGACGATATGCGCGATCTGCGGATCCGTCGGACCCGTCGCCTGGGCAAAAGCAGCCGAGCCGTTGACGACCGAGAATGCGGTGAGAAGTGCCAGCCATGATTTCATGTTTTGTCTCCTGGGAATGGGGGCGACACAGGGGCCGTCGCCGACGCGAAAAAGAGATGGGCGTCGCGCAGCCGGTCGAGGACGGTCGCGACGATCCGATCGCATCGCTCGCCCGCGAAGCCGAACGCGTCCAGCGTCACGATGTCGAGCTCGCGCGCCAGCGATTCGCGCAGCAGGTGGCGCGCGCGGAATGCGCGTGTGCGAACGGTGGGCGCGGGGATGCCGAGACAGGCGGCGGTTTCCTCCACCGACATCTCTTCGACGTCGCGCAGCATGAACACTGTGCGAAACTGCTCCGGCAACGCGTCGATGCCGCGCTCGAGGATGCGTCGAAGCTCCCCGCGAAGCGCCGCGGCCTCGGGTAGTTCGGCCTTGGGATCGGCCATGGCGATGTCCTCGTTGCGCAGGGGGTCGTGGTCGGCATCCGTCAATGGAAACACCGTTGCGCTCCGCTTCTCGCGACGCAGTCGGGAATAGCATTCGTTCACCACGATTCGCCCCAGCCAGGTCGAGATGCGGGCGCCTCCCTTGAAGCTGCCGATGGCTCGAAACGCCGCGAGATAGGCGTTTTGCAACGCGTCTTCCGCATCCATGTCGTTGCGCAGGATCGACCGGGCCAGCCGGAAGAGCATCCGGTTGTGGCGCCGCATCAGGGCTTCGAAAGCACGCCCGTCCCCCTGGCCGATGCGATTGGCGAGGTCGACGTCGCCTTCGGCCGAATCCACGATCTCGCGCAGAGGCGGCAGGCTCGCTGCGGGTATGGCAGTCATGGTCGTGGCGGCATGGGCATTATGGGCGTTGGATGAACGCCGGGTGAACGGCGTTCCCGTGGCCTCGACAACGCTACAATCGCGCCTGAGCCTTCGTGCCGCCCGCCTTGCCGCGCACGCGGCCGTCCCACGGCCGTCCCGCATCCCGATTGGGTCACTTCATCGAACGGATCCCCGTGAGCGCTCCGCACAATCCGCTGTCACTGGCCCACTGGCGCCGTACCATCGCAACCGCCTATGCCGCGGTACGAGCCGAAGGGGCGCAGGACCCGGCGGCCTCCGCGCGCCGATTTCGCGAGGCGCGCGACCGCTTGTTCGCCGAGCATCCGGACAGTCCGATTCTTCCCGCGCAGCGGAGCACATGGCGCGGCGCCGACTGGTATCCGTACGATCCGGCGTGGCGCGTAATGGCAGCCGTCAAGCTGGCGCCCTGCGCCACCCCGTTTCAGATTCCCTTGGCCGCGGATGGTCTCGTCCGCTGCTCGCGCGTCGCGTCCGTCGAATTCACCGTCGCGGGCCACGCCGCGTCGCTGGCGCTCTACTGGTTCGAAGGCTACGGCGGCGGCCTGTGGCTGCCGTTCACCGACGCTACGAGCGGGTCGACGACGTATGGGGGCGGGCGTTACCTTTACGACACGATCAAGGGCGCGGACCTTGGAGCGAACGACAGTGAGCTGATGCTCGATTTCAACTTCGCGTACAACCCCTCCTGTGCCTTCGACGACCGGTGGTCGTGTCCGCTGTCTCCCGCCGAGAACCGCCTGGACTTCGCGGTACCCGTCGGCGAGCGGCATGGCCGCCCCTGAAGCCGGATAACGGGGAAGACTACGGCGTGGAGGCCGACGCCCGGGCGGACGGCGCCGCGGATTTCGCGGTTGCAGCCCGGGATTTCGGCGCGGGCGTCCGTGCAATGCGCTCCGTCGTTCCAGTCTCGATGCGCGCCTGCTGGTTCATCGCGCGACAGTCGAGATCATCGGCGCCGCCGAGATCGATGAGAGGGAGGAGTGCGAGGGGCGGAAAGACTGCGCCCAGTCCGACGGACGCCCCGACGCGCATCGCGAGAGGGCCGACCGCGGGGCCGACGACGGGGGTGCGAAGCGTCCCGCCGATGACGATCGGCCCGCGTAGCGCGAGCAGGCTCGGCCGTTTCGACTTGGCGGCAAGCTGGAGGTTGTAGCGTTCATCGCGCAGGTCGATCGTGCCGTCGCCCGTGATCACGACGGCCGACGAATCGACGACCAGAAGCTCGGGGTTCAGAACACCGTTGCCCGCGTGGAAGGCAGCGATAGCGCAACGGATCTCGGAAGTCTCGTCGCCCTTGAGCAGCAGCGCCGCGGCATTGGCGAGGTCCAGATTCGTCATCAGAAGCGACAGCGTGCTCGCTTCTCCGCCCCGCATGGACACCGCGATCTCGCCGTCAGCGGCCGCGGCCATCGCAGCCACGCTGTTGCCGCGCGTGGTGAAGCGGGCGCGACCGCCGAACCGGCCTGCGGTGCCCTGCGGCGAGGCGAGCTTGGGAAAGACGCGCTTCAGCTCGACGTTACGCGCATCGATCTCGCCCTTCACCTCGGCCGTGGCGCGATTGACGTCGAGCGTGACGTTGCTCACGACGTGACCGCCCGCGACGCCGAAGTCGAGCGGCTCGAAACGCATCACCCCATCCTTCAGCACCAGATGCGCCACCAGATTGTCGATCGGGACGCTTCCCCATTTGACGCTCGTGCCGCGGAACTTGACATCGGCGTCGTACGCGCGAAGCTTCGCCAATTCGATCGGGCGATCGGGCAGCACGCGATAGGTCGACGCGCGCCGGCGTGTCTCCTGCTGTTGCTCCGGGGTTCGCGCCTGCGTGGATTCTCCCGGCGGCAACCCTATGAATCCGCCCAGATCGGCGTAATCGAAGCGGTTCGACGCCAGGGTGGCGCTGGTCATCGCCCGCTTCTTCGACACATCGATGCGCACATCGCCGGACAGGTCGCTGTTGCCGACCTTGCCCTTCATGCCAAGGAACACCCACACGCCCGGGGTATGCGAGAGCTCGCCGGCGAGGTTGTAGGGCGGTGTCCAAGGCAGCGGCGACGGAACGATCGGGTAGAGCTGCGACAGGTCGGGCCCGCGGAGCTTGAGCGTACCGCGCACGTTCTCCGGGTCCTGTGGCACGAGCGTACCGTCGAACTCCACCGTCGTGCGCCCTGCGTACGCGGTGAGCGTCATGGCGTACGGATCTTCGGGATGGCGAAGCGCCGTCAAGCCGCGCGACCCGCCTTCCATCCGGAAACGCTCGCCGCGGAGTTTTCCGCCTCCGGAAAATCGCAATGCCGAATGCTCCCCTGGCGGCACTGCGACCGACTGCAGTCCGACGATCAAATCCGCATCGAGGACGGGATCGCGATAGCGCACGACGCCTCGCTCCACGTCGATGGTGCGGAATCGCGGCAACGGCAACGTGGAGTCGCCGCCGAAATGCCAATTGGCCTCTCCGTCGGCGTTGCGCTCGAGCAGCACGTCCGGCTCCAGCATGCGGACGCTCTCGGGTCCGCCGCGCAGCAATGATCCTAGGGTATAGGTGAAAACGAGGCGGCGCGCATGCGCCATCGGCTGTACGGTCGACCAGTTGGCGTTGCCGATGGTGACATCGTCGAGACGTACCTCGGTGCTGCGGCCCCAATCGACGCTCAGATCTCCCCCGATCGTCACCGGGCGTTCCATGAGATGCGAGGCATAGCTCGCGACCGGCCCACGCAGCATGTTCCACGGCAGGAAGGCGAGTATCAGCAGCAGCGCCGCGATGACGCCGAGCGCGATCGACCCATATCTCAATGCGCGATCCGCGGATGCCATGAGGGTGAGTGCCCCGGTTCCATTGACGTTCGACCGATCCGTCGTTCGACCGATACGTCCGCCCACGCGGGCGGTACCTAGGAGAGCGGCCGATGAGCGACGATAGCGCGTACGCTCCCGCGCCGCTGTCGGCGCGGAGCGGTGTCGCAGGGCGCGTTCGTCCTACACATACGGCCACGAAGGCCGCGACAATCACCGTCTACGAGAAGGCGCGGACGATGCGATAGGTTGCCGCGCCGATCAGCGCCGCGGCGGGGAGGGTGACGATCCAGGCGATCACGATTCGCTGGGCAACGCCCCAGCGCACGGCGGAGGCCCGGCGGGCGGCGCCCACGCCAATGATGGCACCGGTGATGGTGTGCGTCGTCGACACCGGAACGCCCAGCGACGTGGCGAGAAAAAGCGTGAGCGCGCCCCCGGTCTCGGCGCAAAAGCCCTGGATGGGCTTCAGATGCGTGATCCGGGAGCCCATCGTGTGCACGATGCGCCATCCACCGAACAGGGTTCCGAGCGCCATCGCCGCCTGGCAGCTCAGCACCACCCAGAACGGGACATGGAATTCGCCGCCCAGAAGACCCTGCGAGTACAGCAGGACCGCAATGATGCCCATCGTTTTCTGGGCATCATTCCCGCCGTGGCCGAGCGAATACATCGCAGCCGAAAAGAGTTGCAGGATGCGGAAGCGCCGATCGACCACGTACGGCGTGCGATGGCGAGTGGCCCAGTGCACGATGACGACGAGGAGCTGGGCGAGCACGAAGCCCAGGAGCGGCGAGAGGACGATGCCGAGCGCGGTGGCACCAAGACCGCTGAAGACGATGGCGGCGAGGCCACCTTTTGCCACCCCGGCTCCGGTCAACCCGCCGATGAGTGCGTGGCTGCTGGACGAAGGCAGGCCAAGTCCCCATGTGATCAGGTTCCAGGCAATCGCGCCGCACAGCGCGCCGAAGATCACCGTCGCGTCGACGATGCCCGCATGCACGATCCCCGTCCCGAGCGTCTCCGCAACGTGCAACCCGAACACGGCGAAGGCGATGAAGTTGAAGAACGCCGCCCACACCACGGCGGTTTGCGGTCGCAGCACGCGCGTGGAGACGACCGTCGCGATGGAGTTCGCCGCGTCGTGCAGGCCGTTCAGGAAGTCGAACGCCAGCGCAACCGCGATGAGGCCGATCAGTACCGGCAGGCCCAGCGACGCGGCGTCCACGATGCGCTGCTCGTTGTCCTGGAGCCGTCAGACGTGCTTGGCGGTGATCGTCTGAACGGCGTTCGCCACATCGTCGCACTTGTCGACGACGTTCTCGACGAACTCGTAGAGCTCCTTGCGATCGATGTAGCCGATGGTATCGAGAGTCCCGGCACGAAGATCGGTGCGAAGGCGCTGGAGCGCCCGGTCGAACGATTCATCCGCCTGGCCCTCGATCTCCCCGATCTTCTCGCACAGCGCGAAAATCGTCTTGTGGTCGCGGGTGATCGAGTCGAGGTGCGGCATCACCTGCCGCAGGACCTCCGCGCTTTCAACGACGGCATCCGCCATCGCGTGCATCTCGGGCGGAAACTCGCGGATCCCATAGCGCTGGATACCCTTGGCGGAATCCTCGATCAGGTCGACCGCGTCATCCAGGTCGTGCGCGAGGGCCATTATGTCCTCGCGATCGATCGGCGCGTTGAACGTGCGGTTGGCGCCGATGAAGATCTTCTTGGCGACACCGTCCGCGGACATCTCGATGGAACGGATCGACGCGACGTGCGCGTCCGCCGCATCCTCCCCGGCGACCATCGCGCGAAGCTCCTTGGCCGCCTCGAGGATGTGCTGCGTCTGCTCGCAGAAAAGGCCGGTGAAGCTTTCCTCCGGCGGCATCAGGCGGCTGAAAATGTTGAGCGCCATGCGCGTGGGCCTTGGTCGTCGGAAAGGAACGCATTATCGGCCAGGGACCCGCGAGCGCGTCTGCGCCGTGCAAACGGGGGCAGGCGAAGGCTACCGCTGAACCGGGCGACGGTCAGGAAAGCGCGTCGACCTGCAGGTGCTGGCCGTGGATGTCGGACGCGCGGGGCGATGCCAGGAATACGATCGTCTCGGCGAGCCGGCGCGGCGCTACCCAGCGCGACGCGTCGGCGTCGGGCATGGCGCGGCGATTCGCCGGCGTATCGAGCGTGCCGGGCGCGACGCTGTTGACATTCACATGCTGGTCGCGCACCTCGGCCGACAACGACTCGACCAGTCGCTGCAGCGCGCTCTTCGACGCGCAGTACGCGCCCATCATCGCGGCGCCGCGAAATGCGGCTCGTGCGCTCACGGCCACCACGCTGCCGCCGCCGGCCGCGATCATGCCGGGAACGACGACGCGGCAGATCGAGACGAACGACCATGCGTTCTGCCGCATCATCGCGGTGAACATGTCTTCGGACAATGCATGCACCGGCTCGCCCATCGCGAAGCCTCCGGCAACGTGCACCAGGGCGTCGATGCGGCCGGCGCGCGTCACCACCGGACCGATCCTGTCGCGCGTGTCGAGCGCGTCGCCCAAATCGGCTGCCGCCAGCGCGTGGCGCGGATCGCGGGCAAGCGCCGGGAACGCGCGCTCGAGCGCCGCCTGGTCGTGACCGATCAGCACGAGGCGCGCGCCTTCGTCGAGAAACGCCGCGACGACCGCGCCGCCGAGCGCGCCGGCGGCGCCGGTGATGAGGATCGTGCGGTCGTCCGACATTGAAGTTCGCGAGGGCTGGAATCCGGAATTGAACGCGGCTTGTATCATGCGGCGTTCCGCATGCGCAATGGCGCTGCGCGACGATCGCCTCCCTCGCCGGAAAATCCGCTCCGTGACGCCCGAATCGACCAACGCCGTCCTTGCGCAGCGCTACGACGCGATCGCCTACGACGCGATCGCGCATCCGCTCACGCATCCCAATCGTCTTGCAACCGTCGCCACGTTCCTCGGCATGTCGCCGCCCGCCGTGGCGACGTGCCGCGTTCTCGAGGTGGGCTGCAACGATGGCGCCAACCTCATTCCGATGGCGCTGACGTTGCCGGGCGCGCAGTTCGTCGGCTGCGATCTCTCGCCGCGCGCCATCGAGGCGGGGAGGGTGACCATCGACGCGCTGGGCTTGTCCAACGTCACGCTGGTCGAAGAGGACCTGGCTGCGCTTTCGCCGCTTCACGGGACGTTCGACTACATCGTCGCGCATGGCGTCTATTCCTGGGTGCCGCCTGCCGTACGCGACAGCCTGTTCGCGCTGGCCAAGGCACGCCTCGCGCCGAGCGGCGTGATGTTCGTGAGCTTCAACGCGCTGCCCGGCTGTCGCGTGCGGCAGGCGGCCTGGGAGATCCTGCATTTTCATGTCGACCGGATCGCCGATCCCCGCGCCCGTCTCGACGCGGCGCGCACGCTCGCGAAAATCATCGCCGAGGGCGGGAAGGTTCTCCACGAGGCCGACGAGGCCACGCGCGCCGAGTTCCGCGCGATCGCCGAGCGGACCGACAGTGCGCTCTTCCACGACGATCTCGCCGTGCCGAACGATCCCGTGTACTTCCACGAATTCGTCGCCCACGCCGGACGCTTCGGCCTGCGCTACCTGGCCGAAGCTGAATTACATTCGATGAGCGGCGCCGGCCTATCGGCGGACGCCCGCGCCTTCCTGTCGTCGCAGGACCCGATTTCGCGGGAGCAGTATCTCGATTTCGTGCGGATGCGCCGTTTTCGCCAGTCGCTGTTGCGCCATGAGGATTCCGGCACACCCCTCACCATGCATCCGCAGCGAATCGTCGCGATGCACGTCGCTGCCGACGGTTCGCTGCTGCGCGCAGCAGCGGCCGGCAAGGTCGCCGAGCTGGCACGCGGGCTCGATCCGCCGGGCGGGGGTGGGGGCCCCGTACGCGCGCTGCTCGAGGCGCTCATCCGCGGCTCGCCGCTCGCGCTCGCCCCGGAAGAGATCGCCGCCATGCCCGGGCTCGACGGGTTGCCGCGCCCGCTGGCTGCGATTCTGACCGACGCCTACGTCGCCGGCATCGTCAATCTGCACGTGCATCCCCCGGTACTCGCGGGTGTCGCGGGGGACCGTCCCGTGGCCAGCCCGCTGGCGCGCTGGCAGGCGCGGTCGCAGGAAGATGTCACGAGCCTGCTCCACGCGCGGGTGCACCTGCCCGACGCCAATGCGCGAAGGCTATTGACGTTGCTCGACGGCACGCGCGACCGCGCCGAGCTCGGCGCCGCCATGCATGGGGGTGCTTTCCGCGACGACCGGGCGATGGCCGCGGCGTTCGTGAACCACGCGCTGGAGCAGTTCGCGCGGCTCGCACTCCTGGAGGCGTAGATCGGTCAGTCCGCTCCGGGCATCTGCCGGCCGAAGGGAGCATCCGGAACGCCGGGCGTCCTGCCAATTGACGTACACTCTCGCCGCAAAGTCGCCGCCTCGAGATCGGGTAGGCGCCAGCATCGAAGACGCTGGCGGCGAGACTGAAACGTCGCAAGCATTCGCAGGAGGATGTCGACATGCCACCCACTTCCCTGACGCCCCGCCGCCGCGCCGGCGCCACGGCCGTGCATTCGCTGCATCGCTTCGCGTTCAGCGTGCCCGACCTCGATCGCGCCCAGGATTTCTACGATGCGTTCGGGCTTGACGTTCGCCGCAGCGAAGGCCGGCTCGACCTCTACGCGCACGGCAACCCGCATCGCTGGGCCTCGATTCATGGCGGCAGCGGCGCGAAGCGACTCGAGTACGTGAGTTTCGCGGCATTTCCCGAGGACTACGACAAGCTCATCGCGGGAATCGAGCGCATGGGAATAAAAACCGAGCCGCATCGGCTGGCGGAGGAGACCGGCATCTGGTTTCGCGACCCGGACGGCAATGCCGTCCAGCTCCTCGTCGGCGACAAGGCCTCGCCTGCGGAAAAGTCGCAGGCAACGGCTGCGGCAGACGTGCCCGAGGGGAAAGGCAAGGCTCCGGGACGCTCGAGAGTACAGCGAGTGCAACCGCGGCGGCTGTCGCACATCCTGCTGTTCAGCAGCGACGTCTCGCGCTCGGTGCGCTTCTATGGCGACGCGCTGGGACTGCGGCTGTCGGACCATTCCGGCGACATCATCGCGTTCATGCACGGCGCGCATGCGAGCGATCATCACATGGTCGCCTTCGCCAAGTCGGAGGGCCCGGGATTGCATCATTCTAGCTGGGACGTCGGGAGCTTCGACGACGTCGGCCAGGGCATGCAGCAGATGATCGACCGCGGCTACCCGGACGGATGGGGCGTGGGCCGTCATGTCATCGGCTCCAACTATTTTCGCTACGTGCGCGACCCCTGGGGCAGCTTCGCCGAGTATTCGTACGACATCGATTTCATCCCGGCGGACGTGGACTGGCCCGCAGGCGATCACGATCCGGCGGACTCTTTCTACGTCTGGGGGCCGCCGGTTCCGGACTACTTCATCGTCAACCACGAAACAGCGGCACGAGCGCCCACGGGCGCATAGAGGCTGCATCCGGCCGGTCGTTTGCGGCCTTATTGGGAGGGCACGAAAATGAGCTTTGTACGGTTCGCAGCAGTGCGCACGGCTACGCTCGCGCTGGGGCTGACGCTGGCCGCCGCCAACGTCGGCGCCGCGACCTCCGGTCCGCCCGTCAAGATCGGCAGCACGCTCGCGCTCACGGGGCCGCTCGCCTCCACGGCGCTCGTGCACCAGATCGTCGGCGAGATCTACGTCGAGCAGCTCAACAAGAAGAACGGACTCCTGGGCCGTCCGGTCGAGTGGATCGTCAAGGACGATCAGTCGAAGCCCGAGCTCGCGCGAACCCTCTACGAGCAGCTCATCACGGTCGACAAGGTCGATTTGCTGATGGGACCGTATGCGACCGGCGCGATTCTCTCGGCGATGGGCGTTGCGCAGCGGTACAACAAGATGCTGATCCATCATACGTTCGGGATTCCGAGCCTCGCGAAATACGACATGCAGTTTCCCACCTGGTCGCTCGGACCCGATCCGGGAACGACGTTTCCCAACACGCTCTTCAATGCGCTCGCGGCGACGCCGAAGCCACCGAAGACGATCGCCATCGTGACCAGCAAGTTTCCCTCGGTTCATTTCATGGCGCTGGGCGCCCGCGAGGTGGCGAAAAAGCGCGGCCTGCAGGAAGTGCTGTTCCTCGAGTGGGATTTCGGCAATCGCGATTTCGGCCCCATCGCCGCACGGTTGAAGGAGGCGAATGCCGACGTGGTGTTCGTCGGCGCCATCGGCCTCGAGGGCAACCAGTTGCTGGACGCGGCAAAAAAGATCGACTACTCGCCGCAGTATCATTTCTACATGTATCCCGCGCCGGGCCCGATGGTGCAGGCCCCCGAGGCGAAGAACGCGCTGGCCGCGACAATCTTCGAAGAGCATCCGCCCTTCATGAACAATCCCGGCGCGGCCGAGTTCGTGCAGGCATTCCACGAGCGCGCAGCGAAGGCGGGACTTCCGTATACCGGCGTCGAAACGCAGGCCGCCGCGTCGTATTCGGCGTGGCAGGTCCTGGAAGCGGCAGTCACTGCGACCAAGAGTCTCGACGACAAGGTGCTCGCCGATTGGCTCAAGAAGAATCGCGTCGACACCATTCAAGGCAAGCTTCGCTTCGACGGCCCGAGCAACTATGGCGACGACCTGATGCGCGTGAAGCAGGTGCAGAACGGGCGCTGGGTGACGGTCTGGCCCAAGGAAGCCGCCGCCCCGGGTGCAACGCTAGCGGGTCCGTGAGGCTGGCGTTCAGTTCGTCGCTCTATCCAGTGCAGGGATGGAGCGGCGCGCGAGGCCATTCAATGGATCCCCGCGGGCGCGGGGATGGCAGCGGGCGCCCGAATGGTGGCGGGCGCGGGCACACGATTTTCCTGCTCCAGCGCTTTCCATCGTCATTCCCGCGAAAGCGCGAATCCCTTGTCCTGCGGGGCATACCGCAGGATTCCCGCCCGCACGGGGGCCGCGCGCGGCTCGATCGCCTCATGCCATCCGCCGGGCCTCGTCCTTCGATGTCCCATTCCTTCGTCGCCTAGATGCAATTCCCCAGCGCGACCCTGCTTGCGCAATCCGTCCTGTCGGGGATTTTCGTCGGTGCGCTGTACGGTCTCCTGGGTCTCGGGCTCACGCTGTCGTGGGGACTGCTGCGGCAGATCAACCTGGCCTATTTCGCCCTGACGTTCCTTGCCGCGTACCTCTGCTACCAGCTCGCCACTGTCGGTGGCATGGATCCACTGGCGACGATCCTGGTCATCGCGCCGGGCTTCTTCCTCCTCGGCGTCGCGCTGCAATGGGTGTTCGAGCGCGTTCATGTCACCCCGTTCAACTCGCTCCTGATCACGTTCGGGTTGACGGTGATCGTCGAAAGCGTGATCCAGTCGATCTGGACCGCGGATTTTCGTCGCCTCGAATCGGTGTACGGCGTCGCGAAGTTCCGGCTCGGCCCGCTTTACGTCCCCGCACCGGAGTTGATCACGCTCGGCGTTGCGATCGCGCTTTCGCTCGCGTTGTGGGCGGCCTTGCGCTTCACGGACCTGGGCAAGGCCATGCGCGCAGCGGCGGAAGACGGCCCGATCGCAAGCGCCTTCGGCGTCGATCGCCGCTTCAACGCGCTGGCACTTGCCGGCACGTGCGCGGCGCTGTCGGGCGTCGCCGGGGTGTGCCTGGCGCTCACCTACACGCTCGCACCGGCGCAGATCTATGCCTGGATCGGCGTGGTGTTCGCGGCCGTGATGCTGGGCGGCATCGGGCGTGCCTGGGGACCGCTCGTGGCAGGCATTGCGATCGGCGTTAGCGAGGCGCTCACGATGGCGCTGACGGCACCGTCGTGGGCGCCCCTCGTGTCGTTCTCGTTGCTGATCGTGCTCCTGCTCGTGCGCCCCGGCCGTGAGTAGGCGTGCCCCGAGGCCGGGGCGCGGATGGGCGCCGCTCGCCGGCATTGTCGGAGCCGGCGCAATCCTGGCCGGCGTTCCCTACCTGGGATTGCCGCTCTTCTACGAGTCGTTCCTCTACCTCGTGCTGCACTGGATCGTGCTTGCGACGTCGTGGAACATCCTGTCCGGTTATTCGGGCTACTTTTCGTTCGGGCACGGCGCATTCTTCGGTGCCGGCATGTACACCACTGCGGTGCTCGCGGCGCGGTTAGAGGTGCCGTTCGTGTGGACGCTTCCCGCGGCCGCAGCCGTTGCCGCGGTCATGGGACTCGCGCTCGGCGCGGTCGTATTTCGCGTCCGCGAGCTCCGGGGCGAGCTGTTCGCGCTCGTCACGCTCGCTGCAACCTTCGTGGTCGGCACGATCATCCTCAACACCCCGATCGACGGCGGACCCGGCGTCTATCTCAATGCAGTCCCGGTGCCGCGAATCGGGCCCTCGCCGGCGTCGTCGCTCTATCTGATGGCGCTTGCCGCCGCCGTGCTCACGCTGCTCGTGGCCCGGGCAGTCTACGGATCGCGGCTGGGCATGGGTCTTTTCGCGATCCATGACGACGAGGACGCGGCGGAAGTGATGGGGGTGCCGACGTATCGCTGCAAGCTGATTGCGTTTGCCGCGTCGTGCGCGCTCGCGGGTGTCGCCGGGGGCATTCACGCGCTCTTCGTCTCGTACGTGACGGTGAGCGAGACGTTCTCGATCATCGTGCCGCTGACGGTCGTTCTGATGAGCGTCCTGGGCGGAACGCGCCAATGGGCGGGGCCTGCGGTCGGCGCGGCGCTCATCACAGCGCTGCTCTACGCCTTCACCGCCGGGAACCACGCGGTGGCAGGCAAGGCGGTGTTCGGTGCCGTGCTGATTGCTGCCATCCTGTTCATGCCCGATGGTGTCCTCGGCGCGATCATGTCGCGTGTACGTCGGCGGGCGTCGTCCAGAGGCGCGGAGCGCGCCGCAGCGCCAACCCTCGAAGCGCTGCCCGAAATCGACCACGCCGGAAAGCACGGCGAGCCGCTCCTCGTCGTGCACGACCTCGGCAAGCGCTTCACCGGCGTGCGCGCGCTCGCCGGCGTCAGCTTCGACGTTCGGCGCGGCGAGATTCTCGCGCTGCTCGGCCCTAACGGATCGGGCAAATCCACCTTCATCAATGTCGTCAGCGGACACTATCGGGCCGACGAAGGAAGCATCACGTTCGAAGGCCGGCGCATCGAGGCATTGCCTGCCCACGCGATTGCGCGCGCGGGAATCGCCCGGACCTACCAGATACCGCGCCCCTTCGCGCACCTGAGCGTGCTCGACAATGTCGCCCTCACGGCGATGTTCGGGCGCGCCGCGCAGGATCGCGCCATGGCCGAGCGCGAGGCGCGCCGCTGGCTCGCCTTCACGGGTCTCGGGTCCCGGGCCGACGCAATGCCCCCGGCGCTCAACCTGCATCAGCGGAAGTTCCTGGAGCTGGCCCGCGCGCTCGCCGCACGTCCCCGGCTGCTGCTGCTGGACGAGGTGCTGTCGGGCCTCACCCCGAGCGAAATCAACGACGCCATCGCGCTGGTTCGATCCATTCGCGAGCGCGGCACGACGATCGTGTTCGTCGAGCATGTGATGCGGGCGGTAATGGCGCTCGCCGATCGTGTCGTCGTGCTGGACCATGGCGTCGTGATTGGCGAAGGCCTGCCCGATGACGTGATGCGACAGGAAGGCGTCGCATCGGCTTTTCTCGGACGGCAGCATGCTTGACCTGCGCGGGGTGGGTGCCCATTACGGCGCCGCGCCGGCGCTCGCGGACGTGACGCTCTCGATTGGCGAGGGCGAGCTCGTCTGCGTCGTGGGCCCGAACGGCGCCGGCAAGACCACGCTGGTCAATGTGATCGCCGGCATGCACCGGGCCGCCGCGGGCGCGCTATCGATCGGCGGCGTCGACTTGACCACGCTCCCGGCGCATCGCTTCTGCGAGCACGGCATTGCGCTGGTGCCGGAAGGGCGGCGACTCTTCGGCGGCATGACCGTGCGCGAGAATCTCGTCCTCGGCAGTTATCGCCGTGGCGCACGATCCGAGCGCCAGGCGGCGCACGAACGTGTCTGCTCGCTGTTCCCGCCGCTCGTGGAGAACATGGACCGGCGTGCCGACACGCTGTCCGGCGGTCAGCAGCAAATGGTGGCGATCGCTCGGGCGCTGATGGCCAAGCCGCGCCTCTTGCTGCTGGACGAGCCGTCGCTCGGACTGGCACCGGCAATCGTCGCGCAGATGTTCCGGCTGATTCGCGCGATCAACGACGAAGGCGTCGCCATCCTCCTGGTCGAGCAGAATGTGGCGATGGCGCTCGACGTCGCGCGGCGCGCCTACGTGCTGGAGCAGGGCAGGGTGGTCGCGGAAGGCGCAGCGCAGGCGCTGCGCGCCGACCCGCGCATTCGTCGCGCCTACCTGGGATTGGATGACGTCGCATGAACGCTGATCGGCACGTCCGGCCGTATTGCGCTGGCTCCGCCAGTTGCGTGACCGGGTGCGCCCGTTCGATACTTGCGGCTCACCAGGAAACGTCGGATCGCGTGCAATGACCATCGATTGGGCATCGTTCACTCCGTGGCCTGCGCTGCTGGGCGGCGCGATCATCGGCGTGGCGGCAGCGATCCTCTTGCTCGTGAACGGCCGTATCGCGGGGATCAGCGGCATCGTCGGCGGCCTGCTGCGGCCGCCGCGGTCCGATTTCGGCTGGCGCGTCGCGTTCGTCGTTGGCCTTGCGCTGGCGCCGATCGCCTTCGCGATGATGCGCGGGCCGCCGGCGATCGTCATCGACGCCGGCTATCCCGCGCTCATCGCCGCCGGATTGCTGGTGGGGGTCGGCGCCCGATACGGCGCGGGCTGCACGAGCGGACACGGCGTATGCGGACTGTCGCGATTGTCGCCGCGATCCATCGTTGCAACCGTCACGTTCATGGCTGCGGGATTCGCGACGGTGTACGTCGTCCGCCATCTTGCTACGGTGTGAATCCATGCCGGTCTTGAGCGCACTCGTCGCAGGCTTCGTCTTCGGAATCGGCCTCGTGATCTCGGGCATGGCGAGCCCCGCCAAGGTGCTGGGATTTCTCGATGTGGGCGGCCGCTGGGATCCGTCGCTCGCGCTGGTCATGGCGGGTGCGATCGCCGTGGGCGCCGTGGCAGTCGCATGGGCGGAGCGCCGCAATCAGACGTTCCTCGGCGGACCGATGCGCCTGCCCGCGAAAGGCGGCATCGACGCACGGCTCGTGCTCGGCAGCGCAGCGTTCGGCGTTGGCTGGGGACTCGCCGGATTCTGTCCGGGACCTGCCATCGTGGCTCTGGGTGCCGGTCATGCGAAGGCGGTCGTGTTCGTGATCGCCATGATCCTCGGCATGCTCGCGTTCGAGGTCGCCGAGCGGGCGCGATTGCGCGGACCGATGTCTCCAGCCACCACCGGCGCCGTCGAATAATGCTGATCTTCCGCCAGCTGTTCGATCCGCAGTCGTCGACCTACACCTACCTGCTGGGCGATGGTCGCTCGATGCAGGCCATCCTGATCGACCCGGTTTTCGAGCAGGCCCGGCGCGATGCGGCGCTGGTGCGCGAGCTCGGTCTGTCGCTCGTCGCCACCCTCGAGACGCACGTGCACGCCGATCACGTGACGGGCGCGTGGCTGCTCAAGCGCGAATTCAACTCCGCGATGGTCGTGTCGGCCGCGAGCGGCGCCGCGTGCGCCGATCGGCTGGTGGCGCACGGCGATCGCGTCGCGTTCGGCAAGCGCTATGTCGAGGTACGCGCCACGCCGGGGCACACGCTGGGTTGCGCGACCTACGTGCTCGACGACGAGAGCATGGCCTTTACCGGCGATTGCCTGCTGATTCGCGGAAGCGGACGGACGGACTTCCAGGAAGGCGATCCGCGCACGCTCTACCGTTCGGTGCGGAGCCAGATTCTCACGCTGCCCGAGGCGTGCCTGCTTTATCCGGCCCACGACTACCGTGGCCTGACCGTGACGAGCGTCGGCGAGGAGCGACGCTTCAATCCGCGGCTGGGCGGCGAGATCGGCGAGGCCGATTTCGTGGGCTACATGCGGAACCTCGGCCTTCCACACCCCAAACTCATGGAGATTGCCGTGCCTGCCAACATGCGTTGCGGCGAGCCGCAAAACGATGCGACACCCGCTGCCGATCCGGCGTGGGCGCCGCTGACGTTCACGTTCGCCGGCATTTTCGAGATCCAGCCGCACGCGCTCGAGGAACACGCCGGTGTGGCGCAGATCGTGGATGTGCGCGAGCGCGACGAATTCGACGGTCCGCTTGGCCGGATTCGCGGCGCGAAGTGGATCCCGTTGGGCGAGCTCGCCGCACGCACCAGCGAGCTGGCGCGCGATCAGCCCGTCGTTGCGGTGTGCCGGTCGGGCGCGCGGTCGGCGCAGGCATCGGTGATGCTGCAGAAGGCAGGCTTCCCGAAAGTCGCCAATCTCGCAGGAGGCATGCTGCGCTGGCGTGCCGAGGGACATCCCGTGGAAGGCGCGCGGGATTAGAGGCAAGATCGCGGTCGAAGAAGGTCGTTGGCCCCCGGCGTGCGCGGGGACTGCGATCGATCCTGGCTCGCGTCGTCCCGCGACCACGTGAACCGGGAGTCGCTATAGCGCGCATTTCCCCACGTAGCCTTCGGACACCGTCGACTCCCACGCCGACGGGGCAATGCCCTGGCCGTCGAACAATACCGGCAGCTGATTGGCGATGCCGAGCTTGGGATCGCTGCGGCGGCGTTCGTTGATCACGCGAACGATGTTCCACTCGTCGTGGGCGCCGCGGCTGAAGGCCGTGGAGGCCTTGAGCCCGTAGTAGTTGCGGAACGTCGTTTTGGTGAGACCCTCCTTGACCGCCTTGTCGAACGCAGGATCCGCAGCCATCCGCTTGTCGTAGTAGCCGTCGATCTTCGCCATGTCCCCGGTGCCATTCAGCCCGAAGTAGCGCGCGAAGTCCTGCGGGCCGACGAAGTAGACGAAGTCCAGATCCTCGCCGAGTCCGTTGGGGCCTTCGAGCAGTGTCGTCCACATGAGCATGTAGTCCGCACCGGAGCCGTTTGGCAGATCCGCGTCTGCCGTGCCGGGATTCAGAACGAATACCTGGTCGGCGCCGAAACGCTTCTCGATCGCGGCCCGGGCCGCTTCCGCGACTTCCTTGTTGACGTCGAAACTGCCGCCGCCGGAGGGCGACAACGGGACGCTCATGTAGCCTACGAGCTTACCTGCCTTGCGCTGCTCCGCGAGAAGCTGGCGGAACTTCGCGACCTTCGCGTCGATGCTTGTGCGAAGGTCGCTGCTGACGCAATAGCAGACATTGATCTTCGTGCACTCGGTCGCCTTCGCGGCGGCGGCGGCGAAGGTGTTGCCGTGCCAAAGCGCAAGCGAAGCGGCCGCGGCAGCGGTCGCTGCTGCGAGGGTTTCTCGGAATCGCATAAACATCGCTGCCTCGTCTCTCAAGGATGAAGATGCATGGGCGCCGCGTTCAATCGCCGGTGCGCGCCACGGGTGCGTCGGCCGTCGGCAGCCGATATCCCGCGTACTTTTCCCGCAGTGTCTTTTTCGACAGCTTGCCGGTGGCGGTGTGCGGCAGGTCCTCGACGAAAAGGACATCGTCCGGCACGCACCATCGAGCGACGCGATCGCGATAGAACGCCAGCATCGAAGTCCGGTCGAGTGCCGCACCCGGCTTTCGCACCACCAGCAACAGCGGACGTTCGTCCCATTTGGGATGCGCCACGCCGATCACCGCGGCTTCGACCACGTCGGGGTGCCCGACCGCGATGTTCTCGAGCTCGATCGAGCTGATCCATTCGCCGCCCGACTTGATGACATCCTTCGACCGGTCGGTGATCTGCAGGTAGCCATCGGGATCGAGCGAGCCCATGTCGCCCGTCGGAAACCAGCCGTCCGCCGTCAGCGGGCTCGGTCCTTCGTTCGCGTAGTAATCCCGGACGATCCAGGGCCCGCGCACGAGCAGGTTGCCGGTCGCCTTGCCGTCGTGCGGCAGGTCCCTGCCTTCCGCGTCGACGATCTTCATGTCGACGCCGAAAAGCGGGCGCCCCTGCTTGAGCGATTGCCTGAACCGCTCGTCGTCGGACCAGGCCAGGTGCTTGCCCTTGAACGCGTTGATGGTGCCTACGGGACTCATTTCGGTCATGCCCCAGCCGTGCATCACGCGAACGTCGAAGTCGTCGCGCAACGTCTGCATCATCGCCGCGGGGCACGCCGAGCCGCCGATCGTGGTCGCGCGAAGCGTCGAGAACTTGAGATTGTTCTGCTTCATGTAGGTGATGAGCCCGAGCCAGACCGTCGGAACGCCCGCCGAGCTGTCGACGCCCTCGGCCTCCATCAGCTCGTAGAGACTCTTGCCGTCCAGCGCCGCGCCCGGAAACACGAGCTTCGATCCCGACAGCGGCGCCGCGTAGGGGATGCCCCAGGCGTTGACATGGAACATCGGAACGATGGGCATGATCACGCTGCGCGCGGTGTAGCCCTTGGCGTCCGGCAATGAGACGGCGAAGGCGTGCAGCAGGGTCGAGCGGTGGCTGAACAGCACGCCCTTGGGATGGCCGGTCGTCCCCGAGGTGTAGCAAAGCCCGGACGCGGTGTTCTCGTCGAACTCGGGCCACTCGAAGTCGTCGTCCTCCGCCGCTAGCAGCTCCTCGTAGCAGAGAAGGTTGGGGATCGCCGCCTGCGGCATGTGCGCACGGTCGGTGAGAGCCACCCAACCCTTCACCGCGGGACACGCCGCGGCCAGCTTCTCGACGAGCGGAACGAACGACAGGTCGAAAAACACGTACGGATCGGACGCGTGCCCGACGATGTAGGTGAGCTGGTCGAAGAAGAGCCGCGGATTGATCGTGTGCACGATCGCGCCCATGCCCGACACGCCGTAGTAGAGCTCGAAGTGGCGGTAGCCGTTCCACGCCAGCGTGCCCACGCGATCGCCGGCGCCCACGCCCAGACGCGCGAGCGCTCGCGCGAGCCGCCGCGAGCGCGCGTGCGCGTCGCGGTAGGTGTAGCGGTGGATCGGCCCTTCGAGCGCGCGCGAGACGATCTCGGTGTCCCCGTGGAACCGATCGGCGTGACGGATCAGGGACGAGATCAACAGCGGCATGTTCATCATCAGGCCCTGCATGGTTGCCTCCTCTGGCAAGTTTCACGACCGGTCATCGCCGGACGTCGTTGGTGTGCTTGAAATGCCGGCCCCGCCCCAGTAGCATCCGCCTCACAAGGGACGGGGTCGCCGGTATGCCCGCCGCACCCCGGGAGCGGAAGTCCCGACACAAGGGCATAGGAGGACGACCGTGCGCAACCGTGCCTGCAGCGTGGTAGGACTGGCCGTGGCCGCGATGTTCGGCGCGGCATCGGCGGCAGCCGACGTCAAGATCGCATTCATCGACCCGCTGTCCGGCGGCGCCGCAAGCACCGGCATTCTGGCGCAGAAGACGCATCAGTTCTACATCGACGCGATCAACGCCGCGGGCGGGCTCAACGGCGAGAAGCTCGAGCTCCTGTCGTACGACAACAAGGTCAACCCGCAGGAATCGCTGATCCAGCTCAAGAAGGCGCTCGACGAGGGCGCACGCTATGTCGTCCAGGGCAACGGGAGCGCCGTGGCCCTCGCGATCACGGACGCGGTGCAGAAACACAACGAGCGCAATCCCGGCAAGGAGGTTCTGTACCTCAACTACGCGGCAGTAGATCCCGCCCTGACCAACGAGAAATGCAATTTCTGGCATTTCCGGTTCGATGCCGACGCCGACATGAAGATGGCGGCGATGACCGACGTCATCGCGCGCGACAAGAAGGTCCAGAAGGTCTACCTCATCAATCAGGACTATTCGTTCGGCAAGGCAGTGGCGGCCGCGGCCAACAAGATGCTCGCCGAGAAGCGTCCCGACATCAAGGTCGTCGGCGACGAGCTCCATCCGCTGCAGAAGGTGCAGGACTTCTCGCCGTACGTCTCCAAGATCAAGGCGGCAGGCGCGGACACCGTGATCACCGGCAACTGGAGCAACGACATGGTGCTGTTGATCAAGGC
>Ga0070667_100000846_pt1 | contig 28400 bp, 20 predicted proteins | sample KBSS33metaG_FD_64659 | JGI IMG/M metagenome (GOLD analysis project Ga0070667, IMG submission 64659) | Switchgrass rhizosphere microbial communities from Kellogg Biological Station, Michigan, USA - KBS S3-3 metaG | ecosystem: Host-associated > Plants > Roots > Rhizosphere > Soil ...
ACGATAGTGGCGCCACAAACTGATGATCGTCAACCGTCGTTTAGAAGTCGATCTTGATTCTCACTGAAAACCAACAACCGTAAAACAAGAAACAGCTGATTCTGACCATCGTTTGTGGAGTGGGTGAGCAGCGTACTGCGCACCCATTCCACTGCGCTGGTACGATCGATTACCGCCTAAGCGAAAAAAGAAACGCTCGTGAGATGAGCGCTGCCAGTCCATGACGGAGCTCGCTTTCCTCTGCTTTCCCGAACGACTGATCTCCCCGATGTGATACCCATTGATCCGACCCACACAACTAAAAAGGAGTTTGGTTGGTTTCGGCGGTTGCGCAAAATTGTGGTGCTGCGGTTCTCGCGAACCTGGATCCCTCCTGTGCGAGTAGATTCGGTCGGTGTCATTACGATTTGACACTGATCTATTGATGACACCGCTCCGTTGATCGACGCCTCCCTTCAGACTGCAACTTGCTTCCTTTTCAGCAGGGAATTTCCAGATACCTTTGGCGGCCCGCTTGCTTAAGTGAAATGTCGCGAGCAGCGAGACAAAAACAATAAAGAGAGGTTTTAATGGCAAGCCCCGCAAAAGACAGAACGCCTGCACCGCTACCGGCACCCAATAGCGACTTCTATGAACTCGTCGAGACACTGCCCGCGGAAGAGTTGGCGGTTGTGAAACAGGTGCGCACTTTCATGGAGACCAAAATCGCTCCCATCATCACCAAGTACTGGGTCGAAGATGCGTTCCCATTCGAAATCCTGCCCGCGCTGAAAGAACTCAACATTGGCGGCGTCGCCATGCAGGGTTATGGCTGCAGAGGCGGAAGCGCGCAGCTATTTGGCTTGATCGCCATGGAGATGGCCCGCGTCGACTCGTCTATTGCGACATTCTTCGGTGTTCACAACGGCTTGGCGATGGGTTCGATCTACCTGGGCGGGTCGGAAGAGCAAAAACAGAAATGGCTTCCACCGATGGCGCGCTGGGAAAAAATCGGCTGCTTCGGCCTGACTGAACCGCTAGTTGGATCAGGAACTTCGGGCGGGATGTTGACGACCGCCAAGCGAGATGGAGACGCCTGGATACTCAACGGTCAGAAGAAGTGGATCGGTAACTCCCCCTGGTGCGACATATCCATTATTTGGGCACGCGACGTAGCGGACAACCAAGTCAAAGCGTTCATCGTAGAAAACAAGACCACACCTGGTTTCAAAGTAGAGAAAATTCAAAACAAGATCGCCCTCAAAGTGGTCCAGAACGGGCTGATCACGATGGAAGACTGCCGAATACCGGAAGCGAATCGCTTGCAGCGAGATCAGTCGTTCCGCGACACGGCACGCGTTCTGAAGATGACGCGCTTCATGGTTGGCTGGGAGGCGACTGGATGCGCCATGGGCGCTTACGAGAACGCACTCAAGTATTGCCAGGAACGCCTGCAGTTCGGAAAGCCGATCGCATCGTTCCAAATGGTGCAAGACCTCCTCGCCAAGATGATTGCCAACATTACAGCATCGCAATGCCTCTTGGTTCGCATGGGCCAATTGCAGGAAGAAGGCAAGCTCACGGATGCGCACGCCTCACTGGCCAAAGCGTTCACAACTGCCAGGTGCCGCGAGACCGTCGCGTGGGCGCGGGAACTCCTGGGTGGTAATGGCATCGCCGCAGACTATAACGTAGGCCGTTTCTTTGCGGATGCGGAAGCGCTCTATTCCTACGAAGGCACCTTCCAGATACAGAACCTGATTCTCGGTAAAGCCATAACGGGGTTCAGCGCCTTCGTTTAGTGGAATGGAAGTGAACTGCGGTTTCTTATCCAACTGCTAGCCAAAAGCTGAAGTAATGAAGGAGCGAAGAAAATCATGGCCGTTAAGTCCTCTAAATCGAAAATCCTAAAAACCAAGGCAAAGGCCGCGACGGGTCGGTTGTTCTTTCTCAGCGCGAGCACCGGAGAAGTGTTTTCCGCCAACCCCGACGGCGCCGACCTTAAGGTCATCGTGAGCGAAGGAAGGCGACTCCCCGACGGCATCGTTGTGGACTCTCGGGCAGGCCACCTTTACTGGACCAACATGGGCAACCCCACCGCCAACGATGGGTCCATCGAGCGTGCGGATTTTGACGGCAAAGACGTTACGCAGATCGTTCCTCCGGGCGAGACCTTTACTCCCAAGCAACTGCAACTCGATGAGAAGAACCGAAAACTCTACTGGTGCGATCGCGAAGGAATGCGCGTCATGCGCGCCAACCTGGATGGCTCCAACATCGAGAGCTTGGTCGATACCAGCGAAGGCGACTCACGTCCTGGTAAAGACATCAGGAAATGGTGCGTGGGCATCGCGCTGGACATCGACGGTGGAAAGCTTTATTGGACTCAAAAGGGCCCGGACAATGCCGGCGACGGGCGTATCTTTCGGGCCAATCTTGAAATCCCGAAGGGCCAAAGTCCTGCCAATCGTAGAGACATCGAACTCCTCTACGAAGGCCTGCCGGAACCCATTGATCTCGAACTCGATCTCGCCAACAGGACGATGTACTGGACTGATCGCGGCGATCCGCCGCGCGGGAACACGGTGAATCGGGCATCCATGGATCCGGCTCAGGGAAATGGCAAGAAAGAACCAGTGGTTATTTTCGACCACCTGATGGAAGGAATCGGTATCGCGTTGGACCTGAAGAACGGCCGCATGTTTCTGACCGACTTGGGTGGATCGGTCTATAGCGCAAATCTCGACGGCTCTAACCGGAAGACTGTGCTTGCGGCGGAAGGAAACCTAACCGGCATCGCGTACGCCGAGATTCCTCCCGCGCAATGACGAAGGCCACCATAGACCCCTATTAATAAGGATAAGGAAATGAGCTCGCTAGCCTCTGCTCTAAAACTCGAGAATGTCGTCTACGACAAGAAAGGTCCGATTGCCTGCGTAACTCTGAATCGGCCCAAGGTCATGAACGCACTGAACAAGGTGACGATCAACGAGCTGCGCGCCGCCTTCGAGGACGCTCGTGATGATTCCGACGTTCGTGGAGTCATCCTCACAGGTGCCGGTGAGAAAGCATTTGCCGCGGGCGCCGACATCGCGGAGATCGCCAACAACACAGCTGTAGAAGCAGAGGAAGCGACGCGTCGAGGACAGGCATTGACCGACATCATCGAGAACCTTGGCAAGCCGGTCGTCGCCGCAGTCAACGGCTTTGCGCTAGGTGGTGGATGCGAGCTGGCGATGGCGTGCACTATCAGGATCGCGGCCGAGAGCGCGAAATTCGGTCAGCCCGAAGTAAAGCTCGGAGTCATGCCCGGCTATGGAGGCACGCAGCGCATGCCCCGTCTGGTCGGAAGAGGCCGAGCTCTAAAGCTCATCCTCTCCGGCGACATGATCGATGCCGCGGAGGCCTATCGCATTGGCTTGGTGGACGAACTAGTGCCGGATGCACGCGTGATCGAGCGTGCCGAAATTGTGTTGAAGAAGATCATTGCGAACGCCCCTCTTAGCGTGAAGTACGCGCTTGAGGCGGTCAACAAAGGATTGGAGACGAGTGTGGCCGAAGGCCTCCTCATCGAGGCCTCGCTTTTCGCAGTCTGCGCCTCGACTGACGACAAGAAGGAAGGTACGTCGGCGTTTCTCGAGAAACGAGCGCCGAAGTTTCAGGGAAAGTAGGACTTTGCGCGCCACTTCAGAGTTTCGAATGACTCGCTGCCATAAGTAGTGATCGTGAAGAAGGAGATGGAAATGACAGAAGGCAACATATTTTCCGGACTGAAGGTCGTGGATCTCTCGAGTTTCATTGCCGGGCCGGGTGCCGCAACAATCTTGTCCGATTTCGGTGCGGATGTTATCAAAGTCGAGCCGCCTGAGGGAGAGCTGTGGAGAATCGGGCAGAAGATCCCGCCCCAACCGCATTCGGAAGAACCTTATCCCTTCCAATTGGCGAATCGAAACAAGCGTGGCGTTGCGCTCAATCTGAAAGCTGCAAACGCGCAACAGGTTCTCCAGCGCCTAGCCAACTGGGCCGACGTGTTTATCGTCAACACGCCGCATTCCGCACGCAAGAAATTGAAGCTTGAATATGACGATGTGGCGCAGTGGAATCCTCGTCTGATCTATGCCGATCTCACCGGCTTCGGCGAGAACGGCCCGGACGCCACGCTTCCGGGATTCGATCTCACGGCCTATTGGGCAAGAAGCGGCTTGTTATTCATGACGCGGGATGCTGGAGAGCCGCCGACCTGGCCAGTAGCAGGTAGCGGTGACAATGCCACTGCGGTCTGCATCTATGCCGCGATTCTTACCGCGCTTTATCGTCGCGAACGCACCGGTAAAGGATCCTATGTCACGACTTCTCTCCTCGCAGCAGGCGTTTGGTCGGCTAGCGTCTTTATCCAGGCCGCACTGTGTGGTGCGAGTTTCTATGGGCTGCACGATCGAACACATCCCGCAAATGCAGCCTTGAACACCTATCGCTCTTCCGATGGCACTTGGTTCGTTCTTGTTGCCACGCCGGACAAGGTACCCGCGGTTCTGAAAGCAATGGGTCGTGAGGATGTCCTAACGGATCCGCGATTCTCGGATCCTGCCAAGCTGGCGCAGAACCGGCCGCAACTAACGGCAATCCTCGATGAGATCTTTGGCTCGCAGCCAATGTCGCACTGGTATGAGGTCTTCAACGGTGTTCACGTCCCCTTCGGAGCAGTGCGAGAGCCGCAGGAAGTCGTGAATGATCCGCAATTGCGGGCGAATGACATTGTCGTTCCGATCGAAGGTGCGGGCGAGAAATTGACTTCGACCATCAGCAGTCCGATTCAAGTACACGGTGTTGAGAAAGTACCGGCCAGGCGCGCGCCGCGAATCGGCGAACACAATGATGAAGTTCTGAAAGAGCTCGGCTTTCGAGATGACGAAATCGACGGTCTACGCACCAGTGGCGCGATACCGGGTGCACAACAAGGCAAGAACGCGGAAGAGACAGTCCGAGCAAGATAAGAGCCTCGGAGTAAACCGGCAATTGAATTAAGGAGAACCTTTTGGAGGATCAAATGGCGAGCACAAAGACTCGAGAAATTAGAAATGTAGCAATTGTGGGCACGGGAGTGATTGGCGCGAGTTGGGCTGCTCTATATCTGGCACGTGGCCTTCACGTTGTCGCCACAGATCCGGCGCCAAACGCCGAAGCGAATCTGCGGCGATACATCGATGCGGCGTGGAAGGACTTGACGGCTCTGGGAATTTCACCCAACGGCTCCCGCGACCATTTGCGGTTTACTCTCGATTTGAAGGAAGCGGTTGCCGGCGCTGATCTGGTTCAGGAAAATGGACCGGAACGCAAGGACTTCAAACTCAAATTATTTGCGGACATGGATGCCGCGGCGCCTAAGGATGCCATCATCGCTTCGAGTTCATCTGGTCTGACGATGAGCGTAATGCAATCGGCGTGTAAATATCCTGAACGGTGTGTGATTGGCCACCCGTTTAATCCTCCGCACATGGTTCCACTGGTCGAAGTCGTCGCTGGCGAAAAAACATCACGGGAAACTGTTGAGCGGGCGATCTCGTTCTACACCTCGATCGGTAAAAGGGCAATCCACGTTCGTAAGGAAGTGGTTGGCCATGTTGCGAACCGGCTTCAGGCTGCTCTCTACCGTGAAGTCGTATACCTCATCGAACAGGGTGTTCTTGATGTCGCTGACTCCGATGCCGCGGTGTGCTGGGGACCTGGATTACGTTGGGGCCTAATGGGTCCCAATCTGCTGTTCCATCTCGCAGGCGGCCAAGGCGGGATTCAACACTTCATGGAACACCTGTCCGGCCCTGTCGCCACATGGTGGAAAGATCTCGGCACGATCACTGAGTTCAGTGCCGAGGTGAAGCAAACCATTGTCAACGGCGTATTGAAGGAGGCCAACGGCCGTTCAATCACAGAACTCGAACGGGAGCGTGACGAGATGCTGTTGGAATTGCTTACGACGCGCTCGAAGTCCGAAAAAGCCCTACGCGGTGGGACAAACGCTGCGGCGGATTAAACGGCGCGCCGGTTAATTGTGGGAAACTGTTTCTATGCCGCGAAGGAGGAACCATGCAAAAGCGCAAACTCGGAAAGAGAAACTTGGAAGTCTCCGCTCTCGGGCTTGGCTGTATGGGGCTGAGTGCTGGCTACGGTCAACCGGTGGGTAAGCAGGAGGGGATTTCGCTGATCCGATCCGCCGTCGAACGGGGCGTGACATTCTTCGACACCGCCGAAGCATACGGCCCGTTCACCAATGAAGAACTCGTGGGCGAAGCTCTCGCTCCTTTCCGGGACAAGGTGGTGATCGCCACCAAGTTCGGCTTCAGATTCGATGCCAATGGGAAGCAGGTAGGTCTGGATAGTCGACCAGAACACATAAAGGAAGTGGCGGACGCTTCACTGAGGCGCCTAAAGACCGATGTCATCGACCTGTTCTACCAACACCGTGTTGATCCGAACGTTCCGATCGAAGACGTCGCAGGAGCGGTGAAAGAACTGATTCAGCAGGGCAAGGTGAAGCACTTCGGACTTTCGGAAGCCGGAGTGCGGACCATTCGTCGAGCACACGCAATTCAGCCGGTTACGGCACTCCAGAATGAATATTCAGTCTGGTGGAGAGAGCCTGAAGCGGAGGTGATCCCGACGCTTGAGGAACTGGGGATCGGGTTCGTACCGTTTAGTCCTCTTGGCAGAGGATTCCTGACCGGCAAAATCAGCGAAGAGACGAAGTTCGAGAAGGGCGATATCCGCAACGTCGTCCCTCGTTTTACAGCAGAAAACCGCAAAGCGAATCAGGCCTTGGTGGATATGCTCGGCCGGTTCGCGCAACAGAAGAAAGCGACGCCTGCTCAGATTGCACTAGCGTGGTTGCTTGCCCAGAAACCGTGGATTGTACCAATCCCGGGCACCACGAAACTGCATCGACTGGAAGAAAACATCGGAGTAGTCAACGTCGAAATGTCGCCTGACGATCTCCGTGAATTGGACACGGTCGCCTCAAAGATCCCGGTGCAAGGTGCTCGATATCCCGAAGAGCTACAAAAACTCGTGGGCCGCTGAGGCGACCACTCTCTTTTTGGCGAACAAAAGATGATCTACGTTCACTCTCTCGGCCGGGCATTCCGATTCTATCCCGACCAAACTGCGCTTGTTCGTGATGGCCGATTGTTGACGTTTCGCGAACTGCACACTCGCGTCGAAGGCATCGCAGGAGCGCTTGCCAGCCGCGATTTTCGCAGGGTAGACCGCTTGGCTCTGTTGCTGCCGAACGGGCCCGACTACATCGAACTCATCTATGCGTGCAGCATGTTAGGCGTGATCGCTGTTCCGCTGAACACCCGCCTGTCGACCACTGAGATCGACCGTGTGCTCGAAGATGCGCGTCCGCATGGGATCGTGCGCCATTCCTCCCTCGCTGTCCCGGGAGTACGGTTGGGTTGGGAACACGTGATCGACGAGGAACCGCTTCCAATCAGCAACGAACCCGTCCCGGAGATCCTTTACGACCCCGGCGGTATTTTGGGCCTTATCTACACAAGCGGTACAACGGGCCAGCCAAAAGGGGTCTCCGTGACGCATGCGAATATCCTTGCTGACGTGCACAACTTCAACTACTGGATGCGGTACACCGAAGGCGGAACCTACCTGCACGCCGCTCCGATTTTCCACATCGCGGACTTTCCCAGTATGTTTGCGGCCCCTGCATTCGGCGCCAGCCAAATCACGATTCCAAAATTTGGCGCTCAGACTTTCTGCGAGACGGTGGAGCGGGAGCATGTCACTCATACCGTGCTCGTGCCCACGATGATCAATTTGCTCACACAATTCTCGGATGCGAAAAAGTATGACTTGAGCAGTCTGCAGGTGCTGGCGTACGGCGGCTCCCCGATGGCGCCTGAACTCGTTCATCGGACGCGGGAACTCTTGCCAAAGGTCAAGCTGATTCAAGTGTATGGGCTCAGTGAAACAGGTTTTCTGACAGGCTTGCAGGACCAGGAGCACACGGAAGACAAGCTGAGCTCCTGCGGGCGGCCTTGCCCCGGTGTCGATCTTCAGGTGACCGATACTGCGGGGAAGCAAGTCGAGCCAGGACAGGCAGGAGAACTGGTAGCACGAGGGGCGAACGTCACACGGGGATATTGGTACGGTCCTGAAGCAACTGCTCAAGCATTTCGCGACGGATTCTTTCGTACGGGAGATATCGGCTATCAGGACACTGCGGGATATTTTTACATCCTTGATCGGCTCAAGGACATGATCGTCACCGGCGGTGAGAACGTTTATTCGGGAGAAGTTGAAGCGGTAATCTATGCGCATCCCGCCGTTCGCGACGTAGCCGTCTTCGGCGTACCCGATCCGCAATGGGGCGAGATTGTAATGGCCTGCGTCGTCCTGAAGCCGGACGCAATTTTAACCGCCGACGATCTGATCGCTTTCTGCCGACGGAGCCTTGCGAGTTATAAGCTACCCAGGCGCGTCGACTTTTCAGAAACCGATCTGCCCAAGAATAGTTCCGGTAAGGTGTTGAAGAAGACTCTGCGCGAGCGTTTCTGGACACACGAGCAACGCTCCGTGAGCTGACGTCCCCCTACTTTTTATGCGAAAAAAACCCGAGCAGAAGATAGAAGGGGAACAGAAATGAGCAAAGCCGCCAGTGAGCCATTGACGAATGCCTTAAAAGAAGTCGTTGACCTATTGGTAGAAAGCCGGATCAGGATTGATGCAATGGAACAAATTTTGGTGAAAACGAATCCAGTCGTCTATGAGCTTTATCTTGGCGCGATTGAGAATCTGCACGCTCAAAAAACAACGGACGTGAACCGAGTGCTTACCCAAACACTCCAATCAAAGCCTACGGAACGCTAGCAGCATTGGATCCTTGCCATCTCCCCGATCTCTGATCCTTCTCCCATTGAGGATCGGAAACGCAGGAGACGAGAACTGCCTCACCCAATCAAGGGCAATGTTTCCGTCGTCTGGGTTGGCAAAGTGAAGTGAAAGATTGCGCCCTGTGGTCCATTAGCCTCAGCCCACATCCGTCCGCCGTGCGACTCCACAATGGAGCGGCTGATAGCCAACCCCATTCCGCTGCCTTGTGGCTTGGTGGTAAAGAATGCGGAAAATATGTGATCCGTCTTCTCCATTGGCAAACCCACGCCCGTGTCACTGACCGAAAACTGGAGTTGACCGTCCTTTAGTTGTGATTTAACCGTAAGCTCGCCCCCTGACTCTTTCATGGCCTCGATGGCGTTGAGCATGAGGTTCATGAACACCTGCTGTAGCTGCACACGGTCCGCCATGATATTGGGTAGTTCTGGGGCAAGGTCCGTGTGCATGGCAACCGAGTTCCGGTTGGCCTCCCCGTTCAGCAGTGTAAACATTTCCGGGACGATGCCGTTCACGTTGACCAACTCACGTTTTGAGGGAGACTTCCTGTAGAACGAACGTATGCGGTCGATGATTTCAGCCGCACGATTCCCGTACTTATCGATTCTGGCTGCTGCCGCGCGAGCCCGATCCAGATTGGGCGGCTCGTGTGCGAGCCATTCAATGCAACTGTTGGCGCTGGTGATGGCGGCCGCGATAGGCTGTTTGATCTCGTGCGCCACCGACGCGGCCATTTCCCCCAATGTGGTCACACGATTGATATGTGCCAGATCGGATTCTAGTTGTCGCAGCCTTTCGCGCTCTTGCTCGGAAAATTTGCGCTCCGTAATGTCGGTCGAGCTGCCCACGAATTGTTCCAAATCTCCGGCGCCGGAAAGGACAGGATGGCCAACAGTGTGGATCCACCTCACCTTTCCGTTCGGAAAAAGAATGCGGAACTCCTGATCATAATGGGCTCTTTCGACGATTGCCCGTTCGATCGTGCTCGTCCACTTAGGGCGATCCTCCGGGTGGACGCGTTCGACATATTCTTCCCAGGTGGGCGCTCCTTTAGCCGGATCGAAGCCATAGATCCGGTAAAACTCCTCGGAGAAATGCTCCGTCTTCCGATCCGATAAGCGCCAAGCCCAGCTGGCCGTATGGGTAAGCTTTTGCGCTTCGGCAAGATAGCTTTCACTCCGGCGCAGGGAATCCTCGACCCGTTTTCGTTCGGTTACGTCCATGACTGTGCCGATGACTTCAATGACTTGACCCGAGGCATCTATAACCGGGTGCGCGATGCTGTGAAGGTGCTTTATCGTCCCGTCCGGAACGACGATTCGAAAATCACCCTCCGACGAAGTCCATTCCGTCTGCGTAGACTCCATTTTCTTTCGCTGCAGAAGGCTTGCTCGGTCCTCGGGGTGAACTCTATCGAGAATGTGCGACCAATCGGGCTTCAGTTTCACCGGGTCGATCTCATAAATCCGAAAGATCTCTTCTGACCAGAAGAGCGTGTCAGTACCGACGTTCCACGCCCAACTGCCGGTGCGGGTCAGCCTCTGCGCTTCAGCAAGGTATGCTTGTCGCCGATTCGACTCCCGGGTCAGCACTTCTTGCTCGGTGATATCCATCGCGGTACCGAGAAAACCCTTCAGGCCTTCGCCTTCAATAATAGGAATTCCAACGCAGCGAATGTAGCGTAGCTCGCCATCGGGGCGAACAATTCTCTTTTTTACGTCGCAGCCACTGCGTTCCGCATGCATTCTCTTTATCGTGTTAGCCATAAAGTTTCGATCTTGGTGGTGCACAGTGGCCAGATACTGTTCAAGTGTCGGGGCCCCTTTTTGCGGATCGAGCCCATAAATCTTGAACAACTCCTGAGACCAGTACTCAAAAACCCCAGAGGGGTTGAATGCCCAACTTCCCATGTGCGCAAGGCGCTGCCCTTCGCTGAGATACTGTTCACTCAGGCGCAGATCCTCCGTTAGTCGCTCCTGCTCAGTAACATCCATCCCTGTCCCAAGGAAACCCTGGAAAGACCCCGCTTCCGTGACTGGAACACCCACGCAACGTATACGACGAGTCTGTCCGTCAGGCCGCACAATTCGTTTTGTGAAATCGAATGCAAGATGGTTATCCAACATTTTCGCAATGGCTTGTTTCATGAACGCACGATCTTCCGGGTGTACAAGAGCCAGATATTCTTCCACTGTTGGCGGCTTGCCACTTGGATCAAGACCATAGATTCGAAACAACTCGGAGGACCAGTATTCGAATCCATCTGGGTTGAAGGCCCAACTCCCGATATGTGCAACGCGCTGCCCTTCGCTGATATAAAACTGGCTTCGCTGAAGTGCCTCCTCGGCGCGCTTGCGCTCCGTTATATCGATAACGGTACCTACGAACTCACCCAGATTGCCGGATCCGTCGAGGATCGCATGACCGACGACGTGAATGTCCCTGACCCCTTTTTCCGGATGCAGGACTCGGTACCCTAGTTCGAAATCCTCTTTTTCGCGGATGGCTTTATCGAACCGTTCCCGGACTACTGTTTGATCGTCCGGATGAATCCGAGAGACAAATTCTTCGAATCGCGGCAGCGGGCCAGCGGGATCGAATCCTAACAGGCAGAAGCACATCTCCGACCAGTACCTGATATCACCGGTCGCTGGGTTCCATGCCCAACTCCCAGTTTGGCTGAGTCTCTGCGCCTCCGCGAGATATGCTTCGCTTTCACGCAGCCTCTGTTCCGCGCGCTTACGGTCGGTAATATCTTGGATCGTTCCGAACCTTAGACTAGGTTGACCCGAAATGTCCCTTTTCACATCACCCTGAAAATCTGCGATGCGCATTTCGCCCGTTGGCCGGAACAAGCGACATTCAACGTTAAAAGCAACCCCGGTGGCAGCCGCTTCCGTCGCCCGCTTCCAATCTTCAGGGTGGATCTTTTCTTCCACCGTCGCTAAGTCCATAGGACGTTCCTGAGGGCGCAGTCCGTAGATGCGATAGGTCTCATCTGACCATTTCACGCGATCCGTTAAGGGGTCCCATTCCCAGTAGCCGACATGCGTGATGCGCTGGGCTTCTTCAAGTCTGGCATTGCTTTCTGCCAGGTCAGACTCGCTACGCTTGATGCTGTCGTAGAACTTGTTGAGCTGCTTGGCGGCGAAATTGAAAGCTCTGGCCAGATCTGCTAGTTCATCATTTCCACTCAATTCAATCTCGTAGCCAAATTCACCGCGCGCTAATGCTTGCGCACCTGCATCCAGCTTTGCAAGGGATCTGCTGATTCTCCGTGTGGCGTACCAGCCCAGCACTGCGGCGATTAGGAGCATCAGCAGGGCCGTTATGGAAAGCACTAGGTAAAGCTGGCGACGCGCCCGTTGAACTCCCTCGAGAGCTCGGGTATGTTCTTGCGCAACCTCCTGTTCGACGTCTGCCACCAACGATGAGCTTAATGCGATCAAGACGTGCTCTTGACCGGCCAATCGAAAGCGTACGGCTTGCCAGTCCTCCGCGTTCACCAGCTCCAACAAACTGTCAACTTGCAACGGCAGTGCTGCCCTCACGGTCTCCAGCCTGATCAAAATCGCGGGATCCTGTTTGACATCCGGGGCAGAGCTGAGCGTCTGTTGTGCGCGTGTGACGTCTCTCAAGAAATTGTCCCGCAAGGCAGTGGCTCTAGATGAAAATTCTTGAGCATTTTGCTCGTGCGCCAAGCCAGTCAATGCGTCGCGGAAGGTCACAACGTCGAGGTAAACATGCATGATAGCGAGAGATTTTTGATCCGCTTCGTAGAAACGCCTGGCCCGTGTCTCGAGCCGGTTGAGTTGCAAGACGGCGATGGCGTCACCAGCTATCATCAAGAGCACGATGGCCGCGAAAAACGCTGGCAAAAGGTGCCGAATCTCCCACTCACCAAAACGAAAGTAGTTTCGAGAACCCGTGCCTTTGACCGGTGCGGGAGTCGCGAGGTGCCCAGTGGTCTCTTGTGCCATCCTTCCGCCTCACATTGCGCCTAGCGTCATATTCACTTCGTTTAGGCCATCTTCTGATCCGTGTCGCATGGCGGCTTGACGCGCAAAATAGCTGACCTTCCATGGCGCCCGCTTCTTGCGCGCGGAGCTGGGGCCTTCATGCCGGTGATTCGTATTAACTCGTTCTGCAAGTCGGCCAGCGCAGCGGCAACAGGTCTTTTCCCCGCCAACACTTCGTGGACAGCCATGAAGTATGCGCGAGAGACAGCGGGATATTGCCTGCCCGTTTCCGTGGAGGGCCGCGAGGCTCTATCCTGGCGATAGGTTTCTAGAATCGTTGAAAAATATGAATCCGCCAGAATTTTGGAGTCGTTGTACAACTCCGGTATCGTTGGTGCTTTGCCAATGTTGAGGCATCGGCTGAGTTGAGTATCGCGTCTGCACAAGAAGCGAACCAGCAAAGATGCCTCCCGAGGATGGATCGAATGCCTGGAGATGGCGTAACCTCGGCCTCCCACGGTCGCGGCGACCTTGGCCCGTCCTCTAGGGAGCGACGCTATACCGAGCTGGTCCCTGGTGAGTGACCCTTGAACGAGCTCCCCCGAGTTCGGAGGAGCCCAATTACGCATGAAAGCCGCTTGTCCTGCTCGCCAGATGTTGTACGCATCCCATTCTTTGTAAGAGACTACGCCGGGCGGTGATATGGTGCCAACCCAGCGTAGCGCTCTTTCCCAAGCTCGAGCGGTGTCTGGGTTATTCACCGTGACCGCGTTATTCTCGATGATCGATCCCCCGCCCTCGGAAACCTGCCATTCCAGAGCGTTGCAACTCAGGGACTCAGACGATGCTCCCTCCCATACGAAACCCCAGAAATCTTTTTGGCCTTTTGCCCGCTCGCCAGCCTGAATCCGCGTGGCCATAGTTTCGAGCTCTCGCCAGCTACGTGGCGGAGTCCGGTATCCGTAACGCCGCAGCAGGTCAGTCCGGTAATACAGCAGGCCAACGTCAATTAGGCATGGCAATGCGACCATCTTGCCAATCACCGTATTGTTGGCGATCAGCTCGGGGAAATGCGTCTCGATCTCTGGTGCAGGCACAAGGTCCTTCAGATCGAGTAGATTTTCGGCAAGAATTCCTGGCCAGATCACGTCTACTCCATAGACGTCTGGAATTTTCGCGCCACTTTGCAGAAAGCGGCTGCACACTTCCAATGGCTCCGCACCCTCTCCTGCAGGGAGAAGTTTGACCCGGATTCCTGTCTCCTTTGTGAACTGCTTGAGTTCCTCGTCGCGCCAGTGCTGGAGCGCGTTATCGATCCAGGTTTGCTCAATTAGTACGAGGGTGACCTCACGATCTAGTTGGTCTGCCCTATGACAACCTTGTCCCCCAACAAGCAGGAAGGTAGCAAGCCCGCCGAGGAATGACCTCCGCCCGACGTTCTGAAAGAACGCTGGAAATTCCGAGCAGGAACTGGTCGCAGCCGATCTGTCACCGGTATGGCGCATGATTCAGCCTCGCCTTGGGTATCAGAGATGTTGTCGTGTCCGGCCTCATGATCAAATTCTGAGGAACACACTTTATATAACCAATGCTGACTCGGTCACATGGATTGGCAAGGTGAAATAAAAAGTGGCCCCCCGTCCGTTATTGGAGCTAGCCCACATGCGGCCGTCATGCGATTCGACAATGGAACGGCTGATGGCCAGCCCCATGCCGCTGCCTTGCGACTTGGTGGTAAAGAACGCAGAAAAGATTTGGTCAACATTCTCAACTGGTAGTCCCGGGCCTGTATCGCTGACCGAGAACATTGGTTGCCCGTCTTGCCCCGGTTGTGACTTTACTGTGAGTTCTCCGCCTGAGTCCTTCATGGCTTCGATGGCGTTGAGCATGAGGTTCATGAACACCTGCTGTAACTGCACACGGTCGGCCATAACTTCAGGCAGGTCAGCTGCAAGTTCGGTACGCATTGCCACCGACGATCGAATAGCCTCGCCGTTCAACAGTGTAAGAATTTCGTGGATGATTCTGTTCACGTCGACCAACTCACGCTGGGGAGGAGAGTTCTTGTAGAACGAACGTATTCGATCGATAATCTCGGCTGCACGATTCCCATCCCTATGGATTCGGGTCGCTGCCGCCCGCGCCCGATCGAGGTTGGGCGGTTGGTGGGCAAGCCATTCGATGCAGCTGTTGGCGCTGTTGATTGCGGCCGAGATCGGCTGTTTGATTTCGTGCGCCAGAGAAGCGGCCATTTCCCCCAACATGCTTACACGGTTCATATGGACGAGATCTGCCTCGAGCTGTCGCGATTTCTCGCGCTCTTGTTCCGCACGTTTCGAACCTTCAATGTCGGTGAGGGTTCCGTACCATTTCACAATGTTTCCTTGCTGGTCCAGCAGCGGGACACCACGCACTAGAAACCATCGATACTCGTTGTCGGTGGCGCGAAGGTACCGCGCCTCGTCTTCGAAAAACTGCCCCGTCGCAACGGAGGTGCGCCACTTCTCGGAATGACGCGCGAGATCTTCGGGATGGATCGCCCGCTGCCAACCTGCGCCCGAGGTCTTTTCGACAGAAAGCCCGGTGTATTCGGTCCAGCGCTTGTTCACAAATGTGTTGGAGCCGTCAGCCAATGTGGCGAAAGTCATTGCCGGAATTGTTTCCACAACGTCTCGCAGGCGTTTTTCCTCACCACCGAGCTGATGAATGCGCCATCGATGAAGTGCCCAGATAAGAGCACTAAAGGCGGCAAAGCACGACAATCGGAACCAGTAAGTTTGATAGTAGGCCGGGGCGACGTTCAAAGCGATCCCAGTTTCTGGCCCGTTCCAAAGCCCCTCACTGTTGCTGGCGACAATCCGGAACCGATAGGAGCCAGGCCCAAGGTTCGTGTAAACGGCTTCTCGCGCTGCGATCGGCTGGCTCCAGCCACTGTCGAAACCTTCGAGAAAATATCGAAAGCGAATCCGCCCGGGCACCGCGAAGCTCAATCCCGTGTACTCAAACGTGATTCGCCTGGGCGATGGAGGGATTCGAACGGGGGCACCAAGGTTTGCGGTGTTGTTATCGGCGGTGATCGCTTCGATGTGTGGCAGCGCGGGAACTGAATTGTCGGTGATCTGGGATGGATCAACAACCGACAAGCCCCTCCTGAGTGAAAACCAGATCCTGCCAGCCGAATCCGAGACCACCGATTGGCTTCGCTTCACTCCTTGAGTGCTCTCAAGACCGTCGGCCTGGTCATAGGCGCGAGCATCGATTTCCTTCACAACGCCCCTTACCAGTTTGTTGCGTGGAACGCGCAAAACATGATCTGAGGTGGCGATCCAAAATCTCCCGCTCTTGTCCTCCACTATTCCGACTATTTGTTCGCGCAAAACGTCGGGCAATTCGTGAGGAACGTGAAAACGGTGAGAGGAAAAAAAGGCAAGCCCAACCGACGTCCCACTCCAGAGAACCCCGGATGAATCCTCGAAAAGACAGTTCACCTCTGGCGAAGGCAAACCCTCTGCCGCTGTATAGGTTTTCCATTGGCCGTTTGAGAAAGAACTCAGCCCGCTAGGTGTCGCAAACCACATTGCACCATCTCGAGTTTCAAGGATGGACGAGACGGTATTCGAAGCGAGGCCGTTCGCCGTCGTGTATGTAGTGAAGTGCCCATCTTTGAAGTTGCTGACGCCGCCGTTTAGCGTGCCGGCCCACACAGAGCCATTGCGGCTCTCATATATAGCATAGGCACTGTTTTGAGCCAGTCCGTGTGCCTCTGTATAACTCTGGCTCGTTATCACACCGTCGCGAAATCGTAGACGGGTCAGTCCCCCGCGTTGACGTCCGACCCACACCACATCTGCGCGTCCACTGATAGAGTAGACGACCTCATTTGGTGGTACAGACGTAACGGGTTTAACGCGTCCATTCTGGAGAACATACAGCCCACCTTGGGCGGCAGCCAACCATGTGCGGCCCTCCGGGTCAACATATACAGGTCCACCGTTCTTGAAACGAGGATCGCTAACAGATGAATAAGTAACGAACGCACTGTCCCTAATGCGGCCCAGCCCTCGCGCACCCCCGATCCAAAGGCTTCCTTCGCGGTCCTCAAAAAGAGTGTTAATCCCGCCGTCTCCGCGCAGCTCCTTTTCTTCTGAGAACGAAATGCCTTGCGCGTTAATCCGCAGTAGTCCATGCGTTGTGCCCACCCAAATGTTCGAGTCACGATCACGCAGCAGGCTCACCACCTGGACCTTCCCGAGGAACGAGGGCAATTTAAACCGACGAAAATCATTGCCCCTTCGGCGATACAAGCCCTTGTCCGTTCCAACCCACAACTCGTCCTTCCCGACAGCCAGCAGACAATTGATCTTTCGGTTGGGCAATCCTGCGTTGACCTGGGTAGCTCGCCCGTCGGCCGCAAGAAAAAAAAGCCCATCGCCGAGTGTGCCCAGCCAAACCTTGCCGTCTGCTGTTTCTGCCAGAGAGATTACTGGCGGTGAAGCGGATCCCAATCTCTGAGAGCTACCTGACACGAACCGAAATGTGCCCTGCTCGATGTCCGAAACCACTACGCCGTCGTGGTTATCCTTTGACAGGGCGGTGATTGCGTTTGGACCGTATCTTACGCTCTCAAACTTGCCATCTTTTTGACGTACGAGATCAGCACCCTGGGGACGGATCCACAGTTTTCCGTGAGCATCCGTGAGCAGTTGCAATATCGGAACGTTCGAAGCGGTGGGGATGGAAGTAAAAGAGACAGGCCTGAAATCGAAGCCGTCGAAACGTAGCAGGCCTTTGTCCGTTCCAATCCAAAGGTATCCATCTGCGGTTTGCGCGATGCCGTTGACAACACCGCCGGGAAATCTGGTTTCGGTGGTCCACCGCTCCCGGACGTACTGCGAAGGCAGGCGACTGGGATCGAGTGCACGTGCATCGGTGACAAAGCCCGCTAGCACGCTTCCAATAAGAATCCATCGAGTTTGCTTCGACCAACAGATCACGGGAGATACTCGAATTTGTCGATTACGACCTCATTTTCGTTTCTTAAGGGGATATGGCCTTGATGAAATACGTACAAGGCGATGCGCACCGATTCGCCCTTCGGGGAAGGCACACCGGAGGTAAACACGTGCTGGTTGACGTCCCGATAGCGGGTGGCATTGCCCGATCCCGCTACGGTCGAAAAGGTTACTTTCCCCGGTTCCCACCGAAACGAATGTGTGTAGAGACCAGGCGGCATCCGAAAGGCAACAGAGTTAGCTGGTACGTAGTAGGGCTGAATGACATATTTAACGTTGGTATTATCAAGGTATCCCCAACGACCAAGCTCAACGTCCAACTCTTGCCGATTGCTCTCAGTACCAACGCCGTCCCAGGCGATTAGAGTCAGAAGAGCGGAAGGTTCGAGATGAGAGATATCGCGCAACTGGAACCTATATGTTCCATATCCCAGGCTGCGCGTTAGCCTCAGCTCCGCCGCAGTCCAATTTCCCGGACTTCCAGCAATGCGAAGATGCAATGCACCTCTTTCGTCCGTCCAAACGTTCGCAGGATCGAAAAAATGTCTTGACCCAGCGTGAAAAATTGGCCCGGTGCTCGTCGTCCACTCGTAGCCGCTAAAGTTCAGTATCTTGGGCGACGGGAGTACCGGTGCTGCACCTTCCCCGTTAACAACTACCATCGCCACCACGCCGTTGCCGACGATCGGCACCGATTCAGTTTGTTCTGGTGGAACGAAGCTTGGATCAACGAGCAGAGCGGCATATTGTATTCCCAGGTGGACTGAAGCTCTCCACCGGCCGTCAGTTTCGACATTGGTAAACGGTTGACCTGATTGCCGGCAAATGCCCCATCGTCCATCCGTCTTTGCATACAACAGGATTCGCTGCCCGGGTCGAGCCCCTGTGACACGACCTTCAGTTATGTCTGTCTTGTAGTCACGCTCGAATATATCTGTCTTGTACGGGCTCTCCTGATATGCGCCGGGGACCCTGCTGAAAGCAATAGCTGGAGTTGAGTTTTGTGGCGCAGAGTGACATCCGGTCAGCACGAAGGACACGAACAGCATTGAGAATGTTGCAGTACGTGCGACAATGTCCGGGCGCGATATCATCAGTTTCAGTCATGATCCGAGGTAGAGCGGCGCTAGGAGCAACCGGCTCAACTTTACGAAAACGCGTCGTGACCGTCTTCGGACGATCACCGTGTCCCACATTGTTTTTAGTGCAGTCATCGCACCTACCTTTACGCGATTAAGTTGACTTGCCTATCTGATGGTGTAGAGCCGAGCAGATGGCAGAATGATTCCATGTGAGGCTGCCAGTTCTACTTTCAAATCTGGACATCTTCGGGCGCGAGTTCGGTGACGCTGGTTCCTTCCTGAGGGATAGGACGCGAGATCCCCAACCTTCTCATCTTGGCCAGCAGCGTGGTTCGCTTCAGTCCCAGTTTGGCCGCTGCGCCGCGCGGTCCACCTACAATCCACCCGGCCTGCTCCAGTGTTTCCAAAATCAAAGTGCGATCCGAATCTTCCAAGGTCATCGATGAGTGGAAGGCTCGGGTGCGATTCAGACTCGGAATCATCAGCTCTGTTTGCTTTTTGTGAAGCGGGTTTGGGAGGACGCCATCCCGCGAGAGGATAACCGCGCGTTCCACTAGGTTCTGCAACTCGCGGATGTTGCCAGGCCACGAATAGCACTGGAACGCAGCCATGGTTTCAGGAGGAACACTGTCGACTTGCTTCCCCATGCGGCGGCTAAACAGCTTCACAAAATGTGTGACAAGAACAGGAATGTCTTCCCGGCGCTCTCGGAGCGCCGGGAGCATGATGGGGAACACATTCAGACGATAATAGAGGTCACTGCGAAATTGACCGCGAGCTACCATCTTGACCAGATCCCGATTGGTTGCAGCTACAAGCCGGACATCCACTTTGTGGGTACGACCGCTCCCTAAACGCTCGAATTCCTGCTCTTGCAACACACGCAGCAACTTTGGCTGCAGCGCGGGAGGGATGTCGCCCACTTCGTCTAAGAACAGCGTGCCTTTGTCCGCCATTTCGAAGCGCCCGATCTTCTGCGCAATCGCACCGGTGAAGGCACCCTTCTCATGACCGAACAATTCGCTTTCCAGAAGATCCAGTGGAATGGCCGCGCAATTGAGCTTTATGAAAGCGCGCCCGCAACGCTGGCTTGCATTGTGAAGGGCGTGAGCGATGAGCTCCTTTCCCGTGCCGGTCTCCCCCTCTATGAGGACAGTTGAGTCTGTGGGCGCCACCTGTTCCAATTGCTCGAGAACAGATTCGAGCGCAGTGCTATTGCCGATGATCCGCTCGAACGTACGCTCGGCCTGATCCGGCCCAAGGTTCATGGCTGTTGCATAATCTTCCACAGAAACCTCAACACTTTAAGTCTCCCACGCGACTGCCATATGCGAGGTTGCTCACATTTCAAGTGCAGCACGCACCCTTCTGAGCAACAGGTGATGATCGAACGGTTTTGCGAGGAACTCGACTGCACCCTCTCTCATCGCTCGAATTCTCATTCTGGCATCTCCATGAGCCGTGATGAAGATGATTGGAATATTGCATTCCTCTTCTTTCAACCTGGCCTGCAACTGCAGGCCAGACATCTTCGGCATACGGATATCAACAATTAGGCACGCAACCCGAGTACGCGAATCGGATTCGAGGAATTCCTCGGCGGATCCAAAGCACCGTGCGACTAGCCCAGCCGCCTCCATAAGGTCGCGCAGTGAATCTTGCATTGCCTCGTCGTCATCAATGATCGCTATCAATCTGGACATTCGGTCCGCCGGCATGCGACTAGATTAATGAGCTTGCCTAACTTGGGGCAATCAAACTTTAGGCTGATTGAGCCAGACTTTAGGAGATTAGATCTTTACTAACGATAATCGGGTGAGGGAAACATGGATTTGGGTAAAGCGGCTATGTGATGGACTTGAGTTTGTCCGCCATTCTGACAAGCTCAGGCAAGGATTCAGCCTGCATCTTTTTCATTGCTTGGCTCCGATGCATTTTGACAGTAGCTTCGCTGGCACCGAGTTCTGCCGCAATTTGCTTGTTAAGCATCCCGGAAACGACGAGGCTCATCACCTCGCGTTCCCGGACGCTTAATGTGCTGTATCGCTGTCGCAGTTCAGCAGTGTCTCGCTGCTTTTCGCGGACGATGCGATCTCGAGTGAGCGATCGTTGAACCGCATCGAGCAGATCCTGTTGCCTGAATGGCTTGGTAAGAAACTCAACCGCGCCAGACTTCATGGCTCTGACGGACATCGGAACATCTGCATGTGCTGTGAGAAAGATGATTGGAATGCTTACTTTCCCTCTTTTCAGCTCGTGCTGAAGGTCCAAGCCGCTAATGCCGGGAAGTCTCACGTCAAGAATTAGGCAACTGGGAGCATCACTGCGCGGACTCGACAAGAACTCCTGTGCAGTTCCGAAAGACTTAGAATGCAGGCCGACGGACTCCAGCAGCTCTTGGAGCGACTCACGGACATCTCTATCATCATCGACAATGAATACGGTTGGCACACCCTGCGTGCTCATAACGACACGCCTCAATTAGAAGGAAAGTCAAAATCAAAATCTCGCGAGATTCATTCTGTCGTCGCCGATCAAGGGCCGGTTGACAACGTCGGATAGATTGTATCGGATGATGCGATCCACAAGTCACGCAAGGCCTCGGCGTAGGGGGTGGAACCCGAGGATGATTAGCGACCCCTGACGCACACTATATTTGCATGCTCGATGCAGACTGGAGAGCGAAGACGGTCAACGCCGGCCATTTACCGGTTCACGCTTGCTTTCGGAAAGTTCCTTAGAGAAATTGAAATCCGTGGGAGCGCTGCCGGTGATCAACCGTGCACCGCGACTGAATGTCAGGTCCTGTATCGCCCATTGAATGAAAACGAGAATGCGGCTCTGGAACGACACCAAGTAAGTTACATGGATAAAAGCCCATACGAACCACGCTAAGAATCCCGAGATATGAAGACCGAAAGCGTCCGCCACTGCGGCCGCACGGCCAATCACTGCCAGAGATCCTTTGTCGAAGTAACGAAACGGTGGAAGCTCCCGCTGCCCCTTTACTTTTCGCAAGATTGCCTTTGCTGCGTAGGCTCCTCCCTGCATGGCGACCTGGGCCACTCCAGGCAGAGGTTTTCCTTTTTGATCCATCGCTGAAGCCAGATCGCCTATCACGTAAATGTCCGGATAGCTTGGAATAGTCAGGTCAGGCTTTACTTTAACTCGTCCTCCTTTGTCGGTCTCGGCTTTTGTGTGGCTAGCGACGATTTTGCCCAGCGGCGACGCGGTGATACCACCAGCCCATACAACAGTTTTCGCGGCGATTGAATCAGTTTGGCCGCCGGAATCAAGCGTCAGACCATCTTTGTCCACGTTCTTGACCATTGCACCACACCTCACCTTGACTCCGAGCTTCGCAAGGGAATGGCATGCCTTTTCGGCCAGATCCTCAGGGAAAGGCATCAGTACTCGTGGTGCACCATCCAGCAGGATGATCTGCGCTTCCTCGGGATGAATGGAACGAAAGTCATTTTTTAGTGTTTGGCGGGCGATCTCCGCAATCGCTCCAGAGAGTTCAACGCCAGTAGGCCCTGCTCCAACAATGACGAATGTGAGCCAGGCGCGGCGCTGCACGGGATCCGAAAGACGCTCCGCCACTTCAAATGCATAAAGAATTTTGTGGCGGATGGCCGTGGCTTCTTCAACACTTTTCATGCCAGGCGCCCACTCTTGCCACTCGTTGTGCCCAAAGTAGGACGTCTGGGAGCCGGCGGCAACGATCAACGAATCATAGGGGACGACGGCCCCGTCCGCCAGAAAGACGCGCTTGGAATCAGGATCGATGTCAACCACGGTTCCGAGCCATACTCGAGTATTCTTCTGGCGACTCAGAACGCCGCGAAGCGGGGAGGCGACTTCTCCCGCCGAGAGCGAACCCGTCGCTACCTGGTAGAGCAATGGCTGGAAAAGGTGATAGTTCCGGCGATCGATCAGCGTCACGTCCACTTGATTCGACTTCAAGTGTTGGGCCGCAGAGAGCCCACCAAACCCCCCGCCAATGATGACCACCTTCCAGAGTTCGCTCATTACTTTCCTCCTAGAGGGTGAGTCATCTCTTCGGGGCGCACCCATGAATCGAACTGTTCCGCTTTGAGAAACCCGAGTTTGAGAGCAGCCTCTCGCAAGCTGATATCCTCGCGATACGCAGTCAGTGAGATCTTCGCCGCCTTCTCATATCCGATGTGTGGGTTAAGTGCAGTCACCAGCATCAATGAATTGTCGAGATGCTCCTTGATCCGTTTGTTGTTAGGCTCGATCCCGACGGCACAACGCTCGCAGAATGAGCGCGACGCCTCGGCCAGCAGTTCAACCGATGTCAGTACGTTATGGAGGATGACCGGTTTGTAGACATTCAGCTGGAAGTTACCCTGAGAACCTCCAAACGCCACGGCGTGGTCGTTGCCGAACACCTGAACCGCCACCATCGTAAGTGCCTCACACTGAGTGGGATTTATCTTTCCCGGCATGATCGAGGAGCCGGGCTCGTTTTCGGGAATTTTGATTTCACCGAAGCCGCCGCGCGGACCGCAGGCGTACCAACGGACATCGTTCCCGATTTTCATCAAAGCGCCCGCAAGGGTGCGAAGGGTTCCGCTCACGCCGACCATACTGTCGTGTGCCGAGAGCGCTGCAAATTTATTAGGAGCTGATACGAACGGCTGACCGGTTTCTTCCGCGATCCATCGGGCAGCTGTCTCGCCAAAGCGAGGGTCGGCATTGAGCCCCGTACCAACTGCTGTGCCACCGATTGCCAGAGAGTAAATGCCGGGAAGCGCTTGGCGAATGCTAGTAACGGCCTCGTCGAGTTGTGCCACCCAGCCTGAGATCACTTGCCCGAGTGTTATGGGTGTCGCGTCCTGAAGGTGCGTCCGCCCAACCATGACGACATCGCCGTACTGCTTCGATTTCTCGTCGAGTACCTGCTGCAAGCCGCGCACAGCGGGGAACAACTTGTGCTCGATTGCCTCTACGGTCGCAACGTGCATCGCGGTAGGAAAAGTGTCATTCGATGATTGACTATGATTCACGTCGTCGTTGGGATGGATTGGTTTCTTTGACCCGATTACGCCGCCCGCAAGCTGAATAGCGCGATTCGCGATCACCTCGTTGGCATTCATGTTGGTCTGCGTGCCGGAACCGGTCTGGAATACGACCAACGGAAACTCGTCATCCCATCGGCCATCGATCACTTCCTCGGCAGCACGGACGATCAGATCAACTTTTTCCCTCGAAAGCTGGTCGAGTTGCCCATTGGCCAAGGCTGCACACTTCTTCAGAATTCCGAGAGCTCGAATGACAGGCCGGCCCCAGCGAAAACGCTCGACCCCAATCGGAAAGTTCATATGAGAGCGCTGGGTCTGTGCACCCCATAGATGCTCGGCTGGAACCTGGACGTCTCCTAAGGCGTCCTCCTCGATGCGGAACTCGTTAGCGGTTGTAACACTCATGTTTTCAACTCTCCTTAAAATTCATTTTCCCCAAAGCAGCGATGCCCAAGGCACACCAATTCCCAAGAACAGAACGAGAAAGATCGCTCCGAAAATCGTTCCGAGCCGCCAGTAGTCCTTAGCCGGCAAGTAGCCGCTATTCGCATAAATAGGGCTGGCTGCGTCTGCGAACGGTGTAATAACGCCCATGATTCCCAGTTCCATGCACAGGAGCAGGGCGAATTCCTTCACGGGAATGCCAGGGATGGCGGCACCCGTCAACAGAATCACTGGCAGCAACGCGGTTGTGTAGGCATCCACGCTGGCGAACACATAATGAGCCACGAAGAAGAGGGCGAGCAGAATGAGCATCGCGAGGTGGGGTGACAATCCGTGCATGTGCCCGGCAATACCGTCGGCGAACCATTTCACGAAGCCTACCCGGTTCAGTCCATCACAGAGCGCAATGAGTGCACCCAGCCAGGCGAACGTGGTCCAGGCGCGCTTATGTCCTGCGATATCGTTCCAGCTAAGCACTCCGGTAAGCAACAGCAGGGAAACTGCGATGCCTGCGACCGTCGCGGCGCCGACGTAGGCACCTCCTGCGACCCACAACACAAGCGAGAGCACAACTACTCCCGTCAGGATCATCTCGTTACGTGAGAGTGGCCCAATTTTCTCAAGCTGCGTCGTTGCCCAATTTGAAACTTCACTGTTGCGCTTCACTTCTGGCGGATACAGCCAATACGTCAGAAGTGGGACGAGAATCAGAAGGGGGAGTACTACCGGGGCGGCAGTGATAAACCAATCAGTCCATCGAATCTCAACGTGCGCAAGTTTTTCAACAAATCCGGCAGCCAGCAAATTAAATGACGCTCCGGTAAGAAACAGCGAACTGGTCACGCATGTGGTCATAATTGCGACCCACATGAGATAAGACCCGACCCGGCGTGAAGAAGGGTCGTTTGGCTTTGAACCATAGTCAAGGGCCAGATCGTTCGCGATGGGATAGATGATCCCTCCGCTGCGCGCCGTGGGAGAAGGTATAAATGGCGCCAAAATTGTATCGGCCAAAGCAATGCCGTAACCTAGCAAAAGCGTGCTTTTGCCCATACGCTTGATGATGACAAGAGCAATCCGGTGACCGAGCCCGGTGTTGGAGTATGCTAGCGCGAGGATGAAGGCTCCGAAGATGAGCCACACTGTCGAATTGCTATACCCTGAAAGCGCCCAGGTTAGAGCAGCATTTGCCGGACGAAAACCCGCGTCCGACAACTGGTGGGGACTGAACAGGGCGAAACGCCCGAGTACCGTGACGACAGTTATGCCAATCACCGCGATGGCTGCGCCGGGCAATGGTTCGAGAACGAGGCCGACAATTACACCAACAAAAATGGAAAAGAAGTACCAGGCATAAGGAGCCAGACCCGAAGGCACAGGCAACAATGCGAGGACGACAGTGATTGCGACGGGCGCGAACGCTTTCCACAACGGAGCCTTAGATCGGGCTTTAGGGTTTAGGCTTGGCGTTACAACAGTCCCGGTGGAAGGCAGAACCTGTACCACATTATCTATTGTTGTGTTTGAAGCTTCCATTTCATTCCTCTTCGAAATCGATTCAGTCCTCAAAACCTGATGTCGAGCCATCCGGTCCAATAGTTAATGCTCTTGCCAGGTGTGGACTGTTTCAGGAACTCGCCTGCAAAGAAGTGTCCGTACTCGGTGAACCAAGTAAGGTTGCGATTCATGCGCCACTGCAGTTGAGCGGAGGCCTGGGACGCAATGAACCTAGCGTCGCTCTTCGAGCCTGGAACGACGACGGCATTACCCACGCTATATAAGCCGTCGCTCGTACTTTCACGCCAGAAGAAAGCTGGGTTGAACGTCAACGATAAGGTCTTCATCAGTTTTAGTTCTGCTGAAGGTTGAACCGCGACCAAATTGCGCCGGGCGAACAGCTCTGCATAGCTGAAATACGGACCTTTTTCGTATATGGAGTTGAATGTGCCGACATTACGGCTCGATGGGTTCTGATCACCGCTGTAAGCGACCGCTCGCAGGCCAAACCTTGGGCTCAGAGGAGCTTTCTCCAAACGATAGCCGTGTTCAGTAGAAGCGGCCCAGGCTCGAATTTCTCCTGAACGGAACCAACCCCATTGGAAAGTGAACTCATCGTTGTAATCCCAGTGCTCGGTGGTTCCCCAAAGTCGTGTTCCGATGGTTTCCCTCTGTTCTCGGCCCGTTCCTTTGCCGTCGAACGTCACACTCTTGTTGTCGAGTCCCATGTAGTAAAGATCGATATTGCCGCGCGGCAGAAATCTGAATGGGTGGACTGCATAGGCGGCCCAAAAACTTTGGCTGTGGTTGGGTGGATTGTCGAAATAGTCCGTATTCTCCAGTGTTGGTCTGACGGCAAGCAGGTCAACCGTCCAATCGCCCTTTACCCATGTAAGCCGGGCGCCATCGAGGCTGCGCCGGATGTTGCGACCATCACGAGTCGAAACGAGATTTTGCGAACCAAACGACATCTCCTGTCGCCCAGCTCGCAACGTGAGGCTGTCGCGGCCCGACTTCCATAAGCCAAGATCGAAGAAACCTTGGTGGACATATATCTTTTCTTCATCTAAGCTCGGTCGCGGTCCTCCGTTCCTACCGTTTACTAGACTGCTTGCAAGTTCGCCGAAGAAGCGGAAACGTTCACCCAGATGAACGTCGGTGTGCAGAAAATAGCGTTGCATAAGGTACGCATTTCCAGCAGGCTTGTCTGACCAGTTCGGATTGCTGACATACTCGCCGCGTTCACGAATCCAGAACCCAAACGAGACGTAGTAGTTGTCGTTGTCGCGACTGAGTGGAATAAACTGAATCTTGTCCAGAGGACTCGTGCGGCAGTTAGAATTTGCTAGATATTCAACTTGCTCGTCGTAAGTGGTGAGTGGGAGACTCTTCGGTGCCTCAGGACAAGCGGCTGCACTGTCCTGCCTACCTTGTCCCCATGCCGAGGAACTCGCCAGCAACGCCAAGAGGCCAAGAAAGCGACCGGATTTCCATATAGAACCTGGCGACAAATTCAGAACTGCGCACATCGTAGTTACTTCCTCTCAGATCTTTGACAAAAAACGAGCTCTACGTCTGTGGACCTTGCAAAAGACGTGAGTTGATTCAGCGGCCGGTGACGCGAATCAACATCTCCTGCCCACTATTGAGCGTGATCTTCTGATGTCCGTGGAATGCGGTAGTACCCAGACCGCCTACACCGCCGATGATGGACCCGATCCCGGCACCCTTGCCTCCGCCGAATATTCCGCCTAGCAAGGCGCCGGCGCCGGCTCCGAGGGCTGTATGCTCGATACTCTTGCGGCCCCGGCCACCTGATTCGATTGCTCCTTCTACATCGACCTTTTCGCCGGAAGGAGCGTGATAGAGTTCCACAATTTCTGCGTGAATCGGAGCGCGACGGCCGTCCGGCATTACCAGCCGATCAAAGCGGAGCACCATGCTGGTGCTCCCTTTGACCTTGCCCGACAGTTGAATCTCCGCGATGTGACCGTACACTCGCGCATTTCGGTATTCCCTAAGGTCAACGACCGTTGCACTGAAGGGATCGCCGACTCTCGACTCATCGCTGGTGAGAGTGTCGTCCAAGCGAACCCGGAGAGCGATGTCGTTCGGAACCACGAAGCTTGAAGCGGACGCAAGCAACGGGGAAGCCACCATCAAGAGCGCTGCGAGGCGAAAAAAGGCAGCCACGATCGATGGGTCCTGTGTTTTTTTGAGAGGGTCCCTCATCGAACCTCTCCGTTCGAAAGGTTTGGGTAGGCGGGTGTCCATTGCGTTTCCAGCACGCGCCGCTGCAGTTCGTCCTCAGTGAGCTTTGGGGCGACGCCATCTTTTTGTGCCTGCAGGCCAACCGCGACCGCAATATCCCTGGCGACCCGCCGGCTGTCTTTCAGGGAAGAAAGCAAAGACGCGGAAGGGTCTTTGAGGGCGGGCGAATTCGCGGCAAGCGCGCGAGCTGCGGCCTGCATCATTCCA
>Ga0070667_100000847_pt1 | contig 28392 bp, 25 predicted proteins | sample KBSS33metaG_FD_64659 | JGI IMG/M metagenome (GOLD analysis project Ga0070667, IMG submission 64659) | Switchgrass rhizosphere microbial communities from Kellogg Biological Station, Michigan, USA - KBS S3-3 metaG | ecosystem: Host-associated > Plants > Roots > Rhizosphere > Soil ...
CAGCCGCGCGCCGGCGCGACCTACGCGCTGGGTGAGAAGCGGCAAACGCTTCTGCGGGCCTCGTACTCGCGGTTCGCCGACCTCTTTCTGGACGGGATCGGCCTCGCGAGCCCCTTCGCCTCGGTCCAGGGAATCTACTACTACTGGACGGATACGAACGGAAACCACCATGCCGATCCGGGCGAAGTGGACCTCGACAATCTCGCCGGCTTCTACAACGTGGACCCGTCCCATCCCGCCTCGTCGACCCCTCCGAATCAGATCAGCCCGAATCTCAAGCCGACGACGGTCGACGAATTCGTCGTCGGCGTCGACCAGGAGCTCCTCGGCGGCCTCGTGGCGTCGGTTCACTACACCTACCGCTCCATTCGCTCGATCGTCTTCAGCCCCTACATCGGAGTGACGTCGGGTGGAGGGGGATACCAATACTTCGGCAACGCGAGCGGCTCGGCGATGGACCCTTTCGGCTTCGGGTTCGCTTTCGACGTTCCGTACTTCGGCGTGACGACCGATCCGCCCCCGACGGGGGTCGTGGTGGAGAACCGGCCGGGCTACCGACAGACGTACCAGGGAGTCGGTCTCCAGCTCGTCAAGCTGCTCTCGGACGGGTGGCTCTTTCGGGGGACCGTCTCCTGGAACTCCTGGACGCAGTCGGTGAGCCCGCAGGCGATCTTCGACCCGAACGACACGCCCGGCGGCCCGAACCAGGACGGCGGCGATGTCATCAGCCCGTCGTTGGTCGGGGCGGCGTGGGCTTTCAGTATGAGTGGCCTGTACCAGCTCCCCTTGGGGTTCGCGGTATCCGGCGTCTTTTCCGGCCGCCAAGGCTTTCCGCAGCAATACCTCGTGAGGATCTTCCCGCACGACAAAGTGGGGAATCCGATCTTCGTGCTGACCTCACCCGTGGGCGCCTATCGTCTACCCAACGTCTACGAGCTCGACCTTCGCCTCGCGAAGACCTTCCCGATCGGACCCGTGAGCCTCACCCCGTCGTTCAACGTCTTCAATGCCGCCAATGCCAACACGGTCCTGGCCCGCCGCGGCGTGACGGGGACCTACAACTCGGCCAGGCCCGTTCCCTTCAGCCCCGACTCTCGCTTCAACCAGATCAGCAATTTCGAAAGCCCGCGCATCTTCCAAGTTGCGATCCAGGTAGCGTTCTAGCGGGGAACATGGACCTTCGGCCGCCGCCACGCGCCGGAAACTTACTGTTTCCGTCGCCTAGGAGAGAGCTGCAATGCGCGCAACCAGTTACAACGGTCCGTACTCGCTGGAGGTCGTCGAGCGGCCGGACCCGGTGATCCAGGCACCGACCGATGCCGTCGTCCGAGTGTCGCTCGGCGCCGTCTGCGGCTCCGACCTCTGGTATTTCCGCGGTGAATCTCCCCACGCGCTGGGTCCAATCGGGCACGAGTTCATTGGTGTTGTCGAGGACATCGGTGCAGAGGTCCACGGGTTCGCGAGGGGGGATTTGGTCGTGGCCCCGTTCACCTTTTCCGATGGCACCTGCCCGCACTGTCGCCTTGGAGTGACATCCAAGTGCATCGCGGGCGGTTCCTTCGGTAATCATGGGATTGACGGAGGTCAAGGCGAGGCGGTGCGCGTCCCTCTGGCCAGTAGCACCCTCGTCCGCGTCGCCGATGCTGGTCATGACGACGCAACGATGCGGTCGTTGGCGGCGCTCTCCGATGTGATGTGCACGGGACACCACGCAGCCGTGAGCGCCGGCGTCAGGCCTGGGGCCGTGGTCGCTGTCGTTGGGGACGGAGCCGTCGGCCTCTGCGCCGTGATCGCCTCGCGGCGCCTGGGTGCGGAGCGCATCATTGCTCTAAGCCGGAATCCGAATCGCCAGGCGCTAGCGAGAGAGTTCGGCGCTACTGACATCCTCGAGGAGCGCGGCAGCGATGCGGTGCAGGCGGTGAAGGAACTGACCGGTGGGATCGGTGTCGATGCTGCGCTGGAATGTGTCGGAACCGGCGAGTCGCTTGAGACAGCTATGAACATCGCCCGACCGGGTTCCGTGGTTGGCGCCATCGGTGCGCCCCACGCGATCAACTTTCCCGTGATGGACAAGGTCGTCTATGGGAATGTCGGGTTACGAGGGGGCGTAGCACCGGCTCGCATCTACATCCCCGAATTGCTCGGCGACGTGCTCGAGGGCCGAATTAACCCCGGCCGGGTCTTCGACTTCGAGACCACCCTCGAGGGCATCGTCGAGGCCTACCAGGCAATGGACAAACGTCGTGCGATCAAGTCCTTGATCCGGATGACGGCGTCCTAGCGGCCGTACTCGATCATTTCGCGAATGGCGACAGATGGTTCATTTGCATCACGGAGCCCTGCGGACCGAATGAGTAAATAGAATCCGTGCGAATTCGAAGTGCCTTGTATGATGGCTCGGTGAGGAAGGTTTCTCCTGTAACCTCCAATGCGACAGCCTAAGACCCCTCTTCTCGTTGTTCTCGTGCTTGCGAGCCTGACGTCCGGCCTCGTCTGGTGCGCCGGGCCGTGCTGCCCGAGCAAGGGAACGGGCGCTTCCGTCCTGTCAATCGGCGCCGCTCCCTGCTGTGGCGCCGGCACGCCAAGCCGATGCCTGTCGTCGCTTCAGCGCGCCGATGCGGCCACGGTTACATCGGTCGCCGTTGCACATTCACCCCTCGTGCTCTTGACCGGTCAGGCCGCGTCCAACGAATCCGCGTTCGTGGCGCTCGGTCCCCCCGGACCGGCAACGTTCGTCCCTCGACAGCGACCCCCTGCTCTCCACACCCCGCTCCTGATCTGACGACCGGTCTCCCTCGCTCGGAAGGCGGCGGGGACGCTCCCGCCCCTCTGGTCCGGACTTTTTTCGGACCCTTGGAGGCAAGACCGGTGACCACGAACAGAATTTCGACTTTCGCACAGGCCGCATTGCTCGTCCTCGCGCCCGTCGCCAACGCGGTTGCGCAGAGTCCAGCAGCCGCGCCAGCAACCACACGGGCCGCCTTCGCTGACCCGCTCCTCGACGCACTCGTCGCGGAGGCGGTCAAGAAGAACGGCGACGTCGCGGCCTCGGTCGCGACCGCGGAGGCGGCCAGCTTCCGGATCGATCCGGCGCGCACCCTCCCGGACCCGTTTCTGTCGTTCAACTACCAGAACGACGGCTGGGCCTTCTCGCTCGGCGAGCGGGACATGACGTTTCTGGGCGTGATGTTCGCCCAGCCGCTTCCTTGGCCAGGCAAGCTCCGACTCGCCGGCGAAGAGGCGACGCTGCGGGCCGAAGAGGTCAAGTCCGGGGCGGTCCAGCGCGCGCGACTCTCCGTCGAGGCCCGGGTTCGCCGCGCCTACTACGAATACCTGTTCGCCCGCGAGCTGCTTATGCTGATCGAGGACCGCGACCGTTCCTGGCGGGAGATCGCGGCCGTCACTCAGGATCGATATGCCGCCGGTCTGGGTGCGCAGCAGGACGTTCTGCGGGCGCAGGTCGAGGTGCTGCGCCTCGACGAGGCCCGGGCGGACCAGGGTGCGCTGGTCGCCAACCGGCGAGCGGAGCTCGACCGGCTGCTCGGTCGCACCCTGGACTCCCCGATCGAGACGGACCAGCGATTGGAGTTCCGCCCCGAGGTCCCTCCGCTTCCCGCGCTGCTCGAGGCGGTGAGAGAGCGAAGCCCGGAGCTGGCGGCTCTCGAGCTCGGCATCGAAGCGGAGCGTTCGCGGGTGCTCCTGACGAGGAAGAGCTTTCTGCCGGACTTCGTCGCGAGCGGCGGGCCGATGTACCGCGGAGGACTCGACCCGATGTGGCAGGTCGGCCTCGGAGTCACGCTCCCGATCCACATCGGCTCCCGTCAGAAGCCGCTGCTCGCGGCGGCCGAGGCGGACCTGCGGTCGGAGCAGAGCCGCCGCTCGTCCGCGGCCCTCGAGCTCGAGCTCCAAACACGGGAGCGCCTACAGAATCTCGACGCGACCCTCCGCGTCGCGCGCCTGTACCGCGAAGGCGTCATCCCCACGGATCAGCTTTCCTTGGAGTCGGCGATCGCGACCTACCGCACCGGCAATGTGCCCTTCGTCACGGTTCTCGAATCGTTGAACACTCTCTACGCCGACAGGGCCCTCTACCTCGCGCGCCTGGCCGATGCCGAGAAATGGCGCGTGACCATCGATGAGGGCGATGTGCAGGAGGCGGCCGGGATGCCCGCGGCGCGTTCTGCCGGAGCAGGCGCTCCCGGGGTCACGATGACAGGCGCGGCCGCGGCGACGGAGCTCTCCGGGGGAATGAGGTGACGGCCATGAAGATCCTGAAGAGCCCGTTCGTTCCGTGGGTCGTGGCTGCCGCTCTCGGAGTGGCTCTCCTGAGTGTCATGGCGTCGCGCCGCGGGCGGCTAGTGCCCGCCGTTCCGGTCGGCGTCGCGCACGACCGGCGAACCGTCGGCACGCCGGCGCCCGTCGTGACTCCCGGTCGTCGGATCCTTTACTGGACCGATCCGATGACGCCCGGCTACAAGTCCGACAAGCCCGGCAAGTCGCCGTTCATGGACATGGATCTGGTACCCGTGTACGACGACGGCTCGAGCTCGCCTGGCGAGTCCGGGAGCGTCAGTGGCTACACGTCAATCGCGATTTCGCCGGAACGCCAGCAGGCGATCGGAATTCAGATCGGCAAGGCCGAAGTCCGCGATCTGGCCCAGACGATCCGGACTGTCGGCCGCGTGACTCTAGACGAAACTCTCCTCTTTCAGATCCGCCCGAAGTTCGAGGGCTACGTCGAGGATCTCTTCGTCGACTACACGGGCAAATCCGTTCGCAAGGGTCAGCCCCTCCTGTCGATCTACAGCCCCGAGCTGCTGGCCACGCAACAGGAGTACCTGCTCGCCGTTCGCGCCCGAGAGCGGCTCGGCGCCTCCTCCAATCCTGACGTTGCGCGCGGCGCGGCGTCTCTCTACGAGTCCGCGCGGCAGCGGCTCCTGCTCTGGGACATCCGGCCCGCCGACATCGAGCGCCTCGAGAGATCCGGCCAGCCGCAGAAGGCAGTCACGCTCTTCTCGCCCGTCGACGGCTTCGTGATGACGAAGAATGCCGTGCGGGGCGGCCGCGTGATGCCGTCCGACACGCTGTTCGAGATCGGCGGCCTTTCCCCCGTCTGGGTCCTCGCGGACATCTACGAGTCGGAGGCGCCCCTGGTACACATGGGCGATCCGGCACGGATAACGCTGTCGTCGCTGCCCGGGCGCGAGTGGAAGGGCAAGGTGACTTTCATCGCTCCGATGCTCGAAGAGGCCACGCGCACGGTGAAGGTCCGAATCGAGTTCGCGAACGCCGATGGTGCCCTGAAGCCCGGGATGTATGCAGACGTCACGCTCGAGCGGCCGCTCGGCCGCGTCCTGACCGTGCTCGACAGCGCGGTGATGACGACGGGCACGCGCTCCCTCGTTTTCGTCGCACACGATGGCGGGCGCCTGGAGCCCCGCGAGGTCAAGACGGGCGCCCGGGTCGGCGGCTACTTCGAAATCCGCGAGGGCCTCCAGCCGGGCGACCAGGTCGTCACGCAGGCGAACTTCCTCGTGGACTCCGAGTCGAGACTCAAGGCCGCGCTCGCCGGCTTCGGGCCGACTACCGCGGTGACCCCGGCAACTTCGGAACATCGGCACTGAGGCCGCCATGATCGAACGGATCATCGCGTTCTCCGCCCGAAACCGATTCGTCGTGCTCTCGCTGACCGGTGCCGCGATCTTCGCCGGCGTCTGGTCGATCAGCCACATCGCGCTCGACGCCCTGCCGGACCTCTCGGACACCCAGGTCATCGTGTACTCGCGCTGGGACCGTAGTCCCGACATCATCGAAGATCAGGTCACCTACCCGGTCATCACCGCGATGCTGGGTGCTCCGAAGGTCAAGGCGATCCGAGGGTTTTCGGACTTCGGTTTCTCGTACGTCTACGTGATCTTCGAGGAGGGTACGGATCTCTACTGGGCCCGCAGCCGCACTCTCGAATACCTCTCGAAGATCCAGCCTCGGCTCCCGGAGGGGGTCAGTACGGAGCTCGGTCCCGATGCCACTGGCGTGGGGTGGGTCTTCCAGTACGCGCTCGTCGACGAGTCGGGTGCGCATTCCCTCGCGGACCTTCGATCCATCCAGGACTGGAACATTCGCTACGACCTGCAGTCCGTACCGGGCGTGGCGGAGGTCGCGAGCGTCGGCGGCTTCGTGCGTCAGTACCAGGTTACCGTCGACCCGAATCGTCTCTCGGCCTACCGCGTCCCCCTCATGACAGTCGTCGAGGCAATCCGTTCCTCCAACAACGAGGTGGGAGGACGGCTCGTCGAGTGGAGCGGCGCCGAGTACATGGTCCGCGCCCGGGGTTACATCCGGTCGGTCTCCGATCTCGAGGAAATCGTGGTCAAGACCGACGAGAAGGGGACGCCGGTGCGTCTTCGCGACATCGCCGCGATCCAGCTCGGCCCCGAGATCCGGCGCGGCATCGCCGAGCTCGACGGCCGGGGCGAAGTGGCCGCCGGGGTCGTCGTCATGCGGCACGGCGAGAACGCGATGGACGTCATTCGCCGCGTCAAGGAGCGGCTCAAGGCGATCGAACCGACGTTGCCAAAAGGCGTGCACATCGTAACGACCTACGACCGGTCGGAGCTGATCGACCGCTCGATCCGGACCCTGCGGCACGAGCTCGTCCTGGAGATGCTGATCGTCTCGCTCATCATCCTGATCTTCCTCTGGCACATTCCGAGCGCAATCATCCCCATCGTCACGATTCCCGCTGCCGTCGTCCTCTCATTCATCCCGATGAAGCTCTTTGGCATCAGCTCCAACATCATGTCGCTCGGCGGCATCGCGGTCGCGATCGGAGCGCTCGTGGACGCGGCCGTCGTCGTCGTCGAGAACGCCCACAAGAAGCTCGAGATCTGGGAGGCAACAGGACGCAAAGGCGACTATCGGGAAATCCTGATCCATGCCATCCAGGAGGTCGGGCGCCCCAGCTTCTTCTCACTCCTCGTCATTGCCGTCTCGTTCACCCCCGTCTTCGCGCTCGAGGCGCAGGAGGGTCGCCTCTTCCGGCCGCTCGCCTTCACCAAGAACTTCGCCATGGCGATAGCGGCCCTGCTCGCCATCACTCTCGACCCGGCGATCCGGCTCCTCTTTACGCGGCTGAAGAACTACGACTTCCGTCCCGCCTGGGCTTGCCGGATCACCAACGCCGTGCTCGTCGGGAAGATGTACCCAGAGGAGAAGCATCCGATCTCCCGCGTCCTCTTCCGCTTGTACGGGCCGCCCGCGAGGTTCGTGCTCCGCCATCCGAAATCCGTCATCACCGCGGCGATCCTCGTCGTCGTCGCGACCGTCCCGGTCTACCGAAAGCTCGGATCCGAATTCATGCCTCCGTTGAACGAGGGCTCGATCCTCTATATGCCGACGACCCTGCCCGGTATTTCGGTGACCGGGGCGCAGGCCCTTCTACAAAAGCAGGACCAGATCCTCAAGTCCTTTCCGGAGGTCGAGCGCGTATTCGGAAAGGCCGGCCGCGCCGAGACGTCCACCGACCCGGCGCCTTTCTCGATGATGGAGACAGTCGTGGTGCTCAAGCCCGACTCGCAGTGGCGCACGACGGGCCGCTGGTACTCGGCCTGGATGCCCAACTTCCTGAAGCCGCTCGTGCGCCCGCTCTGGCCCGAGACCATCTCCTGGGAGGAGCTCGTGAACGAGATGAACGCCAGCCTCCAGCTTCCGGGCCAGACGAATGCCTGGACGATGCCGATCAAGAACCGAATCGACATGCTGACCACGGGAATCCGAACGCCCGTGGGCATCAAGATCTTCGGCGCGGACCTTGGGCAGATCGAGCGGATCGCTCGCCAGCTCGAGCCCGTGCTGCAAGCTGTTCCCGGCACCCGTAGCGTCTACGGCGAGCGGGTCGCGGGGGGCTACTTCATCGACTTCGATCTGAAGAGGCGCGAGATCGCACGCTACGGGTTGACGATCAAGGACGTCCAGGAAGTCATCATGGCGGCGATCGGCGGCGAGAACGTCACGACGACGATCGAGGGGCGGGAGCGCTATCCAGTCAACGTGCGCTACCCGCGGGAGCTTCGCGACGATCCCGACAAGCTCGCTCGCACGCTCGTTCCCACGATGTCCGGCGCCCAGGTTCCGCTCTCCGAGCTCGCCGACATCCGCCTGGTCGAAGGCCCCTCGATGATCCGCGACGAGAACGGCCGGCTCTCCGGGTACGTCTACGTCGATGTCGACACGGCGAAGCGGGACATCGGCGGGTACATCGCCGACGCGAAGGCGGCCGTCGCCAAGTCGGCCAAGCTGCCCACGGGCTATCAGCTCGTCTGGAGCGGCCAATACGAAGCAATGGAAAGGGTTCGGGAGAAGATGCAGGTCGTCCTTCCGGTCACGCTGTTTCTCATCTTCTCTCTCCTCTACGCGAACACGAAGTCGCTGCCGAAGACGTTCATCGTGCTGCTCGCCGTGCCCTTCTCCGCCGTCGGCGCGATCTGGTTGCTCTACGCCCTCGGATACCACATCTCGATCGGCGTCTGGGTAGGCCTGATCGCCCTGCTGGGTCTCGACGCCGAAACCGGAGTCTTCATGCTGCTGTACCTCGACCTCGCCTACGACGAAGCGAAAACGTCCGGGAGGATGCACAACCGCGAGGACTTGAAGGAGGCCATCATGCACGGCGCGGTCAAACGCGTGCGCCCGAAGGTCATGACGGTCGCGTGCGCCTTCTTCGGGCTCGTACCGATCATGTGGTCGACCGGGGCGGGCGCCGACGTGATGAAACGCATCGCGGCTCCCATGATCGGGGGGCTTTTTACGTCGTTCACCATGGAGTTGCTGGTCTATCCGGCCGTGTACTTGCTCTGGAAGTGGCACGCGGAAGTCAAGAAGGCAGCCCGGATAGACGGTCCGCAGTCCCCCACTCAGGCAACGCCGGTGGGCATCTCGCCGCATCCATCGTTCTGAAAACGAGATTCGTATGACACTCAACACCAGAGCCATCTTTTGGGCGGTCAGCATCGTGTCCGCGGCCAGCTATGTCGTCTGTGCAGCCTTCGTAGCCGTCGCTCCGGGACCAACGTCTAGGTCGCTCAGCTGGGTCATGCACGTCGACCTCTCCAGTCTCGCGCGGCACATCACGTGGCCGAGCTTCGTCGGCGGGGTACTCTGTTTCAGCCTGGTGATGGGAATCCTGGCCGGTGCGTCCGCCTCGGCCTATAACCGTCTCGCAGGCCCGCCGCGATGACCGAAGGCTCTTCGCATTCGCAGCACTCGGCCGCGCATCACGGTCACGGGGGCCGGCACGCGGATGGGCTCGCCCCTACGGGACAGGGGGCCAGCGAGCACGGCCCGCACGCTCACTCTGTTTCCGACTTCCGCCGGCGATTCTGGATAGCTATCGCGTTGACAGTTCCGGTCGTGCTGCTATCGCGAATGATCCAGCACGTTTTGGGCCTCGGCGACAAGCTCTCCTTCCCGGGCGATCAGCTGGTTCAGTCCGTCTTCGCCAGCGCGGTCTTCTTCTACGGGGGCTGGCCGTTTCTCAACGGCCTCGTGGAAGAGCTCAAGAAACATCGACCGGGAATGATGACGCTAATCGGTCTCGCCACTGGCGTCGCGTACTTCTACAGCACCGCAGTAGCGTTCGGAGCCCCGGGGAGGGCTTCTATTGGGAGCTCGCTACCCTCATCGACATCATGCTCCTCGGTCACTGGGTCGAGATGCGCTCGGTCATGGGTGCCTCGCGCGCGCTCGAGGAGCTCGTGAAGCTGATGCCCGCCGACGCTCACAGGCTGCGAACGGACGGGTCGACCGAAGACATCCCTCTCACTGAAATCCGAAAAGGAGACAGGGTCCTGGTCAAACCGGGCGAAAAAGTGCCGACCGATGGCGTCATCGTCGATGGCCGCTCCTCGCTCAACGAGGCCATGCTCACCGGAGAGAGCAGGCCCGTCGAGAAGGTTATCGGCGACACGGTCATCGGCGGTTCAGTCAACGGAGAAGGGGCGCTCACCGTCGAGGTGCGCAAGACCGGCGACGAGACCTACCTGGCTCAGGTCATCGAGCTCGTGCGTCGGGCGCAGGAATCGAAGTCGCGCTCGCAGGATCTGGCCAACCGTGCTGCCCTCTGGCTCACGCTGATCGCACTTGCCGTCGGCGCCATCACGCTGGCTGCCTGGCTCGCCTCAGGCCGCGGCTTCAACTTCGCGCTCGAGCGCATGGTGACCGTCATGGTCATCGCATGCCCGCACGCGCTCGGTCTGGCAGTTCCGCTCGTCGTCGCCGTCTCCACGGCGTTAGGCGCCGGGCACGGCCTGCTCATCCGGGATCGAGCGGCGTTCGAGCGCGCCCGCGAGCTCCGGGCGGTCGTCTTCGACAAGACGGGGACTCTCACAGAGGGTCGGTTCGGCGTCACAGACGTCGTGCGCCTGCGCGACCTCGACGAGCCAGCCGTTCTTCGCTTTGCCGCCGCCATCGAGAGCCGTTCCGAGCATCCGATCGCCGCTGGCGTAGTCCGGAGCGTGACCGAAAAGCGCATCGCCTACCCGGCGCCCGACGACTTCCGGGCCATCCCGGGAAAGGGCGCAGAAGGCATCGTGGAGGGGAAAAAGGTCGAGGTCGTTGGTCCCGGCTTCTTGAGGGAGCGAGACCTCGTCACGCCGGATGAAAGACTCACGCGCATCGCCGAGGAGGGCAAGACGGTCGTCTACGTGCTCGTTGACGGAAAGGTTCAGGGGGCGATCGCCCTGGCCGATCTCATTCGGCCCGAATCGCGTGAGGCCCTTCGGACGCTCAAAAGCATGGGGATTCAGACCATGATGCTCACCGGCGACTCCGCCGCCGTGGCTCGGTGGGTAAGCAAGGAACTCGCCCTCGACGACTTCTTCGCCGAAGTCCTTCCCGATCAGAAAGCGGCCAAGATCCGGGAGGTCAAAGCGCGCGGCCTTCGCGTCGCCATGACCGGCGACGGCGTCAATGACGCACCCGCGCTGACGGAAGCCGACGTCGGCATCGCGATTGGCGCGGGAACCGACGTCGCGATCGAGTCGGCGGACATCGTGCTGGTCCGATCGGACCCGCGAGACGTTGCCGCGATCGTCCTGCTGGCGCGGGCCACCTATCGGAAGATGGTCCAAAACCTCTGGTGGGCCGCTGGCTACAATATCGTCGCGATCCCGCTGGCGGCGGGCGTCCTGGCCAGCCGTGGAGTTTTACTCTCGCCGGCCGTGGGAGCGGTTTTCATGTCCGTTTCAACCGTCGTCGTCGCGATCAACGCTCAACTCCTCCGGCGCGCCCGTCTTCGCCCAGGGATCAGGTAGAGGCCGGAGGAGGATGCATCACGTCTGATGGGACGGCCAGCTCTTGACCTGGTGTCGGGTCTTCGCGGTGGTAACCGAGACAAGCCACGGACTGCGTTAAAGATATGGAACGAAAGAGGCCGGAACTTTCGGCCCTAACGAGGATGGAAATGAAATTGGTGGAGGCGGCGGGAGTTGAACCCGCGTCCGGAAGCGCTGTGGGAGAGGCCACTCCATGCTCAGCCTCTTCTTGGTTCTCGTCCCGCCGCCTCGAGAAGAGGCAAAACGGCGGCGGGACAACCCCGAATGTGTTTCGCGGCTCCGTCCGGGGGTCCGGAGCCGCTACACCCGCATTTCGCGACGTCGGCCGAAGCGCGGCGGGTGCGCTATCCGGCAAACGAGGCTACTTAATTAAGCAGCCAGAGCGAAGTTGCTGTTGTTCGCAGCTACTATTTTTCACCCTGCTTTTACGAGGAGGGGTGAGACCTCGGCATGCAACCTCTCGCGCAATCGTCCCCGTCGAAGCCGTTTCGCCCCCACGAGCAGTCACGCGAGACTCAAAGAACGAGGGCGGATTCTAACAGGTCGTCGAGGCGTTCCATTCCGGGGGCGGATAGAATGCGCGCCGTGGCGAAGTCGGATCTGATGGTGGTCGTCACCTCGGTGGGCACCGAGGAGCAGGCGCTCGACGTGGCGCACGCGCTGGTGCGCAGCCGCCGCGCGGCCTGCGTGAACATCATCCCGAACGTCCACTCGGTGTACCGCTGGAAGGGCCGCGTCTGCGACGACGGAGAGATGCTGCTCATCGTCAAGACGCGCGCCGCGAATTTCGACGCCGTGCGCGAGACGATCCACAAGGTCAACACGTACGAGCTTCCGGAGGTGCTGGGCTACCGCGTCGACTGGGCCTCGCCCGGCTTCTCGTCGTGGATCGAGAAGATGACCGTGGCGTCCCGCCGCGCCGGCGCGAAGTCCGTGGCCGCGCGAAAGCCCCGTGCCGCGGCGAGAGCCGTACGTCCCGCCAGGAAGCGCGCGCGGGCGCGCTGACCAAAGCCCGCCAAGACTACGAACCCGGCCTCCGTCGCCTTCGCGTCCCTGTTCCTCGGTCTGGTGGTGGGCGTCGTGCCCGTCCGCGTCGTCGTCGGCGGTCCGGTCGCGTCGGTCGAGCTCGTGCTCGACGGGAAGCCGGCGGGCGTTCTGTCGCCACCCTTCTGGACCGGGGATCTCCCGCTCGGATCCGAGCTCGTCCCGCACGAGCTCGTGGCGCGCGCGCTCGGCGCGGACGGAAAGGAGCTCGCGAGCGCGCGGCAGTGGCTCAACCTGCCGCGGCCGCCGGCGGAGGTGGAGGTCCTGCTCGAACGCGCCGCCTCGGGACTCGCGAAGCGCGCGACGTTCTCCTGGGAGAGCCTGACCCCGCACGGCCCGACCGCGATCCACGCGACCTTCAACGGCGTTCCGCTCCCGGTCGCGAAGGACCGCACCGCGCCGATCCCCGCCTACGATCCCGAGCAGGTCCAGCTCCTGTCGGTGGAGCTCGAGTTCGAGAACGGCGTGCGCGCGCGCAAGGACCTCGTCCTCGGCGGCCGGACCGGCGAGCACGCCGAGACCGAGCTGTCCGCGGTTCCGATCCGTCTCGCCGAGGGCGCGAGGAAGCCCTCCGCCGCCGACCTGCAGGGACGGCTTCTCCGGCGCGGCGAGCCGCTGACCGTCGCCGCGGTCGAGCAGCCGAGCGGAATCCTCGTCATCGTCCGCGACGCCAACCGCCTGAAGGGCCTCGGCCGCTGGACCAACGTCGCGATGCCGGTGCAGTTCCGCAACGACCTCGCGCTCGACGCGAAGTCGGTCGTGCGCTTCCTCTGGCCGCGGCCGAAGTCGCACCGGCGGACCGACTCCGTCGTGGACCTCTTCCCGGTCTCGGGCGAGTTCGAGCACGCGTTCGGCGGGCTCCGCTGGATCCTGACGCGCGTCGACAATCCCGTGCCCGAGCCTCGCGCGCCGCGCTACGCCGACGCGGTTGCCGTCGCGGGGCTCCACGCGTTCGGCACGTTCCGACGGCGCGCGGTCCTGCTCGTCATGGACGCGAACACGATCGACGCGAGCGAGGTCTCCGCCGACCGCGTGCGGCGGTTCCTCGAGAGCCTGCGGGTTCCCCTCTTCGTGTGGTCGATGGGCGCGCCGGTCGGGCCCACCGCCGAGTGGGCCGACGCCGTCGACGTGACCTCGGAGAACGCGCTGCGCGACTCGTACAAGAAGCTCCGCGCCGACCTCGACGGGCAGTGGATCGTTTGGGTCGAGGGGAAGGTCCTTCCGCAGGAGGTCACGCTGGCGCCGGGGGCGTCCACGAGCGGGATCGCGCTGGTGCCATAGGGGCGGCCCTTGCGGCCGCCCGCGGGCGCGGACGAGCCCCGCCCCCTACGAGATCTCCTACCGAGCTCCGGTCCGTGGACGCCCGAAGACCTGCACCCACAGCACCTCGTCGCCCTGGGGCATCCGGCCGAGCGCGATGCCGTAACCCGCCTCCGTGAACATCGGGTTGAGGATGTTCTTGCGGTGCTCGGGGCTCGCCATCCAGGCCTTCATGACCTCGTCGACCGAGCGCTGGCCCTTGGCGATGTTCTCGCCCACGCCGTCCGCGACGTAGCCCGCTTCGCGCGTGCGCCCCAGGACCATGACGTGCTCCGGCGAGGCGTGCCCGTAGTAGCCGCGGGCGAGCATGTCGTCGGCGTGGCCCTGCGCGGCCTTCTCGAGCTCCGGGCTGGGGCGCAGCGGAGCGACGCGGTGCGCCGACCGCTCGCGGTTGACGGCCTCGAACAGCTCGCGCCGGACGCGGGTGTGGTCCCGCAGCTCCCGCGTGTCGCGCGCGAAATCGTCCGGAGCGGTGACGCCGAGGTAGAGGACGTACAGGGGCATCTCGTCCAGCCACGCCACGCCGACGCCGAGGTCGCGGTGGTTCTCGTGCTCGAGGTCCTTGAGGATGGACTCGGACTGGCGGCGCCATCCGGCGATCAGCGCGCCCGGGTCGCCGTCGCCCTGCGCGACGACCTGCGAGATCGAGACGGCCGGATAACCATGGTCGCGGGCCCGGCCCAGGAGGTTCTCGCCGACGCCGCCGACCGAGTCGAGGTTGCCGGCGGCGGCGAGCTCGTCGGCCCGGGCCTGCGCGGCGCGCGTGAGCGGCTCGGACAGCGCGACCGGTTCGCGGCCGGCGTCGGCGCGGAGGCGGTTGATCTCGGCGAGGAACTCGCGGCGGAGCTCTGCGAGTCCCGACGGATCGGCTCCCTGCGCTCTCGGAACCGGAACCGGGGGAAGCGCGAGGGCGATGGTCAGGAGAAGGGTTAGCGCACGGCCTCCAGCGCCTGATCGATGTCCGCGATCAGGTCTGCCGCGTCCTCGATGCCGACCGAGATCCGCACGAGACCCGGCGTCACGCCGAGGCGCGTCCGCTCCTCCTCGGGGATCGACGCATGCGTCATCGTCGCCGGGTGCGAGATGAGCGTCTCGACTCCGCCGAGGCTCTCGCCGAGCGAGCAGAGGCGCAGCTTCGACAGGAACGCGTTCGCGCTCTCGAAGGAGCCCAGCTCGAAGGAGATCATCGCGCCGAAGCCCGACATCTGCTTCTTCGCGAGGGCATGCTGCGGATGATCGGGGAGGCCAGGATAGTGGACCCTGCGCACCTTGGGGTGCCGGGCGAGGTGATTCGCGATCTCGCGGCCGTTCTGCTCGTGGCGCTCCATCCGGACCACCAGAGTCTTGATGCCGCGCAGCACGAGCCACGAGTCCATCGGCGAGAGGATCGCCCCGGAGCTGTTCTGGACGAACCCGAGCCAGTCGACGTGCTCCTGGCTCTTCGCGACGGCGATGCCGCCGACCGAGTCGGAGTGGCCTCCCAGGAACTTCGTCGTCGAGTGGACGGCGATGTCCGCGCCGAGCGCGAGCGGCTTCTGGAGGTACGGCGAGGCGAAGGTGTTGTCCACGACGACGATCGCGCCCACGCGGTGCGCGAGCGTCGACAGCGCCGCGATGTCGCACAGCTGCATGGTCGGGTTGGTCGGGGACTCGAGGTGCAACAGCCGCGTCTCGGGGCGGATGGCGCGCTCGACCTCCTGGGGCTTCGCGGTATCCACGAAGGAGAACGAGACGCCGTATCGCGCCAGGATCTTCGTGTAGTAGCGGTAGGTCCCGCCGTAGGTCATGTTGGAGCAGACGACGTGGTCGCCCTTCTTCACGAAAGTCGAGACCGCCGTGATCGCCGCCATGCCGGAGGCGAACGCGCGTGCGCCCGCGCCGCCCTCGAGCGCCGTCAGGTTCTCCTCGAGCGCCGACCGGGTCGGGTTCTGGGTGCGCGCGTACTCGTAGCCCTTGTTCTTGCCGATCCCCTCCTGAACGTACGTCGAGGTCTGGTAGATCGGGACCGTGACCGAGCCCGTGGTCGGGTCCGGCGCGTTGCCGGCGTGGATGCACAGGGTGGAGAAGCCGGGGTGGTCCTCGGAGGGTCGTGAGTCATGAGTCGTGAGTTGTGAGTCGGCTGGAGGAGTTGCCACTGGGCTAGTCATTCGGATACCTCATTACTCAAAACTCACAACTCACGACTTCTTCTCGAAGATCCCCTGCCCGGGATAACGCTCGGCCCCGTCGGGGAAGAGCGTCACGACCGTCTTGCCGGGTCCGAGGCGACGTGCCACCTCGACGGCGGCGAAGGCCGCCGCGCCCGAGGATCCTCCCACGAAGAGGCCCTCCTTCCGCGCGATCTCGCGGCACGTCGCGAAGGAGTTCTCGTCCGAGATCGTCATCACCTCGTCGATGAGGCTCTTGTCGAGGATCGGCCAGAGTTGCGAGAGGCCGATGCCCTCGACCTTGTGCGGACCGGCCTCGCCGCCGCCGAGGATGGAGCCCACCGGTTCGACCGCGACGCGCAGGAGGCCGGGGTGCCGCTCCGTCAGGTAGCGCGCGACGCCGGTGAAGGTGCCGGTGGTCCCCACGCCCGCGACCCACGCGTCGATGCGCCCGGGGACCTGCTCGGCGATCTCGGGTCCGGTCGTCTCGTAGTGCGCGCGAGGGTTCGCCGGGTTGTGAAACTGACTCGGCTGGTACCCGCCGGGCGTCGCGCGGACGATCTCCTCCGCGCGCGCGATCGCGCCGACGATCTTGGCGTCGGCCGGCGTGCGCACGACCTCGCCGCCGGCGGCGACGATGAGACTCGCCTTCACGGGACCGTAGCCCTCCGGCATGACGATCACGCAGCGATAGCCGCGCGCAGCGGCGACCAGCGCGAGCGCGACGCCCGTGTTGCCGGAGGTCGCCTCGACGATCGTGCCGCCCGGCTTCAGGAGACCGCGCCGCTCGGCGTCCTCGACCATGGAGCGGGCGATCCGGTCCTTGACGCTGCCTCCGGGGTTGCAGCCCTCGAGCTTGGCGAAGAGGCGCGCCGACCCGTGGGCGAAGCGCGCGAGCTCGACCACCGGGGTGGACCCGATCAGGTCCACCGCGTCGGCGGCGGTGCGCGTTCCGGAGACTTCGGGGGTCGTCTTCGTGGCCACGGAGAGACTCGAACGATAACAAAAAAGCCCCGGCTAGGCCGGGGCTTCGGAACTCACGGGACGGGGACTCAGTACGCCTGCTGCGAACGCCGCGCCGAGTAGCACTCGCGGCAATAGACCGGCTTGCCGTTGGTCGGATTGAATGGGACCTGGGTCTGCTTGCCGCAGCCGTCGCAGGTCACGTCGTAGAAGGTGCGCTCGCGGCCCTCTCCCGAGGCGGACTTGCGCTTGTCGCGGCAAGCCTTGCAACGCTTGGGCTCGTTGGTGAAGCCCTTTCGCGCGTAGAACTCCTGATCATCCGCCGAGAAAAGGAACGTGTTTCCGCAGTCGACGCAAGTGAGGTTCTTGTCCGTGTATTGCTGCATCATGGAATTTCGCGATCTCCTGGGTTTAATCCCCTGGCCGGGCGGTTGTCCGCTCCGGCAAAAAAATGGTGAATCGAATGCACACAGTAGAAACTCCGGCGCCACGCGCGCCGGATCAAAGCTGTCTCTAGGACCGACCCCCTTTCGAACGCACGAACGCCTCCCCGCGAGGGCGTACGGATGGGGGATGGATAAACATAAAGGTGGCGATTGGGATGTGCGGGGTCTTCGTAAAAGTTGGCGGAACGTTACAAGGAGATGGAAATTCTTGCAAGCGGAATCTGTACGGAGGGACAGGTGGCAACCGCATACCCGTACGGGCGGCACTCGCGGCCGCCCGCGCGGGCGGGGGCAAGCCCCGCCCCTACAGAGGATTACCTAGGACCCGATGACTCCTTCAACCGGCGAGGAGGCGGTCGCGTAACGCTTCCGGGGGATCCGCCCCGCCCGGTAGGCCTCCCGCCCCGCCCGCACCGCATCGCGCATCGCGCGGGCCATGCGCACCGGCTCCTTCGCGCCGGCGATTCCGGTGTTCATCAGGACTCCCGCCGCGCCGAGCTCCATCGCAACGCACGCGTCCGAAGCGGTGCCCACGCCCGCGTCCACGATCACCGGCACCTTCGCGCGCTCCAGGATGATCCGGATGCTGTTGGGATTCTGGATCCCGAGACCCGATCCGATCGGCGCGCCGAGCGGCATGACCGCGGCGGCGCCGGCGTCCTCGAGGCGCCGGCAGACGATCGGATCGTCGGAGGTATACGGGAAGACCACGAAGCCTTCGGCGACGAGCGTCTTCGTCGCGGCGAGCAGGGCCTCGTTGTCGGGCCAGAGCGTCTGCTCGTCGCCCAGCACCTCGAGCTTGACCCAGTGGGAGAGGCCGACCTCGCGCCCGAGGCGCGCCGCCCGCACGGCGTCGTCCGCGTTGTAGCAGCCGGCGGTGTTGGGCAGGAGCGTCATCGTGCGCGGGATGAAGTCGAGGAGCGACTCCTTGCTCCGGTCGGTGAGATTCACCCGCCGCACCGCGACCGTGACGATCTCGGCGCCCGACTCCTCGAGCGCCTCCTTCATCAGCGGGAAGGTCGCGTACTTGCCGGTCCCGACGATGAGGCGTGAGCGGAAGGTGCGGCCGCCAAAGACGAACGGATCGTCCAGGGCGGCGGTCGCCGTCGTCGGAGTCGGAGGTTCCAGGGTCGTGGCCATGCGGCAATCCTATTCCTTCCGGCCTAGTCCTTCGGGTCGGAGAGGAAAACGTTGTCGATCAGCCGCGTCTTCCCGATCCGGACGGCCGCCGCCAGTGCGACACCCGGGACCACGGTTGCGACCCGCGTCATGGTGTCCGCGTCGACCGCCTCGACGTAATCGACCGAGAGCCCGGCGGCCGCGAGCTGCGACCGCGCTTCCTCCTCCAGCTTCGCCGCGTCGGCCTCGCCGTGTCCGGCGCGAGCGCGAGCCGCGAAGAGAGTGCGCGACAGATCCGCCGCCCGCCGCCGCTCCCCGTCCGAGAGGTAGGCGTTGCGGGACGACATCGCGAGCCCATCCTTCTCGCGCACGGTCTCGCCGACGCGGATGCGGATGGGAAAGTCGAGGTCGCGCACCAGGCGGCGCACCACCGCGAGCTGCTGCAGGTCCTTGCGGCCGAAGACGGCGAAGTCCGGCTGGACCTGGAGGAAGAGCTTCGCGACGACGGTCGCCACGCCGCGGAAGTGGCCGGGCCGGCGCGCGCCCTCGCCGCCGTCGGAGACCTGCGCCACCTCGACCGCGGTCGAGAAGTCGGCGGGATAGAAACGCGACGGATCCGGTCGATAGAGCAGGTCGGCATTCTCGCGCTCGAGAAGGCGCGCGTCCTTGTCCTCGTCGCGCGGGTAGCGGGCGAGGTCCTCGTTCGGACCGAACTGCAGCGGATTCACGAACACCGACACCACCACGAACGCGCCCTCGCCCTTTGCGATCCTCACGAGCGAGAGATGGCCCTCGTGCAGCGCCCCCATCGTGGGAACGAAGCCGATGGTCTTTCCGGCCGCGCGCGCGCTACGCACGCTCTCGCGCAGGGACTCCCGGTCGCGGACGGTGATCATGTTCATACCGTCATCCCGAGCGGTAGCGAGCGATCCCGTCCCCGGCAGGCTTCGAGCCGGCGGCATTCGTCATGGTTACGCCGTCATCCCGAGCGGTAGCGAGCGATCCCGTCCCGGGCAGGCTTCGAGCCGACGGCATTCGTCGCTTGTCGACTCCGGACCCTCGTGATGCCGGCTTCGAGATTCGCCGGCGCCGACGTTCCTCAATGCACGCGGCGCAGCGGGGGCCTCGCGCCCGTGAACGACTCCTCCTTCGACGGGAACGCGCCGCTCTTCACGTCCGCCGCGAAGGCGCGCGCGGCGTCCCCGATCGCCTTGGAGAGGTCCGCGTAGCGCCGCACGAACTTGGGCCGCAGGTTGGGCGACAACCCAACCACGTCGTGGAAGACGAGGACCTGCCCGTCGCACGCCGCGCCGGCGCCGATTCCGAGCGTGGGGATCGGGATCTCGCGCGTGATCTCGGCCGCGAGCGACTCGGGCACGCACTCCAGCACCACGGCGAAGCAGCCCGCCTGCGCCAGCGCCCTGGCGTCCTCGACGATCTCGCGCGCGGAGTCCGCCTCGCGGCCCTGGACTTTGAAGCCGCCGAGCTTGCGGTAGGACTGGGGCGTCAGCCCGATGTGTCCCATGACGGGGATGTCCGCCCGCAGGATCGCCTCGACGGCGGGCAGGATCCGCCGGCCGCCCTCGACCTTGACCGCCGCCGCGCCACCCTCGGCGAGAAAGCGTCCGGCGTTCTCGACGGCCCGGGCCGGCTCGGCCTGGTAGGAGAGGAAGGGCATGTCGCCGACCACGACCGCGCGCTTCACGGCCCGCGATACGGCGCGCGTGTGGCGGATCATCGTGTCCATCGTGGCGGTGAGCGTGTTGGGCTCGCCGTAGACGGTCATCTCGACGGAGTCACCGACGAGCAGGATGTCGAGGCCCGCGGCGTCGAGCAGCGCCGCGGACGGCGCGTCGTACACCGTCATCATCGCGATGCGCTCGCGCCCCTTGGCGGCGATCAGCTGGGGAATGGAGAGGGGTTCGTTCTCCGGAAGGAGATCCATCGTTCGCGCTCCTTTCCTTCGGTCGACGTCCCCACATTCGGGGATCGCCGCCGATCAGGGCGAAAGCGAATTATATCGATCGCGTCGGCGCGGCGCTAAACCCTTGATCTGCAAGAGCCGCCGGTCGAGTCCAGGGGCGCGAGCGCTCTCAGAGGATCCTCTCCCGCAGGGGGCAAGGAAGGAGGGGCCGCTGTCCAGCGTCCAACGTCCGCCGTCTACCGCGCGCTGCCGGCCGGGACGTAGTACTGGACGCCGCGTTTCGCCTTCTGGATCTGGGAGACGAGGTCGTCGAAGTCGGCGGGGCGGTTGACGAAGTCGATCTCATTGGTGTCGACCACGAGGAGCGGCGTCTCCTCGTAGTGGTAGAAGTAGTAGTTGTAGGCCTCGATCAGCTGCGCGAGGTACTCGGGCGTCACCGCCCTCTCGAGAGACCGCGCCTTCTTCTTGATCCGCTTCAAGCACGTCTCGATCGATCCCTGCAGGAAGATGACGAGGTCGGGTTTGCGGACCGACTCCGAGAGCAGCGTGTAGAGCTTGTCGTAGATCAGGAGCTCCGAGTCGTCGAGATTGAGGCACGCGAAGATCTTGTCCTTGGGGAAGTGGTAGTCGGCGACGACCAGCGTCGAGAACATGTCGATCTGGGCGATCTCCTGCTGCTGCTGGTAGCGCGCGAGCAGGAAGAAGAGCTGCGTCTGGAACGCCGCGCCCTTCTTCTTCTTGTAGAAGTCGGGCAGGAACGGGTTGTCGACGTCCTCGAGGATCTTCGTGCCGTGGAAGCGGCGCGCGAGCATCTCGACGAGGGACGTCTTGCCGACGCCGATCGGGCCGTCCACCGCGACGTGGCGGAGCTTGACGTCGCCTTCCGAGGGAATCACGGGCCGAATTCTAGCCCAGAGCGTCGGCGCGTCAGCGCGTCAGCACGTCGGCGATGCCGCAGACCGCGAGCACGACCGAGACGAAGCCGTTGGCCGTGAAGAACGCCGCGTCGACCCGCGAGAGGTCGCCGGGCCTCACGATCGCATGCTGGTAGAGGAGCGCGAGCAGCGTGGCGGCGACGCCGGCGAGGAAGATCCAGCCGCCGCCGGCCATCCGCCAGACGGCGACGAGCAGGACGACCATGACCGCGTGGAAGAGCGCCGAGAGCACGAGCGCGCCGCGGGCGCCGAAGCGGGCGGGAATGGACTTCAGCCCGACGCGACGGTCGAAGGCCAGATCCTGCAGCGCGTAGATCACGTCGAACCCGGCCGTCCAGAAGAGGACCGCCAGGCCGAGGAGGATCGGAAGCCAGGCGATCGACCCCGTCACCGCGATCCAGGCGCCGACCGGCGCGAGGGCGAGACAGAGTCCCAGGACGAGATGCGAGAACGCCGTGAAGCGCTTCGTATACGCGTACGTGAAGAGGAGAGCGAGGGCGACGGGGGAGAGGAGCAGCGTCAGGCGGTTGAGGCTCGCCGCGGCTCCGACGAAGAGCGCGACCGACGCGATCAGGAATCCCCAGACGTAGCGGACCGAGAGGGCGCCGGCGGGGAGCGCGCGCGAGGCCGTCCGCGGGTTCTGCGCGTCGAGGCGGCGGTCGGCCAGCCGGTTGTGCGCCATGGCCGCGCTGCGGGCGCCCACCATCGCGAGCAGGATCTTGCACAGCGTCGCGAGCGGCGGCCAGCCGCCGGCCGCGAGGACCGCCGAGAGGAGCGCGAAGGGCAGCGCGAAGAGCGTGTGCGAGAACTTGATCATCGTGAGCGTCGTCCGCAGGCGGCCGGCGGCCTGCGGCGAGGCCATGGCGGGGACGGCGCTCACGCCGTCCGCTTTCGTCGCGCCGACGCCGTCCGCTTTCGTCGCGCTCACGGCCGGCGTCGGGTGCGCGCCGCGCCGCGCTTTCCCGGCTCCCAGCGGAACTGCTCGCCTCGGGGCGAGAGGCCGACGAGGCGCGCGACGCGGACGCAGTAGGCGTCCAGGAAGCGGTCGAGCGGCGAGCCGCTCGAAGCCGCCGGCGTCTCGACGTAGAACGCGGGCGACGGCGGCGCCACGATGGCTCCGGCGAGCGTCACGCTCCGCATGTTCTCGATGTGGACGAGCGAGTACGGGGACTCGCGAAACGCCAGCACGAGCGGCCGCCGCTCCTTGAGGCACACGTCGGCGGCGCGCTGGAGAAGGTCGCGGGAGACGCCGTTCGCGATCGAGCCGAGGGTCCCGCCGCTGCACGGGATCACGATCATCGCCGCCGCCGGATAGGAGCCGGAGGCGATCGACGCGCCGATGTCGGCGTTGTCGTGCAGAACGATGCGCCGCGCGGCGGCTCGGGGGAGCCGCAGGTGCGCGACCCACGCCGCCGAAGAGTCGATCTCGGAGGAGAGCTCGCCGCGCGCGACCTCGAGCGCGGAGCCGGTGACGATCAGATGGAGGCGCGGGGCATCCGCCGAGGCGAGAGCGAGCTCGACGAAGCGGACCGCCAGGCGCGCGCCCGACCCGCCGGAGACGCCGACGATGATCTCCCTGCCCGCCACGATCTGGCTGCGCGCCACGGCCGCGAGTCTATACGGGGCGACGCGACCGGAATCTGGACGGGCGCCAAGTCTCTTTGACGGTTCCCGAAGACGCGGCGGGCCCGCGCGTTCTCGTGCGTCGGCCGATCGCGGCGACGAATCTTCTGACGCTTTTCCGACGCGCCGATTTTCGCCTGCGCGCGACTAAGGCGCTGCAGCACGACGACTTGGGCTCCTCCTCCGGAGCGGGCACGGCGTTCGCGAATCGGCCGCTCTCAAGAGAAAGGAGGCGCCGATGGAGAACGCCTGATCCCGCCGACTCGATGAGGACATCCCAAGAACCAACGAATCGTCTCGATCCCGGTCTTTCTGACGCTCGAGAAGGAGTCTTCGATGAAATCCCGATTTCGTGCTTCGGCCCTCGCCGTCCTGCTCGTTCTGGGGACGGCCCTGGTTCTCTACGCGGAGACCAACGAAACCACCGCCTCTTCTCCGAAGGTCAACATCAACACGGCCACGGCCGCCGAGCTCGCCTACCTTCCGCGGCTCGGCTCCAAGGTCGCGGCACGCATCGTCGAGCACCGCAAGGAGAAGCCCTTCACTCGCCCCGAGGAGCTCATGGAGGTCAAGGGGATCGGGGAGAAGCTCTTCGTCTCCCTGAAGCCCTACGTCACCGTGAGCGGCCCCACGACGCTCAACGCCAAGGTTCGCTCGGCCGCCCCTTCTTCTCGCCGATCCGCCCCCACCTCGGCGAAGGAGAAGTCCTCCAACACCGTCCCGTCGGGCAAAGGACGGTGAATCCTTTCGCCCCCCGGGGCCGCCGAGGCCCCGGGTTCCCTTCTTCTCCTCGCCGTCGAGGCCAGAGGCTCCCTTCGGCCGCCGGCCTCACGCTCGTCGAGCTGCTCTTCTGGCTGATGGTGACCTCGTGGATCGCCGTTCTGCTGACGCAGGGCTTCTCCCGGCTCGAGGAGTCGGTCGCGATCCGATCCGCCGTCCACGAGACGACGGTCGCGTTCTACCGCGCACGCTCCTCCGCGATCGCGCGCAACCGCAACGTCGGGCTCAAGTTCCGGATGAACGGCCCGAGGCACGAGTGGACTCTGTATTACGACGGCAACGGCAACGGCGTGCGCTCGGCGGAGATCACGAGCGGCGTGGATCCGGCCCTGGGCGTCTACGTCCCCTGGTCGCGCAACGACGTGCTGCCCGGAATCATGACCGGGATCCGCGTGCCGGATCCCGGGAATCCCGGCGGCTATCTCGATCGGATCGACGATCCGATCCGCTTCAACAACTCGGACATTTGCTCCTTCTCCGGGATCGGGGAGAGCACGCCGGGCTCGGTCTACCTCTGGGACGGCCGCAACCGCATGGCCGTGGTGCGCGTCTTCGGAGGGACGGGCAAGGTGCGCGTTCTCTACTACCGGCGGGGAGAGAGAGGCTGGACACGATGATCGTGACGATCGAGCCCGGAAAGCGGCCAAGCGGAGACCTCGGTGTCGACCGTGGGAGACCAGAGAAGGGCTTTCGCATAGTGGGATCCGGCGGCGACGCGGCCGCGGGCGAGGAGGCAGTCGGTCAGACGAGCGCCCTCCCCGATCGCGGTTCCGTCCCAGACGACGGAGCGCGAGAGCTCGGCCGCGGGCCCGATCCGGCCGCGGCCAAGGACGCAGTCATTGGCCACGAACCCGTCGGGCCGCTCGAGGGCGAGGACGCGCGAGTCGCCGTCGAAGGTCCCGCCGCCGGCGGGAAAGGGTCCGCCGCGCGCGAGCGCTTCGAGCGACGCGCCGAGGAAATCGCCCGGGCGGCCGAGGTCGGCGTACGGGCCATGATGACGGACGAAGCCAAGCTCTTCCCGTCCCTCGTCGAGCAGGGGCTGCCAGAGGTCGCGGACCAGGGCCGTCTCGCCGGGCGGGATCCGGCGCAGCAGCCGCGAGGAGAGGACGCAGACCCCGGTGTAGAGAAGCGGCCGTGGTCCGTGGATCCCGAAGCCCGTGATGCGGTCCCCTTCGGACTGAAGCGGCGTGTACCGATCCGGGTCCCGGTTCTCGGTGACGAGGAGCGTCGCGGCGCGCCGCGAGTCACGGTGTCGGCGGATCAGACCGGGGAAGTCGGGCGTGATCGCGGCATCGGCGTTGACGGCCAGAAAGTCGCCGCCGCCTCCCTCCAGAAACGCGGCCGCGTTGCGGAGGGCGCCGGCAGTGCCCAGGATCTGTGGCTCGTGGAAAAACGCGAGCTTCGGAAGGTCCGCCGTCTGTTGGCCCAGGTCGCGCTCGATCTGGTCCGGGAGGTGATGCAGATTAATCGCTACTTCGCCGAGGCCGGCCTGGTAGAGGCGGCGCAGGTGCGCGCGAGCGAGCGCGACGTTCAGAAACGGTAGGAGCGGCTTGGGCAGCGCGTCGGTGACGGGACGGAAGCGAACCCCCTTGCCGGCGCAGAGAAGGATGGCTCGCATGCCAGGCGCCTCGAGCGGGACCGCGCCGCTCAGCGCTTCTCCGGCCACACCATGTCGGGGGGCAGCCCGGGCTGCTCCTTCCGGCGCCTCTGGTAGAGCTCGGCGTAGGAGTAGGGGATCGCCTCACCGAAGTCGAGGTCCAGGCGGACGAAGACTCTCCGGATGGACACCGGATCGCCCTCGACCTCGACGAAGTTGCCGATCGGGGTCTCGTCGAGCGCAACGGCGCAGTCCTCGAAGCGCCACTCCTCCCGGCGCTTCTCGTAGCGAAACCGCCGCGAGAGGCCGAGTCCCGCGAGGATCCCCTCGGCCTCGCCGCCGTCGGAGACTTCGACCTCGCGCTCCTCGCGCGTCTTGACGCCGCTCTGGAAGCGCGCCTTGCCCTTGTAGGTCAGGATGGCCTTGCCGGCGGCGGTCCTGAGGCGCACGGTGCGTCCGCTGGCGGACAGGCTGCGCGAGGCGTCGTCCGGCGGGAAGTCGTAGAGATCGTTGACCTCGTCGTGTGCGCCTGCGAGGAGCGATGCGCCCTGTTCTCGCAGCCTCTCGCGCAGGGCGCCGAGGTCCTTCGCGGGGAGCTTGACCTCGATTTCCTCATGGAAGCGCGGACCGGGCCCGGCGGAGCCGGAACCGCCGCTCACGGCAGCAGGCGGCGCGCGATCTCCTGGGCCTTCTTGCCGTCCACGCGGCCTCGATGACGCGCCATGACTTCCTTCATCGCCAGGCCGACGTCCTTCGCCGAGGTGAAGCCCTTCTCCTGGATGATGGTGCGGAGCTCGGCTTCGACCTCGGCCTCCGTCAGGCCCTTGGGCAGGTACTCCTCGAGGATCGCCAGCTCCGCGGTCTCGGCGTCGACCAGGTCCTGCCGTCCGCCGCGCGCGTATTGTTCGATCGAGTCGCGCCGCTGCTTGACCGCGCGCCGCAGGACGGCCTCCACTTCCTCTCCGGTCAGATCGCGCTGGGCCTGGATCTTCTCGTTCTTGAGCGCCGAGAGGAGGAGCCGGAGGGTGGCGACCCGGCGCTTGTCGCCGCTCTTCATGGCGGCCTTGAGGTCCTCCTCGATCCGCGGCTGCACGGCCGGAGGCTATCACCCGCTGACCAAAGCGATAGCCTTGCGCCCGTGGAGCGCTTCCTGATCGGCACGGCCGGCCACATCGACCATGGAAAGACCGCCCTGGTCAAGGCGCTGACGGGCATCGACGCGGACCGTCTGCCCGAGGAGAAGCGCCGCGGCATCACGATCGACCTGGGCTTCGCGCATGCGGAGTGGGACGGCGTCCGCGTCTCCTTCGTCGACGTTCCGGGGCACGAGCGGTTCGTCCGCAACATGCTGGCGGGGGCCGGCGGAACGCGCGCCGTCCTCCTCGTCGTGGCGGCCGACGAATCCGTGATGCCGCAGACGCGCGAGCACTTCGAGATCGTCCGGATGCTCGGCCTCTCGCGCGGAGTCGTCGCGGTGACGAAGGTCGACCGCGCGTCGCCCGAGCTGGTCGAGGTCACGCGGTCGGACGTCCGGGACCTGACGCGCGGCTCGTTCCTGGAGAACGCCCCGATCGTCCCGGTGTCGGCGAAGACCGGCGAGGGCCTCGAGACGCTCCGGCGGACGCTGGTCGATCTCGCGCGCACGGTGCGCACGGAGCAGTGGGAGAGCGGAGCGGTGAGGCTGCCGATCGACCGGGCGTTCCTGATCCCGGGGTTCGGCCCCGTCGTCACGGGGAGCCTCGTCTCCGGGACGATCAGCCGGGAGCAGAAGCTCGAGCTGCTCCCGGAGCGCAAGCTCGTGCGAGTGCGGCGCCTCGAGGTCCACGGCCACGAAGAGGCGGTCGCCCACGCCGGAGAGCGTGTCAGCGCGAACCTCGCCGGGGTGGAGCTGCCGGAGCTGCGGCGCGGGCTCGTGCTCGCCTCGCCCGGCGCGCTGCCCGTGACGGCGCGCCTCCTCGTTCGGCTGGACCTCCTGCCCGACGCTCCTCCCCTCGAGAGCGGCGACCGCGTCGCGCTCCACCACTACTCGACCGAGACGCGGGCGCTCGTCCGGCTCCTCGAGGCGGGCGAGTCCGGGAAGCTCGCGCCGGGCTCCTCCTCGCGCGTTCAGCTGCGGCTGGCGGACCGCCTGGCCGCGGCGCCGGGCGATCGGTTCATCGTCCGGCGGCTCTCTCCCGTCCAGACGATCGGCGGCGGCGTCGTTCTCGATCCGCTGCCGGCGGCGCCGCGCGGACGGCCGAGCGAGGCCGAGATCGCCGCGCTCGATCGCCTCGAGTCCGGGACCCTCGCACAGCGGCTGGAGCTGTGGATCGCCTCGGCGCGCGAGCGCGGCGTCGGCGAGGAGGCGCTCGCCCAGCGCGCAGGCGTCTTCGCCACCGACGTCCGCGCCGCGCTCGCCCCGTCGCTCGCGCAGGGACGCATCCACGCGCTCCGGCGCTCGCCGGACCGCTACGTCGCGGAGCCCGCGCTCGCCGCGCTCGGGACGAAGGCCGCGGGCCTCCTCCAGAAGCTGCTCTCGGCCGACGCGGCCGCCGTCGGCGTGCCGCGCCGCACGCTCCTGCAGCGGCTCCTCCCCGGGGCGGACGCTCGCTGGGCGGAGGCCGTCGAGACGGCGCTCGCCGCTCGCGGCGTCCTCGTGATCGCCGGCGAGGAGGCGAGGGCGCCGGGCCGCGAGGACCTGCCGAAGCCGGAGCGCGAGCTTTCCGAGCGCATCGTGGCTATTTTCCGCGAGCGCGGACTGGATCCGCCGTCCCCCTCCGATGTGGCGACCGCGATCGGGCGGCACGTGAAGATCGTCGAGGGGCTGATCGGCTATCTGGTCAAGAAGGGCGACCTCGTGAAGCTGCCCGGCGGGTGGATCGTGGCGCGGGCGGCCGTGGACGACGTCGTGTCGCGCCTGCGCGGGCGGGCGGGCTCGCTCGACGTCGGCGAGTTCAAGACGCTGTTCGGCCTGACGCGCAAGCTCGCGATTCCGCTGCTGGAGCACCTCGACGGCGCGAAGGTGACGCGACGGATCGGGGATCGGCGGGAGATCGTCAGGTAGGCGTTAGTCGTTAGTCGTTAGTCGTTAGTCGTCGGCTCGTGGATCATAGGTTTTGTACGGCCTACGACCTACCACCTACGACCTTTTACGGCCCGAGCGGCCGCCGTAGCGCGGCGATCTG
>Ga0070667_100000848_pt1 | contig 28390 bp, 24 predicted proteins | sample KBSS33metaG_FD_64659 | JGI IMG/M metagenome (GOLD analysis project Ga0070667, IMG submission 64659) | Switchgrass rhizosphere microbial communities from Kellogg Biological Station, Michigan, USA - KBS S3-3 metaG | ecosystem: Host-associated > Plants > Roots > Rhizosphere > Soil ...
GGAGATCACCGATCAGGTGACGACCGACACGATCTTCGCCGACGGCTTCGATGGGCCGGCGCCTGGCGCGCACTGACGGCCTCCCGACATGCGGGCGCCGTGCGTCGGCGCGGCGCCCGCGAAGGCTGACCCTCCAGGCCTCGCGCCACGTCGTATCCTCGTCGCATGCAGCGTCAGGAGACGGCAGCCATCATCACGAAGCAAGGACGGCGCGGCGAATCCGCGTTGCAGCGGATTCGCCCGATCATGGTTCCGGCGATGCTGGGCGGCCTGCTCGCATTCGTGCGACCCGCACTGGCGGACGAGCCGTCGAACTACCAGGTGCAGGAGCAGATCCGCGCGCTCGCGATCGCGTCGCCCTATCGCATTTCCGACGCCGCGCGCGCCGGCAAGATCCGCTATCGCCTGCATGTCGACGGCGAAGACTGGATCTGGCCGGAAACCGGCGAACAGCATGTCGAGCACTCAGGCGACGACATCGTGCTGACGATCTGCGCCGACTGCGGACGCGAACCGCCGCCGACCGCCGCCGAACTGGCGCGTTATCGCACCGGCAACGCGTCGGTGCAGAGCACGGACCCGCGCGTCGCGGCGTTCGCCCACTCGGTGCCGGCCGGCAAACGCGTCGACCGGCGCATGAGCGCGCTGGTGCTGGCCGTGCAGAAACACATGAACGGCGCGATCGATTTTCGCGGCTACAAGAGCGCGCGCGAAGCGCTCGATTCGCGCAGCGGCGACTGCACCGAGTTCGCCGTGCTGCTCGCCGCGGTTGCGCGCGCGCGCGGCATCGCGGCGCGGGTCGTCACAGGCGTGGCCTACTCCAGCCGGTTCGTCGGCCGCAGCCATACCTTCGGCCCGCACACGTGGGTGCAAGCCTGGGACGGCACGCGCTGGGTCAGCTATGACGCCGCCCTCGGCCGCTTCGACGCCGGGCACATCGCCATCGCGGTCGGCGACGGCAGCCTCGAAAGCCAGCGCGGCATGATGCAGCGGATCGCCCGGCTGCACATCGTCGATGCCGCGGGCCTGCTGCCCGCGCAGACGGTTTCTAGCGCGAGCCCTTGACCGATGCGTTCGCGGATTCGTGTGGGGCCGGTAGCGCCGCTGTGGCGGCGTCTTCGCGCAGCATCGGCAGTTCGGGCAATTCGCTGTCGTCGACGAAATGAACCTGCGCCGGATCGTTGACGCCGCCCACGGTGATGGTCATCTCCGACAAGGGTCCATTGGCACCGGCAGCGGTTGCGGAAGCCACATCGCTCTCGCCATCGCGGCACTTCGGCTTCGCCGGTGTCGCCGCCGTTTCGATCGCCGGCGTCTGTTCGGCCACGGATTGCGCGCCTTTGTCGACACCTGCCACGACAGGCAGCGGCGAGCCGGCCGCGATCGCCGGATGCGCCGTCAGCACGCTGATCGCCAGCGCTGCGCCTAGGCCCGCGCCGACGTGGCGCGCGGGAGCTGCGCGCGGTACGCGATAAGAAACGCACAACGGCCCGGTGTTCGAGCGCATGAACGCGACGCGTTCGTCATCGTCGAACGCCGTCAGGTCGTGCACCGGCTTTTCGCACCGCGAGCAGTAGCCGTCGATGCGGCGTTGTTCGTCGATACCGAGCGGACACGGCTGATCGATCTTCGGAAAACGGGCCATCGCGCGCTCCTGTTCGCATTGCTCGGCAGACGGCTGCCTGCCGCGACTATCTATCACGACTGCCGCGTCAACGCACGCGCTTCAAATCGCCTTCGTCGCGCAGACTGAACGGCGTGAAGTGCGTCGCGCTGTCGTACACGTCGACGCCCTCGCGGCGCTTGAGGAAGCCGACCACGGCGTACGTCACCGGCGTGAACACGACCTCGACCAGCACCTTCATCGTCCAGTTGAACGCGATGACCTTGAGGATCGTCTGGCCTTCCCAGATGCCGGCGAAGGCGATCGGATAGAAAGTCAGGCTGTCGATGCCCTGCCCGATCACGGTCGATCCGATCGTTCGCGTCCACAACCAACGTCCTTGCGTCAGCAATTTCATCTTCGCCATCACGAACGAATTGGCGAAGTCGCCGAGCCAGTACGCGACCATCGAAGCGGCGACGATGCGCCAGGTGCTGCCGAACACGACTTCGAGCGCCGGCTGCAGGTGCGCGTTGTACGGCTCGCCCGGGCTCGGCGGCATGCTGAGGATCACCCACGTCATGAAACTGGCGAACAGCAAGCCGCCGAAGCCGGCCCAGATCGCGCGCCGCGCGCGCGCGTAGCCGTACACCTCGGTGAGGACGTCGCCGAAGATGTAGCTGACCGGAAAGAAGAGGTTGCCGGCGCCGAAACTGAGCGCGCCGAGCACGGGCAGCGTGAAGGTGCATACCTTCGCCGGTCCGATCAGGTTCGAGCACAGCAGCACGGCGACCATGCCGCCGACGAGCAGGTCGTAGTAGCGGAATCCACGCATCGGCACGCTGGCGGCTTCGGTCATGAAAAGGTCCCTGTCGAACGTCGGCATGTTAGCTGTTCAGCTTCGCGCTGCGAACGCATTCACGCGCCGTGGCAAAGATTCCTCGATCTTTACACAAAGCATTCGCTCTTCCGCGCTAACATCCCGCGCGTCCGCAGGTCGATGGAGCGGACAGGCAGCACATCCCGTCACATCGAAAAGTGGCTTCGGGGAGCCGCAAGGAGAACTTCGTTGATGTCCATACAGCGCAATCCGTTTCAACGCGTACCGAAAGCGAGCCGATCGGCCTTCGCCGTGATGACTTTCCTGTCGGGTCTTGCCGCGGTCGCCTTGCCCGGCGGCTTCGCCCGCGCCGCCTCGCCCGACCTGGTCACGCGTACGGTCGATACGACGCAGCGCACGGCGCTGAGCGGCCATCGCGCCGCATGGGCCCAGTCCAAGCGCGACAGCGGTGCGGTCGCCGCGGACACCGCGCTCGTCAATCTCGGCATCACGCTCAAGCGCACACCGGAGCGCCAGCAAGCGTTCGACCAGTTCCTGCGCGAGCAGAAGGATCCGACGTCGCCGAACTACCAGCACTGGTTGTCGCCGAGCGAGATCGGCGAGCGCTTCGGCGCGTCGCAGAGCGACATCGATGCCGTGTCCGGGTGGTTGCGCAACCAGGGCCTCGCCGTCGACGGCGTCGCCAACAGCCGCATGCGCATTCGTTTCAGCGGTTCCGCCGCCGATGTCGCGACGGCGTTCGGCACCGAACTTCGCACGTTCGACGTCGGCGCGAAGACGCGCATGTCGACGACGGGCGACCCGCAAGTCCCGACCGCGCTGGCCGACGCGATCGCCTCGGTCGAGGGTTTGCAGACGACTCGCTTCGAACCGCTCCTGCGCACGCGCGCGGCACAGCCTTCGGTGCATCCGGCGGCGACGAGCTGCCAGGGCACGGTGTGCAACTACGCAATCTTCCCGTCGGACTTCGCCAAGATCTACGACATCAACCCGGTGCACCAGCAGGGCATCGACGGCAGCGGCCAGACCATCGCGGTCGTCGGGCGCGCGCGCGTCTACGCGGCCGACATGCAGAACTTCCAGTCGCTGGCCGGCCTGCCGGCGAGCACCGTGAACGTGACGATTCCCACCGGAGGCACCGATCCGGGACCACCGGCATCGACGTGCAGCGACACCGGTACGCCGAGCTGCAGTCATCCGAGCGACGCGGTGGCCGACCAGGGCGAAGCGACGCTCGATGTGCAGCGCGCCAGCAGCGTGGCGCCGGGGGCGACGATCAATCTGATCGTCAGCAACACGACCGACGCCAACTCGCCCGACGGCGTGCAGCTGTCGACCGAATACGCGATCGACCACGATCCGGTGCCGGCCAAGATCCTCAGCATCAGCTACACGAGCTGCGAGCACGACAACGGCGAATCGGTCGTGGACTATCTCGACGGCCTGTTCGCCCAGGCCGAAATGGAAGGCATCTCGGTGTTCGTCGCGTCCGGCGACGGCGGCGTCGCCGGCTGCGCGAGTCTCGATGCGACGCCGACCGGCACCGAAAGCGTCACCATCAACGCGCTGTGTTCGTCCAGTCACGTCACCTGCGTCGGCGGCACCGAGTTCGCCGACAGCGCTCGTCCGTCGGCCTACTGGAGTTCGACGACCGGAAGCGACTATCTGTCCGCGCTCGGCTACATCCCCGAAGGCGCCTGGAACGATCCGCTCGACGACAACGACGCGCCGCAGTTCTCCGCGACCGGCGGCGGCGTCAGCGCCTACATCGACACGCCGTCGTGGCAGGTCGGCACCGGCGTGCCGGGCCGCGCCGGGCGCTACACGCCGGACATTGCGTTCGCCGCGTCTCCACGCGAAGGCTACTTCACCTGCCTGGCGGCGCAAGGCGGCGGCTGCACCGTCAGCGGCGGCCAATTTTCGTTTCTTCCGACCGGCGGCACGTCCGCGTCGACGCCGAGCATGGCCGGCATCGCAGCGCTGTTGAACCAGAAGATCGGCGCCGCGCAGGCGAATTTGAATGCACGCCTGTACGCGCTCGCCGCAGCGACCGGCAACGGCGTATTCCACGATGCGAACGTCGCCAGCGCGACCAACGCCAACAGCGGCGTCGCCAGCTGCTCGGTGTCGGTGCCCAGTATCTGCAACAACAGCACGCCCGGCACGAGTGGCCTCAGCGGTGGCCTGCAGGGCTATGCGATCGGCACCGGATACGACCTCGCCACCGGCCTCGGTTCGCTCGACGTCGCCAACTTCCTCGCGCAATGGGGTTCGGCCGGCACGTCGGTGAATCTCGATCAGTACGGTTTGGCCGGCTCGTGGACGATCGCGGGCGCATCGAGCCAGGGTCTTTCGATCAGCGTGCTGCCCGACTACTTCGGTGCCGGCTCCGGCCAGCTGTTCACCGGCTGGTTCACCTACGACGTCACTGCCGCCGGCGGGATGCGCTGGTACACGCTGCAGGGTCCGGTCAGCGCCAGTTCGCCGAGTGCGACGGTCGCCGTCTATGCCACCGAAGGCGGTAGTTTCGATTCGTCGCGGCCGACGACGACGACGCAGGTCGGCAGCGCCACGCTGCAGTTCGCCGACTGCGACCACGGCACGCTCGATTTCAGCTTCAGCAGCGGCTCGCCGAGCGCCGGATCGCTCGCCTTGACCCGCGTGTTCCCGAACGTCAACTGCACGCCGCAAGGCACGACCAGCACGACTTCGACGGACTACCTGCTGTCGGGCATCTGGAGCGTCGACGGCGACAGCGGCCAAGGCGTCACGTTCGAAGTGAGTCCGTCGCAGAACGCGTTCTTCGGCGGCTGGTACACCTACACGGCCGGTACCTTGCACGGCGGTGCGGCCGACCAGCGCTGGTTCACGCTGCAGGCGCCGTGGACGACGCATACGCACCAGCTGCAGGCGACGATCTACGCGACCAGCGGCGGCGCCTTCGACGCGAACGCGACCACGCAGACCAATGCCGTCGGCAGCGGTACGCTGACGATCAACAGTTGCAGCAGTGCGACGTTCGCCTACACGTTCACGTCGGGCGAAAACAGCGGACACAGCGGCACGCTGCATCTGACCCGCCTCGACACGCCGCCGGCCGGCTGCACGTACTGACCGATGCCGGACGACGATCCCGGCAGGCCAGGAGCCTGCCGGGATCGTCCCAGTCAGGGTCCCACGCCCAGTCGCGCGGCCGCACGCGCTACCTGCAAGCGCGGTCGGAGCGATCCCGGCGTGCCGATCCCGCGCGCCCGAAGTATCCTTCGCATCCCCGCGCCGCCGCGGCGCGTCCAATCCGAATCGCGCAGGAATCCGTATGGGCAGAGGCCCGAGCATCGAAAACCGCAAGAACGCCGAAGACGCCCGACGCGGCAAGATCTTCACCAAGCTGATCCGCGAGATCACGATCGCCGCCCGCAACGGCGGCGATCCCGCGACCAATGCGCGGCTGCGCATGGGCGTGGACAAGGCGCTGTCGGCGAACATGACCAAGGACACCATCGAACGCGCGATCAAGCGCGGTTCCGGTGCCGACGGCGCCGACAACATGCAGGAGCTGCGCTACGAAGGCTACGGCCCCTCCGGCGTCGCCCTGATCATCGACACGATGACCGACAACCCGGTGCGTACGGTATCCGACGTGCGTCACGCGTTGTCCAAGCACGGCGGCAATCTGGGCACATCCGGTTCGGTCGCGTTCCAGTTCCATCGCCTCGGCGAACTCGTGTTCGACACCAGCGCCTCGGGCGCCGAGGACAAGCTGCTCGAAGTCGCCCTCGACGCAGGCGCCGACGACGTGCAGAGCGCCGACGGCCGCAGCACGGTGCTGTGCGCTCCGGAGAATTTCGAGCAGGTCAAGAAGGCGCTGACTGCAGCAGGCCTGGAGCCGCTCAGCGCGGACGTGGTCATGCGGCCCGAAAACCGCGTCGCCGTCAGTGCAGAGGTCGAGGAGACGCTGCGCGATCTGCTCGACTGGCTCGACGAACTCGACGACGTGCAGGATGTGTATCACAACGCGGCACTGCAGGACTGATTTCGCACGCGGTCCGGCACGGACGCCGCTTCCGACGCCTTGAGACCGCGCATCGGCGACACTTCTTCGGTGTGCCGGCGGTCTGCGAAATCTGCAGCGGCGTGCGCGAATGAACGGCCAAACGTTGCTGCCGCGGCGCGTGCGCGCCGTGGCAGAATTCCAAGCGTCCGCTTGCACATCATGGAATTGGGGGACTAGGCTGCACGAGCTGGGAGCCGTCCCCTCGCACTGCGGAGGCGCGATCGCCGCTTCTGTCGTGACCGAGTCTTTACATCGGGATCCGACTCCACTGCCACGGCGACGCACGGTCGCCGACAACTCAAGCTTTGGATCTTCCACAGGAGAACTGCAATGCGTGAGTTTCGTTGTTCGTCCCTTGTCCTGTTCACCGCTGTCGCTGTTCTTTCCATCGGTACGGCAACCGCCGCGCCGCTCGGCACCTGCACCCCGCCCGGCGCTTGGGCGGGAGCGACCGACTTTCCCGATTTCGAAGTGCGTGCCTGGGGCGCGTTCTTTCCACCCAACGGAAAATTCTATGCACTCGGCGGCCGCGATTCGGATGACGCCGGTTCCGACTTCCTGCAAGTCAGCGAATACGATCCGGTGGCGGCGACCTGGACGCTGAAGAACGGCACGTTTGCCGACAACCAAGTCAACAACATGGTCGGCGGCGTACTCGATTTCGGCGGTACGCCGTACATCGTCGTGCTCGGCGGCTCGGCTGCCGGCGCGACGACGACCACGACGGAGGTTCGCCAGTACGATCCCGTTGCCGACGTGATCACCACGCTCGCGGACGATCCATGGCCGGGTGCTGCCGACGGCGTGACCCTGCCGGGCGGAGCGGCCGTCTACAACAACAAGCTGTACGTGTTCGGCGGCTTCACGGTCAACGTCGGCATGGTCAATACGATCTACATCTTCGATCCGAGCGCAGCCGCGGGCAGCCGTTGGACCCAGTCGGCAGCGACCCTGCCGGTGGCGCGCGGCTATATCCCGACGGCGACGTCCGGGGACTTCATCTACCTCTTGGGCGGATCGGACTACGATCCCACGACGCCTGCGGTCCTCGACACGGCCGATTCCTTCGTCTACGACCCGACCGGCGACGCGATCACCACGATTACGCAGATTCCGCGCGCGACCGGCGAGACGCGTGCCGTCACGCAGACCGACGGCACGATCTGGGTGCTCGGCGGCGGCCGCACGGATCCGAACCCGTCCAATGAAGTGGACGTCTATACGCCTGGAACCGACAGCTGGACGACCGGCCCCGCGTTCCCGACGGCACGCCGCAACTTCGCAGCCGACATCGATCCGGCTACCGGCAACGTGTGGGCAACGGGTGGCTACGACACCGGTGGTCTGCTCTCGGTCAACGAACAGTTCACCGCGTGCACGATCGACGACACGATCTTCGTCGACGGCTTCGACGGCCCGATCTGAGTTCGCACATTCGTCATCGGGGGCTGCCAAGGCGCCCCCGGTGACGATTTCATTTCTTTACATCGCAGCATGACCTCGGCCCCGGGCCGACCCGGTGCATGCCGTGCGAAACTCCCGCAAGGTGCCGCCCATCCTCGCGCGCCGGCCCAAGGGAGTCCTGATGAAACACGCTGCGGCGAAAGCCCTGTTGTCCTCGCTCATGCTCACGACGTTCGCCGGCGCGACGGTCGCTGCTCCGCCGATCATGCCGATGCGCGGTTTCGGCTCGGAAGGCGCGAATGCGCAGCGCCAACTCGAACAGCGCTTCGACGCGCAGCTCGACCCGAAGGACCTGCGCGCATGGCTGCAGCAGATGTCGTCGGAGCCGAACCAGGTCGGTGCGCCACACGACAAGGCCAACGCGGACTTCATGCTGGCGCAGTTCAACAGCTGGGGCTGGGACGCGCATATCGAGACGTTCTACGTGCTCTACCCGACCCCGAAGAGCGTCTCGTTGCAGATGCTGGCGCCGACCGCGTTCACCGCGAAGCTGCAGGAGCCTGCGGTCGAAGGCGACTCGACCTCGGGCAAGCCGGGCGGCCTGCCGCCCTACAACGTCTACGGCGCCGACGGCGACGTCACCGGCGATCTCGTCTACGCGAACTACGGCATGCCCGACGACTACAAGGCGCTCGCGCAGCGCGGCATCGATGTCAAAGGCAAGATCGTCATCACGCGCTACGGCGGCGGCTGGCGCGGGCTCAAGCCCAAGCTCGCCTACGAACACGGCGCAGTCGGCTGCCTGATCTATTCCGATCCGAAGGACGACGGCTACGCGCGCGGCGATGTCTATCCGAAAGGCGGCTGGCGTCCGGCCGACGGCATGCAGCGCGGCTCCGTGCAGGACATGCAGCAGTATCCGGGCGATCCGCTGACGCCGAACGTCGGCGCCACCAAGGACGCCAAGCGCCTTTCGATCGCCGACGCCAAGACGATCCTGAAGATACCGGTGCTGCCGATCTCCTACGCCGACGCGCAGCCGCTGCTGGCGGCGCTCGATGGCCCGATCGCGCCGCCGGACTGGCGCGGCGCGCTGCCGATCACCTACCACCTCGGCCCCGGCGCGGCCAAGGTGCGCCTGGCGATCCAGTCCGATTGGACGCAAAAACCCATTTACGACGTGATCGCCGTGATGAAAGGCAGCCGCTATCCCGACCAATGGGTGCTGCGCGGCAACCACCATGACGGCTGGGTCTTCGGCGCCTGGGATCCGCTTTCCGGCAATGTCGCGCTGATGGCCGAAGCGAAGGCGATCGGCGCATTGGCGAAGACCGGCTGGCGCCCGCAGCGCACGCTCGTCTACGCCAGCTGGGACGCCGAGGAACCGGGCCTGCTCGGCTCGACCGAATGGGCCGAGACGCATGCCGCGGAGCTGCAGAAGAAAGCCGTCGTCTACGTCAATTCCGATACCAACGGCCGCGGCTTCCTCGGCGCCGAAGGCAGCCATTCGCTGCAGCACCTGGTCAACGAAGTCGCCGACGGCGTCGAGGATCCGCAAACCCACGTCAGCGTGCAGAGGCGCCTGCGCGCGAAACTGCAGGTCGATGCGCTCGACAAGGGCGCCAGCGAGGAGAAGCGCGCGCTCGCCAAGATCGCCGCCGGCAACGACGACCTGCCGATCGAAGCGCTGGGTTCGGGTTCGGACTATTCGGCCTACCTGCAGCACCTCGGCATCGCCTCGCTGAACCTCGGTTTCGGCGGCGAGGACGACAATGGCGGTGTCTATCACTCCACCTATGATTCGTTCGACCATTACGTGCGCTTCGGCGATCCGACCTTCGAATACGGCATCGCGCTCGCCAAGACGGCCGGCCACATCGTGCTGCGCACGGCCGACGCCGACATCATCCCGATGCGTTTCGGCGATTTCGCCGACACCGTCGCGCGCTATGTCGACGAGCTGGTGAAGATGGCCGATCACGAACGCGAGCGCACCGAAACCCTGCATCGCCTGCTCGACGGCGGCGCATTCAAGCTCGCTGCCGATCCGACGCGTCCTCTGCTCGCGCCGGAGCGCGAATCCGGCGTGCCCTATCTGCACCTGGCCGATCTGCAGAACGCCGTCGTCACGCTGAAGGCGAGCGCGAAAGCGTATGAGCAGGCGTACGCCGCGGCGACGAGCGAAGGCAAGCTGCCGGGCGCGTCGCAGCAAGCCGAGGTCAACGCCATCCTGCAATCGATGGAGCAGGCGCTGACCAGCGAGGCCGGACTTCCCGGCCGTCCGTGGTTCAAGCATTTCGTCTACGCGCCCGGCCTGCTGACCGGCTATGGCGTGAAGACGCTGCCGGGCGTGCGCGAGGCGATCGAAGCGCGCAACTGGGACCAGGCCAATCAGTACGCGACGATCACGGCGAAGGTCCTCGACGGCTACGCCAAGCGGCTCGACAAGGCGACCGCGGCACTCGGAAGATAAGCGGGAAGCGCGCTGCACGAGGACAGGGCCGCAACATCGCAGCCCTGTCTTCCGCCATCGCCGGCCGCGCGCGATGCTTTCCTGTGCACCGCGACCGGTCGCGCGAGCCTCAGTACCTGTCCCAGTTGGCGACGATCCAGTCACCGATCGTCTTGCGCGTGCGCAGGTGTGCCGGGTGCGATCGGATCATGCGCTCCAGCTTGCGCCCATCTTCCAGCGACGTACGCCGGCACAACCGCATCAGAACGTTGATGAACGGCAGCACTTCCGAGATTTCGTTTCGATCGAAGACGATGCTGTCGGGAATCCCCCAGCTTCTCGGATCGTCGGCGTCGAAATCGCTTTCGCTGTAGCCGAGCAATCGAAGGTCGGTCTTCATGAACATGGCGGTCGTCTTCTCCCGAGCGCGCATGGAAAGAACACCAAAAGGCGCCCGCTCGCAGTTCCATCCGCGCGCCTTCTCGATACTGCATCTAGTTCAACTGGGCAGCCAGTTCGTCTGCGCCGATGCGGATGCCGGTCAATGAAGCGCCGAGCGAACCGAGGCTCGCCTTCACGTTCATCGCGTTCGGATACTGCTTGGTCACATAGGCCTGCAGCAGCCTGTCGGTGGAGGCATCGTAGAGTTCCACCGCGTAGCTGACCGATCCGGTCAGCGACCCTTCGCGGCCGCGAATACCCTGCACGACGTTGTAGGGACCGCCCGCCAGATCGAACCGCGTGAACGTGCTCAGCACGGGCGTGCTCGACTTGGCTCCGGTCAGGGTCAGCCGCAACCTCAGCGTGCCCGGAGCGGGCCGTTCGGCGATGCGCAATCGCGTACCGAGCTTCTCCGCGAACTGCTTCTGCATGTAGCGGGCAAGAACGTCGCGGTCGGCTTCCGAAACCTTTTCGAACTGGCCGTCGGGTCCGCTGTAGACGGCGACCGGCTCGATGATGAGCCGGGTGTATTTCTTCCAGTCCACGTCGGTGTCGTAGCGGTACGGAGTGCGGTAGTCGCGGCGCTCCGGCGCGGAGCGAAGCTCGGGCGTGGAGGCCAGTTGCGAATAGGCGACGGGACGCGTGGCGGCGCATCCGCACAGGGCGGCGCACAGCGCGATGGGAGCGATCCGATATTGCGTGATTGAGCGGTACATGGTGCCTCGCAGCGTGTCTGGGGTGATGAACGAGCGGTATTCGCCGGGACGCGGCGAGCCGTGGACCGGGGCGGCTGCCGGCACCTCGCCCGCGCCGCCCCGGATACGTCGATCTCGAGTGCACGGCTCAAATAAATGAACCGAACCGTACGGTACTTTTATAAACCGGTTTGACGCAGGCGTCAACAAAAACGTACCTTTCGGTACGCTTCAGGAGATCAGATGAAAGTAAGGACCGAGCAGAAGCGCGATTCGATCGTCGAAATCGCCATCGGCCTCTTCGCGGAGATGGGCTACGAAGGCGCATCGATGAACGAACTGGCCCGGCGCGCCGGCGGCTCGAAGGGCACAATCTACGGATATTTCCCCTCGAAAGAGGCGCTTTTCGAAGCCGTCGTCAGGGCGACGGCGACCAATCACCTCGCCGAAGCCGTGCGCGCGCTGCCCGCGGACATCGACACGCGCGAAAGCCTCGAGTCCGCGCTCAGGCGGTTCGCCGAACGCGTGCTCGTCGGAACGATGGATGGAGACCGCGGGCTGGCCGTCTATCGGATGATCGTCGCCGAGGCCGGCCGCTCCGATGTCGGACAGCTGTTCTACGCATCCGGGCCGAGGGAGTGCATGGAAGCGCTGGCGAAACTGCTGGCCGTCGCGATGGACCGCGGACTGCTGCGCAAAGCCGACCCGCGCGTGACCGCCCTGCATTTCATTTCGCTGGCCACGGCCGAAAACACCGAGCGGCTCTATCAGCGATCGCCCGCGCGGCTCACCCCCGCGCAGGTCCGGCAGATGGTCAAGCGCGCCGTGGTGGTGTTCTTCGCAGGCGCCGAAGCGCGCTGAGGACACGGGCTCAGCCGGCGACGCGCAGCGTCCCGGTGCGCCGCTTCAGCACGAAATTCGCGTCCAGGCGGCGTTCGATGCGCGCGAAGACGTCTTCGCGCGTGAACGGCTTGCGCATGAAATCGTCAGCACCGATGCGATGGGCGTAGAACAGCTCGGTCGCCTGCGCGTTGCCGCTGATCATGATGACCGGGATGTCGGCGGTACGCGCGTCATGGCGCAAGGCGCGCAGCGCGGCGAAGCCGTTCATGCCGGGCATGACGATGTCGAGGAAGATCAGGTCGGGCTTCTCCGTGCGGGCGATCTCGAGCCCTTTCTCGGCATCCGGCGCCTCCAGGATCACGAAGGCATTCTGCGCGAGGTACTTTCGCAGCAGCGCGACCACGGTCGGCGAATCGTCCACCACGAGGATGCGCGTGCCCGGGCGCGCGCCGGTACGCGGCTTTTGCCTGCGCTCGCGCACGTCCGCGGCCGAGCGGAACAGGTTTCTCAATCGGTCGAACGTGTTCAACGCGCCATCTCTCCCAACACCTGTGCGCCGCCGCCCGGACGAGCGTGGAGGATGGGCGTACTCGCTGGATGCGAGCCCGCACCGATCGCCCCACGGCTACCGGGCATGCGCCGTGCCGCCCTGCCCCTGCGATGCAGATTTACGCCTGCAGGGCGGCAAGCGCAAGGCATGCTGCCGCAGGCCGGCGCGTCGCCTGCTCATGCGTCGCATTCTACCTGCGCCGCGCCCCGGCGTCAGAGCGATGGCCTCCCGGAACGACTCATTTTTCCTCTCCCGGCATCGGCTCCTGCGGGGGCGTTCAAGGCGGCGCGATCTCGAATCCGTCCGCGAAAATCGTATCGTCCGGCGCGAGCGGTCCGAGCACGCCGTCGAAGTCGATGTTCTGCAGCTTGATCACGCCCTCGCCCGCTCCACCGGAGCCGTCTTCGAAAACGTAGGCCGCGAACGGCCGAGCGCTGAGCGCGCCGGCGAGACGCGACGTATCGGTCGGCGCCGTCTTGATATCGACGACGCCTGCGCCCCACACCGCATCGCCGCTCGCGTCCAGGCGCGTCACGTGCGCCGGCATCGGGTCGGGGAAATCGTCGCTGACCCAGGAGAACAACGCCCCGCCGCCCGGCAACGCCAGCACGTCGACCTGGCTCTGGTCGACCGCCGATTGCGGTGCGAGCACCTTGCCGGTGTCGCCGAAGGCGAGCGCACCGGTGGCATCGATGCGCTGGGCCAGGATGCCGGTCTGGCTCTGCGTCGCAGCATCGGTCACGCGCCAGACCGCATAGATATCGCCGGTCGACGGATCGAAAGCGCCGGCCGGCTCTTCGTGCGAGGAAAGCGTGTCGGTAGTCACGTCGACGCCGTTCTGGGCGAATACGGGCGAGCCGTCGGCGAGCACGCGCTGGGCATGCACGGTGCCGACGAGGCTGACCGTATACCAGACGAACACCGCGCCGCCCGCGCCGTCGTCGACGAAGTCCGGAAAGTAGCCGAACTGAAGCGCGCCGCCGCTGCCGTCGAATACCTCGACCGGCGCACTGCCCCACAGCGCCGAGCCATCGACGCCGGCGAACTTCTGCGTCCACAGCTCGCGATCGAACGCCGACAGCTGCGCCGACCAGGCCGCGATCACGGAGCCGGCATCGGAAGCGTGCAGGCCGGCGAGGAAGAATCCTCCGCTCGGCGCGTCGAGGACGACGCCCGTATCGCCCCACTGCGGCTGGCCGTTGCCGTCGAGCTTCTGCAGCACGATCGAGCCGTCCGAGCCGGACCAGGCGACGACCGCATCGCCGTCGCTGGTCGCGGCGACGCGCGGCGAATGAGCGCCGCTCGCGTCGGTACTGACGATGACGCCGGGCACGCCCCACAGCGGCGTGCCGTCGGCGGCCACCTTGCTGACGCCGATCTGCGCGACACCAGCCACCTCGTACTGGAACGCGAGCAGCGCATTCCCGTCGGCGTCGACGTCGAGGCCGTAGTCTTCGGTCGAACTTTCGTTGCGATCGGCCACCAGGATGCCGTTGTGCGGCCATTGCTCGATACCGTCCGCCGACAGTCGCTGCAGGTAGACGTCGAAGCCGTCGCCGCCGTTGCCGAACCAGCTGACGTAGAACCCGCCGTCGGCGGTCGGGCCGAGCTTGGGCTGCACCTGGCCGCCGGCGCAATCGGCCACGGTGAAATTCACCGACGGATCGGACGACCACTGCGCACGAGCGGGCAGCGACAGGCAGACTGCACCGCTCATCGCGAGAACACCGGACATCCGAAGGATCGACAGCGTCGAGGCGGTCATGCGGCGGTCTCCACAAAGGGAAAACGCTACCAGCATACGGCAACACCGCGCTGCTGCGCGGCGGCCGGACCGGCTTTACGTTTCGGACGGCGCGCTCACCAGTCCTGCCGCTCCGGCAGCAAACCGCGCAGCTCGGCATCGGTCAGGTTGCGCCAACGCCCGAGCTTGAGCTCGCCGAGCTTGATGTTGACGATGCGTACGCGGCGCAGCTGGGTCACGCGATAGCCGAACGCTTCGGCCATCAGGCGGATCTGCCGGTTGAGTCCCTGCGTCAGCACGATGCGGAAGCCGAACTTCGCCAGCCGCGTCGCCTTGCACGGCTTGGTCATCTGGTGGTGGATGCGCACGCCGCGCGACATGCCGGCGAGGAATTCCGGCGTCACCGGCTTGTTCACGCCGACCAGGTACTCCTTCTCGTGGCGGTTCTCCGAACGCAGGATCTCGTTGACGATGTCGCCGTTGCTGGTCAGCAGGATCAGCCCTTCGGAATCCTTGTCGAGGCGGCCGACCGGGAAGATACGCTGCTGGTGATCGACGAAGTCGATGATGTTGCCGCCGACCTCGCGCTCGGTCGTGCAGGTGATGCCGACCGGCTTGTTCAAGGCGATGTAGACGTGCCGCCGCGCCGCGCCGGCCGCGCGCCGCGCCAGCAGCGGTTGGCCGTCGATCAGGATCTCGTCGCCCTCGGCGACCTGGGTGCCGATGCCGACCGGCATTCCGTTCAAGGTGACGCGTCGCTCGGCGATCAGGCGGTCGGCTTCGCGGCGCGAGCAGTAGCCGGTTTCGGCGATGTGTTTGTTGAGGCGCATCCGGCCATTTTAGTCGACCCGGTGCGTCGATGCGGGGTGGGCTCGGGTTCGCGCCTGCGAAGTTCGAAAAGATCGAATGAGATCGAAAGAGGAAAGATTGAACCACGGAACACACGGAGAACACGGAGAAAGAAATAGGATTTTGTCCTCGTGTTCTTCGCAGCTCGGGCCCTGCTTCGGGTCAGGCGTCGTTTGCGGCTGCTCAGTGTGGCGAGCGCGGATCAACCGTGGGCACGCCTCGCTCAGCCCCCGTCGAAGCCGTTCTCGAAGATCAGATCGGGCTGCCATTCGTAGGCGCCGATGTCGACCGCGCCGGCGCGCGGATAGCCGCGCTGGTCGGTCGGCGGTGCCGCGCTCGCGCTGCCCGCATCGACGGCGGGACTGGAAGCTGCGATCGCCATCGTCTCGGTGGGGCCGCCGTTGGCGGCAGGATCGGCGAGGTTCGCGCTGGCGAAAACCGTACCCGGCGCGACGGCAGCCTCTTGCTGGTTGGAGACCGGCCGCGTCTGCGGCCATTGCAGGTTTCCCGCACCTTGCGCCGCCGGGTTCAGCATCGCCCACGGGTTGTAGGCGTTGCCGGCGGTGTTGTCCTGGAAGATCACGTTGCGCAACGTCAGCGCATCGCCGCTGTCGTTGGCGATGCCGGCCGCGAAGCAGACCGCGCACGGCGCGCTGTTGCGGGCGATCGTGAGGTTCTGCAACGTCAGCGCGGTCGCGCCCTGGATCGACATCGCGCCGCCGAGTCCGCTCTGCGCGACATTGCCGACGAAGGTCGAGTTCGCGATGCTGCCCTCGAGCACGCCGCCGGCGCCGAACAGCGCGAGCCCCGCATAGCCGCCGGCCGTGTTGTCGCGGAACGTGCTGCCGCTGATCGCCAGCGGACTGCCTTGGATGTAGGCGCCGCCGGCGAGCTTGTCAGTCGCCGTGCTCGCGTTGCCCTGCACGGTCGAATCCTGCACGCGCGTGAACGAGGCGTCGCTGTAGGTCACCGTGAACAGGCCGCCGCCGAACGCGTTCGCCTGGTTCGACAGAAGCCGCACGCGGCACAGGTTGACGTTGCGCGCATCGCCGTCGACGCCGATCGCGCCGCCGTTGCCGCCGTTGCCCGGATTGCCGCCGGTGCCGGTCGCGCGATTGCCGCTGAACGTGCTGTCGTACAGGTTCACGTTCTTCGAACCGAGCGAATACAGCGCGCCGCCGTTCGCACCGGTGTTGCCGTCGAAGCTCGAACCCACGACGGCGAGCTCGGCGGCGCCGACGACGTAGATCGCGCCGCCGCCGTCGTCCTGTGCGGTGGCGATCGCGTGGTTGTCGGTGAAGCGCATGTCGAACAGCCGGATGGTCACGGCTTGCCACGGCCCTCCAGTCGCCTTGAACAGCCCTGCTCCGCTGCCCGCCGGCGTACTGCCGTCGACGATGGCGCCCCCGCTCAACGTGAAGGTGTAGGTCAGATTGTTCGGATTGCTCACTTCTACGACGCGACGCGCGTTGCCGCCCGACAAGGTTGCGCCGGCGAGATCGAGCGAGGCGTCGCGCGTGACGGCGAGCGTCGCATCGACGGCAAGGGTGCCGCTGCCGATGTTCAAGCGGATCGCGCCGCCGGCGTCGAGCGCCTGCTGCAGTTGTGCCGTCGTCACGCTGCCCGGCGTGCCGTCGCCGAGCACGAGCGGCTGTCCCCGTGCCGGCGGACTCGGCGCGGCGCAGTCGAATTGCGACTGCGCGGCTGCATCGAGCGAAGCGGCTGCGACGGCGCACAGCGCGCCACAGGCGAGGCCTTTCATGGTCTTCGATGGGTGCATGGCGCGCAGGATTGCGTGCGCCGCGCCGGTCGCGCAAGGACGTCGTCTCCGCGCTGCAACCTGCGTCTCACACTGCACCGGCGGCCGCGATCGGTGTGCAGGACATGCGCGCTGAAGTTCCTCTTTGCACATTTGGAACAAGAGATTCACCTGCGTTGCATCACAGTATGCTCAGCTGCATGCGTCGCACACGCGGGCGTCCCGGACGCCCGTCCCATTCGCCGTCCTGGAGGGTTCGTCCATGAAGAAGTCCGCATCCGTCGTCTGGCAAGGCAGCATCAAGGAAGGCCAAGGCCTGATATCCACGCAGACCGGCGTGCTCAAGGACGCCCCGTACGGCTTCAAGTCGCGTTTCGAAGACGGACCCGGCACCAATCCCGAGGAATTGCTCGGCGCCGCACACGCCGCCTGCTTCTCGATGGCGCTGTCGCTGATACTCGGCCAGAACGGCCTCACGCCCGAGCGCATCGACACCAAGGCCGAGGTCAGCCTGGAAAAGGTCGGCGAAGGTTTCGAGATCACCGCGAGCCACTTGACCGTCACGGCGAAAGTGCCCGGCACCGATGCCGCGACGTTCGCTAAGATCGCCGGCCAGGCGAAGGAAGGCTGCCCGGTCTCGAAAGTGCTGAAGGCGAAGATCACGATGGATGCGACGCTCGCCGCCTGAGCCGTGCGCCATCGCGCGTACGTTGCCTGACGAACGTGCTGCCGGCGCCTCGCACGGCGTCGGCGGCTTTGCCTGCAGGCCGTTTCGCCGACGAGGTCCCGCGCGCGCGCGCGCAACCTCGCCGGCGTTTTCAGCGCCCTACGGCGATGCTTCGAAGCCGTTCGCGAAAATGCGATCGCTGCAGGCTACGCCGACATTGCTGACGTTCGCGCCGGCGATCGTGCCGCTGCCGTTCGTCACCGTGCACGCCTTGCCGCCCGGCTGCGCCGCGATCGTCACGGCGTAGCCGCTGCCGTCGGCCAGCGCGGTCGGGAACGTGAACGCGCCATTCGCCGCGACCGGCAGATTCGCGCCGCCGTTCAACTTCAAGGCGAGGCCGCTGCCGACCAGTCCGCTCACCGTGCCGCCGACCGTGAACTGGCTGGTCGCGCACGTGACGTTCACGTTGGAGACGTCCGCCCCCGATACCGTGCCGCTGGCATTGGACAGCGTGCAGAACTGCACTGGATTGGACGGCTGCGCCGCGATCGTCACGACGTAGGCGGCGCCATCGGCCACCGGTGCGGGGAACACGTAGCCGCCGTCGTGCGTGATCACGAGGCTGGTGCTGCCGTTGAGCGACAGCGTCAAGCCGCTGCCGGCGAGGCCGCTGACCGTGCCGCCGACCGAGTACGTCGTGATCGCGCAGGTCACCTGCACGTTCGTCACGTCGGCACCGGCGATCGTGCCGCTGCCGTTCTGCACCGTGCACGCCTGCAGCGGGCTGGCAGGCTGCGTCGCAACTGCGACGCTGTACGCCGCGCCATCGCCGAGCGCTGCCGGGAACGTGAAGCCGCCGTTGCCCGAGATCGCCAGCGACGGGCCGCCGTTCATCGACAAGGTCAATCCACTGCCGGAGAGCCCCGTGACCGTGCCGCCGACCGTGTACGTCGGCGTCGTCACGCAGCTGACGCCGACATTGGTGACGTCGGCGCCGGCGATCGTGCCGCTGCCGTTCGACACCGTGCACACCTGCGCGGGGGCCGACGGCTGCGCTGCGACGGTCACCGCATAGTTGGCGCCGCTGGCCACGGACGTCGGGAACGTGAACGTGCCGTTCGCCGAGATCGGCAGGTTCGCGCCGCCGTTGAGCGAGAGCGCAAGACCGCTGCCGGCGAGCCCGCTGACGGAGCCGCCGACGGTGTAGCTGTTCGTCGTGCAGGCGACGCCGACGTTGGTGACGTTCGCACCGGCGATCGTGCCGCTGCCGTTGGTGACCGAACAGGTCTGCGACGGATTGGACGGCTGCGCCGCGATCGTCACGGCGTAAGCGGTCGCATCGGCGAGCGCGGTCGGGAACGTGAAGCTGCCGTTCGCCGACACCGGCAGGCTCGCGCCGCCATTGAGCGAGAGCGCAAGTCCGCTGCCGGCCAGTCCGCTGACGCTACCGCCGACGGTGTACGTCGTTGCCGCGGCCGCCTTCGGCTCCAGGCACCAGCGGTCGAGCGTGCCGGTGTCCTGACCCGCCGTGTCGACGGCCTTGAGCGTCCAGCTGCCGCCGAAAGTCTGCCCAGCGAACGGCGCATCGAGCGGGCTGTTCGGTTTGTCGATACCCGAGATCGCCGGCGGCGACGCGTTGCACTGGCTCTGCACCGGCGTCGTGGAGGCATCGTCGAGCACGACGTCGATGTCGTCGCTGCTGCAGTTGGACGAGTTGATCGCCAGCACGCTTTGCGCGCCGCGCGTCAGCGTGAACTTGAGATCGCCGACGTAGGTGTGCGTCGCTCCAATCTTCAGGCGCACGCCGGTCAGCACGGTCGCGTCGGTGAAGGTCAGGGTGTCGCTGACGCCGGTGGCGTTGTTGTCCGGAATCGCCAGGTGCGGACTGCTGCAGATCTGGTTGGCGGTGGTGAACGAGAAGACCGCCGAATTCGCGCCGCTGCCGCAGGTGCTGCTCGCGCGCACGCGCCAGAAGTAGTGCGTATTCGGTGCCAGCGCGCTCGCCGTGTACGACGTCGCGGTCAAGCCGCCCTGGCTGGCGACGATCGTACCGAAGCCGGCGTCGGTAGCGATTTCGATCGTGTACGACGCGGCACCAGCAACCGGCTGCCAGACCAGCGTCGGCGCGATGTCGACGCCGGTCGAGCTGTCGGCCGGCGACGTGAGCGCCGGTGCGGCCGGCGCGCCGACATTGATCGTCAGATGGGCCGTCGTCGTGTGACCCGGGCTGCCCGAAGCGGTGCCTGCAATCGTGATCGTGGAGCTTCCGGCCGCGGCCGAGCCTGTGCCCGACACGGTCAGCGTCGAGACGCTGCCGGGCGTGGCCGGATTCGGCGAGAACGCCACGCTGGTGCCGGCCGGCTGGCCGCTCGCGCTCAGGCTCACCGCGTTGGTGAAGCCCAGCTGCGTGCCGACCTCGACGCTGAAGCTCGCGTTCGCCGGCGCGCAGACCGTTTGCGGATCGTTGCTGACGTCGAGCGTGAAGTCGGGCGTGTCGCCCGAGCAGACCGGCCGCGTGCCGCAGGCGATGCCGTGCGCGTCCATCGCATCCCAGATGCGGCACGCATTCGGCGTACCGTTGGCGAGATTGCCGTCGTCGTCGTCCGCGGCGAGGTACACCGTGTACCAGTTCGTCGCCGCGCAGCCGTTCACCGTCGCGCTCGGATTGCACTGCCCGCCGGAAACGACCTGGTAGGCGCTCTTCGACGGCGTCAGGCTGCCGTACCAGATGTCGTCCATGCGGTCCCAGCCGTCGGAGCCGAAGCGCGCGACGAGGGCCTGGGTCAGGTCCCAGTTGGCGGAGCTCGCGATGTAGCTTTCGCAGTGGCCCTCGTAGCCCATCGGGCCTCGGTAGGGCGCGCCGCTGCTCGGGCTCGTATACGGACAGGCCGTGTTGCCTAGACCGATATACGCGTTGCAGTTGATGCCGGTGCTGCTGGTCACGTTCGAGGGCCGCGCGATCGGGCGCGAGCCGGCCAGGCTGAAATCGCCGACGTCGCGCACGCCCGTGCAGGTCGTGCAGTTGTGGCAGGCCGCCCCCGGCCTGAAGTTCTCGCCGATGCACGAATCCTGCGTCTCCAGGAACGCGAACGTGTCGCCGACCGCCTCGCCGCTGCCGTTCTCGCTCGCCGCGCCACCGGTGTTCTGGTCGAGTCCGTGCCCCCATTCGTGCAGGAATACCGCGGCGATCTCGCCGGTGTTCGAGCAGCCACCGCCGGACTTGAAGAAATTGACCGCGCCGCCGTCCCAGTAGGCGTTGCAGGTCTGGTTGAGATTCATGTTCGCGGTGACCTTGCTCTGCAACCATGAGTTGCCGGGCAGGATGCCGCGCGCTTTCTCGTTGATGCGCGTGAGGTGGTAGAAGCCGGTGCGCGAGGCGTGCGTGTTGCCGGCGCCGGCCGTATTGCCGGCGGGCGTCGTGCAATCGGTGCCGGAGCCGGAGCCGAACGCGAGGTTGCCGTCGGTGCTGTTGCTGAGCGAGATCGACCCGCAGGTATCGGACATCTGGAAGTACTTGCCGTTGAGGCTGGTACTCGCGCTGCCGCCGGAATAGTCGTAGATGCCGAGCGTGTCGGTGACCTTGACGCTGCCGTTGGTCACGTTGACGAACGGAAACGGAATGACGCTTTCCGGATCGGTGTTGGTGGTCGGATAGACGCCGCCCGTGACGCTCGCATCGACGTAGTCGTTGAGGTCGCGCAGGCCGATCACACGGTTGGCGTGCGCATCGAACAGCACTTCCCAGGTCGCCGGATTGCCGGCGACGCGGAACACGTAGCGCCAGGCGAGCACGTGCTCGTAGCCGCGGCCGCGCGCTCCGGCAAAAGAAACCGCGACCGCTTCGCCGGCCGGGGCGACCGGATAGATGCGCAGCTCGCCGGGCTCGATCGTCTCGGCAAGGCGTGCGTCGGCCGGAAAGGCCAGTTCCTGCCAGGCGAGATAGAACGCCTGATCGCGCGGCAACGCCGGCTGCGCGTCGATACCGACGGCGCCGATGCGTTCGGCTCCGAACTGCACGACATTGCCTTGCGAGATGCGCACGAAGACGAACGCGCCGTCGACACGCACGCCATCTTGGTACTGCGCGAATTCGATCGACCAGAACGTATTGCCCTTGCCGTAGGCGACGCTGCGTTCGGGATCGAGGCGCAAATTCAGGCCGTCGAGCCTGAGCAGTGCCGACTGTGCATCGACGAAATGGCGCGCCTCGCGCGCGACGGTGGCGAGCGAGAGCTCCTGCGCGCTCGCGGCGCCGAACTGCGCCGCTGCGAGCGTGTTGCCACGTCCCGGCACCAACGGCACGCCGCTGCCCTGGACGAGATTCGGGCGATCGCCGCGCGTGTCCCAGCGCACGTCCCACGAACCGCCGGCCTGCTGCTCGAACGCCGCGGCGCGAGCGTCGATCGCGCTGTCGCGCTGGCCGTCCATCAGCAGCGAGGGCGTCACGTCGAGATTCGGCCCGGCGACCTGGAGCGTCGGATTGCGCAGGCTCGCCTGCGTTGCCGGATCGTCGACCGGCGGCTGGATCGCCTGCAGCGAACCACTCGCCAGGCCGAAAGACAGGAATGCGGCGAACAGCGCCGCGGTTCTGCAAGAACGCATCGTCGAATCTCCCCGATGGACAAGCCCGCGGGTGCGCGCCGAACGGCGCACATCCGGCCCCGATAACTTCCGGCCCCGATAACTTCCGGCCCCGATAACATCCGGCCCCAATGGCATCCGGCCCCTAGTAGATCCGGCTCCCTGAAAAATCTGGCCCCCTGAAAAATCTGGCCTCCGATCGATCCGATCGCGACGAAGGCACCCTCCCCTGCGGCCCCCGGCCTTCGTCGTCCCGAGTATGCCGCCGCCTCCGCGGAGTGTCATCGGCCTGCAGCAGGTGCATCGGAGGCCGACAACGGGTACAACATCGGCCTGGATTCCGTCGCGTGGAGAGGGCGAGGCATGCGTGTCGTTCGAGGTCTGCTAGGCGCGGCGGTGCTGCTCGCCGCCTGCCAGCCGGTGCCGCCGCCCAAACGTGCCGTCGAGGAATCCGTGCCGGTGAAACCCGCGCTGATCCACGGCCGCGCGTTCTTCCTCGAACGCATGTTGCTGGCGCCGGGTGCGACGCTCGACGTGCTGCTCGTCGGCGAACGCGGCGACGCGCCGCCTGCGACGATCGCGCAAGGCCATTTCGACGGCCTGCACGGGCCGCCCTACGATTTCGACCTGCCCTACGATCCGACCAAGATCGACCCCGGCACGCGCTACGGCTTGCGCGCGAACCTGCGCAACGCCGAGGGCCATCTGGAGTTCGCGACCGACGCGCGCGTCGCGGTCACGCCGGGGGACGCGCAGCGCGTCGAATTCCGACTCGTGCGCGCCGGCACTCACTGAATCTGCACGGCCGACGATGGTCCGTGCGGTAATGTTGTAACCCGAGTGCTTCGCGGGAGCGGCTTCCGTCGCGATGCCTCGAACGCTCCGATCGCGACGGAAGCTGCTTCCGAGCAGCCTCAATACACGCCCATGTAGTCCTTCTTGCCGACCTCCACGCCATTGTGGCGCAGCAGGTCGTATGCGGTCGTCACATGGAAGAAGAATTGCGGCAGACCGTAGCCGAGCAGATACGCGCGGCCGTCGAGGCGCTTTTCTTTCGGCGTGCCGGGACGCAGCACGATCTCGCGCTGCTCGCTGCCTTCGAAACGCGCCGCGTCGAGGCTGCCGGCGAACGCCAGCGTCTTGGCGATGCGCGCCTTCAGGTCGTCGAAGCTCTGCTCGTTGTCTTCGTAGGCCGGCACATCGGCGCCGGCGAGTCGCGCCGGCACGCTCTTGGCGAAGTCGCAGGCGATCTGCACCTGGCGCACGAACGTGAACATGTCGGGAAACAGGCGCGCCTGCAGCAGCGAAGCGGGCTCCAGCTTGCGCGCCTCGACATGCGCGGCCGCCTTGTCGACCAGCGCATCGAGGCTGCCGAGCATCTGCTTGAACACCGGCACGGAGGCTTCGTACATCGAGAGGGACATGGATTTTCCTGGGTTGGGGTGGGAATCGCGAAACGGCCGCTCGGCGGCGCAGCCATCGGCCGCGCCGCCGGAGTCGAGAACGTGCAGCGCCTCAGCGGCGCTCGGCTGCCGTCGCGTCGCGCGTCGCGCGGAACTCGGAATCCTTGCTCCAGTCCGGCCAGCGCTTCGAATTGGCCAGATCGCTGCCGACCTTGTACAGCAACGGCAAGTCGTGCGTCATGCCGGCGAAGGTCCAGTCCGCCTGCCATTCGTCAGCCGGCTGGTGGTAGCGATCGGCGGTATACGCCTTCTTCGCCGCCTCGCCGGCTTCGATGCCGCCGTTGACCAGGTCGTTGCCCGAGCCGAACGAGACCGACGGCACGCCGCGCTTGGCGAACGGGAAGTGATCGGAGCGGAAGAAATGGCCGGCTTCCGGATGCGGGTCCGGCGCATAGGAAAGACCGAAGGTCTTGCCGTCGGCGATCAGCAGGTCGAGCAGATCCGATTGCGCGCTGCCGGACGTCGTGAAGTTGCGCGCCGGCCCCATCGGGTCGAGCGCATCCATGTTGATGTCGGCGACGGTCTTGGCGAGCGGATACAGCGGCTTGGAGGCGTAGTACTCCGACCCCAGCAGGCCCTTTTCTTCCGCCGTCACGTTGAGGAACACCACCGAGCGCTGCGGCTTGGGCGCATGCGCGAACGCACGGCCGAGCTCGATCAGCGCCGCGGTGCCGGTGCCGTTGTCGACGGCGCCGTTGTAGATCTTGTCGCCCTTGGCATCCGGCGCGCCGACGCCGAGGTGATCCCAGTGCGCGCTGTAGATGACCGTTTCGTCGGGGCGCTGGCTGCCCTCGACGCGACCGACCACGTTCTGCGACGTGATCACCTGCTGGTCGACCGCGTAGTCGGCCGAGAGCGTGGCGTCCTTCAGCACGACCGGCTTGAAGTCGCGTGTCTGCGCCAGCTTCTTCTGCGCGTCGAAATCGAGCCCGGCGCGCTTGAACAGGTCGACGGCGAAATCGCGCTGGATCCAGGCCTCGAGCTTCGGATGCACCGACCCAGGCTTGTCGCGCACGATGTCGAACATCGTGTTCGTGTTCGAATTCTTGACGGTCTTCCAGCCGTACGAGGCCGGCGCGGTCTCGTGCACGATCAACAGGCCGAGCGCGCCCTGCTTGGCCGCTTCCTCGTACTTGTAGGTCCAGCGGCCGTAGTAGGTCATCGCCTTGCCGCCGAAATCGCCCTCGCCGGTCTCGAAGTCCGGATCGTTGATCAGCACGATGCCGATCTTTCCGTGCAGGTCGACGCCCTTGAAGTCGTTCCATTTGCGTTCGGGCGCATCGACACCGTAGCCGAGGAACACCAGCGGCGCGTCCTTGATGGCGACCGTCTTGGAGCCGTCCATCGCCGCGCGCACGGCAATTTCCTCGCCCTGCGTGAGCGCCTGCGCCTTGCCGCCGACGGCGACCGCGAGCTTCGGCGTGCCGCTGATCTCCGAACGCGCGAGCGGCACCGCCTGGGTCCACGTGCGCTTGCCGTCCTTGATGTCGCCGCCGGGCTGCAAGCCGGCGCCCTTCATCTGCTCGACGACGTAGGCGACCGTCTTGGTCTCGCCCGGCGTCGCCGGACCGCGTCCCTCGAACGCATCCGACGACAGCGTCTTCACTTCTTCTGACAAGCGCTTCGCATCGAAACTCGGCGCGTCGGCGGCCAGCGCCGACGAGGACAGCGCGAGCGCGATGGAGCAGGCAAGCAATCGGTTCAAGGCAAACCTCCGGTCGTGGATAACCGCCGAATCCTAGACAGCGGTGCCGGGAGCGTCCAGCCCGCCGCTCGGCACGGGCAGCATTGTTGACATTCGCGTACCATGCAGGTGTTGCACCGCAGCTACGCGCGTCTCGCCCGACCCTCCTTCGTCGCCGTCTCGCTCCCTTTCCGCGTCATCGTTCCGCACACCCGGAACGACGCTTTCCCGGGAGCCCACATGACGGGCTATACGACACGCCAGCTCCTGCTCCGCCTCGGCGATCGCGATTTCCGCATCCGTGCGCTGAGCGACATCCAGCAGTTCGCCGACCCGAACCGGCACGCCGAACGCATCGGCATCTCGTCGGCGCAGTGGAGCCTGTTCGGCCAGGTGTGGCCGGCCGGCCGCATGCTCGCCGAAGCGATGAGCCGCCATGACGTCGCCGGCAAGCGCATCCTCGAACTCGGCTGCGGCCTCGGCCTTGCCAGCCTCGTGCTGCAGCATCGCGGCGCAGACGTGCTCGCCACCGATCACCATCCGTTGGCGGAGACCTTCCTCGCCTACAACTCGGCGCTGAACGACCTGCCCGCCGTGCCTTACCGCGAGCTGCAGTGGTCGGTCCCCGACGATTCGCTCGGCCGCTTCGACCTGATCATCGGCAGCGACGTGCTGTACGAGCACGACCATGCCGGGCTGCTCGCAGCGCTGCTCGTGCGCCACGCGCAAACCGATTCGGAAGTGCTGATCGCAGACCCCGGCCGCGGCAACAGCGCGCCGTTCACGCGGGCACTCGCCGCGCAAGGCTACGACGTGTCGGAGCGGCGCAGCCCGATGAATGCGAACGACCTGCCGCCGTTCCGCGGCCGCTTGCTCAGCTACCGCCGCATCGCGGCGGCAGCGGCCGCGTCATGAACGCGCCACGCGCCCAGGTCGATCCGTTCGCCCAGGCGATCGATCCGACGGTATCGTGCTCGCAGTGCGAAGCGGTGTGCTGCCGTCTCACCGTGGTGCTGGCGCCGGAGGACGTCATCGCCCCGGAATGGATCGCGCACAACGCCGACGGCGTCGCCGTGATGGCGCGCGCTGCCGACGGCTGGTGCAGTGCGCTCGACCGCACGCGCATGTGCTGCAGCATCTACGAAACGCGCCCCGGCGTGTGCCGCAAGTTCGCCATGGGCGGCCCGTACTGCCGCGCCGAACGCGAGAACTTCGAACGCGACAAGGCGCGCGGCATTCCGCTGCAACTGCGCTGACGCCTTCAGTCTTCCTCTTTTCCGCCAGCCGGCTTGCGCTCGTGCCGGCGCGCCTGCCAGGCGGCGAGATCGCGGCGGTAGCGCTCCAACGCCGCGTCGTACACGTCGAAGATGCAGTTCACGCAGCCTTCGCCGCAGCAGTCCGCCGCATCCGGTTCGAGCGGAGGCTGCGGCGCTGGATCGTCGGTGGTCGGCATGATGGCGCCATGTTCTCAGGCTATGCCGATGCGGGCCAGCCCGCCGGCTGCGATCGGTACTAGACTCGGCCGCAGCTCGTCATCGTCTTCGCCTGCGCATGTCCGCCAACACGATCGCCGACAACCGGCGCATGAACCGCTTCGACGACCGCGCCGAAGTCTGGCTGTTCGGCTACGGCTCGCTGATCTACAAAGCGGACTTTCCCTACCTGGATCGCCGCCCCGCGCACATCCGCGACTGGGCGCGGCGCTTCTGGCAGGGTTCGCACGACCATCGCGGCACCGCCGACGCGCCCGGCCGCGTCGTCACCTTGGTTGCGGAACCGGGCACGGTCTGCGTCGGCATGGCCTACCTCATCACGCCCGAGGTGTTCGACCACCTCGATCATCGCGAGAAGAACGGCTATCTGCGCTGCGCGACCGAGCTGTTCCTTGCCGACGGCGGCCGCGTCGACGGTCTCGTCTACATCGCGACAGCCGAGAATGCGGCGTTCCTCGGCCCCGCTTCCGAACGCGAGATCGCGCATCACATCGCACGATCGCAAGGACCGAGCGGCCCGAATCGCGACTACCTGATCGACCTTGCCGCCGCGCTGCGCGAGCTCGATGCCGACGACGCTCACGTCTTCGCGATCGAGCGGCACCTGCAGGAACTGATCGATGCGGATGGCGAAGAGGGCGTTCGCGACGAAGGCGGCCGCGAAGCGGAACCGGCGGCCGGCACGGCGCCGCGGGACTGAACGCCGCCCGCCGTCAACGCGAAAGCATGAACACCGGCAACGCGACCAGCGCCAGCACCAGCAGCGTCGCGAGCAAGGTCACCAGCACGCGCAACGGTTCGTCCCGCACGATCGACCACCACGTCGGCGCGACGCCTTGCGCCTTCGCCTCGGCCAGCTCGGCCCGCGCGCGCGCCTGGCGTTCGGCCTGATAGCTGGCCATCAGCGCGCGAGCACGGTCCGCGTCCGCGTCGTCGGCGATCCAGATGGCCCCGGCGGATACGCCCCAGCGGCTCGGCCGCGTCTCGTAAAAGACGATATGACGGGCGTCGAGCAAGGTGCGCACTTCGTCGGCCTCGTCGTCGGGCACGTTGCGCAAGTTCAGCAGCAGGGTCGACATGACCGAATCATAGTGCGGAGCGCCCCCTTCCGGCCTCCGGCCACCTTCCCCGCAGGCGGGGGAATAAACAGCATCGGCGCCTTCGAGCATCGGCACTCGCTATCGAATCCTTTCCCTGCGCAGCGGGGGAAGGTGCCGGCAGGCGGAAGGGGGCGCTCTTCGAACGGAACGCTGCCCCCTTCCGGCCT
>Ga0070667_100000849_pt1 | contig 28386 bp, 29 predicted proteins | sample KBSS33metaG_FD_64659 | JGI IMG/M metagenome (GOLD analysis project Ga0070667, IMG submission 64659) | Switchgrass rhizosphere microbial communities from Kellogg Biological Station, Michigan, USA - KBS S3-3 metaG | ecosystem: Host-associated > Plants > Roots > Rhizosphere > Soil ...
TTCTGCTGGACCTGGCTGATCACCGCCTACCTGCTGATCGCGGTGATGCCGGTGCTCGCCGGCGCGATCACGATGACGCTGACCGATCGCCACTTCGGCACGCATTTCTTCAACCCCGCCGGTGGCGGCGACCCGGTGATGTACCAGCACATCTTCTGGTTCTTCGGCCACCCCGAGGTCTACATCATGATCTTGCCGGCCTTCGGCATCGTCAGCGCGGTGATCCCGGCGTTCGCGCGCAAGCGCCTGTTCGGCTACACCTCGATGGTGTACGCGACCGCGTCGATCGCGATCCTGTCGTTCATGGTCTGGGCCCACCACATGTTCACGACCGGCATGCCGGTCACGGGCCAGCTGTTCTTCATGTACGCGACGATGCTGATCGCCGTGCCCACCGGCGTGAAGATCTTCAATTGGATCGCGACCATGTGGCGCGGCTCGATGACCTTCGAGACGCCGATGCTGTTCGCGGTCGGCTTCATCTTCGTGTTCACGATGGGCGGCTTCACTGGCCTGATCCTGGCGATGGCGCCGGTCGACATCCAGCTGCAGGACACCTACTACGTCGTCGCCCACTTCCACTACGTGCTGGTCGCGGGCTCGCTGTACGGCCTGTTCGCCGGGGTCTACTACTGGGCGCCGAAATGGACCGGCGTGATGTACAACGAGACGCGCGGCAAGATCCACTTCTGGTGGTCGCTGATCTCGTTCAACGTCACGTTCTTCCCGATGCACTTCCTCGGCTTGGCCGGCATGCCGCGGCGCTATGCCGACTACCCGATGCAGTTCGCCGACTTCAACGCGATCGCGTCGGTGGGCGCGTTCTTCTTCGGCTTCGCGCAGGTCTACTTCTTCGTGTTCATCGTGATCCCGATGATGCGCGGCAAGGGCGAGCCGGCACCCCAGCACCCGTGGGAAGGTGCCGAGGGGCTGGAGTGGGAAGTGCCGTCGCCCGCGCCGTTCCACACCTTCGAGAATCCGCCGAAGCTGAACGCGTCGGCGACGAAGATCATTGCCTGAGCGGCGGGGCCACGCGATGACGCCGCAGCAGAAGAAGAGCAACCAGCGTCTCGGGCTGATCCTGGGCGCGATCGCGTTGCTGATCTTCGTCGGCTTCATCGCGAAGAGCGCGCTGATCGGCATGTGACCGGGCCAACCATGTCCGATTCCGACCCCAAGATCGCCGCGCGCGACGTCGCGCTGAAGCGCGACAACCGGCGCATGCTGGGCAAGCTCGTCGCCGTCGCGGTGCTGATGGCCGGCTTCGGCTATGCGCTGGTGCCGATCTACAACACGATCTGCAGCGCGCTGGGCATCAACGTGCTGTCGCTGACCGAAGCCGACGTGCAGGGCGGCCAGAAGGCGGACTACCGCAACAACACCCAGGTCGACACCAGCCGCACGATCACGATCGAGTTCGACGCGAACTCGCACGGCCCGTGGGAGTTCGCCCCCGAGAAGCGCTCGGTCGAGGTCCACCCCGGCGAAGTGACGACCGTGATGTACACCTTCCGCAACGTGCAGAACCGGACGATGGCCGCGCAGGCGATCCCGAGCTACGCGCCGATGCAGGCGATGCCGTATTTCAACAAGCTCGAGTGCTTCTGCTTCAACCAGTACACATTGAAGCCCGGCGAAGAAAAGCGCTGGCCGGTGGTGTTCGTGATCAGCCCGAAGCTGTCGAAGGACGTCAAGACGATCACCTTGTCGTACACCTTCTTCGAGGTCGGCGGCACCGTGCCGCCGGAGCCGGGCGGGGGTGCCGCCGCGGCGGCGGCGACCGTGATCGCACCGAAGGCGGCGCGATCGTGAGCGGCGAACTGAAGCAGGCGGTGCGGCGCAAGGGCTCGTTCGTGCAGACGATGAAGGCGGTCGCGTGGTCGTTCTTCGGCGTGCGCAAGGGCGCGGACCTCGAGAAGGACGTGAATCAGCTCAACCCGGTGCACCTGGTGATCGCCGGCGTGATCGGCGCGCTGGTGTTCATCGGCACGCTGCTGCTGCTGGTGAACTGGGTCCTGGCCAGCGGCGCCGCCAAGTAGGCAGTCGAGAAAATTCGAGTTATCAGGGTTCTAGGAGAAGACATGTCGGCAGCAGCAACACCCCACGGGCAAGCGCCCTATTACTTCGTTCCGGCGCCGTCGCGGTATCCGGCGCAGGCCGCGACCGGTCTGCTGTTTGTGATCCTCGGCGCGGCCGAGTGGATCAACGGCCAGGGCTGGGGCATGTACTCGCTGATCGCGGGCTTCGCGCTGTGGGGCTTCACGCTGCAGCAATGGTTCCGCCAAGCGATCACCGAGAGCGAGGGCGGCCTGTACGGCGACCGCGTCGACCTCTCGTTCCGCTGGAGCATGAGCTGGTTCATCTTCTCGGAGGTCATGTTCTTCGGCGGATTCTTCGGCGCGCTGTACTGGACGCGCATGCACGCACTGCCGAACCTGGGCAGCCTCGAGAACGCGGTGCTGTGGCCCGACTTCCGCGCGATCTGGCCGAGTGCGGGCGTCGGCGTCACCGGCTCGCCGGCCAACATCGTCGACCCGTTCCGGACCATGGGTCCGTGGCCGATCCCGACGATCAACACGCTGCTGCTGCTGAGTTCGGGCGTGACGCTGACGATTGCGCACCACGCACTGGTGGCCAGCCACCGCGCGCGCTGCATCGCGTTCATGTGGGTGACCGTGCTGCTCGGCGCGGCCTTCCTCGGTTTCCAGATCTTCGAGTACCACCATGCGTACACCGAGCTGAACCTGAAGCTGTCGTCCGGCGCCTATGGCTCGACCTTCTTCATGCTCACGGGCTTCCACGGCTTCCACGTGTTCGTCGGCATGCTGATGTTGCTGTTCATCACGATCCGCCTGATGAAGGGCCACTTCACGCCGCAGCGCCACTTCGGCTTCGAGGGCGCGGCCTGGTATTGGCACTTCGTGGACGTGGTCTGGCTCGGCCTGTACGTGGTGGTCTACTGGCTCTGACCGTCCGCGGCCCACAATCGCAAACGCCGCTGAACGCGGCGTTTGTTATTGGATCGATTACTTGCCGATCGGGATTCCCGTCGGCTGGATCCACCCCGCCCAGTAACTGATCAGGATGAAGGCGAACAGCAGCACCGACAGCGCCACGCGCAGCGCCAGTGCGCGCATCATCTTGCCGCTCTTGGGCTGGCCGTCGTGGCCGTCGCGCATCATGAACACGCCGGCCAGCCCGAGCGCCGCGAGGATGCCGACGAAGGCGATGCCGATGACGTACTTCATGCGCGCCGATTATCCGCCGCATGGCCCGCCATGGCTCTGAGCGCCAAGGGCCGCGGCGCGGTCATCCTGATCGCGACGATCGTCGGCGTCGCCGTGACCGGCAACCTCGGCGCCTGGCAGTTGCGCCGCGCGGCGCAGAAGATCGCGCTGCAGGACGCACTCGAATCGCGTGCGTCGTTGAACGTGCTGACCGCGCCGGACCTCGCGCGCGACGCAGCGCAGGCCGAGGCGCAGCACTACCGGCGGGTGCATCTGCGCGGGCGCTGGGTCGCGGGGCGCAGCGTGTTCCTCGACAACCGGCAGATGGCCGGCCGCGTCGGCTTCTATCTGGTGACGCCGCTGCAACTGGAGGATCGGCCCGAGGCCGTGCTGGTGCAGCGCGGCTGGGTGCCGCGCGACCAGCGTGCCCGCACGCTGCTGCCGCCGGTGCCCAGCGCCACCGGCATCGTCGAGGTCGATGGGCTGATCGCCCCGCCGCCGGCCCGGCTGTACGAGTTTGCACCGTCGAACGGCGGCACGATCCGGCAAAATCTGGACCTCGACGAGTTCAGGCTCGAGACCGGGCTGGCGCTGGCGCCCTTGTCGGTGCTCGAGTCGGCGGAGCGATCCGATTCCCCGGGCACGACAGGCGACGGCCTGCTGCGCCAATGGCCGCGACCCGCGGTCGACGTTCAGAAGCACTACGGCTACGCGTTCCAGTGGTTCGCGCTGTGTGCATTGATGGCAGGTTTGTATGTCTGGTTCCAACTCGTCCGCCCCTGGCGGCGCCCGCGCGATGTCTGAGGGCGATTCGCCGCTGAGCTTCACGGTGCACTCGCTGTCGCCGCCGGCGCTCGATGATGACGGCGCGCGCCGCACGAAGAACGGCCGCCTGAAGATGCTGCTGGTGCTCGCCATCTGCGCGGCGCCGGTGATCGCGTCGTACGTCACCTACTTCGTGATCCGGCCCGAAGGCCGCACCAACTACAGCGAACTGATCCAGCCGCAGCGGCCGATTCCGGCCGATCTGCCGCTGACCGACCTGCAGGGCGCTGCGGTGAAGGCCGAGTCGCTGAAGGGCCAGTGGTTGCTGGTCGTCGTCTCGGCAGCCGCCTGCGACAGCACCTGCGAGAAGCACCTGTGGCTGCAACGCCAGCTGCGCGAGACGCTGGGCCGCGAGAAGGACCGCGTCGACAAGATCTGGCTGATCGACGACGCGGGCACGCCGAAGCCGCAGGCACTGCAAGGCGTCACGACCAACACCGAGGCCACCGTGCTGCGCGTGCCGGCGGGCGCGCTCGCGGCCTGGCTGCAACCGGCGGCCGGGCAGGCGCTCGAAGACCACATCTACATCGTCGACCCGCTCGGCCACTGGATGATGCGCGCGCCGCCGAACCCGGAGCCGGCGAAGCTCAAGCGCGACGTCGAGAAGCTGCTGCGCGGCTCGGCCGGGTGGGACAAGCCAGGTCGCTGAGCCTATGAGCTCGCCTGCACCCTACGACCTTGCGCCGCTGCTCGCCATCCTGGCGCTTGGCGCGCTGCTCGCGCTGCTCCCGTTCGCGTGGGTCTGGCGGCGCGACCGCGCCCGGGGGCTGGCTGCGCGATTGCAGGCGCTGACGGTGCTGACGCTGTTCCTGACCTTCGACCTCGTGCTGTTCGGCGCCTTCACGCGACTCACCGACTCCGGCCTGGGCTGCCCTGACTGGCCCGGCTGCTACGCCAGCGCGAGCCCGCTGGGCGCGCACGCCGAGATCCATGCCGCGCAATCGGCGCTGCCCGGCGGCCCGGTCACGCACGCCAAGGCCTGGATCGAGATGACCCACCGCTACCTCGCCACCGGCGTTGGTGCGCTGATCACGCTGCTGGCCGCGCTGAGCTGGCTTGCGGCGCGTCGGCGCGAGCTGCCGGTCTCGCCGTGGTGGGCAACTGCAACGCTGGTCTGGGTCGGCGTGCAGGGCGCGTTCGGCGCGCTGACGGTGACGATGAAGCTGTACCCGGCAATCGTCACGGCACACCTGCTCGGCGGCCTGATCCTGCTGGTGCTGCTCGCGATGCAGAAGGAGGGCTACCGCCGCGCCGCGCTGGTGTTGCCGCCGCGCCTGCACGCCGCGGCGTTGGCGCTGGCAGCCATCAGCGCGCTGCAGATCGCGCTCGGCGGCTGGGTCAGCACGAACTACGCCGTGCTGGCCTGCCGCGACTTCCCGACCTGCCAGGGCGCATGGTGGCCGGCGATGGACTTCGAGCACGGCTTCGCGCTGCTGCGTGAGCTCGGCGTGGGCAGGGACGGCGGCTTCCTGCCGTTCGCGGCATTGACCGCGATCCATTACGTGCATCGCCTCGGCGCCTATGTCGTGCTGCTCGCGATGGGGCTGTTCGCATGGCGCCTGCAGGCCAGCGAAGACCCCGCGCTGCGGCGCTTCGGGCTCGGCGCTGCGCTGGTCGCGCTGTGGCAGCTCGCCAGCGGCCTGAGCAACGTCGTGCTCGGCTGGCCGTTGGTGGGCGCCGTTGCACACACCGCCGGCGCAGCGGCGTGGGTGGTGTTGCTGGCGATGCTGCTGACGCGCGCCCATGCGGCGAGCCCGGCACGGGCGCATCAGGGTCGGCCGAACCGCGCGCTGCGGGCGGCTCCGTAAAATGCCGGCTCTGTACCGACCATGACCGATACCCTCGCCACCACTTCTGCCGCTGTCGGCAGCACCTCGCTGCCGTCGCGCGCGCGCCAGTTCTACGCGCTGACCAAGCCGCGCGTCGTGCAGCTGATCGTGTTCTGCGCGGTCATCGGCATGCTGATGGCCACGCCCGGCCTGCCGGACCTCAGGCTCGCGCTCGCGGCCACCGCAGGCATCTGGCTGGTCGCCGCGGCGGCCGCGGCCTTCAACTGCGTGGTCGAGCAGCGCATCGACGCGCGCATGGCGCGCACCGCGTGGCGGCCGACCGCGCGCGGCCAGCTCACCAATACGCAGACGCTGAGCTTCTCGGCCTTGCTGTGCGGCACCGGCAGCGCGCTGCTGTACTTCCTGGTCAACCCGCTGACGATGTGGCTGACCTTCGCCACCTTCGTTGGCTACGCGGTCGTCTACACGGTGCTGCTCAAGCCGATGACGCCGCAGAACATCGTGATCGGCGGCGCGTCGGGCGCGATGCCGCCGGTGCTCGGCTGGGCGGCCATCCGCGGCGACGTCGGCGCGGAGGCGCTGATCATGTGCCTGATCATCTTCCTGTGGACGCCGCCGCATTTCTGGGCGCTCGCGCTGTACCGCGCCGAGGACTACCGCAAATCGGGCCTGCCGATGCTGCCGGTCACGCACGGCGCCGAGTTCACGCGGCTGCATGTGTTCCTGTACACGCTGGTGCTGTTCGCCGGTGCGCTGCTGCCGTTCATCCAGGGCATGAGCGGCGTGCTGTACCTGGTGGCGGCGTTGCTGCTGAATGCCGGCTTCGTCGGCTATGGCTGGAGGCTGTGGCGCGCCTACTCCGATGCGCTCGCGCGCAAGACCTTTCGCTTTTCGATCGTCTACCTGTCGCTGCTGTTCGCCGCACTGCTGGTGGATCACTACCTGAGGCCGCTGCTGTGAACACCATTTGCCGATCCGCGTTGCTCGCCGTCGCGCTCAGCTCGGCACTCGTCGGCTGCGACAAGCCGGGCGCGTCGCCGCCGCCCGCGGTGGCCTTCCGCGGTGCCGACATCACCGGCGCCGAGTACGCCCGCACGCTGGCGCTGCCCGACGTGAACGGCCAGCCGCGCACGCTGGGCGACTTCAAGGGCAAGGTCACGGTGGTGTTCTTCGGCTATACGCAGTGCCCGGATGTGTGCCCGACGACGATGACGGAACTGGCCCAGGTGAAGAAGTCGCTCGGCGCCGACGGCGACAAGCTGCAGGCGGTGTTCGTCACGATCGACCCGGAGCGCGACACGCCCGAGATCCTGAAGTCGTACATGGCCAGCTTCGACCCGAGCTTCGTCGCGCTGCGCGGCACGCTGGAACAGACGCAGGCCGCCGCGAAGGAGTTCAAGGTCTACTTCGCCAAGGTGCCGGGCAAGACCGAAGGCAGCTACACGATGGACCATTCGGCCGGGGCCTTCGTCCTGGACACCAAAGGCAACGTGCGCCTGTTCGAACGCTACGGTGCCGGCGCTGACGGCCTGACGGCCGACGTGAAGGCATTGATCGCCCAGAGCTGAGACCCGAGCTTGTGCGACGGAAAAGGGGCCCCGCGGGGCCCCTTTCTTATCGCGCCAACCGCGTCACGCGCTCTCGGCCAGCGCCTTGCGCATCTTCTTCATCGCCGCGACCTCGATCTGGCGGACCCGCTCGGCGCTGATGCCGTACTCGGCGGCGAGGTCGTGCAAGGTCATGCCGCCCGAACTGTCGTCGTTGACCTTCAGCCAGCGCTCCTCGACGATGCGGCGGCTGCGTGCGTCGAGCGCATCGAGCGCGAGCGCGATGCCGTCGCCGGCAAGCCAGTCGCGGTCGCGCGCTTCGAGCACGCGGGTCGGCTCGCTGGCCTCGTCGGCCAGGTAGGCGATCGGGGCGAAGCTCTCCTCGCTGTCGTCGCTTTGCGGCTCGAGCGCCACGTCGCCGCCCGACAGCCGGGTTTCCATCTCGAGCACCTCTTCGCGCTTCACGTTCAGGGTGCGCGCCAGCGTGTCGACCTCGCCCTGGGTCAGCGTCGAGCGATGCGTGTCGACATCGGCCGCGTCGTCCTTCAGGCTCTGCTTCATCGAGCGCAGGTTGAAGAACAGCTTGCGCTGGGCCTTGGTCGTCGCGACCTTGACCATGCGCCAGTTCTTCAGGATGTACTCGTGGATCTCGGCCCGGATCCAGTGCATCGCATAGCTGACGAGCCGCACGCCCTGGTCAGGGTCGAAGCGCTTCACGGCCTTCATCAGGCCGATGTTGCCCTCCTGGATCAGGTCGCCGTGTGGCAGGCCGTAGCCCAGGTACTTGCGCGAGATCGAGACCACCAGCCGCAGGTGCGACAGCACCAGCTTCCCGGCGGCCTCGAGGTCGCCGGTGGCGCGCAGGCGCGTCGCGTAGGCGACCTCCTCCTCGTGCGTGAGCAGAGGAACGCGGTTCGCCGCCGTGATGTAGGCGTCCAGGTTGCCCAGCGAGGGCACCATCGCCCAGGGGTCACGCACGGTCAGCGCAGCAGTGGAGGTGGAAGTGTTCATGGAGACATCAGACACGCCGAACTCCTTTCGAGTTCCGCAAATGTTAGCACTCATGGTTCGAGAGTGCTGATGAAGGGCGCTATCGCAGCGATTGTCCATAGACAGTGTGTGATGCCGCACATCTGCTCGTAAGTTAGCGTTTGCAGACAATGTGGGGATCGGGGAGTCGGCTGTTTGCGTGGACAATCGCGCTCCCCACCCGGCGAGCCTGCGCCGGGTCCGACCTGAAGAGAGGCCCTTTTGTTCAAGAATCTGACCGTCTATCGCATCGGCCCCGGCTGGGCCGCCCACCGCGCCGCACTCGAAGCGGGGCTGGAAAAGTCGCTCTTCGCGCCTTGCGGCGCGACCCAGCCGCTGTCCGCCGGCTGGTCGCCGCCGCGTGGCGTGGCCCACGGCCCGCTGGTCGAAGGGGCCGGCGCGCAATGGCTGCTGAAGCTGACGATCGAGCAGCGCGTGCTGCCCTCGGCGGTGGTCCGGCGCCGTGTCGAGGAGCGCGCGACGCTGATCGAGCAGGCGACCGGCCGCAAGCCCGGCAAGAAGCAGGCGAAGGAGCTGAAGGAAGAGGTCGTGCTCGAGCTGCTGCCGCAGGCCTTCACGAAGCAAGTCGCGATCAAGGTCTGGCTGAATCCGAAGCAGCGCCTGCTGATGGTCGACGCGAGCAGTCCGGCGAAGGCCGACGAGGTCGTCACGCACCTCGTCAAGGCTCTCGATGGGTTCACCCCCACGCCGCTGCACACGACGCAGTCGCCGGCCGCGGCGATGTCCGAGTGGCTGACCAACGGCGAAGCACCCGCAGGCTTCAGCGTCGACCGCGAATGCGAGTTGAAGTCGGCCGACGAGACTCGCTCGGCGGTGCGCTACGCGCGCCACGCGCTCGACATCGCCGAGGTCCGCCAGCACATTGCAAACGGCAAGCTGCCGACCCAGCTCGCGCTGACCTGGCGGGGCCGCGTCTCGCTGCTGCTGACCGAGGCGATGCAGATCAAGAAGATCGCCTTCCTCGAAGGCGTGTTCGAGGGCGGTAAGCCGGCGAAAGACGAGGCCTTCGACGCCGACGCCGCGATCGCCACCGGAGAACTCGGCCAGCTGATCCCCGACCTGATCGAGGCGCTCGGCGGCGAGCTCGAGCCCGGTGTGACGGCGCTCGCGGCCTGAGGCGCGCGCCGTGCGCGCTAGTTGAAGGCCGTGTCCATGCGCTCGAGCAGGTCGTCGAGTACCGCGAGCAGCTCGGCCACGTTGACCGGCTTCGTCAGGTAATGCGTGCAGCCGGCGTCGAAGGCGGCGTCGATCTGCTGCGCCAGCGCATCCGCCGAGACCACGACGACGGGCACTCCTTCGGTCTGCGGGTCCTGCTTCAGGTGGCGCAGCAACTCCATGCCGCTGATGTCGGGCAGATGCATGTCGAGCAGGATCAGGTCGGGCCGGCGCGCGCGGATCGCGGCGAGGCCATCGAGCCCGGTCATCGAGACCTGCAGTTCGACCTGCGGGCGCTGCGCGAGGATGCCGCGCATCACTTCGACATTGGTCTCGTTGTCCTCGACGTAGTGCACCAGCCGGCGGTGGTACTCGGCCGGCGCGGGCGCGAGCGCGTCGAGGTCGGAGCGCACCGTGTCGGGGTCGGCCGAGCAGGGCAGTTTCAGGATGAAGGCCGAGCCTCGGCCGGCGACGCTGCGCGCGCGCAGCGAGCCGCCCATCAACTCGGCCAGGCGCTGGCTGATCACCAGCCCGATGCCGGTGCCCTGCTGCGTTGAGCGTTCGCGGCCGAGCCGGTTGAAGGGCTGGAACAACTCGGCCAGCTGCTCCGGCGTCATGCCCAGCCCGGTATCGGTGACGACGATCTCCACCGCATCGCCGCCAATCAGGCGGCTCGCGACGTGGACGTCGCCGCCGTCGGCGTTGTACTTGACCGCGTTGCTCAGCAGGTTCGTCAGGATCTGCTTCACGCGGGTCGCGTCGCCCTGCAAGGTGGCCGTGCCGGGCGCGAACTCCTGGGTGATCACGATGCGCCGCTGCTGCGCCTCGCGAGCGACCATCGCGACCGTGGCCTCGATCAACTCGGCAAGGTTCAGGGTCTCGACCTGCAGCCGCAGGTTGCCCGATTCGATGCGCGACAGGTCGAGCACGTCGTTGATCATCTCCAGCAGGTGCCAGCCCGCCTGCTGGATCTGGCTGACCCAGGGCCGCTGTGCGTCACTCAACGGATGCCGCGGGTCGAGCTCGAGCAGCTGCGCGAAGCCCAGCATCGCGTTCAGCGGCGTGCGCAGCTCATGGCTCATGCGCGACAGGAACTCGCTCTTCGCCCGGTTCGAGGCCTCGGCCGCCTCGCGCGCACGTTCGGCCTCCTCGAGCTTCAGGTGCTCGGTGATGTCTTCGACCACGCCGACGATGCTGCGCGGCTTGGCGGCCGCATCGCGCAGCAGCGACACCGTCGCCTGGACCCACACGGTGTCGCCGTTGCGCGCGATGTAGCGCTCGTGTCGCCGGTACATCGGGATCTCGCCGCGCACCAGTTGCGCCATCAGGTCGATGTCCTGCAACAGGTCTTCGGGGTGCGTGTAGTCGGCCAGGCTCATGCCCAGCAGCTCGTCTTCGCTGTAGCCGGTCAGTTCGCAGAAGCGCGGGTTGGTCTGCTTCACGTTGCCGCGCAGGTCGGTGTAAATCACCCCGATCGGCACGTTGTTCAGGATGTTGCGGAAGCGTTGTTCGCTCTCGCGCAGCAGGCCTTCCGTCGCCTTGCGTTCGCGCACCTCGGCCTGCAGCGCCGCGGTGCGGTCGCGCACCGCGGTCTCGATGCGCCGCGTGCGGCCGGTGACGATCAGCAGGAAGCCGCCGAGCATCGCCGTCGACAGCAGCCCGACGAGCGCGAACAGCCAGACATCGGCGCTGTGGATGCTCGGCAGGTCCGACGCGGCCGAACTGATCCGCACCTCCCAGCGCCGGCCGGCGTAGTCAAAGGCATGCGTGAGCTGCAGTTCGGCACTGCGGGACTCGCAGTCCGGCGCTCCGGCCAGGCGACGGCTTGGTGCGTCGGGCGTCAGATCGAGCAGGCACAGCGACAGGTAGTGCGGCATCTGCGCCTTCAGCGCGGCGATCTGGGCGTCCATGCGCAGGGTCACGAACAGCACGCCGCTGAAGCTCGCGTCGCGCTCCGCAGCGCTCGGGAAGCGCGGCGTGTACAGCGCCTGGTAGATGACGACGCCGACCTCGTTCTTGTCCACGGTTTGCTGCGTCAGGCGGAAGCCGGCGCTGGCGGCGGGCCGCCCGGTGCGCCGCGCCGCCTGCACGGCCACGCGGGCCGGCGGAATCGACCAGACGTTCACCCCGAGCGCGCCGGCGTTGCCTTCGACGGGCTCGACGTAGTGCATCGCCAGTACCTCGCCGGCCAGCTCCGGCGGCGTCACCGCGTCGGGCCGATCGAAGACCGCGTACGACGGCCGCCCTTCGGCACGCACACGGGCCTCGAACGCGGGCAGGTCGGCGCGCGCCACGCGCTCGCTCCAGCCCAGCGCCTGCAGCGCGCCCGATTGCAGCCACGCCCGGGTCGCGACGTGCATTTCCTGGGGGTTCACGTCGTCGGACGCGATGAACACGCCGTGCAGCGCCTCGAGCGCCTGCAGCGGTTCGCGCAACTGCGCGGTCAGCGCCTGCGCCGCGCCGGTCGCGTCGTGCGTGAACGCGGACTGGACGCGCTCGTAATTCCACTGCACGAGTTGCCGAATGCCGATCGCCAGCAGCAAGGTCACCAGCGCCAGCGTCACGCCCACGCTCAGGCGTCGCGGCGCCCAGGCGTCGCGCGGCTCGCCGAACAGGCTGAGCACGATCGGCGTGGCGATCAGCACGCCCAGCAGGTTGCCGACGAAGCCGGTGCCGATCAGGAACGGCAGATCGGACGGTGACACCGCGTGCGCCAGCAGCAGCGCGCCGTTGGCGATGCACGGGCCGATCGGGCACGACGCGATCGCGGCGGCCAGGAACTTGGCGATGTCACGCGGCTCCGAGAGCGACAGCGGCTGCTGCACGTGGCGCGCGACCAGCGCGGCACCGGCGAAGGCCTGCAGCGCGGCACCCCCGGCGATCACGAGCGCCACCGGCAGCGTCGCGCCCCCGAGGCCGTGGGTTTGCGTGCCCAACCACAGGGCGATGCACAGCGCGCCGAGTGCGATCGCCGCGAGCATGCGCCGGCCGAAGATCAGCACGCTGGCCAGCGCGACGCCGGCGGCCGGGTAGAGCGGCGCCGCATACCCGGGCGGGATCGCCAACGGCAGCGCCGCGATGCCCGCTGCGGCATAGCCGAGGGCGGTCAGCACCAAGGCTGCCGTCCAGGAGAGAGGTTTGCCGGGAGCGGTCGTGGTGGTCAAGCGTCGGGCGTTCGGGCTGCGGGTGGGCCGGCGCGTGGCCGGGGCATCAAGTGTCCCGATTTTGCGCGGCTTGGCGCGGCGTGGGCTGCCCGCCTGGCAAATCGTTGCGAGGTCGAGACGGAAGCGGCGTCAGACGTTGAACAGGAAGTTCAGCACGTCGCCGTCCTTGACGACGTAGTCCTTGCCTTCGGCGCGCATTTTGCCGGCGTCCTTCGCGCCCTGCTCGCCCTTGAAGGCGATGAAGTCGGCGAACGCGATCGTCTGCGCGCGAATGAAGCCACGCTCGAAATCGGTGTGGATCACGCCGGCCGCCTGCGGCGCGGTGTCGCCGACATGGATGGTCCAGGCGCGCACTTCCTTGACGCCTGCGGTGAAGTAGGTCTGCAGCCCGAGCAGCGTGAACGCGGCGCGGATCAGTCGGTTCAGGCCGGGCTCGGTCTGGCCCATCTCGGACAGGAACATCAGCTTGTCCTCGTCGTCCATCTCCGACAGCTCGGCCTCGGTCTTGGCGCAGATCGCCACCACCGGCGCGCCCTGGCGGTCGGCATAGGCGCGCAGCTTGTCCAGGTAAGGGTTGTTCTCGAAGCCGTTCTCGTCGACGTTGCCGACGAACATCGCCGGCTTCGCCGTGATCAGGCACAACGGCTTCACCAGCAGCAGCTCCTCCTTGCCGAACGCGATGGTGCGCACCGGCTTGCCCTGGTCGAGCGCGGCCATGCACTTGGTCAGAACGTCGACGATCTTCTGCGCTTCCTTGTCGCCCGAGCGCGCGACCTTGTTGTAGCGGTGCAGGCCCTTCTCGACGGTGCCCATGTCGGCCAGGCACAGTTCGGTCTGGATCACCTCGATGTCGGAGATCGGATCGACCTTGCCGGCGACGTGGATCACGTTCTCGTCGTCGAAGCAGCGCACCACGTTGACGATCGCGTCGGTCTCGCGGATGTGCGCGAGGAACTGGTTGCCCAGGCCTTCGCCCTTGGACGCGCCCGCGACCAGGCCCGCAATGTCGACGAACTCGACGATCGCCGGCACGATGCGCTCGGGCTCGACGATGGCCGCCAGCTGCTGCAGCCGTGCATCCGGCAGTTCGACGATGCCGACGTTCGGCTCGATCGTGCAGAACGGGTAGTTCTCGGCGGCGATGCCGGCCTTGGTCAGGGCATTGAACAGGGTGGACTTGCCGACGTTGGGCAGGCCCACGATGCCGCATTTCAAACTCATGGGGGACTTTCAGGCTTTGCGCGCCGAGTGGCGGGCAGAACGCGGATTTTAGGCGAGCGACCTACACTGGCCGAACTCTTCAGCCGGAGTGCCCCATGCCCGAGCTTCAAACCCTCCAGCCCCACCAGAAGGACCTGGGCGGCGGCTTCATCGTCCGCCGTTCGCTGCCGTCGGCACTGCGCCAGGCCGTCGGCCCCTTCGTCTTCTTCGATCACTTCGGGCCGATCACCGCGAAGCCCGACGACAACTTCGATGTGCGGCCGCACCCGCACATCGGTCTGGCCACCGTGACCTACCTGTTCGAGGGCGCGATGATGCACCGCGACTCGACCGGCGTGGTGCAGCGCATCGAGCCGGGCGCGATCAACCTGATGACGGCCGGGCGCGGCATCGTGCATTCCGAGCGTACGCCGAAGGACCTGCTTGGCGTCGAGCGCCGCAGCCACGGCCTGCAGCTGTGGCTGGCCGTGCCGACCGAACGCGAGGAAGACGCTCCTGGCTTCCAGCACGTGCCGGGTGCCGAGATTCCGGCGCGCGACGTCGACGGCGCGCTGGTGCGGGTGCTGATCGGCAGCGCGTTCGGCCTGAGTTCACCGGTGCGGGCCTTGTCGCCGACGCTGTACCTGGACCTGAACTTCGAGATCGCTTCCGGCGCGGTGCTGCGGATCCCCGACGCTGCCCAGGAGCGTGCGCTGTACAGCGTCGACCACGACTTCGAGCTCGATGGCGACCTCGTTCCCGCGTTCACGATGGTCGTGCTCGAGCCCGGCAGCGAGCCGCTGCTGAGCGCGCCGCGCGGCGGCCACATCGTGCTGATCGGCGGTACGCCACTGGGGCATCGCTTCATGGTCTGGAACTTCGTCTCCAGCAGCAAGGAGCGCATCGCGCAGGCGCAGGACGACTGGGAGGCCCAGCGTTTCGCGCGTGTCCCCGGCGAGACCGAATTCATTCCGTTGCCGCCGCGGCGCCCGTGAGATGACGGCCTCCGAAGCAGGCGAAGAAGAGCGCTGGTGCGATGCGCGCGCGGCCGAGGTCGCGGCCTGCGCGGATCGCCTGGCACCGGAGCATGGTCGTATCGGCGAGCGCCCGGCGTGGTTCGCGATGCCTTACGCGAGTGTGTGGGCGGTGGAAAGCGCGCACCGCCCCGAATGGATCGGCTGGTGGGTGATCGCCGGCGACCTGCCGACCGACGCGATCGCCGCGCACGAGCTGCCGACACCGCGCGACGCGCTGCGTGCGTTCGGCAGGCGCTGGGTGCTGCACGGCGAAGCGCTCGACCGCGGCGACGTGCCGCCCGCCTGGGCGCACCTGCCCGACGACGCGCTGCCGAAGCTCGCGGCGCAGCTGAAGCGGCGCGGCGCGGCGCTGCAGGTCTGGGCTGACGACGAGGCCGCATGGCCCGTGGGCGATTCCGAAGACTGAGCCTGCATGGCCGACGCACCGCCGCCCTACGTGCACGAGGAACTCGACGCGCGTTCGCTGCATTTCTCGACGTCGGCGATCCAGAGCCGCATGCAACTTCGCCACCCCGACGCGCTGGAGCTCGAATACACGCGGTTGATGATGGGCTGGCTGATGTTCCGGCCGCAGGCACGCCGGCTCGCGATGATCGGCCTGGGCGGCGGTTCGATCGCGAAGTTCTGCCACCGGCACCTGCCACGCAGCACCATGACCGTGGTCGAGATCGATCCGCAGGTGATCGCGTTGCGCGAGCGGTTCCAGGTGCCGCGCGACGACGCGCGGTTGCGCGTCGTCGAGGACGACGGCGCGCGCTTCGTCGCGCATACAGACTCGCGCTTCGAGGTGCTGATGATCGATGCCTTCGACGCCGAGGGCATGCCGGCCGCGCTCGGCACGCAGCGCTTTTACGACGACTGCGCCGATGTGCTGCAGCCCGACGGGCTGCTCGTCGTCAACCTGCACGCGAGCCACCCGCACCGGCCGCTGTACGTGGACCGCATCGGATCGACCTTCGACGCCCAGCCGCTGCAGGTTCTCGACCACGACGGCTGCAACTGCGTCATCTTCGCCGCGCGCGGCGGCGCAGTCGCGCCGGCCGGCCTGACCGCCTCGCGCCGACCTGCGGCGCTGGCCGAGGCGCCGTGGCAGGAACTGCGCGGCGCGTTCGCGCGACTCGCGAGCGCGCGTGCCCGCGCTCAGGAAAACGCCATCGCGCCGTCGGCGATGCGGCCGTAGCGCAGCGTCAGGATGTCGCGCGCGTAGTTCTGGTGCAGCTTCCAGGGCGGCCGCGAACCCTGCTTCGGAAAGCGCGCCAGCGAGCGCTGCACGTAGCCCGACGAGAAGTCGATCCAGGGTTCGGTCGGCATCGACGCGTCGCGGTTGTGCGCCACGCACTGGCGCCAGCCGTGCTTGGTCATGTGGTTGAGCAGCCGGCAGACGTATTCGCAGGTCAGGTCGCACTTCAGCGTCCACGACGCGTTGGTGTAGCCGAACGATGCCGCCAGGTTCGGCACGCCGCTGTACATCAGGCCCTTGTAGTTCAACGTCTGCGACCAGTCGACCGGCGCGCCGTCGACGCTGACCTGCACGCCGCCCAGCACCTCCAGGTTCAGCCCGGTGGCGGTGACGATCAGGTCGGCCTCGAGCTCGACGCCCGAGGTGAGCCGCAGGCCCTTCTCGGTGAAGCACTCGATGCCGTCGGTGACCACCGACGCGCGCTTCGCGTTGATCGCCTTGAACAGGTCGCCGTCGGGCACCAGGCACAGGCGCTGCTCCCACGGGTTGTAGCGCGGCGTGAAGTGGCGCGCCACGTCGAAGGCCGGGCCGAGCCAGGCGCGCACGCCGCCCAGCAACAGGCCCCTGGCGCGCGCCGGGTTGCGCCGGCACAGGCCGAAGAAGTACATGCCCAGCAGCACCCGCTTCCAGCGCGTCAGGCTGTAGGCGAGGTGCGCCGGCAGCAGGCGCCGAAGCCGGTTCGCCAGCGCGTCCTCTGACGGGCGCGCGAGCACGTAGCTCGGCGAGCGCTGCAGCATCGTCACGTGCGCGGCGGTCTGTGCCAGCGCGGGCACCAGCGTCACCGCGGTCGCGCCGCTGCCGATCACGACGACGCGTTGGCCGGCATGCACGACGTCGTCACCCCAGTGCTGCGGGTGCACGATGCGGCCCTTGAACTGCTCGATGGCAGCGAACGGCGGCGTGTAGCCCGCGTCGTAGCGGTAGTAGCCGCTGCACATGAAGAGGAAGTTGCAGCTGAGGCGGCGCAGCTCGTTCGCCGCGCCGACCTCGGCCTCGACCGTCCAGCGCGCATCGGCCGTCGACCAGGCGGCGCGCTTGACGCGGTGGCCGAAGCGGATCTTCCGGTCCAGCCCGTGCTCGCGGGCCGTGGCCTGCACGTACTCGAGGATCGCCGGCCCATCGGCGATCGCCTTCGCCTGCTCCCATGGGCGGAAGGCGTAGCCCAGTGTGTACATGTCCGAGTCGGAGCGCACGCCGGGGTAGCGGAACAGGTCCCAGGTGCCGCCGATGCGCTCGCGGCCTTCGAGGATCGCGACGCTGCGCTGCGGGCAGCGCTGCTGCAGGTGCACGCCCGCACCGATGCCCGACAGGCCGGCGCCGACGATCAGCACGTCGAAATGTTCGAGCGTCATCGCGCCGATGCTACGCGCCGCCGATCGCCGCACAATCGCGTTCCATGGCCAAGGACACCGGACTTTTCACCGCCGACGACGGCGCGGCGCGCTGCCGCTGGTGCCAGGCCAGCGCGGCCTACCAGCACTATCACGACCACGAGTGGGGCTTCCCGGTCGACGACGACCGGCGCCTGTTCGAGAAGCTGTGCCTTGAGGGCTTCCAGGCCGGGCTGAGCTGGCTGACGATCCTGAACAAGCGCGAGGCGTTTCGTGCAGCCTTCGCGAACTTTGACGCCGAGCATGTGGCGCGCTTCAAGGAGGCCGACGTGACGCGGCTGCTCGCCGACGCCGGCATCGTGCGCCACCGCGGCAAGATCGAGTCGACGATCAACAACGCCAAGCGCGTGATCGAGTTGCGGCGCGAGTTCGGCTCGCTCGCCACCTATGCTTGGCGCTTCGAGCCGGCGCCGCGCTCGCGCCCGAAACGCATGACGCTGACGGCGCTGAAGGCGATGACCACCTCGGTGGAGTCGGTCGCGATGTCGAAGGACCTGAAGAAGCGCGGCTGGAGCTTCGTCGGCCCGACCACGGTCTACGCGTTCATGCAGGCGATGGGACTGGTCAACGACCACCTCGAAGGCTGCCACGTGCGCGCGCGCGCGCTGGCGGCGCCGCGGCCCACTTCAGGCGCTTGACGGGGCGCTCCGCGGCGGCCCGAGCACCAGTGCGTTGCCAGCCACCGCGAGCGCGGCGCCGGCGAAGGTCAGCGCATCCGGGCGGAAGCTCTCGAACACCATCGACACCAGCAGCGCGAGCAGCGGCGTCATCACGCCGATGCTGCCGGCGGGCCCCGGGCCGATGCGCTGCTGCAGGGCCAGGAAGCAGGCGAAGGTCAGCACCGAGCCAGCCAGCGACAGGTACAGCAGCGCCAGCCACCACGACCACACCGCCGGCAACGCGATGACATGTCCCTGCGCCAACCCGAGCGCGGCTGCGACGAGCGCGCCGTAGAGCATGCCGAAGCCCAACGCCGGCCAGAACGGCAGGCCGTTGGCGTTGTTGCGGCTCGCCGTCAGGCTGCCGATGCTCGACAGCAGCACCGAAGCGAGCGTGAACAGCACGCCGAGCGCGGTGCCGCTGCGACGCGCGGCGTGCCCGAACTCGGGCCAGAAGATCAGTGCGACGCCGATCAGCCCGAGCAGCGCGCCGCTGACGAAGTGCGGCCGCAGCCGTGTGCCAAACAGCAGCCGCGCACCCAGCCCGCTGACCAGCGGCGAGGCCGAGTAGCCGACCGCGACGAGCCCCGACACCAGGTGCTCCTCGGCGTGATAAAGGCAGACATACGACACGCCGTACAGAAACGCGCCCTGCAGCGCGAGCAGGCCGTGTGCGCGCGCGTCGAAGCGCAGCGGCAGGCCGCGCATCATGCACATCGCGAGCACGGCCGCGCCGGCCAGACCGAAGCGCATCGCCACGCCGAACTCCGGCGCGGTGTCCCCGAGCTGGAAGGTGATCGCATACCAGGTCGTGCCCCAGACGAGCACGCAGACGGTCAGCAGTTGCCAGTTGCGGATGCGCTGCATCAACCGAAATTGAACGACGCGCTACCCACCATGCCGACGCGCAGAGCGCGCTCGATGCCCTCGACGATCACCGCGTTCATGCCGAAGGTGATCTGACCGCCAACGCGCGCATCGGCGCGGTAGCCGGCGAGCGCGTCGCCCACAGCGTGGCCGGTGGCGGCGGTCACCGGGTCGACGTCGGGGATCGTGCAGCGCGCGCTGGGCTTGACGAGCTTCAGGCGCACCGGGCCGTCGTCGGTGGCGAACACGATCTCGTCGAGCGCGTCTTCGCCATGCGCGTCCAGGCCGTCGAGCACGAGGTTGGGGCGAAAGCGCGCCATCGTCACCGCGGCCTCGCCATTCGCGACGAGGCGCCGGTTCAGCTCGGTGATGGACGCGCTCGCGGTCACGAGCAGCGGGAAGGCATCGGCGAAGCCGTTCTCGGCGTCGAGCGTGCCGGTCCAGCGGTGTTCGGACAGGCGCTTCTGCTCCGGGTCGAAGCGCACCACCCGCAGCGGGCGGCCGAGCAGGTCGCTGAACCACTGTGCGCACAGGTCGCCCATGTCGAAGGCCGCGACCTCGTCGTTCCAGACCGTCGCGCGCGTCGCCGTCTCGACGCGATCGAGCGCGACGTGCAGCGCCAGCATGCCGGGAGCGCGCAACACCATCTCCGAGTTCTTGAGCACCGGCTTGACCAGCGCCATGCGCGGCAGCTCGCGCTGCGTGACGAAGCAGCCGGCCGGGTCGACCAGCATCCAGGCGCGGTCGAATTCGAGGCCGGTCTCGATCAGCAAGGCCTCGCTCAGATCGACGCCGCCGCAGGACTTGATCGGGTAGACGTGCAGCGACGCGATGCTGACCGCCTGATCGCCCTCCGCGGGCTTTGCGACGCTGTTCATGGGCCGGTTCCTGCGCGTTGAAAAAGCCAGGCGATTGTGCCCTTGACCCCACGGGTGCCGCGGCGGGCCGGTCCTTACAATCGGCGCCGATGGAGAAGGACTTCGATGTGCAGGTACTCGGTGCGGGCATCGTCGGGCGTTGCCTGGCGCTCGCGCTGGCGCGTGCCGGCCTGAGCGTCGCGCTGCGGCCGGAGGGCTCGCGCCCCGCCGACAGCGACGACGTGCGCGCCTACGCGCTGAACGCTGCTTCGGTCGAACAGCTGCGCAGCCTGAAAGTCTGGGACGCGCTGCCCGCGCACGCCGCGACCGCCGTGCTCGACATGCATGTGCAGGGCGATGCGCATGCCGCGGCCATCGATTTCTCGGCCTGGCAGCAGCACGTCAGCGCGCTGGCGTGGATCACCGATGCGGCGCTGCTCGAGCGCGAACTCGCCGCGGCGGTGCGCTTCGCGCCGCACGTCACCGTGGTCGACACCGAGGTGCGGGCGCCGCTGACCGCGCTGTGCGAGGGCAAGGCGTCACCGACGCGCGCGGCGCTGGGCATCGCGTTCGAGCGCAGCGACTACGGCCATCAGGCGATCGCCGCCCGACTGACCAGCTCGCGGGCCCACCAGGGCATCGCCCGGCAGTGGTTTCGCGCGCCCGACGTGCTCGCGCTGCTGCCCTTCGACGCACCGCAGCCGCAACGCTCCTTCGCGCTGGTCTGGTCGCTGCCGAACCAGCGCGCGCAGCAGTTGCTCGCACTCGACGCGGCGGCGTTCGAGCACGAGCTGATGCAGGCCAGCGGCGGCGAGGCCGGCACGCTGACGCTGGCCTCGGAGCGTGCCGCGTGGCCGCTGATGCAGGCGAACGCCGGTGCCTGGAGCGGGCCGGGCTGGGTACTGCTCGGCGACGCCGCACATGTTGTTCATCCGCTGGCCGGCCAGGGCCTGAACCTGGGGCTGGCCGACGTGGCCGCGCTGGTCGAGGTGATCCGCCAGCGTGAGCCCTGGCGGGCGCTCGGTGACGCGAAGCTGCTGCGCCGCTATGCCCGCGAGCGCGTCGCAAAGACCTGGGCGATGGGGCAACTGACCGACGGCCTGCTGCGCCTTTTTGCCGACGAACTGCCGCTGGCGCGGGAACTTCGCAACCGTGGCTTGACTCTCGTGAACCACCTGTCCCCGCTGAAGCGCTGGCTGACGGCGCGGGCGCTGAACTCCTGAAAGATCGACATGACATTCCTGCTTCGCTCGACGATCGCGCTGGCCCTGGCGGCGACGTTTTCCCATGCGGCGTTCGCGCAGGAAGCGCTGATCCGCAAGAACCTGGCCGAACGGCTGCCCGACTTCCCGAAGATCGACGAGGTCAACAAGACCGCCATCCCCGGGCTGTACGAGGTGCGCATCGGCACCGAGATCGTCTACACCGACGAGCACGGCGACTATGTGGTCCAGGGCAACCTGATCGACACCCGCACGCGCCGCGACCTGACCCAGGCGCGCATCGACAAGCTCACCGCGATCGACTTCGCCGCGTTGCCGCTGAAGGATGCGATTGTCTGGAAGCAGGGCACCGGCGAGCGCAAGCTGGTGGTGTTCGCGGACCCGAACTGCGGCTACTGCAAGAAGTTCGAGACCGAGATGCAGCAGGTCAAGGACGTGACGGTCTACACCTTCCTGATCCCGATCCTGGGCGGCGACTCGCCCGACAAGGCGCGCAACGTCTGGTGCGCGAAGGACAACGCCACGGTCTGGCGCGACTGGATGATCAAGGGTGCCGTGCTGCCGCGCAGCATGGGCAGTTGCGACACCTCGGCGCTGCAGCGCAACCTCGCGATGGCGAAGAAGTTCCGCGTGAACGGCACGCCGGCGCTGGTCTTCGAGGACGGCAAGCGCGTGCCCGGCGCGTTGCCGCCGGCCGAGGTCGAGAAGCAACTCGTCGCGAGCCGCGGCAAGGCCTGAACGGTCAGGCGTAGGACGCCGGCGCTGCACTCGCGGCGCCGCCCTTGAAGGCCGCCGCCAGGTCTTTCGCGGCTTTCACCAGCAGCATCGCATCGACGCCGACGGCGACGAACAGCGCGCCGCGGTCGAGGTAGTACTGCGAGGCCTTGTTGTCGGTCATCAGGATGCCCGGCGCCTTGCCGGCCGCGCGCACCGTGGCCACGCCCTGCGTCATCGCGGCCACCACGTCGGGGTGCGCCGGCTGGCCCAGAAACCCCATCGAGGCCGACAGGTCGGCGGGGCCGAAGAACACACCGTCGACCCCGTCGACCGCGGCGATCTCGGCCAGGTTGGCCAGCCCGGCTTTGGTCTCGACCTGCACCAGCACGCACATCTCGTCGTCGGCGCGATGCAGGTAATGCGGCACGCCGCTCCAGCGCGACGAGCGCGCCGCCGCGCTGCCGACGCCGCGGATGCCGCGCGGCGGGTAGCGTGTGGCCGCGACCATGCGGGCGGCCTGCTCGGCGCTGTCGACCATCGGGATCAGCAGCGTCTGCGCGCCGATCTCGAGGTACTGCTTGATCAGCGCCACGTCGCCGATCGGCGGGCGCACGATCGGGTGCGTGGGGTGGGGCGCCACGGCCTGCAACTGCGCGAGCACCGAGCGCAGGTCGTTCGGCGCGTGTTCGCCGTCGATCAGCAGCCAGTCGAACCCGGTGGTGGCCAGCGCCTCGGCGACCAGCGGGTCGGCCAGGCTGGTCCACAGGCCGATCTGGGGGCGGCCGTCTTTCAGGGCCTGCTTGAAGGTGTTGGTGATCATCGGGTCGGTCTCGGTTGTGTGGCGCCCTTCGTCGAATGACATTCGCCGAATTCAGCGCTTCGCTGCGGCGGGCGCCATGGCCCGGCGGGTGCATTCAAGCACCTTCTGCACCTTTGCGCCACGCTTCGGCGTCGCCGACGCGCGCCCGATCAGACCTGGGCCTGTACGCGGGCGCGCAACGCTTGCCCGAGGTCGGTGGCGAGGAGGTCCAGCATCTCGTAGCGGCGCTGGTACTGGCTGCGCTTGCGTGCGGGAATCGATTCGCGTGCCCTTCGAGGCACAGCGACCGGCAGCTCGAAGAAGCCGTCGGCGCGAAGCTGGCCGTCGTGCTCGTGCCGGACGGCGTCGTAGCTGGTCGACACCTTGGTCGAGCGGCGGAAGTAGTCGCTGCGCCGGGCGTGGCAGGCGTCGCTGACGGCCAGCAGGCGGCTGACGCCGGCCTGCTCGCACACCAGCCGAAAGGCCGTCAGCAGGAGTTCGCGCGGCCGCAGGCCGTGAAGTGTGTGGGTCAGGTCGCGATAGATGTCCAGGGCCTCGGCGCCCGCGAGGCCCTGCAGCGCGCCGATGTACGCCACCCGCACGGGTTCGCACGACGGCATGTCGCCCGAGGGTTACCGGTTGTAACCCAGCGCGCTCGTCACACCATCCCCGCGGGCCAGTGGATTTGCGCGCGCACGACGCGACAGCGCGCACAAGTGCGACGTTTCGCACGCGGCGACGCGGCGACAATGAACGCCGACTTCGCGCCCGCCGACGGGCCCGCGCCTGCCGGCCCACCCCACGCTCGCCACCGCTGACGATGATCCATTACCGAATCGAGACAGAGAACGCTCGCGCCCACCTGTTCCGCGTGACGCTCACGGTGGCCCGGCCCGCGCCGCTGCAGCACCTGAGCCTGCCGGCCTGGATCCCGGGCAGCTACCTGGTGCGCGAATTCGCGCGCCACCTGTCGGGCCTCGAGGCGACCCAGGCGGGCAAGCCGGTCCGCCTCGAGCAGCTCGACAAGGCGACCTGGCGTGCGGGCTGCGACGGCGGCGCCGAGCTCGTCGTGAGCTACCTCGTCTACGCCTTCGACACCTCGGTGCGCGCGGCCTTTCTCGACACCCAGCGCGGCTTCTTCAACGGCAGCTCGCTGTGCCTGCGCGTCGAGGCCCGCGAGGCCGGGCCGCACCGCCTCGAACTGCGCAAGCTGCCGGCGAGCTGGCAGGTCGCGACCGCGCTGCGCGCGATCAAGGTCGACGCCGCCGGGCGCGGCGTCTTCGAGGCGGCGGACTACGACGAACTGGTCGATCACCCGGTCGAACTCGGCCGCTTCTGGCGCGGCCACTTCGAGGCGCGCGGTGTGCCGCACGAGTACGTCGTCGCCGGTGCGCTGCCCGACTTCGACGGCGCACGGCTGCTCGCCGATGCCAAGCGCATCTGCGAGACGCAGATCGATTTTTGGCACCTGCGCCGAGGCGGCGCCGCAGCGCCCAAGCCGCCGTTCGAGCGCTACGTGTTCCTGCACAACCTCGTCGAGGACGGCCACGGCGGCCTCGAGCATCGCGCCAGCACCGCGCTGATCTCGGCGCGGCGCGACATGCCGCAACTCGGCAAGACCGACACCAGCGACGGCTACGTCAACCTGCTCGGCCTGATCAGCCACGAGTACTTTCACGCCTGGAACGTGAAGCGGCTGCGGCCCGCCGAGTTCGCCCGCTACGACTACACACAGGAGAACTACACCGCGCTGCTGTGGTTCTTCGAGGGGTTCACGTCCTACTACGACGACCTGTTCCTGCTGCGCAGCGGCTTGATCGACGCGGCACGCTACCTGCGGCTGGTGGCGCGCACCGTCGGTGCGGTGCTCGGCACGCCGGGGCGCAAGGTGCAGAGCGCCGCGCAGGCGAGCTTCGACACATGGGTCAAGTACTACCGCGCCGACGAGAACACGCCGAACGCGACGATCAGCTACTACACGAAGGGCGCGCTGATCGCGCTCGCGCTCGACCTGACGCTGCGCAGTGAAGGCCGGGGCTCGCTCGACGACGTGATGCGTGCGCTGTGGGCCGCGAGCGGCGGCGGGCCGATCGACGAAGCGCAGATCGCGGCTGCGTTGCAGCAGGTTGGCGGTCGCTCATATGCGGCCGAGCTCGCGGCCTGGGTGCACGGTACCGACGATCTGCCGCTGCCAAGCCTGCTCGAGCGTGCCGGCGTCGCCTGGAACGCCGAGCCGGCGACGCTGGCGCAGCGCCTGGGCGTGCGCGTCAGCGAAGGCGCGCTGACCGGCGTGAAGTTCAGCCAGGTGCTGCGCGGTGGCGCCGCCGAGCAGGCCGGCGTGGCCGCGGGCGACGAACTGCTGGCGGTCGACGGCTGGCGCGTGCGCCGCCTCGAGGACGCGCTGCGGCTGCTGACGCCCGAGCTCGCCGCGCCTTGGCTGGTCGCACGCGACCAGCGCGTAATGGCGCTGTCCCTGCGGCTGCCGGCCGAGATGCCGCCGGGCGCCGGCGCGATCACGCTGAAGCTGGCCGCCGCGCCCGCGAAGGCGGCGACCGCCTTGCGCAAGGCATGGCTGGCGGCCTGAACACGCAATTCGGCGCCGCGCCGACCTGGCGCCGGCGCGTCGCGTGGCTGGCCTTGCTGATCGGCGTGGTCGCGGTCCACGGCTGCGTGACCAGGGAGATGGCCGACCGCATGGCCGGCCTGGTGGCCGACACCGCGCTGCCGCGGCGCATGGAGGTGGCCTACGTGCGCGAGATGGCGCTGAGCGCACCGCCGCCGACGGCGGTTCCAGCGGCGCCGCCGGCCGCCGCCGCGCCACCGGCGCCGCATCCGCGGCGGCCCAAGCCGCCGCGGCCTGCATCGGCTCCCGAGCCGCGGCCCGAGCCCGCGGAACCCGCGGCGGCGGCGAGCGCGCCGGTCGCGGTCGCTGCCGAGGCGTCGGTCCCAAGCGCCTCGCCCGCCACGGTCGCGTCGGCCGTGGGGCCGGCCTTCGAGTGGCCGGTGTCGACGCGCGTCAGCTACCTGCTCACCGGCAACTACCGCGGCGAGGTCAACGGCAGCGCGCAGGTCGAGTGGGTACGCAGCGGTTCGCACTACCAGGTGCACGTGGACTTCATCGTCGGCCCGACGATCGCGCCGCTGATCACGCAGCGCTCGACCAGCGATGGCGAGATCACCGCGGCCGGCCTCGCGCCGCGCCGCTACGACCAGGACATCAAGTTCCTGATGAGCGACCGTCCGCGCCAGACCGTGCTGTTCGATGCCGGCTATGTGGTGCTCGCCAATGGCGAGGTGCGCGCGGCGCTGCCCGGACTGCAGGACACCGCGAGTCAGTTCGTGCAGCTGACCTACCTGTTCAGCACCCGGCCCGAATTGCTGCGCGTCGGCGGCAGCGTGGACATTCCGCTGGCGCTGCCGAAGAAGGTCGACGTCTGGACCTACGACGTGGTCGAGCAGGAAGTGCTCAACACACCGCTCGGCCCGCTGACCGGCCTGCACCTGAAGCCGCGCGGCGAACGCAAGGCCGGCACGCTCAGCGTCGAGATGTGGTTCGCGCCGCAGCTGCAGTACTTTCCGGCGCGGCTGCGCTTCGAGCAGGACGCGCAGACCTACATCGACCTGATGATCTCGCGACCGCCCGAGATCGCCAACCGATGAGCGGCGCTACAGTGGCGCCTCAACCAACGAGATCCGACACCATGAGCTTCGAGACCATTCTGACCGAGCGGCGCGGCGAGGGCGCGCGCCAGACCGGCGTGATCACCCTGAACCGGCCGAAGCAGCTGAACGCGCTGAACGACGCGCTGATGGACGAGCTCGGCGCGGCCCTGAAGGCCTTCGACGCCGACGCCACGATTGGCTGCATCGTGATCACCGGCAGCGAGAAGGCGTTCGCGGCCGGCGCCGACATCAGCGCGATGGCGAAGATGACCTTGAGCGACACCTATGGCGCCGACTTCATCACGCGCAACTGGGAGACGATCCGCACGATCCGCAAGCCGGTGATCGCCGCGGTCGCCGGCTTCGCGCTCGGCGGCGGCTGCGAGCTGGCGATGATGTGCGATTTCATCATCGCCGCCGACACCGCGAAGTTCGGCCAGCCCGAGATCAAGCTCGGCATCATCCCCGGCGCCGGCGGCACGCAGCGCCTGCCGCGCGCGGTCGGCAAGGCCAAGGCGATGGACATGGTGCTGACGAGCCGCACGATAGGCGCGGACGAGGCCGAGCGCAGCGGCCTGGTCTCGCGCGTCGTGCCGTTCGCCGAGCTGATGAACGTGACGCTGGCCGCCGCCGAGGCGATCAACGAGCTCAGCGCGATGAGCGTGATGGCGGCCAAGGAGAGCGTGAACCGTGCGTTCGAAGGCACGCTGGCCGACGGCGTGATGTTCGAGCGGCGGCTGTTCCACTCGATGTTCGCGACCGAGGACCAGAAGGAAGGGATGGACGCGTTCCTGAACAAGCGCAAGGCCGCCTTCAAGCAGCGCTGAGCCGACGCCCGCGGCCGCCGCGCGCCGGCCGACATGTGAACAAATGCAAGACTGCGTGCAGGGTGGTATCGCCGCTCAACCTGGTCGCGATGCGGCCGAAGTCACAGGGACAACCTCTATTCGTCCCTGCGAGACCGCCCATGAACATCACCGCCAGCACCTTGACCAGCGCCACGGCAACAACCGCCGCCACGACCGACTCCGGTGTCGCCGCGGCGGCCGCCACGACGCCGGTATCGGACGCGACCGACTCCCCGAACGAGGCCAGCGGCAAGTCGCACGGCCACCGCGCGCACGGCGGCCACGGCCACTTGCGTCAGGCCCTGAACCAGGCGCTGCAGGCCCTCGGGTTGACGGGTGCGCAGGGTCGAGGCGACCGCGACGGCGATGACGACCACGGCGGCGCCGGCAACGTCAAGCACGACATGGCGCAGTTCATGCACGCGCTGTTCCAGGCCGTGAAGGGCGAATCGCCGAGTGCGTCCGGCACGACAGGCGCATCGTCGGCGGACCCCAAGGCCAGCTTTGCCGCCGGGCTGTCCGCGCTGATCACGCAGGCCGGCAGCGGCAGCGCGCCCAAGGCGCTGCAGGACGCGTTCGACAAGCTGGCGGCGGACTTCCACCCCGCCGCGGCGCCGACCACTGCACCCGCCACGCCGGACCCCGTGTCGACGGCCGACACACCCACAGCGGACCCGATCGCCGCGCCGACGAGCCTGCCGGCCACCACTGCCGACGCGAACCTCGCCGCCGCCGGAACGACCACGACGGATGCGCCGTCAGCGTCGTCCGACGCCAGCGCCGCGCCCACGACAACGGCGGCACCCGCGGTCTCGTCGCCGGCGCTGACATTGCAGGCCTTGTTGTCGCGCCTGCAGCAGGGCATGGACCACTACGGCACGCGCAGCGCCTGGACGACCCCGTCGACCGGCAACGCAGTCAACCTGACCGCCTGAGCCGGCCTGCTCAGCCTTCGTTGCGCAGCAACGAAGGCCTCATCATGATTCCTTCCTGAGGGAAGGAAACAGGATCACGTCGCGGATGCTCGGCGAATCGGTGATCAGCATGATCAGCCGGTCGATGCCGATGCCGCAGCCGCCGGTGGGCGGCATGCCGTACTCGAGCGCGCGGATGAAGTCGGCGTCGTA
>Ga0070667_100000851_pt1 | contig 28385 bp, 26 predicted proteins | sample KBSS33metaG_FD_64659 | JGI IMG/M metagenome (GOLD analysis project Ga0070667, IMG submission 64659) | Switchgrass rhizosphere microbial communities from Kellogg Biological Station, Michigan, USA - KBS S3-3 metaG | ecosystem: Host-associated > Plants > Roots > Rhizosphere > Soil ...
CCAGCGCGGCCGCGCGGCCGGTGAGCTGCGCGGTGGGCAGGGTCCAGAACATCGGCGTGGCGGTGAGGATCCCGGCCGCCGCCACGCAGAGCAGCGTCAGCGAGACGGCAAGGCTCGTCCCCGCCAGCGGCACCGCGGCGAGCGCGGCCGCGCCGATCACCATCGGCGAGATCAGATGCCAGCGCCGTTCCTTCGTGCGGTCCGAATGGCGACCGACCGCAGCCATGGCGATGACCGCAACCGCGTAGGGCAGCGCCGAATAGACTCCGACGGCCAGAGGCGATGCGTGCGCGACGCGGGCTATGACCGTGGGCAGCCAGAAAGTGATGCCATACTGGCCCATGATGCAGCAGAAGTAGATCAGTCCGAACAGGAGCATCGCCGGGCTCGACAAGACGGTGCGAAGCGATCCCGGCTGTTCTCCCGCGGGAGGATCGCCATCCGCCACCGCACGCGTCACCCGCGCCTTCTCCTCGGGGCTGAGCCAGCCGACCTGATCCACCCGCGACTTGAGCAGCACCGGGAGCATTAGCCCCAGCACCAGCGCCGGCAACGCCTCGACGGCGAACATCCAACGCCATCCGCTGACGCCCCAGGCGCCGTCGAATGCCTGCATCGCCGCGCCCGAAAGCGGGCCGCCGACCAGGCCGGCCAAGGGGATCGCGATCATGAACAGGGCAATGACCTGGCCCCGGCGGCACGCAGGGAACCAGTAGGTCAGATAGAGCAAGATGCCTGGGAAGAAGCCGGCTTCGGCGACACCGAGAAGAAATCTCAGGACATAGAACGAAGTCGGCCCCTGGATGAAGGCGCAGGCGCCGGAGACCAGTGACCAGCTGATCATGATGCGCGATATCCATATCCGCGCGCCGATGCGGTGAAGCATGAGGTTGCTCGGCACTTCGAACACGAAATAGCCGATGAAGAAGATGCCCGCGCCGAGGCCATAGACGAACTCGCTGAAGTGCAGCTCGTCGGCCATCGCCAGCTTGGCGAACCCGACGTTCACGCGGTCGAGGTAAGCGGCGACGTAGCAGACCATCAGCAGGGGTAGCAGGCGCCAGACGATCCTGCGGTACAGCCGCGCCTCCGCTGGTGAATTGTCGAGCGCAGGGGCCTCGATCATTTAACAGCATCCTCGGGTCAATCTGGATTATTTGTCTAGTTGCCTGACAGCTTTTTCTGTGTCAACGATCTCCCTAGATGGGGAGTCGAAGGTTGCTGCTAGGTTGCATAGCTGACGATCTGACGGGGGCCACGGACCTCGCCAACGAACTGGTCCGCAAGGGCATGCGCACGGTGCAGGTGGTGGGGGTTCCGTCTTCTCCGCCGCCCGCCGACTGTGATGCGGTCGTCGTCGCGCTGAAATCGCGCAGTCTGTTGGCGACTAGCGCAGTCGAGCAGTCGCTGGCGGCGCTGTCCTGGTTTCGTACCGGTGGCTGCGAACGGGTCTACTTCAAATACTGCTCGACCTTCGATTCGACTCCAGCGGGAAACATCGGCCCGGTCCTTGAAGCCTTGGCGAGCGCATCGAGTGCCTCGGGGGTGATTGCCTGTCCTGCGTTTCCCGCGACCGGGCGCACCGTCTACCAGGGGCACCTCTTCGTTGGAGACCGGCTCCTCAGCGAAAGCGGGATGGAGCACCACCCCCTGAACCCCATGCGTGATAGCGACCTGGTTCGCGTGCTCCAGGCGCAGACCCGCGCGCCAGTCGGGCTGATCTCGCTGCGCGAGGTCCGCGCGGGGCGGATCGGTGAGCGGGTAGACGCGCTCGCTGCGCGGGGGTTCGTTGCGGCTATCGCCGATGCGGTGGATGACGATGACCTCGTCGCGCTTGGGGCGCATTGCGCTCGAACGGTCCTTTCGTCGGGCGGTTCGGGCCTTGGCGCGGGGATTGCGGCGGCGCTGATGGGGCCGGGACACGCTCCGGCGCCCGCGTCGATGCCCGGGCTTCGCGGCCGGCGCGCGGTCCTTGCAGGGAGCTGCTCGAAGGCCACAAACCGCCAAGTCGCCGTAATGGCGGCCAAGGCGCCAGCGTTCCGCATCGAGCTCGACGATGGCCGCGATGCGGCTGCGCTGGTCGCCGAAGCGCAGGACTGGATTGCTGCGCAGGATTCGGCGCAACCCCTGCTCGTCTATTCGACCGCTGACCCCGCCGAAGTCGCCCGCCAGCGCGCGCGGTTCCCGGATGCGAGCATGGTCTACGAAGCGGTGCTCGGCGAACTCGGCGCCTTCCTCGTCGATTTTGGGGTCGATGCGCTGATCGTCGCCGGGGGCGAGACTTCCGGAGCGGTGATCGAAAGGCTCGGCGTCCAGCGCCTTGCGATCGGCGGCGAGATCGATCCCGGCGTGCCTTGGACCATGGCGACAACGCGCGACGGCGGCTCGCTCCACCTCGCGCTCAAGTCCGGCAATTTCGGCACGGACGATTTCCTCCTCAAGGCCTGGGACAAGGTAGCGTGACTGGAATCCTCGACATTGCCTCGGCGCGCGAGGAAATTTGCCTCCACGGTCGTTCGCTCTTCGATCGCGGCTACGCCTCCGGAAGCAGCGGCAATCTTAGCGTCCGTCTCGCGGACGGCTCGATGCTGGTGACGCCGACGAACGCCAGTCTCGGCAGACTCGACCCGGAAGCGATTGCCCATCTCGACACCGAGGGTCGGTTGCTGGACGGTGCCGAGCCCTCGAAGGAAGCGCTGCTACATCGCGCGGTTTACGACGCGCGGTCGCAAGCCCGGGGCATCGTCCATCTTCACGCGACCCATTCGGCAGCGGTCTCGTGCATGGCAGGGCTCGACTCGAGCTCCTGCCTGCCACCGCTGACGGCATATTTCGTAATGAAAATCGGCCACTTGCCGCTGATTGAATACCACCGCCCCGGAGACCCGGATCTGCCGCGACGCATCGCCACCGTCGCGCGTGAGCACCCCGCCTTTCTGCTCGCCAACCATGGCCCGATCGTCGCCGGACGTTCGCTGGCGCAGGCGGTGAACGCGGCTGAGGAGTTGGAGGAGACCGCCCGCCTATTCCTGCTGCTCCGCGGCTCCGCGACCAGGCCGCTCGATTGCGAGCAGATCGAGACCCTCGAGCGCGTGTTCGGCCGCGCCACTGACGCGTGAAGGAAGCCGCTACAGTGAACGTCATGATTACCGGCGGCGCCGGTTTTCTCGGGCTGCGCCTGGCCCGCGCGCTTCTGAGGGATGGTCTCGACGGTCGCCCCGTTGGCCGGTTGATCCTCGTCGACCGTACCGCGCCCCGCGATCTAATCGACGGACGCGTTTGCGCGATGGTCGGCGACATCGCCGATCATGCGTTCCTCGCCTCGCTGCCGGTGGCGGAGTGCGAGGTTCTCTACCACTTAGCGGCGGTCGTCAGCGGCGAGGCCGAAGACAATTTCGACCTCGGGATGCGGGTCAATGTCGATGCCGCCCGCCTGCTTCTCGAGTGCGCGCGCGCCAGCGGACACCGTCCGCGGCTGGTGTTCACTAGCTCCGTGGCGGTGTTCGGCCCGCTTGCTGCTGGCGAAGAGATCGACGACCGCACCGCGGTCAGCCCGCGATCCTCCTACGGCACGGAAAAGGCGATTGCCGAGTTGCTGCTCCAGGATTATGCGCGGCGCGACTTTGTCGACGGCGTCGTGCTGCGCCTGCCGACCATCAGCGTGCGGCCGGGCAGGCCCAATCAGGCGGCCTCGTCCTTCGCCAGCGGGATCGTGCGCGAACCGCTCGCGGGGGTAGAAGCCCGTTGCCCGGTCCCGGCAGCGACGCAGCTGTGGCTGCTCTCCCCGCGCCGCGCCACCGAAGCGCTAATGCTCGCGGCCGAGCTTCCGTCGGCGAAACTCGCCGAAGGCCGCATCCTCAACCTCCCCGGGATCAGCGTGACGGCAGGTGAGATGGTCGAGACGCTGGCTGCGATCGCCGGTCGCGCCGCGCTGGATCGGGTTCGCTGGGAGCCCGATCCCGCAATCGAGCGCATCGTGGCAAGCTGGCCACCGCGCTGGGATGACAGCCGAGCCCGCGCGCTGGGCTTTCGCGGCGACAGCGACTTCGCCGCCATCGTGCGCGCGTATATCGAGGACGACATGCAAGCGACCACGCCGCTCGACGCATAGCGATCGCCGCCCGGCGGCCGGCTCACGCCAGATCGACAGCGATCAGTTCGTGCACCGCCACGCGAGGCACCTGGACCACGATGCGGCCTTCCGCTTCAAGCCAGTTCGCGGTCACGTCTCCCGCTTCGCGCAGCGAAACGCGGCCAACCCTGCTGCCCGTTGGTAGTGCCAGCGACACCGTATAGGGTCCGGCCGGGATGATCTCGCGGTAGGCGCCGGCCATTGTCATGGGATTGTTGTAGTTGACGATATGCGCAGCCAGCGATCCTTGCTGGCGCCAGTAAGCGACATCGATCAGTCCGGGACCGTCTACGATCATCGACGGCGTCTCGTCGTTCGCCCAAGCTACCATCGCTTTGAGGATTGCAAGGTGACCTCCGTGGCGCAGCTCTCCGAAGGTACGGTCGATGTCCATGGGTAGGTAGACGACCCTCCCTTTGCCGACATTGCGGCAGAATGCCATGGGCCGGTTGGTGACCGGTGTGTCAGTGTAGACCCGCTCCATGGGCAAGTCCTGATAGGACGGCACCAAAGTCAACGGCGATGGCTCGGACTCGCCGCGCGGTACGACCTCCACCCGTTTGACCGCCCCAATGACCCTCGGGATCGATTCGAGTCCGGCCAGCGCGGGGTGGGGATGGCGGAGCGTCAGGTATGAGTTCTGGACCCGCTCCTCGATCCGACCTGCGTAACGGCAGCCGAACAGGTCGCCCAGCGCGAAGTCGGGCCGCTGCCGCCCATGTGCATCGTAAAGCGAGGTGGTATGGGTCGCGACGACGCGCCCGCCGGCTGTGACGAATCTTCTGACGGCTTCGCACTGGGTGTCAGACATCATCGCGACGTTGGGAAGGATCAGCGTGCGGAAGCGCGTAAGCGGAACTTTGTCGATAAGAGCCAGGTCGAGCTCTTCGAATGGCACACGCGCCTCGAGCAGTGCCTCGTAGAAGCCGAGCCGAGGCAGCTCCAGGTCGGTGCGATGTTTGAATCCACCGAGCAAGACTGGTCCGCGGGCATCGAGTACCATCGCGATCCTGGCCAGGTTGGCGGTGTTGCGCAGGTAAGTCTCGTTGCGCTTGTGCCAGCGATAGATGCTCGAGACGACCGGCATCCACCGCCGATCGAACGGCTTGGCATTGAACTTGGTCACCCACGGGTGGGAGCCCTGCGCTATCGCCGCCGCCGCCCAGATGCGAATCTCGGGCTCGTCCTGGACCGAGTCCTTCCAGCGGTACTCTTCCTCGACGCCCACACTGATGATGTTGCTCACCGGCTTGTCGCCCATGTAGGCGCGCAGTTCCTTCGCGAAGCGGCCGTTGTTCCACGTCTGCTGCCCCGTCGAGAACGGCCCTTCGTCGATCGAGCGCGCCTGCCGGTCGCCGAACACCATCGGCAGCCGGCTACCGAGTTCATGGCCGTCATAGTCGACCGCGGCGCGCCGTTCAGAGGCAGGAACGAAGAATGCGTGCGGACGGACTTCGCGGATGGTCCGGTTCCACAGATCGATGATCTGCATCACGCGCGCCTCGGACCACGCCCAATAGCGTGCGCCGTCCGGCGTCGCAGGATCAAGGTCCAGCGGGATCGAGGCGCCGGTGTCCGCCGCGTAGCGCGACCGGCAGCTTTCGCAGTAGCACACCCCCAGCGTGCTGACGCGATTGCCGAAAATCGCGTCCACTTCGTACGTGCTGACGATTTCCCGGACAACCCGGACCATGAGGTCGAAGTTGTAGCCGTTGTAAGGGCAGGTCAGGTACAGATCGGGCGCCGTCCAGTGGCGACGTGGCTTGCCGTCGGCAGAGCAGGCCGCCCACTCCGGATGACGTTCGAATACCGCTTCGGGCATCGCGTGCGAGTCCACCCTGGCCAGCACCCGCATACCCATGGCCTTGCAGTGCCCGACCATCTCACCGAACGGATCGCTGTCGCCAAGGCCACGCGCCTTGCCGTGATCGGCGATCCTGGTGGGGTAGAACGCGATTCCGCCACCGGCGCTCAGGCACACGCCATCGGCCTGAATCTCTCGGAAATAATCGGTCCAGAACGCCGAGTCGAACCGGCCGATGTCGTCTTCCGTGAAGGCGAGCTGGAACCAGCGCATCGGCAGGTTCTGCCACCCAGCAGGCGGATTACCGGCGCCATTGCGGATCGCGGCAGCGACGGGATCGGAGTGCGCAAGCCCCAGCGCTCCCGCCGCGACCATCGTGCCGAGCATTTGTCTGCGAGTGAAGGCCCCCTCTGGCTCCGACACGTGCGTTCTCCTTGTTGTCGCCGCCCGCGTTCGGTCCACGCGCTCTTTCCGCACTTTTCCGACTACAGGCGCAGGCGGACACCAACCGTCATGTAGCGGCCGATCGTGTCATAGGTCGATCGGATGGTCGGGACCGTCAGCCCGGCCGTGCGGGTGACCGGTACCAGCGGCGGATCCTTGTCAAACAGGTTGTTGACCGTACCGAACAGCTCGTAGTTGACGCTCCCGGCAGCGAGTTTGAAGGTCACATTGAGATCGGTGTACGCGACCGTCGGCACAGAATTGTCGACGTAGATCAGGCCGATCCCGGCGGGCGGCGGCGGCTGCCGGGTCCGCTTATACTTTCCGATCAGGCGCTCCTGGACGCTGATGCCGAAGGTGTCGTCATCGTAGCCAACGCTGAACGCTGCGCGCCACTTGGGCAGAGGCAAGGGGAACTGTACGTCGTTGAAATCCGAGGATCCTGCGAAGTGCAGGAGGGGCTGGCCTTGCGCTGTCGCCTGATCGAAGGTGATCTGGCGCGTCGCTGCCGCCCTGATGCTCAAGCGCCCGTTGCCGATGGGACGCACGTAATTCGCCTCGAAGTCGATCCCGCTGAGCTTCAGCACCGCGACGTTTGCCAGGGTTGTGAAAATCTGGGTCGGACCATTCGATGGATCGGTGTTGGTCGGCCCAAGCGGCCGGACGATCGCGCTGCAAATGTCCGCAGACAGACTGCCCTGCGAACACAGCGTGACGAGCTGGAACGCCGAAAACGGAGTGGCAATCGCGTCCTTGATGCGGATCTTAAAGTAATCGGCCGAGAACGTGAGGCCGGGAAGGAAGTCCGGCTTGAGCACGATCCCTGCAGTCAATGTCTTGGCGACCTCGGGCTTGAGATTGGGATTGCCGCCGCCGATCTGCCGGGACAGCTGCTGTGTCTTGGTCAGCGGATCGGCGAAAGTCACCCCCGTCGACGTCTGGCTGGCGAACAGCTCGAACAGGGTCGGAGCGCGGATGTCGCGCGACAACGTGGCGCGGAAGCGAACTCCACCGATGGGGTCGAAGATCCCTCCGACCTTCCAGGTTTTCACAGTTCCGCTGGTGCTGTAGTCCGTGACGCGCGCCGCGCCATTGAGTTCGGCAGAGCCGATGGCGGAATCCCTGAGAACGGGGACCGTTATTTCGGCAAACGCTTCCTTGACGTTGTACTTGCCCCGAGCCGGCCCGACGTTGTTGGTATCGAAGATGAGCTGGGCGCCGGCCGGCACCCCCCGCAACTCGGGCAACAGCTTCGCCAGCGCGGGGTCCGAATTGGTGGTCTGGTTGAGCGATTGCTTGCGGTACTCACCGCCGACCGCGAACGTGATCGGGCCGGCCCACCCTTCGAAAAGGGAGCCCGCGAGCGTCGCCTGGAAGCTGTCCAACTTGTTGATCGCCTTGTAGCGGGACACGCCGTTGACGTAGTCGTAGGCCGCGTCGCTTTCATTGCCGATGCCGAAAATGTTGAGCGGCACGCAGCCGGGGTAGAGCCCGGGATTGGTGAGCGTAACCCGGCAAACGATCTGGCCCGACGGATCACGAACGGCATCCTGCGCCGCGATGTATCGAGCGGTGACCGGATTGACGTTGACCACGCGGAACGACGTCCACCCATGCGTGTAGCTAACATTCCAGGCGAGATCGGCGAGCTTGCCGCTCAAACCCGCTTGAATGTTCAAGCTCTTGCTGAACTGGCTGATCTTGTTGCCGGGACGGTTGTTGAAGATCTTCGAGACGTTGAAGCTTTGCGCGTTGCCGAGTGCCGCAAGCACGGCCGGCGTAAGCGCGGGCTGAAGATAGGCGTTGTCTCTGAAGATGGTCGAAGTGCGAAAGATCGGCAGCGGCCGGTCGCTGTTGCTCGACCAGTTGTAGCTGCCGAGCACAAATCCCTCGATCGTGTCGGAGAACTCGTAATTGGCGCGACCGAAGATCTGGTTGGCAGTTTGCTGAGGCGTAAAGGTGCAGCACGATTGCCCGACGAGAGCGCCATCACCGCCGATCACGACCCCGCTCGGAGTGATGGTCCCGGCCACGAAGGGAATAATCCGCCCGTCGGGACCGAACTGAAAACGCGGCGGCATCGCCGGTTGTCCGGCGATGGCGGGGAGGGGCCCCAACGGCCCACTGACAATGACACCCCCTTCGGTGACGTTAGAGAACCTGACGTTTTGGAGCACGCGGATAGGGTCTGCCGCAGTGCCCGCGCCGACCGACTGGAACGAACGCCCGATGTCGGGGCGATCGGTCTTGTCGAGCCCGTCAAAGTGAAAACGTTCGGCACTCGCGACCACGTGCAGTCGGTCATCGAGCAAGGATGTTCCTCCGGCCAGGCTCAGCCGGTACGATCCATTGTCGCCGCGGCTTGATATACCTCGCTGCGCCTGAGCCTTCAGCCCCTTAAAACGCTTGTCGATGACGAAGTTCACGACGCCCGAGACGGCGTCGGAGCCGTAGACTGCCGAAGCGCCGCCGGTGACCACATCGACGCGCTGTGTCAGGAGCTGCGGAACAAGCGTGACGTCGACGCCGCCGTTGGTCCCGCTCGGCGGCAGCCGTCGCCCGTCCAGCAGAACCAGCACGCGCTGAGTGCCCAGCGAACGCAGATTGAGGTAATTGCCGGTCCGCTGGCGGTTGCCTCCGGTAAACTGTTGGGAGTTGTTGCTGATCGAGTTCTGGAACACCGGAAGCTGGTTGAGGCCGTCAGCGATGTTGCCAGGTGCGGTCTTGATCAGATCAGCGGTCGAGACGACCTGCACCGGAGTGGGCTGATCGGAACCGTCACGCGCCGTGCGGCTGCCTGTCACGACGATTTCGTCGTTCCGCTGAGCTGCCGTCTGGTCTTCCTCCGCCTGAGGTGGGACGTCTACCGCGGTCTGCGCCTGTGCGCCTCCTGCGATGCCCATCGCCGCGGTGCCTGCGGTCATCAGCAACAACTGTCGGAGAACCCTCATTACCCACTCCTCGCAATTCTTTTTTGTCTAGTTGTCTGACAATTGCTCTTGTGTCAAACGGGATTGATTCATTTCACATGATGATAAAGTGCAGTTGCAAAGGGCGATCTCGCATCACCCTTGATCAAAGCCAAATTGGATAATTATCCTTACCAATAATTCCGGACGCAGAGCCAGCGCGTCGTCGTCATATCGAACTCCACGTAGGCCAGCGAATTCAATGTGCTTAACAAGCGGTGCGAGGTCGACCGCGGGAGGCCGACGATCCTTGAAATCTAAGTCAAATTCAGCCCGTTCGGTTGCTCGACAAGGACGTTGAGGATGCCAAACGCTCTCGCCAGAGACTCGACGCGGTCAAGCCGAGCCTCATTTTGAGACGACCCGTGCACACGGATTCTCCCTAGGCTATCAACAACACGCCCTACTTGGTAAATTTTTATAGCCTAATTTTCTGATAGCTTGGATCGGCTACCTTGGCAAGTTGTCTGACATGTCTGACGGCTGCCAAATGTGCCCGCTCGCTTGCACGCCTGCCGCATTGAGGGGAGCGTCGACGATGGACGCCAATGACGGATCGCTTCAGCTAGGCCCCCGGGCCCGGAACAGTCCGGATATTCGAGTCCTGCCGCTTCGCGTCGAGCGTCAGAAGAGTGGCTTTGCTCGTTGCATCGAGGTACGACGACTTCATGTTCCGCCGCGCAGCTCGAGCACGCGTGCGCCGCCCTTGTTCCAGAACTCGCGGTCGGCGCTGCGAATTCGCTCTGCCGCGGCCGACATGTGCTGCGCCGCTGCGGCACGCGCGCGTTCGGGATTGCCTTGAGCGATGGCGTCGCGCAGCTCGCGATGTTCAAGCGCCACCTGTTGCGCGAAATCGCGGCGCAGCGCTTCGTTCTCACGGGTAACCGCCATCGCGATGGTAATAGACCCCGCAAGGGTTTCGGTCAGCTGAGACCAGTAGAGGTTACCCGTGGCCTCAGCCACCAGGGCATGGAATTCCCGATCCTCGTCCACTCCCGATCGTCCTTCCATCTCGGCCCGCCCAAGCCGGTCGAGCGCTTCATCGATGCGTTCCAGTTGCGCCGCGGTACGGTTGAGCGCGGCGACCGCGGCCATCTCCCCCTCAATTACGCCGCGGACCGTAATGAGATCGAGCAGTGAGCGGACCGAGGCGCGGGTCAGTTGGTCGAGAGGACGCGCCGACGCCGGCCGCGCCGATCGCACGTAAGCTCCACTGCCCTGCAGCGTCTCGACCAGCCCTTCGGCCTTAAGCATGGCGATCGCTTCGCGGACCACGCCGCGGCTGACACCGAAATGTCCGGCCAGCGCGCTCTCTGACGGAAGCTTTGAGCCCGGCGTGAGCTCGTGGTGCGTGATGCGCTCGGACAGCATGCGCGCGACACGCTCCGAACGCCGTTCAACCGGAGCGGACCGATCAGTCAGCACGAAGGCCTCATTGCGATTCCAGATCGATCCATCTCGTCCAGTCTAGCTGCAACCCCGAATTTTGGCAATGAAGGCTTCGGCTATCGTCGCTGCGTCTCACGGTGCGGAAACGCGCTGGCGTGTCCTATGGAGATGGCTAGAACTCTCACGACGACGGGTCGCGTGTCGACCGTAGCATGAAGGATTTGTAATATGCCAAACTGGCGGAAGGCTGCGAGCGGTGTCTTACTATTGCTGCTTGCTCAGCCGGCGATCACCCATGCCCAGTCGAGTCTCGACCCAGTCGTCGACAGTCTGCCGATGGGCAACAAGCCCGGCAACCCGACGTACGAGGTGCCACCGGGCCAACGCCTGATTTCGCCCTTTGGCGAACGTCCGGCGTTCTCACCCGACGGCAGGAAAATCGCGTTCATCGGCAAGTCCTATGGAGATGCCTTCGAGTACGACATCGCCACCCGCCGGATTCGCAATCTCACTGCGCACACCCCCCACGACGGCTTCCTGCGGGTCCACTATCTCGCTGACGGGAGCATAGTGCTGCTCGGGCCGCATATTCCCGCTGCCACGCGCGAGGCGACCCGCAACAATACGATCGAGGCGTTCTGGCTCGATCCCCAGGCTGCCGGTGCACTCGTTCCCCTCAAGATCACCGTGTGGGAAGGCCTCGCGACCAGCCGCGAGAGCAATCGGATCGCCTGGGCCGAGTTCGACGGCAAAGGCAAGGACGGCCCGACGACCACGATCCGCTCCGGCACCGTCCAGGTGCGCAACGGCGCTGCAAGTCTGGTCGATGTGAAGGAGGTGATCACGTCGCCCGGCTGCATGGTCGAGGCGCAGGACTTCTTGCCCGGTGAAAAAGGTCTCACCATGCCCTGCTATCACATGAGCGCGGCGGATAGGGAGCATCCGGTCACCGAGGTCATTTCAGTCGATTTCGCTACAAAGACCGTCACTCGCTACCCTACGCCACGGAGCCTCTATGGCGAACTGGAGGGCTTGTTCCCCGATGGCAAGCACGCGCTGGTGGAATGTGCCGCCGACCGGGCGCTTGGGATGGACCTCTGCATTCTCGAGATGAAGACGGTGTCCCCGAAGTACGTGCGGCTGACGCACATCCAGGACTACGGCCAGTGGAAGTACGGCAACCCGGTGGTAAGTCCCGACGGTCGCACAATCGCCGCACAGGTGGGCCCGGCGAAGGTCATCGATGCCGGGGTCGGGCTCGGTATCGTACTGATCGACACGCCTAAGTCATTCTGAAGGCAGGTTTAGATCGACCGACAGGCAGCGGGTAACTTTGCGGACCTCGTGCGACGGGCCTCGGGCCACTCCTGCCGAGCAGCCGACACGCGCCCCCGATCTCATTCAGCGGGTTCAAGCCGAGCGCGGTTGTTGTTACGCATCGGCGCTTGTGAGCCAATCGCCCGTGGAGCGGGCGCCCGGCAGAAACCTGGCGACAGAAACAGATTCTGCATCGGAAATAGCCACGATAGTTCGTTGCACCGAAGGCCGCTAACCCGCCGAGCGCCAGCCGGTAGGCAATGAATTCGTTTGCCACATAATATCGGACATACTCAAGCTCGGTGGTCGGTTGCTTGGGCGGGGTCCGCGGCTTGCTGGTGAACAGATATTCGTAGGCTGCCGCTTCGCCCTTGTCGGCGATCAGGCCATCGATCACCCGCTTCGCAAGGGCGTAGTAGCCGACATATTTGGGATCGAGGCTGATCCGGTTGGCCATGAACGCAGGAAGCCGGGTGCGGTATTGTGCCACCCAATTTCCAGAATGTGCCGATCGCAACGAACAGGCTGAACATCGCCTCTTCGATATCGTCCTTGGGCACGGGCGCCTTCGAGCTTAGCACGTCGCGCGCCTGATTTTGGTACATCGATTTCCGCCTAAGATCGCCGTGATGACGCAAGCAACATCGGAAGTTTGGTTGTCTGCTTCGCACGATCTCATGCCGTTCGGACGGCGCCCGCGAGATTATCATTTCTCGCCCGCTGCAACCAGCACAAGCGTCACCGATTTGGGCGCGATGCATGGTGCGCGAAGTCGGGCGTGTAAGACCTCGAACTGTGCCCAAAAGATTTCGGCACGCGACACTTGCATCTTGCCGTAGCACGGCTGACCTCCTCATTTCCGGACCATCAAAGGGAGAACCCGCTTGCGGCGGGGCCGATATGATCAAAACCATCGCTGACCTGTTGCGAGAACTCATGACGAAGAAGACCGCCATGCTTGACGACGAGGTCGTCAAGCATGGCCCGACGATCGGTGCGATGTAAGAGGGGTTGGCCCGCGACATTCTCGATCGTGTCATCCCCGCCGCAATCGACGTTCGCGTCGTCGACGGTTTCGTCGAAGGTGTCGAGGGAACGCTGAGCCCGCAGATCGACGCCATGGTCGTCACCGGCGAAGGACGCCAAATCCCTTACACCAACAATTTCGTCTAGCCGATCGCGGACGTGATCGCGGTATTCGAGGTGAAGAAGACGCTTTACGGCAACGATCTGGCCGATGCCTTCGAGAAACTTCGCACCGTCAAGCGCATGTCCGAGGCCCATGTTCAAAGCGGCCTAAACGTCGCCGCCGGCCCGAGCTTTCGCGCCTTCGCCAAGGCCACCGGCCACTATCCCGCATCGATCGAGGCCATCGATGCGCTACCAGACGAACTGAACTGTATTTTCCATACGATTCTGGCCGACCAGCTCGCCCCCGTCCGGGTGATCCTCGGCTATCATGGCTATGCCGACGAGCACGGCTTGCGAAAGGGCGTGCTCGACTATCTGCGGGAGCAGGGCGGCCTTGCAGCCGGCTTCGGCGCATCCTCGATGCCGAACCTGATCATTGCGCGGTCCAACTCGATCCTGAAAATGAACGGACATCCTTATGTCGCGCCGTTGCGCGATGGTTGGTGGCACCTCCTCGTCTCAAACCCCGAAAAATCCCCTGCGGCTGCTGATCGAGCTGCTGTGGACCAAAATGGGCGACCGGTTCGGCGACATGTTCCCGGGAGACGACGATCTCGACCTCGAGCGGCTCGCCCCCTTCCTTGACGCCTGCGGCGCGAGGGCAACAACTTGGCTGGGCCTAGGCGTTCCGGAAATAATCGAAGAAGGTGTAAATGACCTCGCCTGGGTGGATCGTGCGCAGCGCGTCGGTCCAGCCCTGGTCCAGCAGCCGGAAGTATGCTGCCCGAACCTCCGGGGCGAACAGCGCGTCGTCCAGTCAACGCTCAGGCTTATAGACGTCGCGGTCGGTCGGCATCACGTTGAAGTCGCCGGCGAGCATCACCGGAGCCCCTGACGCCAGCAGGCCAGCCACATGCTCGATCAGACGGTCGAACCATTTCAATTTGTAATCGAATTTTGGTCCTGGGCGCGGATTCCCGTTGGGCAGGTAAAGACCGCCGATCAGGATACCGTTGACCGCCGCCTCAATGTAACGGCTGTGACTGTCGTCCGGATCACCGGGCAACCCCCGGCGGGTCTCGTGGATTTCACCGACACGGCTCAGGATGGCCACGCCGTTCCAGCTCTTCTGGCCATGCCAGATCGCATCATAGCCGATGTCGCGGATCGCCTTTTCCGGGAATTTCTCCTGCGGAGCCTTCAATTCCTGCAAGCAGACGATGTCCGGCTGATCTTCCTCCAGCCAGCGTAGCAGCACCGGCAGGCGTCCGTTGACGCCGTTCACGTTATACGTGGCGACCTTCATAGATCCGGGAGAACCTGATCGGCGCGGCCCCAGCCGACGAGCGCCTTGGAGGCGGCACGCTTCACCAGTTCCGCTGCGTCGCCGACATGCCAATGCGCCGGCTTGTCGATCGTCTCCGTCTCTTTCCATGTGATTGGGGCCGCGACCGGCGCGCCGGATCGAGCGCGGACACTGTACGGCATCACCGCGGTCGCTCCCCGCTGGTTGCGGAGATAGTCGACGAAGATGCGGCCCTTGTGTTGCGCCTTGGGCAGCGCGGCCGTGAAGTTCTCGGGATCGCTCTGCGCCACCGCTTGCGCCAGGCGGTGCGCGAAGTCCTTCACTTCGGGCCACTCGGCCTTCGGCACGAGCGGCGCGATCACGTGGATGCCCTTGCCGCCGGTCACCATCGGGAAGGTTTCAAGCCCGATCTCCTGGAGTATGTCGCGGAAGTGAAAGGCAGCCTTGCGTACGGCTTCAAAATCGAGCCCTTCGTCCGGGTCGAGATCGAACACGAGGCGGTCGGCCTTCTCGACGTCCTCGATCCGGGCTCCCCAGCCGTGAAACTCGATTGAGCCCATCTGCACACAGGTCAGCAGCCCGTCGGCCGTATCGATGTAGAGATAGGGCTCCTCGTGGCCGTCCTTCTCCGTAATGCCGACGTGCTTGACCGTTTCGCCGAAGCTTCCGGCGTCATGCTTCTGGAAGAAGCATTTCTTCGCGCGGCCCTGCGGGCATCGCACCAGGCTGATCGGCCGCGAGCCGACCCAGGGCAGCATGATCGGGGCGACGGCGGCATAATGGTCTGCGAGCTGGCCCTTGGTGATCCCGGAATCCGGATCGATGATTCGGTCACGATTGCTGATCTTGACCTTGCTCGTCGCCGGAGCGGCGAGCTCTGCCACGGGAGCTTCGGTTTCGAGCACCACCGCCTCGGGCTTCTTGTCCTCGCGCAGACCAAGGTAGCTCGGATGGCGCAGCGTGCCCTCGTTGGTCATCTCGGTATAGGCGATCTCGGCGACAAGCCTGGGCTTCAGCCAATGCGCGCCGCGAACCTCGGCGCGCGGCGCTTTCACGGTCGGTGCTGCCTGTTCGATCGGCTGCATGATCTCCATCAGGCGGAACAGCTCGTCCGTGTTGAAGCCGGTGCCGACTTTCCCCGCGTACCGGAGCTCGCCTTTCTCATGGACGCCGAGGATGAGCGATCGAAATGAGCGCGACTTTTCCGAGGGCGTCCACCCGACGATAATGAACTCCTGGCGCTTGATGCACTTGGTCTTGACCCAGCTGCCCGCCCGCGACCCGACATACTTGGCGTTGGCAAGCTTGGAGATGACCCCTTCAAGCCCTGCATCGCAAAAGTTGTGCAGCAGCTTCTCGCCATTGCCAACGATGTGCTCCGAGTAGCGGATGCGGGGATCGCCATCGGGCAATATCTTGCGCAGCTTGGCCTTGCGGTCGGTCAGGGGCAGACCGGTGAGATCCTCGCCGTTCAGTTCGAGCAGATCGAACGCATAATAATCGATCGTGGCAGGGGCGCCCTTGAGCGCGCCCTGCAGCGCTTGGAAGCTCGATCGCCCGTCGCCGTCGAGCACCACCGCTTCGCCATCGAGCAATGCGGAACCCACATCGAGCTTCGCTGCCGCCTGCACGATCGCGTCGAACTTCTCCGACCAGTCGAGCCCTGAGCGGGTATAAGCTCGTGCCTCGCCGCCGCCGACTGCGACCAGCAGGCGGTAGCCGTCATATTTCATTTCGTGCAGCCAGCGCGAGCCTGACGGCACGGCATCTACGAGCGTGGCCAGTTGTACGGCACGGAATGGCGGTGGCTTCATCGCGGACGCGACGGTCCGGCGCGCCGGTTTCCTGCCCGCGCGTGTGGCGGCGGTCATGGTGGCGGCGCGCGCCACAGGATCAAATGCCCAGTCTCATTTCCCATAGACTCCCGTCGACAGAGAGTCGTTCCGCGCGCCGCTACTGGATTGGGCAGTCACTTGGCAGTGAGGCTTATTTCAGCTTCGCGGCGGCTGCGTTGAGCTTTTCCCGATCGTTCCCGATCTTCTTGATCAGCCCTTCGGCCTGATCCTTGCTGATCCCGTGCTTGCGCGCGAAATAGTTCACTTCATAGCCTTCGCCACCAGCAACCTGACGTCGATCGGCCGCACCTCGCTTCGATTTGTTGTCCGCCATCTCAGCTCTCCTCTAGTGCCGGTAGAATCCGCGAGAAATCTTGTGGTTCCAGAAAGGGGCGGCGCGCGATTGGGCGCCGCCCTCTCCGTCAAGCGGCCCGCCGCCATCGGGGAAAGCGGAAGTCCTCCTCGGCTTGGTCAGGGAACTGCCGTCGCGAGCGATCGCCCACGGACTTGGTCGGCCGCTTGGTGAGCACGGCCGGCTCAGGCAATCCCTCACTCAACAGATTGGCCCAGACCGTCGCCAGCTCGCGCCGCCGCGGCATGTAGGCCGCCCGGTTGTAGACGCCCTCGACTTTTCCCGTCGGGACATGGGCCAGCATCAGGTCGATGACCTGACGATCATGCTCCTTGCCCTCTCGTTCCGCCCATTCGTTCATGATCGTCGAGAATGCCGCGCGGAAGCCGTGCGGCACATGGTGGCCATGATAGCCCGCCCGGTTGAGCAGATAGCCGATCGCATTCTCGCTCATGGGCCGGTGGGAGTGCCGGTTGCTCGGGAACAAGAGTTCGCCCTCGCCGGTCAAGGGCCAGAGTGCTTTGAGCACAGCTATGGCCTGCGGGGTCAACGGCACGAGATGGTCGCCGTTCAGCTCTTCCTTGCGGTCGAGGTCGCCCTTCATCCGCCAGGCCGGGATGCGCCATAGCGGGAGCTTTCCGTTGAGGTCCTCAAGCTCTTCCCAGCGCGCCCCGCGCAGCTCGCTTGGCCGGACCGCCGTCAACGCCAGCAGGCGTAGCGCGAGCCGGGTGATCGGCCGGGCATAATCTTCCTCGGCGGCGTTGATCATCCGGCGTAGCGGGACGAGGTCGGTGATCGCCGGCTGGCGGCCCTTGCGGAGTGGCTTCAGCACCTTGCCGAGCTTCTCGGCCGGATCGGTCTGGCAGATACCCTGAGCGATGCCGTAGACGAATACCGCGGAAATGCGCTGCCGGACGCGCTTCGCCGTCTCGACCGCGCCGCGCACCTCGATTTCGCGCAACACCGCGAGGATCAGCGGCGGCGTGAGCTGGGCGATCGGCAGTTCGCCGATCGTCGGGAAGACATCCCGTTCGAGGCTGCGGATGATGTCGGACGCATGGATCTTCGCCCACTGCGCCTTGGCGTTCTCATGCCACTGGCGGGCGATCTTCTCGAACGTCTGGCGGCCGGCCTCGAGGTTGGCCTCGATCTTCAGCTTCTTGGCGACCGACGGGTCATGCCCTTCACTGAGCGCGCCATGGGCTTCGTCGCGCTTGGCCCGCGCGTCGGCGAGCGAGACGGACGGGTAGGCGCCGAACGCCATGCTCTTCTGCTTGCCGTCATAATAATAGTTCCAGCGCCAGAGCTTGCCGCCGCTTGGGGTCACCAGCAGGAACAGGCGGTTGGCGTCGACGAGTTTGTAGGATTTGGGGCGCGGCTTGGCCGAGCGAACCTTGGCATCGGTGAGCATCTTTGGTCTCCTGAAAGTACCACGATTTTCGACCGCGTGTGCCACGATTTCGCCCCTCCGATTCGGTGGATGGGCATGGACGGGCACGGACGGCCGAGGCCGAACCGGTCTGCTAAGCGTCGGTAATCAGGAGGAAAAAGTCCATCTCAGTGGTCTTTTGCGGACCCCTGTGGAATGGTCCGTGGCGGAGAGGGTGGGATTCGAACCCACGGTACGGTTACCCGCACAACGGTTTTCGAGACCGCCCCGATCGACCACTCCGGCACCTCTCCGCAGAGGTGGAGCGAGGGGCCGTGGAGCCGCCCGCCAGTCGATAGGGGCGGGCCATTAACGTAAGGATCGCTGCTTGCCAAGCGCTCGCTTGCATGTCCGCGATACTTCCCTACATTACCGGTGTGATTGAAAAGAGCGTATCCATTCCCGCTGTGGCCGGCGCCCCCCATCAGGGATTCGCCACTCCCCCCGTGGCGCATGCCCGTTTCGCGATCGGCGAGGTCGTCCGGCATCGCTTGTTCGAGTTTCGCGGCGTGGTGTTCGATGTCGATCCGGTCTTCGCCAACAGCGACGAATGGTACGAATCGATTCCCGAGGACATCCGGCCGCCGAAGGACCAGCCCTTTTATCATCTGTTCGCCGAGAACAGCGACAGCGCCTATATCGCCTATGTCAGCCAGCAAAACCTGGTGCATGACGAAAGCGATGAGATGATCGATCATCCGGCGATCGCAGGGCTCTTCGACAGCTATGCCGATGGCCGCTACCGGCTCCGGCGCGAGCATCGGCACTAAGGCAGCAAGGTCGCCACGCCGCCGCGGGAACCCGCAGCTCCGCGGCCTCCGCCGGGACGATGTGGGATTTCGGCTTTCTTCCTCGGGAGGACGGTGAGACGGTTGACTTTCCGCCGCTCTGCCTTTAGCGGACCGCTTTCCCGCGCGGGGGTTGATGGCCGTGGGCCATTGTCTTTGCGCTAACAGATTTGAAGAAGTGATGAGGGCCATGTTCGCTATCGTGCGCACGGGCGGCAAGCAGTATCGCGTTGCCGCAGGAGACAAGATCGTCGTCGAGAAAATCGCAGGTGATGCGGGCTCGACCGTGTCGCTCGGCGACGTGCTGCTCGCGGGCGAGGGCGCCGAGCTCAAGGACGTGAAGGGGCTGACCGTCTCGGCCGAGATCGTCGCGCAGGCGAAGGGCGAGAAGGTCATCGTCTTCAAGAAGCGCCGCCGCCACAATTATCGTCGCCGCAACGGCCACCGCCAGCAGCACACGATCCTCAAGATCCTGTCGATCGGCGGCGAGACCAAGGCGAAGAAGGCTAAAGCCCAGGCGGATGCGCCCGTGGCCGCCGAAGCCTGAGCGAAGAGCGAACGGAGTAGTTTGAGATGGCACATAAGAAAGCAGGCGGCTCTTCGCGCAACGGTCGCGATTCGGCCGGCCGGCGCCTCGGCGTCAAGAAGTTCGGCGGTGAACTCGTGATCGGCGGTAATATCATCGTCCGCCAGCGTGGCACCAAGGTCTATCCGGGCCGCAATGTCGGCATTGGCAAGGATCACACGCTGTTCGCGCTCGCCGAGGGCCGTGTTGCCTTCCACAGCGGCAAACTCGGCCGCAAATATGTGAGCGTCGATGCGATGGCCGAAGCGGCCGAGTAACGGACGAGCCGATATTCGGGTCGTCCAGAGGGCGACCCGAGGGTCCGGCAGGCCGGGCTGTACGGGGAGGGGGTAGCACCACCTCCCTTTTTCGTGTCTCCCTCAAAAAACTGTCGCGGCCCTGTAACCTTTTGCGTTCAAAGGCGTTTCGGGGCGGCGGAGAGGGAGTATCCAAGATGTTCGCACGTACCCCGCGGCTGCTGCTGCGGCCGGGTTGGAAGGAAGACGCGCCGGCGCTGGCGGCCGCCATGTCCGATTTTTCGATTGCCGGAAAGCTCGCCCGCGTCCCCTGGCCCTATGGGGTCGAGGATGCCGAAGCCTTTTTGGGCGAAGACCATGGCCCCTTGCCTCATTTTCTGATCTTCGCGCGCACCAAGGGCGCGCCGCGGCTGGTCGGCGGCGTCGGGCTCAGCCAGTGCGCCACCGGAGTAGAACTCGGCTACTGGATCAGGCGCCCCTATTGGGGGCTCGGTTTCGCCACCGAGGCCGGCCGCGCGGTCGTCGCGCTCGCCGATGACGGGCTGCGCCTGCCGCGGCTCGCGGCAAGCCATTTCGTCGACAATCCGGCCTCGGCGCGGGTGCTGCGCAAGCTCGGCTTCGTTCCCACCGGCCAGGTCGGAATGCGGACCTGTAACGCGCGCGCGTCGGTCGAGGCTTGCATCGAATATGTGCGTCCGGCCGGGGCGGCGGGTTGCGATGGCGCGTCGATTGAGGCGGGCTATGACCGCGAGGATGCGATGGCCGCCTGAGGCCCGAAGGCGGGCAACCGCGCCATCCGTGGATTCGCCGTTTTGGAGGAGCGTGGAACTATTTCCCGCTCCTCCGTCTACCGGTACGCAACATGGTTTCACAATGAGCCGGTGGTTTGTTCGAAATGGATGAGAGACCACTGTTTTACTGACATCACACAGTCCAAGACAGCCTTGTAAGCAGGACAGAAAATCCTGCGCGGCGCGCGTTCCGGCCAGTGCTATGCGACGGGGAGATGGGGTAGCGAGCCGCTCCCGTCACGGGAGCGGGCCACCAGCATCAGAACTTCTTCCTGGTTGGGGCCTTCCGCATGCCGCATGTCCGTTCGCGCGTTCCCACCGATCAGATGCGTCGGCTCGCGCTGGACGCAGCGCGCGCTATCCTGATCGAGGAGGGGCCGCAGGCGGTGACACTGATGGCGGTCGCCAAGCGGATCAGCCGCACCCATGCCAATCTGCTCCATCATTTCGGGTCGGCGGCCGAGCTGCGCCGCGCGATGGCCGAAATGATGGTCCAGCGGATCACCTGCGAGATCGGGCAGATGGTCCTCCGCCAGCGACAGACCGAAGGCGATATCCGCGAGCTGGTCGACATGACCTTCGACGCGTTCGAGCGGCAGGGCATGGCGCCGCTGATGTCGTGGATGATCCTTTCGGGCGAGCATGAAGCGCTCGCGCCGGTGCTCGGCGCGGTGCGCAATCTGGTCGAGGAGCTTGGCGAGCATCGCGGCGCCCCGGTGCGTCAGATCACGCAGATGCTGGTGCTGACCGCGCTGGGCGAGGGCATGATCGGCGGCCCGATCGCCGCCGCGCTCGAAGTGCCGCGCGATACCGCCAGGACAACGCTCGCCAGCCAGTTGCGGATCATGCGCGGCTGGTGAGGCTTCTTTTCGCCGCCAATTCGTATAAAGGCGCGCGATGCATTTTCTCGATCAAGCCAAGATATTCCTTCGCTCGGGGGCGGGCGGCGCCGGGGCGGTGAGCTTCCGGCGCGAGAAGTTCATCGAATATGGCGGTCCTGACGGCGGCAATGGCGGCAAGGGCGGCGATATTATCATCGAGGCGGTGCCGGGGCTGAATACCCTGATCGATTTCCGCTACACCCAGCATTTCCGGGCGCCTCGCGGCAAAGGCGGGGCCGGATCGAACCGCACCGGCGCGGGCGGCGACGATCTCGTCATCCGCGTGCCGGTGGGAACGCAGATCCTCTCCGAGGACAAATCCGAAGTGCTCGCCGATTTCATTGCCCCCGGGCAGCGTGAGATATTCCTGCGTGGCGGTGACGGCGGCCGCGGCAATGCGAGCTACAAGACCTCGACCAACCGGGCGCCGCGGCAGCATGGCACGGGCTGGCCCGGCGAGGAGATGTGGGTGTGGCTGCGGCTCAAGCTGCTGGCCGACTGCGGGCTGGTGGGGCTGCCCAATGCCGGCAAGTCGACGTTCATCAACGCGGTCTCGAACGCGAAGGCCAAGGTCGGCGATTATCCTTTCACCACGGTGCGCCCCCAACTCGGCGTCGCCGGGCACAAGGGACGGGAGTTCGTCGTCGCCGACATCCCCGGCTTGATCGAGGGCGCGGCCGAAGGGGCAGGCATCGGCGATCGTTTCCTGGGCCATGTCGAGCGCTGCCGGGTGCTGCTGCATCTCGTCGATGCGAGCGGCGATGATCCGATCGAGGCCTATCGGATCGTCCGGGGCGAACTCGGCGCCTATGGCGCGAACCTCGCCGACAAACCGCAGATCGCCGCGCTCAACAAGATCGACGCAATCGACGCCAAGACGCTCGACAAGCTGGCCAAGAAGCTCGCCCGGGTCTCGGGCGACGAGGTGATGCGTTTGTCGGGCGCAACCGGGGAGGGGCTCGAGCCGGTGCTCGACCGCATCATCGAGATTCTTGGACCTCCCCCCGAAACCGTCGCCGCCAATGACGAACGGACCGAGCCTTGGTCGCCGCTTTGATCGCCTGATTGCATGTCGTCGCGCTTCGCTCCCGCTCAATGCCCGCGGCTGATCGTCAAGATCGGATCGGCGCTGCTCGTCGACGCCGCGGGTAAGGTGCGGCGGAGTTGGCTCGAAGGCGTGGTCGCCGATATCGCCGCGCGGCATCGGGCGGGGCAGAAGATCGCGGTGGTCTCGTCGGGGGCGATCGCGCTCGGCGCGCGCCGGCTCGGGCTGCCCAAGGGCGGGCGCGCCAGCCTTGAGGATGCTCAGGCGGCCGCGGCGACCGGGCAGATCGCGCTGTCGCATTGCTGGGCCGAATTGCTGCACGAGCAGGGCATGACCGCGGCACAGATTCTGGTAACGCTTGACGATCTCGAGGACCGCCGCCGCTATCTCAACGCGGCATCGACGCTCGACCGGCTGCTGAGCCTCGGCGTCGTGCCGGTGATCAATGAGAATGATTCGGTCGCGACCGAGGAGATCCGCTTTGGGGACAATGACCGACTCGCCGCGCGCATCGGCCAGGCGGCTGACGCGCAGGGGGTAATCCTGCTGTCGGATATCGACGGGCTCTACACCGCCAACCCGCATCGCGATCCCGCCGCCCGTCTCGTGCCCGAAGTTCGCCGGATCGACGCACGAATCCGGGCGATGGCCGACACCGATTCCGCGTCCGGAATGGGATCGGGCGGCATGGTCTCGAAGCTCGAGGCAGCGCGGATCGCCCAGCGTTCGGGCGCCCATCTCGCGATCATCTCGGGCAAGCGCGAACGGCCGCTGGCCGCATTTGACGCCGACAGCCGGGGCACGATCTTCATCGGAGAGAAGATCGGCACGGCGCGCAAGGCTTGGCTCGCGGGCCGGCTTATCGCGAAGGGCCGCATCGCGATCGATGCGGGCGCCGCGCGCGCGCTTACCCAGGGCCGCAGCCTGCTCGCCGCCGGCGCCACCCTGGTCGAGGGCCGCTTCGCACGCGGCGATCTGGTCGATATCGTTGACCCCGACGGCCAGGTGATCGCGCGCGGCCTCGCCGAATATGACGCGCCCGATGCGGCGCTTATCGTCGGACGGCGCAGCGAGGCGCTCGAGGCGGTTCTCGGTTATGCGCCACGCTCGGCGCTCGTCCATCGCGATCATATGGTCGTGCTGTGAAGCTCGCGATCACCGGCGGAACCGGCTTTCTGGGCGGGCATGTGTTGCGCGAGGCGGCGGCGCGCGGGCTCGCCGTCACGGCGCTCGCGCGCAGCGCCCAGCTGCCCGGGCCGGGGGTGCGATGGATCGAGGGCAGCCTCGAGGACCATCCGAGCCTCGCCGCGTTGGTCGAAGGGGCGGATGCGGTGATCCACATCGCTGGCGCGATCAACACGCCAACCCTGGCCGGCTTTGTCGCCGCCAATGTCACCGGCACCGCTTCGCTGCTCACCGCGGCCGAGGCGGCGGGGGTGCGGCGTTTCGTTCATGTGTCCTCGCTGTCGGCACGCGAGCCCGACCTATCCAACTATGGCTGGTCCAAGGCGGCGTCGGAGGCGCTGATCGCGCGATCTTCGCTCGATTGGACGATCGTCCGCCCGCCCGCCATCTATGGCGCCGGCGACCGCGAGATGCTCGAGTTGTTCCGGATCGCGAAGCGCAGGGGGATCGTTCCGCTTCCCCCGCGCGGGCGGCTTTCGCTGATCGAAGCGGGCGATCTCGCGCGGCTGCTGCTCGATCTGGCGCCGGCCGCCGAGGCCGCCGGGCAGGTCTATGAGCCCGACGACGGCGCCGACACCGGCTATAGCCATCGGGAGTTAGGCAGGATGCTGGGAGAGGCGGTCGGACGCCCGCGCGTGCTTGCGCTGTCCGTTCCGAGTTTCGCGCTGCGCCTTGTCGCGGCCGCCGAACGGCTGCGCCTCGGCGACGGGGCAAAGCTCACCCGCGATCGAGTCCGCTATTTCTGCCATCCCGACTGGGTCGCCCACAAGCGGCCGCCGTCCGCGATCTGGCGCCCCCAAGTTGCGGCGCGCGAAGGTCTGCGGGCGACCGCGGATTGGTATCGCGAGCGGGGATGGCTTTAAGCCGCAAGCCGCAAGCCGCAAGCTGCAGCGTCAGCCGATGCCGGTCAGTAGATGCAGCATGAATGCGAGGAAGCTGCCGATCAGCCCCACGACCATCACCTTATAGGCATAGCCGATCAGCCGATATTTCTTGCGCGCGAGGACCCGTCCATTCTGGTAGATATCGTGCGCGAAGGCGGCGTAGACCGCGTCGCTGTCGGTCACCGTGTCGAGCACGAACTGCACGAACTCCTCTTCGGGCATTTGGGTGAACGAGCCGAAGAACAGCATGTTGGCCGGCCCGTCCGCACGCGGCGGAACCTTGGTCGACGGCAGCACCGCCATCACCGCCAGCAGCGCCGACAGAAAAGCCGCCGCGCCGAGGATCAGCAGCGCTGTTGGGGCCTGACTGCCGGTGCGCATCTGTCCGACCGTGATCGTGAAGATCACGAAGGTCGCGCCCATCAGCAGGCTGGCCTTTTGGTCGGCCATCTGGCTGAGCTGATATTGGATCTGCTGAGTGGTGCGCAGAAGGTGAACCGCGTCGGGAGCGAACTGGCCCCTTGGCGGGGCCCTTGTCTCATCTGCAGACATGCTGTCCCCTTTTATCCGGTCCGTTCATGGCATGCTATCCAGCCTCCGCCAAGTCGCTGCCGCGATGCCGCCGCATTCGCTTGGCAAGCGCTGACGAAGCATCTTAAGGACGCATCATGAGCGACAGAGACGATATCTTCACCCGCGTGGCCGAGCAGATCGAGCCGTTCAACAAAAAGGGTGTCGACCTGACCGAGGCGACCAGCTTCGCAGCCGACCTCGAATGGGACAGCCTGACGGTGATGGACTTCGTCGCCGCCGTCGAGGACGAGTTCGACATCATCATCACGATGAACATGCAGGCCGCGATCGAAACCGTTGGGCAGCTCGTCGACGCCGTCGCCAAATTGCGGGGCTGACGCCGATGACCGATCTCTTTTCGAAATTTGATCCGCTGATCGCCGAGCGCGAGGCGCTGCTGGCGACCGGGGTGCGCGACCCCTATGCGATCGTGATGGACAAGGTGCTTTCGCCGACCGAGGCGATGATCAACGGCAAGCGCACCATCCTGCTTGGCACCTATAACTATATGGGCATGACCTTCGATCCGGACGTGATCGCGGCGGGCAAGGCGGCGCTCGACGCGTTCGGCTCGGGCACGACGGGGAGCCGTGTCCTCAACGGCACCTATCAGGGCCACAAGGAATGCGAAGACGCGCTCAAGATCTTCTACGGCGTCGAGCATGCGATCGTCTTCTCGACCGGATATCAGGCCAATCTGGGCATGATATCCACACTCGCCGGCAAGGGCGACTATATCATCCTCGATGCCGACAGCCATGCATCGATCTATGACGGCTGCTGGCTCGGCAATGCCGAGGTGGTGCGCTTCCGCCACAATTCGGTCGAGGATCTCGACAAGCGGCTGGGGCGCCTTCCCCCGGAGGCGGGCAAGCTCGTCGTGCTGGAGGGCGTCTATTCGATGATGGGCGATATCGCCCCGCTCAAGGAGATGGTGGCGGTTTCGAAGAAGCACGGCGCGATGATTCTGGTCGACGAGGCTCATGGCATGGGCTTTTTCGGCGAGCATGGCCGCGGCGTGTTCGAAGAAGCGGGCGTGGCCGGCGACGTCGACTTCGTGGTCGGCACATTTTCCAAGTCGGTCGGGACGGTCGGCGGCTTTTGCGTCTCCAACCATCCGAAATTCGAGGTGCTCCGTCTGGTCTGCCGTCCCTATGTGTTCACGGCGTCGCTCCCGCCGTCGGTGGTCGCGACGGCGGCCGCGTCGATCCGCAAGCTGACGCACGCAGGGGACAAGCGCGCGCATCTGTGGAAGAATTCGCGGCGGCTGCATCAGGGGTTGCGCGAAATGGGTTACAAGCTGGGAACCGAAACCGCGCAGTCCGCGATCATCGCGGTAATCCTCACCGATATGGCCCAGGCGGTGGCGCTGTGGCAGGGGCTGCTCGAAGCGGGGCTCTATGTGAATACGGCGAGGCCCCCCGCCACGCCGGCGGGCATGTTCCTGCTGCGATGCTCGCTCTGCGCGGAACATAGCGACGCGCAGGTCGACGAAATCCTCGGCATGTTCGAAAGCGCCGGCAGGGCAACGGGCGTAATCACCTGATCGGCCTCGATTAACCGCAATAGCCGCTTTGCCCGTCGCTTCGCCTACGATACAATGAGCCGATGGCGACATTCTCTCCCCAAGCCCTGAATCGGGGACTGGCCCCGGGTTCGGGACGAGTGATCGCCGCGGTCCTGCTCGCATTGGCTGCGCTCGGGCTGCTCGTCGGCGTGGTGATGATGGTCGCGCGATCAAATGCCGCGCGCGATGCTGCGCTGGTCCGGGAGCAGCGCAGCTACGACATCATGGTGCTTACTCGCTCGCTCGATGCTTCGCTGGCGCGGGCCGAGGCGTCGCTTGGGCGGTATGTCGTCAGCACCGATCGCCGCGTCGGCACGATCTACTATGACGAGTGGCGGCGCGCGAGCAGTCAGCTGCGCCAGCTCGAAAAGCTGATCGACGGCCAGCCCGAGCAGGTCGTCCTGGTCCGCCGGCTCAAGAGCCTCTGTCAGGCGCGCGAGAAGGAGCTCGCGGCCGCGGCGGCTTTCGCCAATGTCGGCAAAGGCTGGTATGCGGTCGGGATGTTCAGCCGTGCGGGTGAGTCCGCCAATGTCCGGGCGATATCCGACACGCTCGAGGATATCGCCGCCAATGAACGCGAGCGCTTGGGCCAGCGATCGGAGGCGACTTTCTTCTCGGCCGAGCGCGCTAACAGCTTCGCGACCCTGCTGTCGATCCTCGGGCTGGCACTCGTCGGACTCGCCATCCTGCTCGGCTGGCTCGCGGCGGCCTGGGCGGCCCAGAGCGCCAGCGCCGCCGAGGCGGCCGAGCTCGAATATGACCGCGCGACGGCGCTCGAGACTGCGGTCGCCGAGCGCACGCGCGAGCTGCAAATGGCGAATGAGAAGCTGCGCACCGAAACCGAAACGCGAGCCCGCGCCGAGGCGCAGCTTGCCCAGGCGCAGAAAATGGAGGCGGTCGGCCAGCTCACTGGCGGCATCGCTCATGATTTCAACAATATGCTGGCGGTGGTCGTGGGCGGGCTCGATCTGGCGCGGCGCAAATTGTCGTACCGGCCTTCGGAAGTCGGACCCCATCTCGATGGCGCGATGGAAGGCGCCGACCGCGCGGCAGCGCTGACCCGCAGGCTGCTGTCTTTCGCCAGAGCAGAACCGCTGCTGCCTGATGCGGTCATGCCTGCCAAGTTGATTGCGGGAATGAACGTTTTGCTCGATCGCACGCTGGGCGAACGAATCAGCGTCCATGTCCGGGCGGGCGATGCGGAATGGCCGATCTGGGCCGATGCCCACCAGCTCGAAAACGCCATCCTGAATCTGGCGGTCAATGCCCGCGACGCGATGGAGGGGGCAGGACGGCTCGACCTCGATGTCGCCGATGTCGTGATCGGGCCGAACGACCCGAGCGGAATCACCCCGGGCGAATATGTCAGGATCAGCGTCAAGGATACTGGATGCGGCATGTCGCCGCAGGTGCTCGATCGGGCGTTCGAGCCCTTCTTCACGACCAAGCCGGTGGGCAAGGGGACCGGCCTCGGCCTCAGCCAGATCTTCGGTTTCGTGCGCCAGTCGCATGGCGATGTCCGCGTCCATTCGGCCGTTGGCGAGGGAACGACGATCGCGCTTTATCTGCCGCGCTATCATGGCGTCGCGGGAGACCGTGCCGGTTCCGAAGCCAAGGTTGGCCAGACGAGGACCGGCGCGCTCTCGATCCTGCTGGTCGAAGACGATCCACGCGTCCAGGCCTCGACGCGCGCCGCGCTCATCGAGCTCGGCCATGCGGTGCGTAGCTGCGGATCGGGGAG
>Ga0070667_100000855_pt1 | contig 28369 bp, 26 predicted proteins | sample KBSS33metaG_FD_64659 | JGI IMG/M metagenome (GOLD analysis project Ga0070667, IMG submission 64659) | Switchgrass rhizosphere microbial communities from Kellogg Biological Station, Michigan, USA - KBS S3-3 metaG | ecosystem: Host-associated > Plants > Roots > Rhizosphere > Soil ...
CGCCACCCCAACTGATAAATCCGCCAACTTTTTCTGCGATTTTTTTGAGTTTGGCTGCGGTGTTTGTAACGTTGGCCAAAACTTCCATCGTGTCTGCGGTTCCAGCCGGGCTGGTGATAGCGCGTGAAGATGTTTTTGGCATGAGCAAACCCATGCTCACTAAAATTGGAACAGCCAACATGGTTGAACGGTTTCCTGGAACTCCGCCGATACAATGTTTGTCCACAACGATTTTATTTTTTGCGAATTCTAAATGACCGCCGTTGTTTACAACTGCATTTGTGAGTGAAACCGTTTCTTTGTCACTCATTCCACGGCAGAAGTTAGCGGAAACAAAGTAAGTCATTTCTACGTCAGAAAGTTTGTCTGCAACTACGTCTTTGATAATCGCATCAATTTCCTGGTCGTTGAGTTCTTTACCATCAAGTTTTTTGCGGATGAACAAAACTGATTTTGGTTTTTCCGCGAGTGATGCGGAGATTTTTTTTGTTCCTGTTTTTAATTGAAGTTTTTGCCAGGTTTCTTCAAATAAACCGATTTCGTTTTTGGTGAGATCGTGACTGTCGTTGATGTCCAAAAGTGCAACGATTTCGTGTTTGCCGTTTTTGAGAAGAATGCGATCTGCAGCCTGTAAATCCAATGTTCGTGCTGTTTCGTCATTCATCAAAACGATGTATTTATTTCCTGCCCGAATTGAGAATTTTTTTGGTTTGAATTGGTACATGGTTTTTGATTGTTAATTTTGGTTTGAGTTCGTTGGACGTTATTTTCCGCGTGAACGGTTTTTTAAAATTTTCATGGTTTCTTTGGCGATTTGTTGTTCTTCATTCGTTGGAATGACAAAGACTTTGATCTTACTTTTTGGCTTGCTGATGGTGATTGCGTCTTTTTGGTTTTTCGCATTGTCGATTTCAACTCCAAGAAATTTTAGATATTCGCAGACGTCGCGACGGATGTAGTAAGCATGTTCGCCAATGCCTGCTGTGAAAATAATGGCATCGATTCCGTTCATGGTTGCTGCGTAACTTCCGATGTATTTTGCAATGCGGTAAGCCAAAATTTGGAGTGAAAGTGCTGCGCGTTTTTTTTGCGGACCTGATTTTTTGGTTGCTGCCCAAATCGTTCGCATGTCCGAACTTATGCCGGAAATTCCTTTGAGGCCGGACTCTTTGTTGAGTAAATTTTCTAACTGCTCTGCTGAAATTTTGTGTTGTTTGAGTAAATGAAAAATAATTGCGGGATCGATATCTCCGCTGCGGGTTCCCATGGGAATGCCTTCGAGCGGTGTGAGACCCATGCTCGTGTCTACGGATTTTCCATTCACGATCGCACAAACACTTGAACCGTTTCCCAAATGGCAACTCACGATTTTGGTTTTCGCAGAGCCGCGTTTTTTGCCTAAAAGTTTGATCGCTTGTTCACTCACATACTGATGACTTGTTCCATGAAAGCCATAACGGCGAATCGAATCTTTGGAATAAAGTTCGTATGGGAGCGCATAAAGATAAGCTTTTTCTGGAATCGTTCCGTGGAAAGATGTATCAAAAACTGCAACTTGTGGAACGTCTTTTAAAAGCTTGTGGCATGCTTCAATCCCTTTTAAATTTGGGGGATTGTGGAGGGGAGCGAGTTCACTGAGTTTGTTGATATTTTTTGAAACTTCGGGTGTAATTAAAACGGCTTGATGATATTTTTCTCCGCCATGAACAACGCGATGACCGATCGCATCGATCACTTTCAATGATGGAATGATGTTGTTTTTGACCATTGATGCGAGGACGAGATCAAGCGCTTCGTGATGATCATTGCAGGAAATATTTTGATTTACGTTGAGTGTTTTTTTTGATTCTTCAGCGCTTAAATGGAATTGGCAAGTTTTGAGTCCGATGCCATCAACCATTCCTTTGCACAGCATTTTTTTATCTTCCAAAAGTTGGAATTTGAGTGAGGAAGATCCGGAATTGATGACAAGGATTTTCATATGGGGGAATTATTTTTGCGCTTTGTACGTTTATTTTTTTGAACTTTTTTTGGAAATTTTTTCTCCAAATTCGTAACTGGCTTCGATTGTTTCGCAGGTTGTGATTGCGGCTAAATCGGCAATGTCTTCCGCAGTACAACCGCGAGAAAGATCGTTAATCGGTTTGGCTAAACCTTGTAACATTGGCCCGATCGCTTTTGCTCCAGCCAATCTTTCTACAAGTTTGTACGCAATGTTTCCGGCTTCCAGACTTGGAAAAATCAGAATATTGGCATCGCCCTGAATTTTTGAGCCAGGGAATTTTTGTTTTCCTACCCAAGGAACAAGCGCTGCATCAACCTGCATTTCGCCATCTACCATCAAGCCTGGTTGGCGGTCTTTGATGAGCATGGTTGCTTCTTTTACTTTATCAACCATTGGATGTTTTGCCGAGCCGTTTGTGGAAAAAGATAGCATCGCAACTTTTGGAACGAGTCCAAAACGTTTGGCGGTTTGGGCAGTGTCGATGGCAATATCAGCTAAATCGTGCGAGTTTGGGTCCGGGGTAATGGCGCAATCTGCAAACAATAAAAGGCGGTTCTCAAAAATCATGAAAAAAAGTCCTGACACTTTGTGGAACTTTTCTTTGGTGCCAATAATTTGTAATGCCGGTCGAGCGGTCATCGCCGTTGTGCCAACGGCTCCCGAAATCATGCCATCCGCTTCTTTTAAATGCACAGCCATGACGCCAATATAGTTTGGGTCTCGCATTAAATCCGCAGCTTCGTCTTTGGTCATGCCTTTGTCTTTGCGCAATTTGTAGAGTTCTTCTACGTATCGTTCAACGATTTTTGCATTCGTCGGATCTAGAATTTGATCTTTGTTGATATTTAAACTGAGTCCAAGTTCTTTGACCCGTTTTTCAATATCTTTGTGACTCGCAATCAAAAGGGGATGCGCGGTTTTTTCTTTGAGAATAATTTCCGATGCGCGAAGCGTGCGTTCATCAAGTGCTTCTGGAAAGGCGATAAAACTCTGAACTTTTTTAGCTTTTTCTTTGATCACTTTTAAGATGGAATTTTTAGTTTTTTCCATAATTTTTCCAAGAAGAAAATTGAGTTTTTATTTCTTATTATTTTACCACATTTATTAAAATATGGCAAAATATAGATTTTACCTTTACGATAAGCCTTAAAATTGAATTTTTGATGGTTAGCGTTTGAGCGTAAAACCTTTCACCCAACTCATCATCAACATGTAGGAAATAATTGTGCCTAATTTCCACCAAGGTAAATCGTGGCTGACGATTTCGATTTCGTTGGCTTTGATGGCTTTGAAAACTGATTCGATATTTTTTTCAGCGCGGACTAAACTGTAGGTTTCGTTCACGTATTTTAAAATGTGATTGTCTGCGGTTCCAAGCATTGGTTTGCCGTGTTTTTCAGCCATTTTGGTGGCTTTGCGATTTGGTCCGTTCAAGCGTTTGGAGTGGTACCAGGAATATTCGATCGCATCAAAAAGATCGATGTTTGGTTCGAGTAATTTTTGTAAAGAAATCGGTCCTAAATAATACGGATGTGCCGCAATGGTTAAACATTCCGGATGAGTGGCACGATAAGTTCGCAAATCATCAAAATTCTGGATTTTTTGAGCTTCAACTTTAGCATTGATGATTAAAACGTGTTTGCGTTGAATGCTTTTTTCGATTCCAGGGATGAGCAAAATGCCCTTTTTTTCAGCATAATCTTTTAAATCATCGCTGAAAATTAAAGCGTTGTGGCAGGTGATGCTGAGCACGTCGTAGCCAAGTCTGGCTGCTTCATCAATCAGTTGGTGTTCAGAATGTTTGACCGCATCAATAGGATCCTGGCCGGTGTGCAGGTGAAAGTTAATTTTTAGTTTGCGCATAGAAAATTTCGCTCTTAGTGCGTGAGTTTGTTCACGTCATCAAGTGTGTCTTGAACTTCTTTAGCTTTTACATCGTAGGCAGCTTTGGTTTCCAAAACTTTTGATTTTACTCCTTCGGCTTGTTGCGAAAAGCCATTGATAGTGTCAGCGCTTTGCTGACTTAAACTGTCGGCTTGTTGTTTTAGTTGTTGGCATCCAGCAAGACCGAGCATTGCAATAGTGCTTGCAACGAAAAGGAGTTTTTTCATGTTTAGTTTTGGAAAAGTTCTTTAAAGTCGCCGTTAAATTTATTGAGGAAGTTGTGCATATCCAAAACTTCATTTGGATTCACTTTGTCTGTATTGCGGGTTTTAATGTTGAAATTGGCTGTTCGTTCTTCGTTTTGTCCAACGATAGAAACGTGAACCATCATCTGGTTTTTGCAATTGTGACAATTAAAGTGAAAGAGTCCTTCGTTTTGGTAAGTTGAAACAACTTGAAGGTCTTCATCCATAAATTTTTTCTGGCATACGTTGCACGGAACGGTCTTTTTGAGCTGTTTGATAATCTCTTTGAGTTCTGGGTAGTTCATGGGGGATGCAATTAAAGAATAATTCATCCGATTACACTCTTAATATTGCACCGATTTTTATCGTTGTAAAGAGCTGGCTGCTTTGTCCAAACGATTGAGGGTTTCTTCTTTTCCTAAAGCCCAGATGACTTCAAACACCCCAGGGGTAAATTGTTCATTTGTGAGGGCTACTCGAACCGGCCAAAAAACCTGGCCATTTTTGTACCCCAAATCGGTGACAACTTTGACCAAACATTCTTTGATCGCTTCCATGTTTTCAAAATTTTCCAAATGAGCCAATGCTTCGCGGCTTTTTTGTAAGGCGTTGACCGCAATTTCTTTTTCAACTTTCATTTTTTCGTTCAGCACTAACGCGGTGTTCAATTCACTTGTTTCAAAATAAAATTTTAAGTTGAGTGCACTTTCGGAAGCTGTCTTGAGAATTTTTTCTTCGATCGTGATTAAGGCTTTGTTCAGACGTTCTCCTTGGTCACGCCATTGAGTTGGTAAATATTGTTTAGCCATTTCGTACAAAGTTTCTCCACGGATTTCTGTGAACATTTTTTCTTTTTCCGGAGTTGAAAATTTGAAAGTTTTTTCACCTTTGTTGTTTTCGGAAATTTCGCAGGAACTTTCAACTTCTTTGGCGAGTTGTTCCAGTTTTTCCATATATTTTCTTTTGTTCCATTGGAAACTGAACCAGTTTAATTTTTCAATGTCGAAAACTGCGCCGGCTTTATGAATTTGTTCTAAACTAAATGCTTCAATGAGTTCGTCCAATGTGAACATTTCTTTTTCGATTCCACCACCCGGATGCCAACCAAGCATGGCTATAAAATTGGTGATCGCTTCACGGCTGTAGCCTTTGTTAATATAATCCTCAACGCTGACATCGCCCTGACGTTTGGAAAGTTTGGTTTTGTCCTTGTTTAAGAGCAAAGGAAGGTGTGCGTATTCCGGCGGTTTCCAGCCAAAATCTTGATACAAAAAGATATGTTTTGGAGTTGATGGGAGCCATTCTTCACCACGGATTACGTGTGAAATTTCCATGAAATGATCGTCCACAACGTTTGCCAAATGGTACGTTGGGAAATTGTCGGATTTCATTAAAACCTGGTCATCAATGGTACTGCTTTCAAAACTTACAATGCCTCGGATTAAATCTTTGAACATGACTTTTTGGCCATGCGGAATTTTTTGGCGAATCACAAAAGGAATTCCTTCTTTGATTTTTGCGTCGATTTCGTCGTGTGAAAGTTTTAAACAGGTACGATCGTACATTGGCGCTTGTTTGCGTTTTGATTGTTGTTCGCGCATTTGTTCCAATCGTTCCGGAGTGCAAAAACAGCGGTAGGCTGCGCCTTTTTCAACTAAGATTGCAACATGTTTTCGGTACAATTCTGTGCGTTCAGATTGGACGTAGGGGCCGAATCCACCGTCTTTATTTGGACCTTCGTCGTAACTCAATCCAACCCATTCCAAGGTTTTAATGAGGTTTTCAACGGAACCTTCAACATAACGTTTTTGATCGGTGTCTTCGATTCTTAACAAAAATTTGCCGCCATTTTTGCGGGCAAAAAGATAGCTGTATAAAGCGGTGCGGAGTCCTCCAACGTGCAAATATCCGGTTGGGGAAGGCGCAAAACGGGTTCGGAACATAACAAAAACAATAACGGAACAGGATGAAGACCGCAGACATGATAGCAGAAAACCTGATTTTGGCGAGAATGCTTGTTTTGAGATGGATGATTGACAAATTTCGATTTTAGCCTATTATGCCTCCTCAATTTTTAATGAACTCTTCATGAAACGCGTTTTGGTAGCAGATGATCATAGTTTAGGCCTAGAAATGTTAACAATGACTATTGATGCAGAAGGTGGAGAAGATGTTTTAGTTGAACCTTGTAATGATGGAAACGAGGCAATGGCAATGCTTGAAACTCACGACAAAAATCCGTTTAGAATGGTTTTAACAGATTATCAAATGCCTGGTTACAATGGCGTTGAAGTGGCTACAGAGGCAGTTCGCCGTGGAGTTGAACTTGTTTATATCAATACTGATGTTAACCCTGTTTTGGTAAGACAAGATCCAGCATATTTAAAAAATGCGGATATGCTTAAGCGCGTTCAAATTCTTCGTAAACTCCAAAGCCCTGAAGATTTTGATAAAATTATGGATGCTTTAAGAGCTTTAAAGGCTTAGGTTTTAGCATATTTTTAGCGTTGGTTCATGTTTGGGGTGTAGGGTTTGAAACCCATTCACAATTTTGCTGTCTTTTTGCTGTACATTTTGTGAAGGCTTTTTAACCATTAGCCCCTATGTCAAAACAACAATTAACGGTTCGCATTGATACCGAACTTTATAAAAGGGCTAAAAATAAATGTCAGCAACAGTTTGGAATCGGGTTAAGTCCACTTATCAAGATTTTTTTGAAATCTTTTGTTACGCAAAAAGGTGTTGGTTTTTTTGTGGGAGATGAAGATCTTCGCAGAGTTTTTTCACGCTGGTTAAGTAAAAAGTCTTTGGAAAAGGGAAGAGATGGCTGTGCACCGCTTCCTGGTCCAAAACTGAAGGATCTTTACGAACTGTAATATTTAAGGTATAGTTTTAGTACTTTTTTATTTGATCTATGGCTAAGAGACGCCGAAAAGCTACTTCCACACGTCGTCGATCCCGAAAGAGTTCTCTTACGTTGGAAGTGAAGTCTTCTGTGATGCGTGAAATTTGGGCAGTGATGTACCTTGGTTTGGGTTTTATTACGTTTTTGAGTTTATCAAATAATTTTGGTTTAGCTGGCGAAGTTTGGGTCAGTGTTTTGAAGCCGATTTTGGGTTGGGGAATCGTCGCTCTTCCTTATATGTTCTTTGGAGCTGCATTGATGCTTTTTTTGGCAAAAGAACTCGCGTTTCCACTTTCCCGTATTTTGGGGATTTTCTTTATGACAGTTTCTGTTTTAAGTATTTTTCATTTGTCCGTGCCAATGGATCAGATTTATTTGGCTGCGACCCAGGGTTTATATGGTGGATATGTGGGGTTCGTGACGAATTTTCTTTTGAGACAAATGTTGAATGTGGGACAACTTGGCGCCGGAGCAATTTTTGTGACGCTTTTTGTGGTGTCACTTTTGTTGACGTTTGAAATTTCTTTGCAAAAAGTTTTTGCGTTCTTTAATCCTCAAATTCGGTTTGTTCGAAAGCGCGGAGCGAAAGCGACGCGTGGCGATCAAGAAGAAGGTGATGAGGATGATATTGAAGACAGTGCTGAAAATGAAGAAGGAGATGAGGATATGGAACGTTTGTTTGATGAGGGAGAAGAAGGCGATCCACAGCCTTTGAAAGCTTTAAAAATTCATCGTTTGCATGCTGATGATGAAGACAATGAAGAAAAAGAACCAGAAGTCAGCAAAAAAACTCGGATTGTTGAAATTAAAGCTGAAGAAGCTTTGGTGGATAAAGAAGGGGAATATGCGGGTTGGACATTTCCTTCTTTGGATTTATTGAATCCCGCGGTCACAGATGTTGGTTCTGATGATGCGTTATTAAAAGATAATGCCATCAAAATTCATGACAAACTTTCACAGTTTGGTTTGGATGTGGTGATGCATGAAGTTCATGTTGGTCCAACAGTTGTTCAATATACGTTGCGTCCACATGAAGGTATTAAACTTTCAAAAATTACGGCACTCAAGAGCGATTTGGCTCTTGCACTTGCGGCTCAGGCGGTTCGTATTGAAGCACCGATTCCTGGAAAATCTTTGGTGGGAATCGAAGTTCCAAATGATCAACGTTCACTCGTTCATTTGCGTGAAATTTTGGAGAGTAAAGATTATAAAGAAATTTCTTCTAACCTTCGTTTGCCGTTGGGTCGCGATGTTTCGGGAAAACCGATGTGCGGAGATTTGGCTTCCATGCCACATTTGTTGATTGCCGGTACAACTGGTTCCGGTAAGTCTGTTGGAATGAATACGTTTTTGATTTCGTTGCTCTATCAAAATTCACCAGCGGATTTGCGCTTTATTATGGTGGATCCAAAACGTGTGGAATTGACTCCTTATAATGGGATTCCTCATTTGTTGACTCCGGTGATTACAGATCCGGAAAAGGCTGCGATTGCGCTTCGTTGGGCTGTTGCTGAAATGAACCGACGTTATCAATTGTGCGCAGAACTTGGTCATAAAAATATTGGTGAATTTAATACGTGCGCAGAAATTCATGAAGAGGGTCGCGATGTTCCTGGGCATCAAAAAATGCCAAACATTGTGATTGTGATCGATGAGTTGGCTGACTTGATGATGGCTGCAGGAAAAGAGGTTGAAGCTTCGGTTTGCCGCATTGCGCAGATGGCTCGTGCAGTTGGAATGCATTTGATTGTGGCTACGCAAAGACCTTCCGTTGATGTTATTACTGGTTTGATTAAAGCGAATATTCCGGCGCGTATTGCGTTTGCTGTGAACTCTTCCATTGATTCCCGAACGATTTTGGATGGAGTTGGTGCGGAAGATTTGCTTGGAAAAGGGGACATGCTTTATTTGCCGGGTGGCATGAGTAAGCCGGTTCGTGTTCAAGGAATTTATGTTTCAACAAAAGAAATTGAACGTGTGATTAACAATCTTAAAATTGCTGCTCCGCCAAATTATGTTGATGACATTGTTTCGCCAAAAGTTGCTCACGAAAGAATTCAAGGCATTCCACAAAGTAATCTTGGTGATGATGACGATGATGAAGGTTTGTATCAACAGGCTTTACAATTGGTTGCAGAAAGCCGCAAAGCTTCAGCTTCACTTTTGCAGCGTCGTTTGAAAGTTGGTTATGCCCGTGCTGCACGTTTGTTGGATATGATGGAAGAAAATGGCGTGATCGGTCCTGTGAATGGAGCAAAACCTCGAGATATTTATTTGTAGTTCGAGTTTAGACTATGACAAAGGCATGATTTTTACTCTTGCCTTTTTTGTTTAATTGTTTTATAGTCCCGCTCTGACTTTCTTTCATGAGCTCTGAACAAGCCTCAAAACTTGGTTCCTAGCCGGAGAGTCAGGTGACCATTGATATTACAGAGAGTGAGGGTTTTCCCCACACACGCGAACGGACAGTGAAGTCCGGGTCTGCACCTTTATGTGATCTGAGAGTACCCCTGCAAGGGTGCTTTTTGCGCTTTAGGTGTCCTAATGAACACGTTCATAACTGGCCTTGTGTCAGCGGTAATGTGCTCGCAAGCTCGGAGTCCCGCAAGGATAATCCGGGCCAAGGAATTTGGATTTTTCAGTTTCTGATTGTGTGTGAGGTTTCCAATGAGAAGGTCTGTTAGTTACGGGCTCGTCGCTGCTGTTTTCGCTGGTCTGGCTGCCTTCGCGGGCTGCATCTTGAACAAGAACGGTCTGCCCTGCACGGCGGATTCGGACTGCAAGCCGGGCATCTGCGACAAGGGTTCGTGCATCAACACCTCGGGTGAGGGCGGTGGAACGTCCACGTCTTCCGGTTCCACGGCTTCGGCTGGTGGTGACGGTGGCGGGGGTGGTTCCACGACCTCCACGGGTTCGGTCGGCGGCGGTGGCGCTTCCAGCTCTTCCTCCAGCGGTTCTTCCGGTGGTGGCGGTGCGGGTGGTTCCACGGTTTCCAGCAGCTCTTCGAGCTCTGGTGCCGGCGGCGCTGACGCGGGTCCTCCGTGCTCCACGAACGGGAACGTCAAGTTCGCGGGCAACAACTGCTACGAGTTCCAGATGTACCGCGGCGGCATGTTCTTGCCGCCGCCTCAGGCTTCCGAGCAGTTCGGCGTCTGTGACAACACGGTCTGCTCGGTGAACGCGATCCCCAATGACCAGATCCTGATCTGGAACCAGACGGGTAAGTTCAACGTCCAGGGTGCCATCACCGGCGCTCAGTGCAAGTGCTCCTCGTTCGCGGCGGCTCCCCAGGAGGCGCAGATCGTGACCGAGCTCAACACTTCGCCGCTGCCGACGGTGGCGACCGACAGTGGTGTGGCTCAGGATCACCACTACAGCAACGCGACGGGCTGCGCGAACGCGATCGTCTGCATCCTCAACTTCTAGGGCTAACCCCCTCTCTCCCTGAGTTATAGGCTTTCGGCCTATCATTCAGGACATCGACTATCGGTGGTCTTAAGGCGTCTAACTCTTCCCCAGAGTTCAGGCGCCTTTTGACTGTCCCGAGCAAGGGTTTTTTCTTTCTAATTTTCAAGGTTTTCTTTATTGTAAAAATAGAGGTCTACGCATTGACATTTAAGTAGTTTTGTTGTACCTTAAACTCCATTTATTATTTTAAATATTTGTTATGAATTCATTTAAAAATCTTAAAGAACGGGCTTTTCAATTTAAAGATAAAGCAAAAGAAAAGGGTCAATTTTTGGCTAATCAATTTGAAGATGTTGCTAAAAATATTGGTGGTGGAATAGCTATTTCAACAAAACGTGCTTTCGTTGGGGCTTCAGTTCTTGCGGCTCTTGAGAGTTGTGGAATTGATACTACTGGCGGAGCTGAATTTGATTGGGATGCTGGCGGTCAAGGTGGAGTCGCAGGTGCCGCGGGTAAAGGCGGAGAAACTTTAAAAGGAGGACAAGCTGGAATGGAACAAAAGGGTGGTAATTCTGGTGTTGCTGGTATGAGTGGAAAAGGTGGTGTTTCAGGAATGGCAGGAAAGGCTGGTGAAGCTGGTTTTGCTGGAATGTCAGGAAAAAGTGGCCAAGGAGGAATTGCTGGAATGGAAAATGGAGGCCAAGGAGGAATTGCTGGTACTGCCGGTGAAGGTGGTGTAGCGGGTAAAGGCGGCGCTGCTGGTACAATGAATGTTGCAGGAAATTCAGGCGCAAGTGGAAAAGGTGGTTTTGCCGGAATGGAAATGGCTGGAAATGCTGGCGCTGCGGGCACAATGAATGTTGCAGGAAATTCAGGTACGGGTGGAATGGCTGGAATCGCAGGAATGAACAATGGCGGTTCAGCTGGAATGGAAAATGGTGGAAATGGAGGTGTTTCAGGAACAGCCGGAGAAGGTGGAGCCGCTGGAGAAGCCGGTCAAGCAGGAGCTGCTGGTGAAGCTGGCGCTGCGGGAATGGCTGGTGCAGCAGGCGGACCTAGTTGTCCAACCAATGGCAATTTGGTGTTCTCTGGAGAAACTTGTTATGAATATGATGTCTATAGCGGTGGTGTTTTACAGGCTCCACCACAAGCATCTGATCCAGATGCTATGTGTGTAAGTACTGATTGTTCCGTGAATGTTATTCCTGGAGATCTTGTTGTTTTCTGGAATTCAACAAATACATTTGCTTTCACTGGTCCTGTGAATAGCGTTGTTTGTAAATGTTCCACATATTCTCAACCTCCTCATAAGTCGGAGATTGTTGATGAATTGAATGCAAACCCTGCTCCAACGACAGCAACTGATTTAGGATCTGGACAAAGTCATAAGTTTACAATAGCTGGATGTGGTCCGGTTTCTTGTATGATTAAAGAGTAAATTTTTATTTAAATTTTTTGTAATATTTTTTAAAATTTTGTTATGTCTCACCTCGATAATTTTCCAAAAGTTGAGGGTCAAAAATTAACTGGAGCACCTACTCTTCAAGAAAATAATAGAAGTTTTTTAGGAGCGATGGCTCAAAAAATTCAGCAAAAAATTCGTTCTGTGGCTTTTGTTGCAAGTATGGCAGTTGGTGCCGGAGTAATTGCTGGAGCCCAAGGATGTGATCAAGATTTTAATCAGTTTTTGCCTTGTACTGATCCTGAATCTACAAGTAAAAATTGTGGACCTACGAGCAGTTCGAGTTCTTCTGTTTCTTCAATGAGCAGCACAATTAGCAGTTCTTCAGAAACAGTTGGAAGCGGTGGAATGGGAGGCCAAGGCGGTAACACGATGAGCAGTGTTGGTGGAATGGGAGGTATGGGTGGACAAGGTGGTGAAACAGCAAGTTCGTCATCAGACTCATCAAGTAGTTCAGTATCAAGCTCTGTTTCCAGTTCTGTAAGCAGCAGTGTTTCGAGTACGGCAAGTAGCTCTGTTTCCAGTTCAGCGAGTAGTTCTGTTTCCAGTTCAGTAAGTAGCTCGGTCTCAAGTTCATCAAGTAGTTCAAGTTCTTCTTCTGGAACAGGTGGCGGACCTAGTTGTCCAACCAATGGTAACTTGTTGTTCACGGGTGAATCTTGCTACGAATATGATGTTTATCGCGGAGGTATGTTATTGGCTCCACCACAAGCATCTGATCCAGATGCTATGTGTGTGAATTCTGATTGTTCCGTGAATGTTATTCCTGGTGATATTGTGGTTTTTTGGAATTCAACAAATACGTTTGCGTTCACTGGTCCTGTGAATAATGTTGTTTGTAAATGTTCTACTTATTCAGCAGCTCCTCAAAAAGCAGAGATTGTTGTGGAATTGAATGCAACTCCTTTGCCAACTACGGCTACTGATCTTGGTTCTGGACAAAATCACAGTTATACGATTGCTGGTTGTGGTCCGGTTTCTTGTATGATTAATGAGTGATTCCTGTGCGGGTTTTTACGAGAAATACTTGATTTTTTTCAGAAAATGTTTTACTATAAACCGCTAATGTTTGTTGAGATTTATCAATGCGTTTTTTAAAAGCGCGTTGCTGATAAGCCGACTGACATTACTGATGTTTGACAGTAAACACATTTATAAAGAAAGGATCACGGTTTCAACGTGAACACAGGTCTCCAACTCTAAGAGAGGATCTCTCCATGCGTAAGTTTTTAATCGGGGCGGTTGTTTGTGCGGCTTTTGCCGCTGGGGATTTTGCCTGCACGGCTGAATTCACTACTGCTGATGGCGGTGGTGGTTCTGGTGAGACTGGTGGAGGTGCTACGACTTCGGTCGGCGGCGCTTCTGGGTCTTCCACGTCCTCAACGGGAGGAAAGACCACGTCGTCCTCGGTTGGTGGCGGTGGTGCGGGCTCTACGGCTTCGGCTGGTGGAGGTGGCGCTTCGTCGTCCAGTATGTCATCCTCCACGGCTTCGGCAGGTGGTGGCGGATCTTCTTCGTCCACGGGCGGAGGTGGTGCTGGTGGCAGCGCACCTACGTGCCCCACGAACGGCAACTTGCTCTTCACGGGCAACAGTTGTTACGAGTATCAGGTTTACAGTGGTGGTGTTTTTCAACCGCCGCCGCAGGCCTCTGATCCGGACGCGATGTGTGAGTCTTCCGATTGCTCCGTTAACGTGATCCCCGGTGATCTCGTTCTGTACTGGAGTTCGATGAACACGCTGAAGTTCACGGGGAACGTGAACAGTGTGGAGTGCAAGTGCTCGGCTTTCGTTGTCCCCCCTCAGAAGGCGGGTATCGTTGTCGAGCTGAACGCGCAGCCTGCGCCCACGACGATGAGTGATTCCGGCTCCGGCCAGAATCATCAGTACGTTGTTGCGGCATGTGGTGGCGCGATTTCCTGCCAGATTCACGAGTGATCGTTTTTCTTTCTTAACTTTTGTGTTTGCTGGGCAAGCTGGGCGCCAGGGTGATTTTTACCCTGGCCCCGACTCCCTTTTATTATTGGTGAATTTTATAAGACTTGGGTTGATTTTTTTGTCATAATGTTTTACTGTAGATCACTAATGTTTGTTGAGATTTATCAATGCGTTTTTTAAAAGCGCGTTGCTGATAAACCGACGGACATTACTGATGTTTGACAGTAAACATTTTGAAAGAAAGGAGTTCGATGTGAACACAGGTCTCCAACCCTGAGAGGATCTCTCCATGCGTTTGCGGATGTTTTTCATTGGTGCAGTGGTGATGTGTGCTCCGTTTTCCTGCTTCCTCCCGGCCTATACTACGGACGGGAGTGGGGGAGGTGAAGACGTTAGCACTGGGACTCGTGCAGCCACGACTTCGGTCGGCGGCGCTTCGGGTTCCATGTCCTCGTCCGGTTCGGGCGGGATGACCACTTCGTCTTCGGGAGACGGTGGTGCTGGTGCGGCGACTTCGTCGGTCGGCGGAAATGGTGGGACTGGCGGCGACGCATCTTCTTCGGGAGGTGGCAATGCTGGTTCGGGCGGTGCCTCTGCGGGCGGAGGTGGTGCTGGCGGCAGCGCACCTACGTGCCCCATGGACGGCAACCTGCTGTTCAAGCACAACTCGTGCTATCAGTACGAGGTCTATGACATGAACGGCAATTTTAGCCAGCCTTCCGATCCGGATGCTGCGTGCGTGAAGACTGACTGCTCACTCAACGTGAATCTGACTGATCTCGTTGTGTATTGGGGTCAGACGAACGTCCTCGAGTTCACGGGGCCTGTCACCAGCGTTGAGTGCAAGTGCTCAGTCTATTCCGTGCCTCCTCAGAAGGCTTCGGTTGTGGTTGAGCTGAACACGGCGCCTGCGCCGACGACTGTTGCTGATTCGGGTTCCGGCTTGGATCATAAGTACGTCGTCTCGGCCTGCTCGGCCGCGATTTCCTGCATGATTCAGGAGTGATCATCGTTCTTTCTTAACTTTGTTTACTGGGCAAGCTGTGGGCCGGGGTGATATTTCATCCCGGCCCCAACCCCCTTTATTTATAGATATATTGAGCTCATACAGGGCTTGATTTTTTTGCCATAATGTTTTACTATGAATCGCTAATGTTTATCGGGATTTATCGATACGCTTGAAAAAGCGGGAGTCGATAAACAGACATTCATTAGTGATCCTTGACAGTAACTTAAAGTATTTTTCTGGAAGATTGTTCTTTGAGGCGTTCGTGCGTTTCGATTGGTCAATAGCCACATAGCAAGAAGGGATTCCACATCATGCGAATCGTCGTTGGTGCCCTCGTGTTGGTTTGCTGCGCCTTGGGGTGCGGTGATCCGTTCACGGTTGGGACTGGCGGAACCGGGGGCGCTACCTCTTCTTCGGGGAATAGCGGCTCTAGCGGAACTGGCGGTGCCACGACTTCGGTCGGCGGCGCTTCGGGTTCCATGTCCTCGTCCGGTTCGGGCGGGATGATCACGTCGTCTACGGGCGGCGCTGGTGGTATGTCGTCCTCTACGGGCGGCACCATGTCGACTGGAGGCGCAAGCTCGTCGACCGGCGGTACGTCGTCCTCTACCGGAGGCGGCGGCGCTGGTGGTACGTCCTCTGCAACGGGGGGCGGCGGAACCGGTGCTTCAACTTCGTCGACTGGCGGTACGTCGTCCTCTACCGGAGGCGGCGGAACTGGCGGTACGTCGTCCTCTTCGGGGGGCGGTGGAACCGGCGGCACGTCGTCCTCTACGGGCGGCGGCGGAACCGGTGGCGACGCGGGCGGACCTTCGTGTCCGACGAACGGTAACGTGCTGTTTACGGGTAACTCGTGCTACGAGTACCAGGTCTACCGCGGCGGCATGTTCTTGCCGCCGCCTGAAGCTTCCGAACCCGATGCGGCGTGCGAAAGCATGGACTGCTCGGTTTCTACGATTCCGGGGGACATCGTCCTCGTCTGGAACAAGACGAACACGCTGAAGTTCCATGGCAACGTGAACAACGTTGTCTGCAAGTGCTCGGCGTTCGCTCAACCCCCCCAAAAGGCGGGGATCATCGTGGAGCTCAACGCGGCTCCTGCTGCAACTACCATCAGTGACACTGGCTCTGGTCAGGATCACAAGTACGTCGTCGCGGCCTGCGCTGGTGCGATCGTCTGCATGGTCAACGAGTGATCGCTTCTCTTGTTTTTCTTCCTTAACTTTACCTGACGTAAAATAACTTCGTCTGACTTTTTGTTTACTGGGCAAGCTGGCGCCTGGGTGATATATTCATCCCAGGCGCCGACCCCCATTTATATTATGAAATCTCTCCAACACATTTTGGTGACCGGAGGAGCCGGTTATATTGGATCTCATGCTGTTCGAGCTTTGATTCACAAAGGTTATCGCGTGACCGTTCTTGATAATCTTTCTAAAGGCCACGAACAAGCTGTTCACCCTGATGCAAAATTTGTGAAATTGGATTTAGCTGATGCTCAACATTTGAATGAGCTTTTTCAACGTGAAAAATTTGATGCAGTCATGCATTTTGCCGGATTGATTGAAGTTGGTCTTTCGATGAAAGAACCAGCGAAATTTTTTGAATCAAACGTGACGTATGGTGTGAATTTGCTTGAAGCGATGCGCTCGGCGAATGTGAATAAAATTATTTTTTCTTCAACCGCTGCGGTGTATGGCAATCCAAAAGTTACGCCAATCAAAGAAGATTCGGAATTAAATCAGACAAATTTTTATGGCCAGTCTAAACTTTTTTTCGAAAATATTTTAAAAAAATATGATGAGTTTTTTGGTTTTAAATTTGCAGCTCTAAGATATTTTAATGCGGCTGGGGCTGATCCAAGCGGTGAAATTGGTCAGGACTATGAACCTTCAACACATATTGTTCCGCGGGTTTTGCAATATGCCTTGGGAAAAATTCAAGATTTTAAAATTTATGGTGATGATTTTCCAACAGAAGATGGAACGTGTGTTCGCGATTATATTCATGTGAATGATTTGGTTGATGCCCATTTGTTGGCCTTGGAATACTTATTTAATGGTGGAAAAAGTGATGTGTTTAATTTGGGAAATGGGAAAGGTTTTTCTGTTTTGGAAGTGATTGAAACCGCACGAAAAATTACTGAGTTACCATTGAAAGTTGAAGTGGGTCCACGAAGAGAAGGGGATCCAGCAGTGCTAGTTGCGGACTCAGAAAAGGCTCAAAAAGTTTTGGGTTGGAAGCCTCAACTTTTTAGATTAGAAGATATTGTTGGAACGGCTTGGGGATGGCATAAAAGCCATAAAAACGGCTATTGACTATTTTAAATATTGTGTCGTATAATAAAACCTCAATTTCTAATCTTACGTTTATGTCATTAGAAAAAAAATCTTGGGCCGGAGAGGTTTTATCTTCAGTTATTCCAAATAAAAAAATAGTTGCTATCATGGCTTTGCAAGCCGGTTTTTCTGCTGGTTGTGCTGAAATTATTGGAATCGAACCTTGGGAAGATCCAAAAACAACATCGAGTTCTTCATCTGAAACAACATCAACTGCTGATTCTTCAACGTCAACCGGAATGGGTGGTGTTGGCGGCCAGGGTGGAGAAACAGCAACGAGTTCAAGTAGTGGCATGGAAAGTAGTTCGAGTACAGATGTCTCTTCTTCATCTTCTGCTTCAACAGGAACTGGTGGACCAACTTGTCCTACTAATGGAAATTTATTGTTTACTGGAGAATCTTGCTACGAATATGAAGTGTATCGTGGAGGGGTTTTCTTGCCACCGCCTCAAGCTTCCGATCCTGATGCGACTTGTGTGAGTACAGATTGTTCTGTGGATGAACAAGCGGGTGACAAGGTTCTTGTTTGGAATTCTACGAATACGGTTTCTTTTGATGGGAATGATCCGAGCAGTGTTGATTGTAAATGTTCAACATACTCATTACCTCCTCAAAAAGCTTCGATCGTTGTTGAATTGAATACTGCTCCGCTTCCTACAACCATTACGAATTCTGGATCTGGCTTGAATCATAAGTATGTTGTTTCGACCTGTCCTGGCGCTGTAGCGTGTATGATTAACGAGTGATGATCGTATTTTTTATTTAAATTTTTTGTTCATTTTTTAAATTTTTTTATGTCTCCACTCGATCATTTACAAGAAACTGATGTTCAACAGTCTGTAACAACTCCAGCATCACACCCAGATAAATTTAATGTGTCAGGAAAAACGACCAGCTCTGTTCAATCAAAAATTCGAAAGATGGCTTTTTTGGCAACTGTAGTCGCTGGTGTTACAGCATCTCAAGATGCGGCGTGTTATTATGATCTTAGCAAGTACCAGCCTAGAAATGACGGAGGAATGGGCGGTGTTGGTGGAAAGGGAAATGAAACAATTTCTTCATCAGATGCGGCGAGCACTACTGAAATGAGTGCATCATCAAATTCAGTAAATTCATCAAATTCAGCAAGTAGCACAGAATCCAGCTCAAGTGATTCATCCAGCTCAGAAAGCAGCAGTGATAGTAGTTCTTCAAGTGTTTCTTCTTCAGTTTCTACGGGCACTGGCGGCTCTACTTGTCCTACAGATGGTAATTTGTTGTTTACTGGAGAATCTTGCTATGAATATGAAGTGTATCGTGGAGGGATTTTCTTGCCACCGCCTCAAGCTTCTACTCCAGACGCAGCTTGTGTTGATACCGATTGTTCTGTGAATACGGTTTCTGGTGATATCGTAGTTTTTTGGAATTCGACGAAAACTTTTTCGTTTACGGGTCCTGTGAATAATGTTGTTTGTGAATGTTCTTCTTATTCTGCGGCTCCTCAAAAGGCTGAAGTCGTTCTTGAATTGAACACTGCTCCTGCACCAACTACGGCTACTGATCTTGGATCAGGTCAAAACCACACCTATACGATTAATGGTTGTGGTCCTGTTTCTTGCATGATCAACGAGTAATTTCGTTTTTGGTTTGGATGTCTTAGCCCGTGATTCCAGCCAAGAGTGAAAAGGCGATGGTTTTGGCGATGAAGATCAGAACCAAATAAAAAATGCTTCCGGATAAAACTCCAAGGCTGAAACTGGAGATCATTTTGTTGGTTGGTGTTGCCGGGATTTTTTTGTTGCTGAATTTTTTCCAACACACAAAACCAATAATGATGTTGAGTCCAAGTTCTAAAACAGTGACGGCTTGAAACCCGATACTGCTGTTTAAAAGTAGAACAGCAAGGATGAAGACAAAGAAAGCTACAAGTGCGCCAATGATGCCAAAAAGGATTTTTTTTGCCATAGCGAAAAACTTAATACTAAAGCCCAATTCCATGACACTTCTTATATTTTTTCCCGCTGCCACATGGGCATGGATCGTTACGACCAACTTCAGGTTGTGATGCTGTTGGTTGTGGTGAAGCTTTGATGATTGTTGGATTTGTGACTCGTTCTTGCGGTTCGTTGATTGTGCTGTGCGCAAAACTTTGAACTGTTGTGTTTGCCATGTTTGCTGCACTGGATGAAGCTGCAGTGATGTTTGAACCGTGGCCTTTGTGTCCGGAAAGAACTTCTTCGATTTGTGATTCGTTGGTGTGAAGATTTTCTGGTTCGCTGCTACCAAGTCTTAAGAACTGCTCAGGAAGTTGTTTCTTTAAATCTACTTTGAAGATCGTGTTTACCGTATTTGCCTGAATTGCACTTAAAAGTGTGTGGAACATTTCGTAACCTTCTTCTTTATAGGAAATGAGCGGATCGCGTTGTGCATAGCCACGCAAAGAAACTGCTTCACGCAAATGTTGCATGTTATCAATATGTTCCATCCATAAGGTGTCGATAACGTTGAGGTAAACTCCGCGTTCGATCTGACGAAGTACGCTTGGATCTTTCAACAGCTTTTCTTTTTCTTCGTATTCGTTAAAGAGATGTTTTTTGATGAGTTCAATTAAATCTTCAACCACAGCATGTTTTTCCAATTCTTCCAAAGCAAGTGGAGCGATTGGATCACGGTGAATGGCATTAATATCAGCCAAGATTGCGGAATAATTCCAACCGCCTTCTTCGTGATGTTTGATGGCTGTATGAACTCCAACAATTTTTTCGACCTCTTTTTCAATCAAAACAATAATGTCGTTTTTGATGTTATCGCTGCGGAGAACTTTGCCTCTTCGGGAATAAATAATTTCACGGTGTTTGTTCATGACATCGTCGTATTCCACCAAATGTTTACGGATATCAAAGTTACGGCCTTCCACTTTTTTCTGTGCGCTTTCAATGGAACCGGAAATCCATTTGTTCTGAATTGGCATATCGTCTGGCACTTTCATGGCTTCCATCACTTTTTGAATACGATCTGAGCCGAATAAACGCATCAAATCATCTTCCATGGAAACGTAAAACTGACTCAAACCCGGATCACCCTGACGACCGGCGCGACCGCGCAACTGATTATCAATACGACGAGATTCGTGACGTTCGGTACCAATGATGACGAGACCGCCCAAATCTGTGACGCCTTCGCCAAGTTTAATATCGGTTCCACGACCAGCCATGTTGGTCGCAACAGTGACTGCTCCTTTTTGGCCTGCTCCTGCTACGATTTCCGCTTCTTTTTCATGGAATTTTGCATTTAAAACATTGTGAGGAACTCCTTCCATACTCAAAAGTTTGCTCATGATTTCTGATTTTTCGATGGAGATCGTACCGATCAAAACCGGCTGGCCTTTGTCATGAAGTTCTTTTACTTTTTTAGCCACAGCCAAATATTTTCCTTTCTGATTTTTATAAATCATGTCCGCTTCGTCTTTACGAATGACATTTTTATTTGGAGGAATAACGATCGTTTCCAAACCGTAAATTTGAAGGAACTCTTCAGCTTCGGTTTGAGCTGTTCCGGCCATGCCCGCAAGTTTTTTGAAAATACGGAAATAGTTTTGGAATGTGATTGTGGCAAAGGTTCGTGTTTCTCGTTTTACTTCCACGCCTTCTTTGGCTTCAATCGCTTGATGAAGACCGTCAGAATAACGACGACCAGGCATCAAACGGCCTGTGAATTCATCAACGATGATGATTTCGCCGTCTTTAATCACATAATCAATATCGTATTTATAAACAGTTTTTGCTTTCAATGCTTGTTCCAAATGATGAACTTCCATGAATCCTGCATCGGTATAAATGTTGTCTACACCCATTAATCCTTCCATAGTTGCGATGCCTGCTTCCGTCAAACTTACAGCGCGGAGTTTTTCATCAACGGTGTAATCTTTTTCTTCTTCCAAACCGCGAACCAATTGAGCATAACGAACATATTTGGATGTTGATTCTTCGGCTGGTGAAGAAATAATGAGCGGAGTTCGGGCTTCATCAATCAAAATGGAATCCACTTCATCCACGATGGCGTAATTTAATCCGCGTTGAACAATGTTGTCCACGTTTTGGGACATGTTGTCACGGAGGTAATCAAATCCGTATTCGTTATTTGTTCCGTAGGTAATATCTGCAGCATAAGCAGCTTTTTTCTCTGCGCGAGGTTGGTCGTGAATAATAACTCCAACTGTTAAGCCGAGGAAGCGGTAGAGTCCGCCCATCCATTCAGCATCACGAGTTGCCAAATAATCGTTCACGGTTACCAAGTGCACGCCTTTTCCTGTGAGTGCATTTAAGTAAAGTGGCAAGGTACAAACAAACGTTTTACCTTCACCTGTACGCATTTCGGCAATATTTCCTTTGTGCAAAACGATTCCGCCCAAAAGCTGAACGTCAAAAGGAATCATATCCCAAGTGATTTCTTGGCCACGCATCATCCATTTTTGGCCAACGAGTTTGCGGCACGCGAATTTCACCAAAGCAAAAGCTTCCGGCAAAAGATCGTCAACGGTTTCGCCATTTTGAATGCGGGCTTTGAACTCTTCGGTTTTTTTGACGATGTCTTCAACCTGAAGTTTTTGCTGATACTCTTCTTCAATTTGGTTAATTTTTTTTACAATCGGCCAAAGTTTTTTGAGTTCTTTTTCATTTTGGTCTCCGAGAATTTTATTGATAATTTTGTGAATCATAATCGTTGTTAAAAGCGCAAAAGCCAGTTTAAAGGATTCTAGCTCTAGTGGCAATCCTATAGAGCTTGATTATTCTTGGTAGTCTTTGAATAGCACTCCAATGGTTTTGAAGATAATGACTATATCAAGCCATAAAGACCAATGTTCGATGTAATATGTGTCCAAACGGACTTCTTCTTCAAAGTTGAGGTCGCTGCGGCCGCTGGTTTGGGCTAAGCCAGTGATTCCGGGTTTGATGGCGAGGACGAATTTGTGGTGTTTTTGGTATTGGGCAACTTCTTCCGGCAAATGTGGGCGCGGTCCGACCAGACTCATTTCGCCTTTAAGAACGTTGAATAATTGCGGAAGTTCATCGATGCTGGTTTTTCTGAGGAATTTTCCGACGCGTGTGACGCGGGGATCATCTTTGATTTTGGCGAGAGGGGAATCGTCGCGGACGTTTTTGGAAGCGAGTTCGGTGTAGCGCAGATTATGCGTATTTGGGTGCATGCTGCGGAATTTGTAGAAATTGAAAAGTTTTCCGTGTTCGCCAACGCGTTTTGCGCGGGTTCCATCGTCCAAATATTTAAATAAAATGGTGCCTTTGGAATCTAATTTAATGGCAATCGCAGTGATGAGGAAAACAGGGGAGAGAATGATAATTCCGATTCCGGCTCCTGCAAGGTCAAAAACACGTTTGCAGACTTTGCCCCAGCCATCTAAGCGAGTTGGTTTTAACTTGATAACTGGAATATCGGCCCAGGTTTCGGTTTCAATGTTCGCTTGTTGGATTTCCAAAAGATCCGGGACAAAATTGAAGGTTAAATGATGTTCGCGGCAGAATGCTAAAAGGTCTGCAGCTTCTTGATGATCGAGGTCGGTCTTGGTTTGAATGATTTCTTCGATGTGATATTTGTTGAGAATTTTTTCGATTTGATCGAGTTTTCCCAGATAAGGAAGATTTTGCGGTTTTTTGTTTTTACGGTTTTTTTCGTAATGTTCTTTTGGGCTTTCTTTAAAAGTATTGTCGATGAATCCAACAACCTGATAACTGATATTTTTGCTGAATTCAGCGGCTAAACGTTGGGTGATTGCGCCGTGGCCCACAAAAAGTACAGGTTTTTTACCAATGCCAGCTTGTAAGGTGAAGTATTGAAAAAGACGAATCAAAAGTCTCCCTGCACTGATGAAAACAATTGCTAAAAACCAGGTGTAAATTAAGGCGAGACGAGAAAAGGGGAATGTTCTGATGAGGAAAAAGTAGGCGATAATGGCGAGGAGCCACATTGACGTTGCAATGAAAATTTGTTTGAATTCACGGCTGAATCGGAATGTGGATTTAAGTGAGTACATGCGACGAAGTGCTGAAATTGCAACCAAACAAATCGCAGCAACAATACTAAAACGAATATATTCATCTAATGGTGGAAATGAGCCGACATCAAACGGCAAATTGATTCCAGGAATAAACCCGCTGATGGAACGGATGCGATACGCAAGCAAAAAAGCCAATAACGTCATCACGAAATCCGTGGGGATTCGTATTAAACCATAGGCGATTTCGGAAGGTTTCATGTGCGTGTTTTAAAACTGGGTCTCTTTTTCTATGACGTAATCATTTAATATTTTAAATCTTTCGTCACTTATTCCTAAAGATTTTGCAATGGTGAGGATTTCCTGAAATTCTTGGGCGTTTGCTTCGTTAAAAACTTGAACTAAGCTTGTTTGTTCTAAAAGTGCTTTATCTTTGCGTTCCATTGCTATTTCATTTACTGCACTCACGATTCGACTGACAATTCCGCTCTGGATTTTTTTTAACACAAGCAGACGGATAATTTGTTGTTCGGGTTCCGAAAATTGCTCTTTGGCTGCATCAAGAGAGAGTTCTGATGTAAGTTCAGGCTGGATTTCACCTATGGCTTCAGGAATTGCTCTTTCTAATAATTTTTTCATACAACGAAATTTTAAAATTGATTTTACCAGATCATAAGCCGAGTTTTGTCGGTCAGCACTGGTTCGCGGAAGCGTGCGTAGAAGCTCGCGAGCGAACCAGTGCTGACCGTGTGATCATCTCTCTTGGCCTGACATTGCTGAAAGGCTCATGCGGCGGGAAGCTTTGGACTGAGGAACACAGTTTGTCCCATTGCTTCCATCCCACCTTGCACCAGATAGGGTTTACCTGATCTCTCCGTCACCGGAGGATCCCCCGCCATGGCGGGGCGTTTCACCTTTAATGCGTCTCTGTGGCACTTTCCATAACTGCAGTTTTAAGCTGCAGCCTGCTCCCGTTAGGAGTTATCCCGTTCCTGGGTGCTCGGACTTTCCTCTAATCGTTTTTAAGGCGATCAGCGATCACTCACTGGTAAAATCAGGCTTATTGTAGAGGAAAAGCGGCTAAAAGCAAGGGTAAATTGACAAAATTCATATATGTTTGTATAATAATGCCTAAATTTTAATTATTTAAGCATGCCTTCAGATAAACCTTTAGAACTTGGATTGGGTTTAGATTTGTCATTGAAAGATGGGGTTCAGCCAAATCCTATTTCATTTGAAGAAGTGAAAAATAGATTGGAAGGAATTAGAGGCGTTATTGGTGAGGCATTAATGACCGCAGCAGAGAATAAAGGTGAGTTGTCTCCTGAAAATCAGGAAATTTTGTTAACAATTCTTAAGTCACGTTTTGAAAAAAATTGTCGCCTCCATAAAGATATTCAGTGGCAAGAAGTTGAAAAATCATTGAAAAGCGCTCCTGGAAAACTTCGATCACTTCTCCAATTAGAAGTTACAGGTGGTGAACCTGATGTTATTACTGAAAATGAGGGTGAATTTGTATTTGGTGATTGTTCAGCGGAAAGCCCTATCGGTCGTAGAAATTTTGCATTTGATAAAGAATCTCAGGAATATTTGGAGAAACGTTATAATAGAAAATTTGATGGTAATGCAATTGATAAAGCGGAAGAAGATGGAGTGGATTTGATGGACAAAAAACAATATGGAGCCTTGCAAAAGAAAATGAAACTCGATCAAGAGTCCTTTAGTTTGTTGAAAACACCTGATGATATCAGAAATGGTAATAATGCGGTTGGATGCTATCGTAATGGTAAGTATGTCATCGTAGATACTGTTAGTTTGATGAGCCACAATGCGGATGGTGCCTTTCGAGCTGTCGTAAAGGTTAAAAAAGTTTAATTCTTTGTGTTTCTGTTGTTTTCCTGCCATTCTAGGTGCTGGATGAAAACTGGGTAATTTTGGAACGAAATATTTATGGAATTTGTAGCAACATGCGCATTCGGGCTGGAGAAACTGGTCTATGACGAACTCAAGAAAATCGGTTTGTGGATTGTGAAAACTGAGGATGGGCGAATTACTTTTCAAGGTGATGAAATGTCAATGATGCGGGCGAACCTTTGGACGCGCTGCGCTGATAGAATATTGATGAAAACCGGCGATTTTCAGGCGGTGACCTTTGATGAGCTTTTTGATGCTGTTTTTGCGATTGAGTGGGAAAAATATATTGGTCCCAATGATGCTTTTCCGGTGTATGCGTCAACAGTGAGGTCGGTTTTGCATTCTGAACCGGCGATTCAAAGTATTGTGAAAAAAGCCATTGTGAAAAGGCTTCAGGCTAAGCATGGTACCGAAACTTTGCCGGAAAATTCAGGAGTTCTTTATGAAGTCCTCATAAAGTTTAACAAGGATCAGGTTATTATTGGATTGAATACTTCAGGTACAAGTTTGCATAAACGCGGCTACAGAATAAGCGCGGGAGCTGCTCCGATTAAGGAAACATTGGCTTCGGCGTTGGTGAAACTTTCGGGGTGGACTGCGAATAGGCCTTTGGTTGATCTTTTTTGCGGAAGCGGCACGATTCCGATTGAAGCTGCTTTGATCGCGCTGAACATTGCTCCTGGACTGCAAAGGGAGTTTGCTTTTGAACAATGGCCATGGATTGATAAAAAAAATGTTGCTGCTGCAAAATTGGAGGCAAAAAAACTGGCGAAAAATTTTCAATCCGTCACTTTGGAGTCGGGTGAACAGGTTACGGTTGTACCAGAGAAGTTGCCGATTTATGGTTTTGATATTGATGGCGAAATTTTAAAAGTTGCGGAAGATAATACCAATCGTGCTGGCATTGGAAGGTTGAATTTTAAACGCGCGGATTTTAATGATCTGGATTTTTCAAAGTTTGAAAACTGCACGTTTATCTGCAATCCGCCGTATGGTGAACGTTTGGAAGATATGGCGAGCGTTCGTGAAATGTACCGTCAGTTGGGAAAAAAGTTTGCACAAAGTAAAAACTGTTCGTTGTATTTGATTACGTCGGACGAAACTTTTCCCCGTTTGTTTGCAGAAGCAACGAATCTTCAACCGACAAAAAACCGTAAGTTGTTTAATGGAAGCATTCGTTGTTATCTTTTTCAGTATGATGCTGCGCAACCAAAGATGTCCGCGCAAAAATAAAACGACCCTTGCGGGCCGTTTGTTGATTTTAATCTGATGTGTCGATTACACGTTTTTATCTTTAAGACGCTTGTACTCTTTTTGGAAGAATCTTACTGCGTTCAAACATTCGCGAGCTTTTTCGTTGTTTGGTTCAATGTCCAAAAGTTTTTTGAATAATACTGCTGAACGTTCAAAGTTTTTGTCGTTCAAATGGCAAATACCAAGGTCGCTCAAAATCAATGGATCGTCTTTGCTTAAGTTCAATGCACGTTCCAAAATGATGATGCCACGTTTCTTTTGACCTTCGTGGAAAATTGACCAACCCAAGCAACGTAAGATTTCCGGATGGTTTGGTTGGATGTCGTCAGATTTTTCCAAGTATTCGATAGATTTTTTCCAACTGCCAAGTGCAGAATGCACGAATCCAAGCAAATAGTTTCCGTTTGCGCTGCGTGGATGGAGTTGGATTGCTCTTTGGAGGGCTTTTTTAGCCTTGTCGTACTGGCGCATGCTTAAATAGTTGTCGCCGATCTCTTCGTAGGCTTCAATGCAATTTAAATCGCTATGTAAGATTTTTTCACAAATCTTAATTGCGTCAGTATGTTGGCCCTGCATTTTTTTGCGGTCAGCTTCATCCAGAAGAAGTTCCACATCGCTTCGAAGTTCGTTTTTCATTTTTGTGTTGGTTTATTCGCTTAGAATTCTAGCTTTTTTTTGCTTGAATTCCTGCGTCCTCAGGTTTGCTCTATTTGGGAGTAAATCGAGGTGGGCTGTCGACCCGAATTGAGGTTCTGAAACTGAATCAGAAAATTATATCTTTTTTTTGACTATAAATCAATAGTCTTAAGATACTTTTTCAACTCAGGTCCAAGATCCTTTCTTTTAAGCGCAAAATCGATGTTCGCGGTGATGAGTCCCAACTTGGTTCCGGTGTCATAACGTTTGCCTTCGACTTCGTAACCGTAGATTTTTTGTCTTTTTTGGAGTTGCATGAAGCCGTCGATCAAACGGATTTCACCACTGTGGCTTGGTTTGGCTTTCTCGAGCGCTTCAATGATTTCCGGAGTAACGACGTATTTTCCAATAATGGCGAGGTTTGAAGGTGCGACTGAAGGTTTTGGTTTCTCAACAAATTTTTCGATTTCGTAAGTGCGTGGGTTGTTGGATGCATGTCCAGATTTGGCTTTAATCATGCCGTAACTTTCGCTCTCTTTTTTATCGATTTGCTGGAGTGCCACTACACTTGATCCGGTTTTTTCATAAACATTCATGAGTTGTTTGATGGCTGGAACTTTGAAATCAACGATGTCGTCTCCGAATAAAACTGCGAATGGTTCGTCACCAACAACTTCTTTGGCACATAAAATGGCATGGCCGTCTCCAAGTGGCATTGGCTGGCGAACGTACACGAATTTGGCGAGTTTTGCGACGTCGCGAACCGCTTTTAATAATGAGTGTTTCCCTTTTTCTACCAAGGTGTGTTCAAGTTCAAAAGAGTAATCAAAATGGTCTTCAATGGAACGTTTACCACGTCCCGTGACGATAATAATTTCTTCAATTCCTGCGGCAACCGCTTCTTCAACTAAATATTGGATGACCGGTTTATCCACAATCGGAAGCATTTCTTTGGGTTGTGATTTGGTCACGGGAAGAAAACGAGTCCCGAATCCGGCGGCAGGGAATACAGCTTTACGAATTTTTTGCATAGAATGATTGTAAAAAATGTGGCTCGTTATTCGCTTTTAATTCGAATAAGGCGGGTTTTGGTTCTTTCGGTTCTTGGGATAGATATTTTAAGAACAGCATCTTTCATACTGGCATTAATTTTGCTCGTGTCTGCGGATGAAGGCAAAACGATGGAGCGTGAGAAATCGCCCCAAAAACATTCCTGAGTTAAATAATCTTCATCAGGGATGTTGAACTCCAAATAGCGTTTGCCTTTGATAGTAAGAACATCTTCGGTAACGCTTACATTAATATCTGCCATTTTAACTCCAGCGATCGGTGCAACGATTACGATTTCGTTTTGAGTCTGATAAACGTCGAGAGCCAGTTGG
>Ga0070667_100000862_pt1 | contig 28141 bp, 24 predicted proteins | sample KBSS33metaG_FD_64659 | JGI IMG/M metagenome (GOLD analysis project Ga0070667, IMG submission 64659) | Switchgrass rhizosphere microbial communities from Kellogg Biological Station, Michigan, USA - KBS S3-3 metaG | ecosystem: Host-associated > Plants > Roots > Rhizosphere > Soil ...
CTGCCCGAGCTCGGGATCGAGACGCACGTGCTCGCCCCCGACGACTCGAAGTGGATCCACCGCGACGACGAGCTGCCGCCGCCGACACTCGCGTGGGTCCACCGCGCCCGCTACATCGGGCCGAAGGGCCGCAAGCCGGCTGAGGAGCTTCACGGCCGCCACGGGCTGGAGCTGCTGCGAAAGCAAGCCTCGCTCGCCGGGAGGCGCCTGCTCATGCCGGACGAGAACGTCACCTGGAACCTCACCGCGATCCCCGCCGCGATCTCGATCGTCAAGCGCGAGGGCATCGACGTGGTGGTGACGACGTCGCCGCCCTCGTCGGTCCACCTCATCGGCGCAGCCGTGAAGCGCGCGACGGGCATCCCGTGGGTCGCCGACCTGCGGGACTCGCTCGTGGCGCACCCGCACCGCCGGGCCGAGAGCATGCTCGTGCGCGCGAAGGAGAGCGGCGAGCACGTGGTCGCGCGGCTCGTCGCGAGGCGGGCCGACGCGATCGTCGCCGTCTCGGAGGCGATCGCCGAGGAGCTCCGCGAGCGCGAGCCGAAGGGCCCCGTCGAGATGATCGCGAACGGCTCCGACTTCGACGACTTCGCCGGGCTCGTCCGGCAGCCGAGCGACCGGCTGCGGATCGTCCACACCGGCTCGTTCTTCGGCAAGCGCGACCCGAGGCCGTTCCTGACGGCGCTTGCGCGCTCGGGCCTCGACGATGTCGTCGTCCGGTTCCTCGGTGACTTTCGCAGCGTCGATCGCGAGTGGGCGGACACGCTCGAGCTGGGTGACCGGCTCGAGCTGATCTCCTACGCGCCGCGGCGGCGGTCGCTGGAGCTCCAGCGGGACTCCGAGGCGCTCCTGCTCCTGATCCCGGAGGCCGGCGGCCGCGGCCGGGGTGTCCTGAGCGGCAAGGTCTTCGAGTACCTCGCCGCCGAGCGCCCGATCCTCGCGCTCGTGCCGCCCGACGGTGCTGCCGCCGAGCTCATCCGCGAGACCGGCGCCGGGGTCGTCGTGGCTCCCGAAGACGTCGACGGGATCGTCGAGGCGCTCCGGAGCCTGCACGCGCGCTGGCGCGCGGGAGAGCTCGAAGAGGCGCCGCTGGCCGAGGAGTGGCGGGCCAAGGTGTCGCGGCGGGCGCGCGTCGAGGAGTTCGCCCGGCTGCTCGAGCAGGTCGGCCCGTGAGGCGCATCGCAAGCGGCCTCTTCCTGACGACGCTCTTCTGCGTCACGTTCGAGAAGATCCACTGGAACGCAATCGGCACCGTCTCGATCGCCGACGTGCTCGCGCTCCTGTTCCTCGCCTCGTTCGTCGCGGTGACCGCGCGGGGCCGCGCGCCTCGCACGACAGCCGTGGTGATCGGCTTCCTCGCCGTGTTCCTCGTCGTCTATCTGGCGGGATTCTTCGACCTCTCGGATACGGATGCGCGCGCCCAGTGGATCAAGGGGCTCGTGAAGTGGCTCATCCACTTCGCGTTCCTCGGCGCAGCGGTCGCGTTCATGGCTCGGCGCGGACAGCAGTACTTCTGGCGGGCACTCGGCTGGTTCTGCGCGGGAATGGCCGCGAACGCGCTCTACGGGGTCGTCCAGCTCCTCGACGCGCGTCGTGGCGGCAACCTCGATGCGACCCTGCTCTCGCCGATCACCGGCGGGTCGAGTCAGATCAACGTCTACGGGGCCGTCGAAGGCGCGAAGGTCTACAGGCCGAACGCGCTCACGGGCGACCCGAATCACCTCGGGATCATGTTGATCGTCCCGCTGCTCGTGCTCGCACCGCTGTATCTCCGGCTCGAGCGCGGTCACAGGCTCCGCGTACCGCTCGCGGTGCTCCTGGGGTTCTTGCTCGTCGTCGAGGCGGCGACGCTCTCGCGGAGCGGCGCTCTCGGGCTGGTCGTCGGGGGTCTCGTGCTCGCCGTGCCGTACCGCCGCTTCCTGCTCCGGCGCGAGTTTCTCTACCCGGTCGTCGGTGCGCTCGTCGTGCTCGGCGCCGTCGTCCTCCGGAGCCGCCACTTCTTCTCCGTCGTGCTGAAGTCGCGCGTTCAGACGGGCGGCGGCTCGGAGAACGCGCACTTCCAGGTGTACGACTTCGTCCCCCAGGTGCTTCACAGCCACCCGCTCTTCGGGCTCGGCCTCAACACGTTCTCCGTCTACTACGAGTTCGTGACCGGGAAGTCGAACTGGGGCCCGCACTCGTACTACGTCGCCCTCATCGTCGAGACCGGGCTCGTCGGGACGATCGTGTTCGCGGCCTTCCTGTTCTGGCTCTTCGTGCGGCTTCGCGTAGCCCGGGCGCTCGGCCGCGCGCTCACCGCCGCCCGCGACCCGCTCGCCGCCCGCGTCCGCCCGCTGGCGTGGGGCTTCACCGCGGCGCTCTTGGGGACGCTCGCCTCGAACTTCTTCTACCTGACGATGCAGTTCTATTACTTCTATGCGTTCGCAGCGCTCGCGCTGACGGTGCCGGTGGTCTTCGCGCGGTCGGAATGAAGGTCGTCGTCCTGACGACGTCGTACCCGCGCGACGAGCACGATCCGTCCGGCTCGTTCGTCGCCGCAGGCGTGCGCGCTGCCGAGTCGCGCGGGATCGAGATCGAGGTCGTCTCGCCCGCGTCGTTTTCCGGCTTCGGGCTCGCCTATGGCGGGGGCATCGTCCAGAATCTCCGCGCCGCCCCATGGAAGCTGGCGCTCGTGCCGCCGTTTCTCGCCGCGTATGCGCGGGCGGCGCGTCGGGCGACGCGCGATGCCGATCTCGTCCACGCGCATTGGATCCCGTCCGCTTTCGCCGCTCGCGCTACAGGGCGTCCTTACGTCTTGCAGCTCTGGGGGACGGACGTTGTCCTCGCGCGGCGGGCGCCCGCCCTCGCCCGGCCGCTCGTCGCGGGCGCCTGTATCGTCATCGCCGCGTCGGCCGAGCTGGCCGGCGCAGCTCGATCGCTCGGCGCGCGAGCGGTGGAGGTCATCCCGACGGCCGTCGAGCTCCCCGCCGCGGTCGGCGCTCCGGACGAGCCACCGCATGTGCTCTTCGCCGGGCGCCTGTCCGAGGAGAAGGGGATCCTCGAGTTCCTCGAGGCGACCGAAGGGCTGCCGCGGGTCGTCGTCGGCGACGGGCCGCTTCGCTCCCGGGTGCCCGAGGCGGTCGGTTTCGTGGCGCCCGCCGAGATGACGCCGTACTACCGGCGTGCCGCCGTTGTCTGCATCCCCTCGCGCCGTGAGGGCTACGGCATGGTCGCCCGCGAGGCGATGGCGCACGGGCGCGCAGTGGTCGCGGCGGCCGTGGGAGGGCTTCCCGACGCCGTCGCGGACGGGCAGACCGGGCTGCTCGTGCCGCCCGGGGACGTCGGTGCGCTTCGCCGCGCCGTCGAGACGCTCCTCGCGAATCCGGACGAGGCGGCCGTGCTCGGCGCTCGCGCGCGCGAGTGGGCTGCGAGGGAGCTCGACCCGGCGCTCTTCGCGGAACGCCTCGAGCGCGTCTACAGGGAGGCGCGCCCCTCGTAGACGGCAGGCTCGGCGCTCTCTCGCGTTTGGACGTGCGCGAGGTAGAGATCGATGATCTCGTCCGGCGGGCCCGTTGCGGTGAGCACGCCCTGCTCGACGAGAATCACCCGATCGCTGAAGCTCCGAACGGCGTCGAGGCCGTGGCTGACGAAGACGATCGTCTTTCCCGCTGCGCGCATCTGCTCGAACGTCGCGAAGCACTTCTCCTGGAAGTCGACGTCGCCGACCGAGAGCACCTCGTCGACGAGCAGGGTGTCGAAGGGCACCTGAACGGCGATCGCGTAGCCGAGACGCAGGAGCATCCCGGAGGAGAAGTTCTTCAGGTGTTGGTCGACGAAGCGCTCGAGCTCGGCGAACTCGAGGATCTCGTCGAGACGGTCGGCGATCTCGCGGCGCGTGAGGCCGACGAGCGTGCCGTTGATCTGGATGTTGTCGCGTGCGCTCAGCTCCATGTTGAACCCCACCCCGAGCTCGATGAAGGGCGAGAGAACGCCGTTCACGCGTACGGTGCCGGCGTCGGGGCGGTAGATCCCGGCCATGACCTTCAGGAGGGTGCTCTTGCCGCTGCCGTTGCGGCCGATGACGCTGAGGAACTCGCCGCGCGGCACCGTGAGCGAGATGTCGCGGAGTGCGTCGTTGCGGTCGTGACCGCGGCTGTCGAGCGGGTGTGCGAAGTACTCCTTCAGGCGCGACCGCCGCGCGTGCGGGACCAGGAAGGACTTCGAGACACCTGTGAGCTCGAGTGCGGGTTCGTCCATCACGCGATCTCCGGGAAGCGCGGCGACTCGTGTCGGTGCAGCATCAGTCCCAGCCCGAGCGCTGCGAAGGCGATGAGGATGGGGAACACGTGGGGCTCGGCGATCGCGGTGTACGAGGCCGCCCTGGGATCGCCCCCGAGTATGTGTGCGCGCGCATCCTGGACGACCTGGACGAGTGGGCTCAGCGCGACGACCTTCTGCGCCCAGTCGGGGAGGATCCGGAGCGGGTACATGATCCCCGAGGTGTAGAGGATCACCGTCGAGAGGACCTCCCAGACCTGGCCTGCGTCGCGGAAGCGCACGTAGAGGGAGGAAAAGATGAGCGAGATCCCGAGGACGAACACGTAGAACTCGACGAACAGAGGCACGAGCATGAGCCAGCTGCCCCGCGGGGCGATCCCGCTTGCGCCGATGAAGATCCCGGCGGCGATGCAGTTGAGGAGGAACGTGAGCGCGGTGCTAGCCGTTGTCGCGAGCGGGATCGTCAGCGACGGGAACGCGATCCGCCGGAGCACCGCGCCGCGCACGACGATCGACGGCAGCGTCAGAGAGACTGCGTCCGCCAGGAACGTGTAGAGGACGACCCCGACGACGAGGTACACGGGGAAGTGGGGGACGTTCGTTCGAAACAGGTGGCCGAAGACGATCCAGAGGATCGCGAAGTAGAGGCTCGGCTTCGCGAGCGACCAGAGGTATCCCAGGGCGGACCCGGCGTACTTGAGCTTGAACTCCGTCCGCGCGAACACGCTCACGATCCGCAGGCGGTAGGCGAGCTGCTCGGCAAGCGGGCCTCGCCGGACGACGTAGGTTCCGGATCGGCTCATCGGCCTGGAGCCTAGATGGTCGATGTCCCGGCGCGTGTGAGTCGCGGCTTCGACTACAGTCGCGCCAGTGCCGAGCGAGCACGCCGAGCGGTACTTTCGGGCCGCCGCGGATCTATCCGCCGGCCTCGATCTCGACGCGGTCGATGCAGTCGCTGCCGGGCTCGCCGCCGCACGGGCGCGAGGCGGGCGCCTGTTCGTCCTCGGGGTCGGTGGCGGCGCGGGGCACGCGTCGCATGCGGTAAACGACTTCCGCAAGCTCTGCGGGATCGAGAGCTATGCGCCGAGCGACAACGTCTCCGAGCTGACGGCCAGGACGAACGACGATGGATGGGAAAGCGCGTACAGCGAGTGGCTCCGCGTCTCCCGGCTCGGCCCGGACGACGCGGTTCTCGTTTTCTCGGTTGGAGGCGGCTCGCGCGAGCACAACGTCTCGGTCAACCTCGTGGCCGCGATCGAGCTCGCGCAGTCGCTCGGCGCGGGAATCTACGGCGTCGTCGGCAACCCCGGCGGGAGGCTCGGCGAGCTTGCGGACGCGGCGGTGCTCGTCACCCCGCCGGCCGACCTGCGGACTCCGCTCGTCGAGTCCTTTCAGGCGCTCGTCTGGCACGCGCTCGTCTCCCATCCGGCGCTCGCGGTACGCCAGGGCCACTGGGAGACGCTCGCGGGCACGTGAGGCGGGCAGTCTTCTTCGACCGGGACGGGGTCGTCAACGCCCTTGTCCCCGATCCAGTCTCCAGCCTGCCCGAATCGCCGCTCGATCCCGCCGACGTCCGGCTGCTGCCGGGCGCCGCCGCCGCGCTCCGGTCGCTCCGAGCAGCGGGCTTCGCCCTCGTCGGTGTCTCGAACCAGCCGGCGGCGGCAAAGGGCGTCGTAGCGCTCGAGCGACTCGCCGAGGTGCAGGCCCGCGTCCTCGAGCTCCTGCGCTCGGAGGGCGTCGAGCCGGACGGCTTCCGGCTCTGCTTTCACCATCCGGACGGCATCGTCCGCGCCCTGACGCGACAATGCGCGTGCCGGAAGCCGGCGCCGGGAATGCTTCTCGACGCCGCCCGCGAGCTCGAGCTCGACCTGCACGGCTCGTGGCTCATCGGTGACACCGACGGCGACGTCGAGGCGGGAGCCGCCGCGGGCTGCCGCTCCGTGCTCGTCGAGCATGCCGCCAGCGCCCACAAGCGCTCGGGCGCCGTCCGTCCCGACGCGTACGCCGCGGATCTCACTGCTGCCGCCCTGATCGTGCTCGACCGCGATGGGCGTTAGTCTTCAGCCCGTGCTGAGCGAGCTGAATGTCAAGCTCTTTGCGGACGGTGCCGACCTCGACGGGATCCTGGGGCTTGCGGCCGACCCGAAGATCGCGGGTTTCACGACGAACCCGACGCTCATGTGGAAGGCTGGGTTGACCGACTATCGGGACTTCGCGCAGCGCCTGCTCGAGCGGATAGACGTTCATCCGATCTCGTTCGAGGTCTTCGCGGACGACGTCGGCGAGATCGCCCGGCAGGCGCGGCTGATCTCCGCGTGGGGGCCCAACGTCTACGTGAAGATCCCGGTGACGACGACGTCCGGCGAGTCGACGGCGCCGCTCGTGCGCAACCTGTCCGAGGACGGCGTCCAGGTGAATGTCACGGCGCTTTTCACCACGGCCCAGGTCGAGCTCGTCACGGCTGCCGTGAAGGACGGTGCGCCGTCGTACATCTCCGTCTTCGCCGGCCGCATCGCCGACGCGGGCGTCGACCCGATGCCGATCATGGCCCGGGCAGTCGACATCATGCTCGAAGCGCCGCGTTCCGAGCTCATCTGGGCGTCGCCGCGCGAGATCCTCAACGTTGTGCAGGCCGACCAGGTCGGCTGCCACGTCATCACGATGACCCACGACCTGCTCGAGAAGCTCGGCTCGCTTGGCAAGGACCTCGAGCAGTTCTCGCTCGAGACGGTCCAGATGTTCCGCCGCGACGCGGTTGCGGCGGGGTTCACGCTCTGATTCCGATGCGTCGAGCATGCATCACCGGCGGTGCCGGGTTCATCGGCAGTACGCTCGCCGACCGGCTTGCGCGTGCCGGGGTCGAGGTCGTTGTCGTCGATGACTTCCGGACGGGGAGGCGCGAGTTCGTCTCGGAGCTTCTCGCCGGCGGACGAGGAAGGCTTCTCGAGGGCGATGTGCTCGACCAGACGCTTCTCGAGGAAGCGTTCGACGGCTGCGACTGGGTCTTCCACCTCCAGGCGAACGCCGATGTCCGCTACGGGCTCGATCATCCGACTCGCGATCTCGAACAGAACACCGTCGCGACGTCGACAGTGCTGGAGGCGATGCGGGCGGTAGGCGCGACGCGAATCGCTTTCTCCTCGACAGGCTCCGTTTACGGCGAACCCGACGTCTTCCCGACACCGGAGGACGCGCCGTTCCCGGTGCAGACCTCGCTCTACGCCGCATCGAAGCTCGCCGGTGAGGGTCTCATCGCGGCATATGCGCACGGCTATGGCTTCACGGGCCTCGTCTTCCGGTTCGTCTCGATCCTCGGTGAGCGCTACACCCACGGGCACGTGTTCGACTTCTTCCAGGCGCTCAGGCGTGACCCGGAGCGGCTCACGGTGCTCGGCGATGGAAGGCAGGAGAAGTCCTACCTCTACGTTCAGGACTGCGTGGCGGCGATCCTCACCGCCGTCGCCACCCACGGGGACGATGTCAGCAGCGCGCACGTCTACAACCTCGGCACCGATGAGACAGTCGTCGTCGACGACTCGATCGCCGTGATCGCGCGCCATCTCGGCGTTTCGCCCCGGATCGAGCACACCGGCGGATCCCGAGGCTGGGCCGGCGATTCACCGCTCATTCACCTCGACTGCACCCGGATCCGTGCGCTCGGCTGGCGCCCCACGCTCTCAATCGAGCAGTCGATCGTGCGGACGCTGGAGTGGCTCGAGACGAACCCGTATGCAACAGCGGCTGTCGCCGCGTGAGCGTCATATTCAGCAGGGCGCCGCTTCGCATCTCGCTCGGCGGCGGGGGCACGGACCTTCCCTCGTATTACGGCGACCACGGCGGTTTTCTCGTCTCGGGCGCGATCAACAAGTACGTCTACATGCTCACGCACACGGTGTTCCAGCGCCGGTACCTCATGAAGTACGCCGAGACCGAAGTGGTCGACGACCCGGCGGAGATCCGCCACCCGATTCTGCGAGAAGCACTGCTGCGCTACTGGCGCGGCAGTCCCCTCGAGATCGCCTCAGTCGCAGATGTGCCTGCAGGAACGGGAATGGGCTCCTCCGGCGCGTTCGCCGTCTGCTTGCTGAAGGCGCTGGCCCAGGCTCGCTCAACCTCAATCGCGCCAGGCGCGCTGGCGGAGGCCGCGTGCGAGATCGAGATCGACGTTCTCGGTGAGCCGGTCGGCAAGCAGGACCCCTATGTTGCGGCGCACGGCGGCATTTGCAGCTACACGTTCCACACGGATGGACGAGTCGATGTCGAGCCGCTCGAGCTCGCTGGAGAGACGCTGCGCCGGCTCCGCGATCAGCTGCTCCTCTTCTACACGGGCGAGTCGCGCGCGGCGTCTTCGGTGCTCGGCGACCAGGACACCCGTTCGCGCCGCGGCGACCCGGAGATGCTCGAGAACCTCCACACGACGAAGGAGATAGGTCTTCGCAGCCGCGACCTGCTCGTCGCTGGCGACCTCGAGAGCTACGGCGAGCTGATGCACGAGCACTGGCAGAACAAGCGCCGGCGCTCACCCGGGATGGCGACGGAGCACATCGACAACCTCTACACGCTTGCACGGCGAAGCGGTGCGGTGGGGGGTAAGCTCGTCGGGGCTGGCGGGGGTGGTTTCCTGCTCGTCTACGCGCGCCGTCCGGCGGATACGCGACAGGCGATGGCTGCGGCAGGCGCGCAGGAGCTGGTCTTCGACTTCGAGTTCGGAGGCGCGACCGCGGCTGAGTCGCAGTGATGTCCCCGGCGCTGCGCGTTGTGATCGTGGGCTGCGGGCTGATCGGCCAGAAACGGGCCGAGGCGCTCGGGCCCGACGATGTGCTCCTCGGCTGCATGGATCTCGTTGCCTCGAGCGCGGACGCGCTGGCCCGGGCGCACGGCGCTCGCGCCGTCGACACCATCGACGACGTCCTCGCTTTGCAGCCCGATGTGGTCGTGGTCGCGACTCCTCACGATCGCCTTACGGCGATGGCCGAGCTCGCGATGGAGGCCGGGGCACACGTGCTCGTCGAGAAGCCGGGGGGCCTCGGCTCGGCGCAGATCGAACGGCTCATGGCGGTCGCTGCGCGCACGGGCCGCCTGGTCAAGGTGGGATTCAACCACCGCTTCCACCCTGCGCTCAAGCGCCTCGCCCGCGAGGTTCACTCCGGCGCGCACGGCGAGCTTCTGTTCCTGAGAGGCAGATACGGGCACGGGGGAAGGCCCGGCTACGACCGCGAGTGGCGGGCAGCTCCCGAGCGCTCGGGCGGCGGCGAGCTGATCGACCAGGGGATGCACCTGATCGATCTCACCCACTGGCTTGCCGGACCGCTGCCGTTGCATTCGGCTCTGCTCAAGACGCAGTTCTGGGACACCGAGGTCGACGACAACGCGGTCGTGATCCTCGGCCGAGGCGACGATAGGACGGCGCCCTGGGCGATGCTGCATGTGTCGTGGACCGAATGGAAGAACACGTTCTCGCTCGAGGTCTATTGCCGCACGGCGAAGCTCCAGGTTGACGGCCTCGTCCGCTCGTACGGGCCGCAGGTCCTCCGGATATACCGCATGGGCCCGGAGCTCGGGCCGCCCGACCTCGAAGAGCTCGCTTATGGTGACGCCGACGTGTCCTGGGCTTGCGAGTGGGAGCACTTCAGAGCGGCCATCGCGGGCGAGGTCGAGCTGCTCGGATCGCTCGAGGATGCCCGGTATGCCTGGCGGCGGGTGGAGGAGGCGTATAGCCGTGGTGGCTATGCGGCGATGCGCGCGAAGGCGACGGCATGACGCGCGTCCTCGTCACGGGCGGCTCGCTCGGAATCGGGCTCGGGGTGGCGCGGGCCCTCGCCACCTCCGGGCATGAGCTCGTGCTTGTCGCACGAGGTGCCGACGCGCTGGAGGAGGCTGCGGGAAGCCTCCCGGGGCGCGGACACGCATGGCACGCACTCGACGTCTCCGATGAGGAGGCGTGGAAACGTGTCCCGATCGACGGGCTCGGTGGCCTCGTCTGTGCGGCGGCTCTGATGGACCCGATCGGCCCGGTCGGCGAATACGCGATCAGTGACTTCCGCCGGACGCTCGATGTGAATCTCGTCGGGACGCTCTGTGCGATTCAGTGGTGCCTGCCGGCCCTGCGTACACACCGTGGCGCGATCGTCACCTTCGGCGGCGGTGGGGCGACGGCACCGCTCCCGCGCTTCGATGCGTACGCGGCCTCGAAGGCCGCCATCTCGCGGCTGACGGAGAACCTCGCCTCGGCAATCGCACCGGTGACGATCAACTGCGTCGCCCCGGGGTTCGTCGCGACGCGGCTTCACGAGCGCACCCTGGCGGCCGGCCCTGCGGCCGCGGGGGCGGAGTTCTACGAGCGGACGAGGAGCACTCTCGACCGTGGCGGCGACCCTGCGGAACGCGCGGCCGCACTCGTCGAATATCTGCTCTCGGGCGTCCGGTTCAGCGGCAAGCTCGTCTCGGCGCAGTGGGATCCATGGGAGGAGGAGGCCTTCCTCGAGCGGCTTGCGACCGATGCGAGCTTCTGCACGATTCGCAGGATCGACGGGATGTCATTCGAAGTGCGCCCGGACGAGTCCTAGGCGCCCGCGACTCGACTCCTCAGACCACGATACGACCAGCCGGCGGCCTGGACGACCTGCGGGTCGACGGCGAGGCAGCCGTCGACGAGGAGCCGCCGCGCCGGCCGGAGCGCGTCCCACCTCACCGACGCCAACTCGGGCAATGCCGTGAGCACCGCAAGGGCGTCGGCGCGCTCGACACACTCCGCGAGCGAGGCCGCGCGCTCCATCCCTGGCGGAAGAGGAAAAGACTCGGCATGAGGATCCCAGGCCGCGACCCGCGCACCGGCGGCGAGCAGCCGCTCGGCGATCCGCAGGGGCAGCGAGTCGCGAAGCGTCGAGGTTCCAGGCTTGTACGTCAGACCCGCGATTGCGATCTGTGTGCCGGCAAGCCCGCCCAGCTCATCCTCGAGCCACCCGATCGCGATCTCCGAATGCCGGTCGTTGCTCGCGAGCGCGCCGGCGAACAGGTCTGACCGGCCGTGGCGCACGCCGAGCGTTCGCAGCGTCGAGAGATCGCGTGCGAGCGTCGCTCCCGAGAACGCCGCGCCGGGCCGCAGCGGCGCCGAGGGCGAGACGCGAGGATCTGCGCGGAGCGCGTCGCCGACCTCCGCCGGGTCGGCCCCGGCCGCGAGCGCCAGCCAGGCCAGGTCGTTCGCGAAGGCGACGCACAGGCCCAGGTAGGCGTTGGTCGCGTGCTTCGCCATCTCGGCCGAGGCGAGGCTGACACGGAGCGCCGGCGCGTCTGCCGGAGCGAAGAGGTCGGCCGCGCGCTCGTGCGCCTCGTCAACGTCGGCTCCGATGACGACTCGGCTCGGGTGCAGGAAGTCGTCCAGCGCGCGGCCGAGGCGCAGGTTCTCGGGTACGTACGCGAGGAGGAGCCCTCGCTCGGCTCGAGCAAGCCGCTGGCGCCAGCGCGCGCACGTCCCGACCGGGATCTGCGAGCTGATCGCGAGGAGCATCTGCGGCGGCGCCGAGGAGGCGAACAGCTCGACCGCCGCGTCCAGACGGGGGTCGTTGGGGAGCCCGTCTTCCCCTGTCCGGGTGTCGAAGGCCAGATGGACGACTCCGGCTGCGCGAATGGCGTCGAGCGGCTCGTCCACCACGGTCAGCATCCCCGCCTCGAGGGCCTGCGTCAGCGCCTCCTCGAGCCCGGGCTCGACCACCGGTCCGATCCCCGACGCGATGCCATGCCGGAGGGTGGGATCAGGATCCCAGGCGAACACCCGCTTTCCCAGCGTCGACCAGCCGGCGGCGGCGATGCTCCCGAGGTGCCAGAGGCCGAGGACTGCGACAGCGTCAGTCCCGTCGGGCCCTTCGCGACCGGACTGAGGGTCGGCAGCCATACGTGGATTATGCTGCTGCGATGCTTCTCTGCTCGCGGCGGATCTTGTGAGCATCGAGCTGTCGGTCGTCATACCTGCATTCGACGAAGAGGCCACGGTCGATGCCGTCTACGACCGCCTTCGCGACGTGCTCGACGGGCTCGGGCTCACGTGGGAGCTCATCTTCAGCGTCGACCCCAGCACCGATCGAACAGAAGAGGTCGTGCTCGCTCTGCGCGAGCGGGACCCTCGCGTGAAGATGCTTCGCTTCTCGCGGCGCTTCGGGCAACCGATGGCGACGCTTGCCGGTCTCGCGGCCTCCACCGGCTCCGCCGTCGTGGTGATCGACTGTGATCTGCAGGACCCGCCCGAGCTCATTCCGCAGCTCGTGAGCAAGTGGCGCGAGGGGTATGACGTCGTCTATGCGCAGCGGCGGACTCGCGAGGGCGAGACGCTTCCGAAGCGGCTCGTCTCGATCCTAGGCTACCGGCTGATCAACAAGATCGCCGAGGTCGAGATACCGCCGAACACGGGCGACTTCCGGCTCATGAGCCGGCGCGTGGTCGACCATGTCGTTGCGCTCCGCGAGAGCCACGGCTTCCTGCGCGGCCTCGTCGCCCTCGTTGGCTTCCGCCAGGCGAGCGTTCTCTACGATCGCGACGCGCGGGCGGGCGGGCGCGGCAAGTACAACCGCTTTCTCGGCTCGCTCGTCATCGGCCTCAACGGCGTCGTCGGCTTCTCGCGCTACCCGCTTCAGCTCATCTCGATGCTCGGGTTCTCGCTGGCCGGCTTCGCCTTCCTGCTGGCGATCGCGTACCTGAGCATGAAGCTTGCGGGGTTCGGCTTCCCGGTCGGAAACCCGACGATCGTGATCCTCGTCACCTTCTTCAGCGGGGTGCAGCTCCTGTCGCTGGGCGTTATGGGCGAGTACGTCGGCCGGATCTACGACGAGGTACGGGCTCGGCCCCACTACATCGTCGAGTCGCGATACGGCTTCGGCGAGCCGGAATGAGCGGGCTGCCGCCCGTCTGCATCCTGGCGGGAGGGCTCGGCTCACGGCTGGGCGAGCGAGTCGAGCGAACACCCAAACCGCTCATCGAGATCGCAGGAGAGCCCTTCGTCATTCACCAGCTACGGCTCCTCGCGCGTCACGGGGCAGAGCGGGTCGTCCTCTGCGTCGGCTATCTGGGGGAGTTGATCCAGGATCGAGTCGGCGTGGAACAGTTCGGAATCCGGATCGACTACAGCTTCGACGGCCCAGGCCTCGACGGCACGCTGGGTGCCGTGAGGCGTGCGCTGCCGCTCCTCTCCGAGCGCTTTCTCGTGATGTATGGGGATACGTATCTCAGGCTCGACTACGGCGCTGCCGACGCGGCGTGGAGAGAAAGCGGCTGCCTTGGGCTCATGACGGTGCTGCGGAACGAGGGACGCTGGGACCGGTCGAACGCCATCCTGGCGAGCGGGCGCGTCAGCGCCTACGACAAGCACGAGCCGAAGTCGGGAATGCTCTGGATCGACTATGGCCTGGGTGGACTCGACACCGGCGCGCTCGGGTTTGCTCCCTCGGACGAGCGGGATCTCGCCTACTTGTATGCGGCACTCGCGGCGGCCGGGGAACTCTGTGGGTGGGAAGCCCACGAGCGTTTCTATGAGATCGGCACCCCGGCGTCGCTTGCCGAAGCGGAGGCCTTCCTCACTACGACCGTGCCTCCAGCGTGATGTACGCGCCGCCTCGAGCCGGCGCGCAATGACGCCTCGCGGATCGACTGCGCCTATTCTCGGCGCGTGAGCCCTGTCAGAACGCCCATGCCGCGGATCGTCCGACGGGTGCTCTCGCCGGACCTGGAGATCTTCGGGCAGGGCGTACGTTTCGTCATCGCGGGTGGAACGGTCGCCGTCGTCTACCTCACGGTGACCACGGTGCTCTCATGGGGTCTTGGCGTGCGCTTCCAATTGGCGCTCGGGATCGGCTTCGCGACTGGGGTGCTTCTCCACTTCACGCTCCAGCGGGTCTTCGTCTGGAAGCACGCAGCGGGGTTCGCGCTTTCGTATCGGGCGCAGATCGCCCGCTACGTGCTCGTCGCCGCCGCCCAATACGGTGCCACGGCTCTCGTCACGGCATTCGTCTCTGAACAGCTCGGCGTTTCGCCGACTGCCGTCTACCTGGTGTGGATGTTCGTCGTGACCGGCCTCAGCTTCGGTATCTTCCGGCGCGGCGTGTTCCATCCCGGCGAGAGCGGGCCGCCTACGAGCGCTTCGAGCGCGCAATGAGCGCCGAACGAGCGCTCAGGTCGACCGGCGGTGCTTGGGGTTGTCGCTTCGCTGGCCAGCTCCTCGGCGGATACGTCCTCACTGCGATTCGGGCCGTCGGCCGCCGGTCGGCGATCCTGCCCAGCGTGTGAGCCATGATGTGCCGCCGGTAGTAGGGGCCGAGGCGCTTCCTCACCTCGTCGTATGGCAGATGCCGGCCGTGCGTTTGCCTTCGGAGCAGGGTGACCTCGTCGAGTCCGACGAGATCGAGCCTGGTCGTCTTCTGACCGTGATGTACCCGGAATGCGCCGAGGAACCGCGGCAGCCGTGCGAACACTGCGCCGACCTCCCTGAAGCGCAGGAGAAGCTCCCAGTCGAGCGCGTACGAGAAGCTCGTGTCGACGTAGCCTCCGGCAGCCTCCCAGACGTTGCGGCGCCAGAAGAGCGTCTCCTGCGGGACGTAGTCCGCGGCCGTGAGCATCTCGTCGTCGTGGCGCGGCAGGATCCAGCATCCCACCTGGCGGTCTTCCTCGTCGATCAGTAGCCGGTTGCCGTAGACGACATCGACCCCGGGGTGCTCGGCGAAATACCGCGCGACGTACGTGAGCGAGCCCGGGAGCAGCAGATCGTCGGAGTTGAGCCAGCCCATGATCTCGCCCGAGGTCCTGCCGAACCCGCGGTTGATCGCGTCGGCCTGCCCTCCGTCTTCCTCGGATGCCCATGCAAAGAGGTGAGGCTCCCAGCGCGAGAGGATCTCCGGCGTGCCGTCGGGAGAGCGGCCGTCCTGGACGACGTACTCGAGCGCCGGGTACTCCTGCGAGAGGACGCTGTACATCGTCCGTTCGATGAATCTGCCCTGTCCGTACGCGGGCGTGACGATCGAGATGACTGGTGCAGGCTCCGGGGCCTTCCCGACGAGGTAGGAGGTGGGAACGGAGAGGGTGCGCGGTCCGTGCTGGCGCAGTACGCCGATCCGAGGACGGGTCCAGGCGCGGAGCCGTTGGGCTAGACGTCCCAGGGGGCCGCGCGGTGCCGACGACATCTCCGACGCGAGGCTGCTCTCGATGAAGGCGAGCCTCGCATCGAGCACATCGAGGAGGAGCTTGCCCTCGAATGCGCTGACCGGTTCGCCTCGCTCGACGAACTCGGAGACGAGCGCGACCAGCCGGCTTCGCAGGTCGCGCACATGAAGAGTCAGGTGCCGCTTCTGCTCGGGCCTCACGACCTGGACTGTACTTCGACGACCAGTCCCTCTCAAGCAGGCCCAGAAAAGTCCGTACGATCGCAGGGCCCACCGCGGGCCCTCTTTCGATGATCGCGCTGCTTCTCACACTCGGTGTCTTCGGCTTCTGGTGGCTGGTCGGCCTGGGGTCCCTTACCGCCCTGCGGCTCGAAACCGCCGACCTCCGAATTGCCCTCAGCGCGCCCGTTCTCGGGAGCGCTGTGACCGTCGTGCCGCTCTTCATCTTCAGCCGTCTCGGCTTCGGCATGGAGCATGTCTCCCCGGTCGTCGCTGGCCTCCTCTTCGGACTCTCCGTCATCGCTCTGCTGCGGCGTGGCGCGCGTGTCCCTCGGCAGGCGGTGCCGGTCATCGTTCTCTGCATCGTCGTTGTCGGTTTCGTCGGCCGCCCGTTCTTCACGTTCGGCTTCGACTGGATCGGAAACGCCAACGACGACATGGCGAACTACGTGCTGTCGGCGACGCACCTCGTCCATCACGGCCTGCTCGGCCCCATAGGGGCAGGCGTTGCGCACGATCGGGACTTCCCGAGTCTTCTGCGAGGACTGCACAACGCGGGCTCACGGCCGGGGAGCGACATCACGCTGGCCGGTCTGTCGGCGGTTGTACGGCGCCCGCCGTACGACCTGTTTATGCCTCTCATCCTCGCGTTTGGCGCTCTCGCGGTCTCCGCGACTGCGGCGCTCGCGCTCCAAGCCACGCGGCGCGCGTCGGCGGCATGGGCTGCCGCGCTCCTGTTCGCCTTCGCTCCTGCGGCGCAGTACGGAGTGCTCCAGCAGTTGCTGCCGCAGGTATGGGGGCTCGGGCTGGCAGCGGTGCTCCTGGCGTGGCTCTGCAGATCCGATCTCTACGGCGAGCGCCGGGCCTCGCTTGGCGAGCTCGCGGTGATCTCCGTGCTCGCCTTCGCGCTCGTGCTCGTCTACGTCGAGCTCGCCGCGACCATCGGGCTCGCCTACGTCTTCTACCTCGCGATGCTCGCTGTGAACAAGCGCCCGCCGATGCGCGCACTTCTCCGGCTCTGGGTACCCGTCGGGCTCGTGGCGCTGATCATTGGCAACTCGTACCTCCTGACCGAGATCGCGTACGTCCGTGGCCAGTCGGGCTCGGGCTTCCAGGGGGACTCTCAGCTGCATGGCCTTCAGACCTCGCTCTTCGGCTTCAGTCTCGTGCCCCAGGCCCTCGCCTGGGTGGCCGGCATTGGCGATGAAGTGAGCGTCAGCTCGGCGTTCGGCACTCAGATCGCGATTGCCGCCGCGATCGTGCTGCTCGTGTGCGTGATCGTTGCGATGTTGGCGACGGCGCGCCGTCGCATCGCCGCTTCCAGCGCCCTGTGGGCGTACTTTCTGCTGGGGGTCGTTCTCGGATCGAGGTCGAGCAGCTTCGGACTCTTCAAGATCTACATGTACGTCCAGCCGTTTCTCGCGGCTGCCGTCGGGGCCTGGCTGGCGCTCTTGCGGCGGCCCAGGGTGGCCGTCGTGGCGGTGGCCCTGCTCGTCCTCGCGCTCGTCGGTGTCAGGGCGTCGGTCTTGAACCGGTATGTAAGTCGCAGCACAAACCCGATCGATCTCCGCCACGCATCAAACAGAGATCTGTTGCCGGCGTTTCGCCGGGCCGTGGCAACGACCTCCGCGCCGCTTGTAACTGTTGCCGACAATCCTGTGCTCGCCAAGCTCGAAGCGTCCTCGATGGGCAATCGTCCGCTCCACTTCCTGGGCAAGAACACCTTCGCGCTGTTCAACGCCGCGTCCGGTTGGCAGACGCGATCGTTCGACTTCGACCACGCGGGGAAGCCGATGCGCGACCCGTTCGACGTGAACCTGCACGTGGACACGCTGCTGCGCGAGGGCCGTTGCCGACTGGTCGCCCCGTCGGGAAGCCAGCTTCCACTGAATCGGTGGACATATCCTGAGGGCTCGCGTGACCTCATCGTCCAGAGGTGTTCGAACGCCCGGAACCTTCTCGTTTTCACCGCGTCGAATCTCGGCGGCGGTTTCTATTACCACGCCGATCTACGGCACGTGGCGTTCTATCAGCTGGAGTCCGACCCGCTTTGGCCGGGGCGGACGTTTGCGGGCGTCGGCCCGTACATCCTCTTTGCGCTGCTCCGTCCGGCCAGCGGCGTCCGCCTCGAGCTGAGCATGACGACGACAGTCCGTCAGGACGGGATCAGCGTGCTTCCGCCGGCGAGCGTGAAGGGTGATGTCACCACGCTGCTCCCGCTCGTCGGTCGGGGCTCCGCCCGCGTCATCTCCTCACCGATACACCCGGTGACGATCGACGGGATCCCCTACGTACTGCTCGACATGGGCGCCGACGGCACCCAGCTCTCTGGCCCGCGTAAGGGCCTCGCGAACCTGTTCGGCGGTGGCGTTCTCCTGGACTCGCGGTTCCTCACGGGGTACCTCCGTGACGTCTCTCTCGTGAGCGCGCGCGACTACGCGCATCTCCGGCCGCCGTCATCGATCGAGAAGTTCCCCGCCGACCTCCAGAACCGGAACCTCGAGTACTCCGGTCTCTACGAGGACGGCTGGGTGGCCGAGGACTCGTACGTGATGCTCGCCAGCGGACCGGCGGCGCAGCTCGAGGTCCGGGCCGACAACGTGCTCGACCTCGAGGGGCAGCGGCTCGAGGTGCTGGTGGACGGGCGTCGGGTCTTTTCCCGCACAACCCGCCCTGGGGCCTTGACGGTCTCGGTCCCCGTGCCCGCATCAGCCGCCCGGCGCCGCATCGAGCTTCGCTGGAGCCGCATTGCCCACCTGGGGTCGGTCGATCGGCGGCCGGCCGCCGCGCATCTCACCTACATCGGCCTGCACCCTCGAGAGCGGTAAGAACCTGCGACCGAAGCGAGCGTGACGGAACGGTAGAGCGCGGCGATGCGGGCGACGGCGCGTGGCCAGGTGAGCTCGCGGAGCGCGAACGCACGACCCTGCGAACCAATCCGCTCCCGCAGCTCGCGGTCGCCGGCGAGCAGCGCGACCGCGTCGGCGATCTCCTCCGCATCACCGCGGTCGAGGACGAGCGCCTCGCGGCCGTCGGCGAGCGCGAGACCGAGGTTCGTGCGCGGGAGGACGACGGGGCGACCGGAGGCGAGAAACTCCGGAAGCTTCGACGGGAAGCGGTAGTCGTCGAAGGGCCCCGGCCTCCCCGGCTGGACGAGGATGTCCGCCGCCTGGAGCAGCTCCGGTACCCGCTTGCGCGCGACCCAGCCGACATCGACGAGCGCGCGGCCGAGGTCGGGGAGCGCTCCGCGCCGCACGGAGCTCCAGCCGCTCCGGACGAGGACGACGTCGTGCCCGTGGTCGCGGAGCAGGAGAACTCCCTCGAAGAGGTTCCGGACGTCTTCGAGGTTGACGACGTTGATGTTGCCGGTGTAGACGAGCGCAGTCTGTGCCGGGCCGATGCCGAGGGTCTGTCGCGCTTCGCCACGGGACCGCCCGGGCTCGAGGAACGCCTCCTCAAAGCCGGGCCAGATCACGGTTGCGGGAACGTGGGGGGGCACGAGCTCGAGCAACCGCTCGATCACGACCGTCGCGCCCGCCGCGCCGGCGAGGAATGCCCATCCGCGCTCGGGATGGGCCCTGCGGCTCCAGACCGCCCGCTCGACCTGCTCGGGTGAGAGCGAAAACAGCTCCTCCGGCGTGCGGTCGAGCTCAGATGCGAGGATCGCGGCCTCGTTGTCCTCGAGGTGGACGACGTAGCGTGCGCCGTGCGCGGCGACGACCTCCTCCGTCAGGTGCCGTACTCCCTCACGCGGCGTGAACGCGTGGACGAGATCTGGCGCGAGGCCGTCCGGAAAGCGGAGCCGTCCGCGGCGCACCTCGCGGTACGTCAGCACGGGGAACGTCGGCCGGCCGAGGTCGCGGATGCTGCCCGGGTTCTCGGGGACCGCGACCGCAGGCGACCAGCCCTCCGCCGCGAGGCGCGAGGCGGTCGCGAACACGTGGAGCGCCGTGTTACCCGTGAAGTCGCACGGGCTGATCAGGAGGACGTTTCCCGCCGGGCTTCCGGCGGGCCGCGCCGGCAGGGGCGGCAGGCGCGCGGGCTGGCGAGCCGCCGGGTCGCGCGCGAACGGGAGCGCTCCCGTGTGGAGCCGGCGCTTGAGCGCGGTTCCCGGCCCCGTGCGGCCGAAGGTGCGGCGCGCGTGCGTCCAGAGCGCGTGACGCGGAGTCGCCGTCGCAAGCGCCCGCCGCACGCGCGCGACCGGGCCGAGTCTCATCGCGCGAGGCGGCGCCGGACAGGGGCGCGCGTGAGCGAGAGGACGAGCTTCGTTCCGATCCCGGCATAGACGGCCGCGTTCCACATCGCCGAGCGTCCCGGCGCATAGTGCTTGCGGTAGAAGCGCAGCATCCCGTAGTGGAATGCATAGGTGAGCCGGGCGCTTCGGACGGGGCCGCTCGTGCCGGCCTTCACGTGCGTGACCGTCACGTCCGGAACGTACCAGGTGACCCAGCCCGCCTCCTTGAAGCGGTAGCAGAGATCAAGATCCTCCATGTACATCCAGTAACCCTCGTCGAACAACCCGACTTCATCGAGTGCCGTGCGGCGCATGAGCATGAGCGCGCCGTTCACTGCGTCGACCGGGCCGGCCTCGACGCCGGGCGCCCGGTATTGCGCGAGCGCCTTCGGTGACCATGAGCGTCGACCGACTCCGAGGAAGTGCCCGAGCGCTCCGGCGACGGTGGGGAACGAGCGCCGCGAGGCATGGTCGAAAGTGCCGTCCTCACGTTCGAGCCGGCAGCCGCAGATCCCGACCTCGGGCTGCTCGTCCATCAGGGCCAGGAGACGGTCGAGCGTACCCGGCGTCATCCTCGTGTCGGGGTTCAGCGCGAGAACGTAGGGGCTCGAGGTCTCCCGGATCGCGATGTTGTTCGCCGCCCCGAAGCCGATGTTCGCTCCGGACTCGATCACCCGCACGTCCGGAAACGCGCGGCCGACCCGCTCGACGGTGCCGTCGCGCGAGTCGTTGTCGACGACCGTGATCGTGACTCCGGCCCGCGGTGGGTTCCGCCGTAGCGACTCGAGGCACGCCTCGACGAGCTCGCGGCTTCGGTAGGCCACGACGACGACGTCGAGCGCCGTGGGGTGCACCAGTCCCTAGAACGCTCCCCGGCCGTGCACGACCGATCCGACCGTCAGCGCGAGGATGTGGAGGTCGCGACCGAGCGAGACGTTCTCGACATAGTCCCGCTCGACGGCGAGGCGCTCGTCGAGCGTGAGTTGCCCGCGGCCGTAGACCTGCATCGGCCCCGTCATCCCCGGCTTGACCGCGAGACGGACGCTCCGTTGCTCGTCCGAGTAGCGCTCGACTAGCTCGATCTGCTCCGGCCGCGGTCCCACGAGGCTCATCTCTCCGCGCAGCACGTTGAGGAGCTGGGGCATCTCGTCGATGCTCGTGCGTCGAAGCACATGTCCGAGGCGCGTCACTCGAGGATCGTGCCGGAGCTTGAAGACCGGCTCGTCGAGTCGGTCGAGCGCAACGATGCCCGGCAGCATCGCCTCGGCGTCCCGAACCATCGTGCGCAGCTTCCGCATGCGGAAGGGCCTGCCACCCTGTCCGACGCGCGTCTGGACGAAGAGCACGGGGCGGCCGTCACCGAGCGCGATGAGCGCCGCGACGAGCACGAGCACTGGAGCGAGGACGACGAGCAGCGCCGCCGAGACGACGACATCGACGATGCGCTTCAGGAACATGGTCGACCGGGAGACGTCCCACGTCGAGTACTGGAGGACAGGGAGGTCGGCGACGTGGCTCAGCTCGACCGCCGAGCCGAACATGCCGCGCAGTGGCGGCACGACGCTGAGCTTCACTTGGCGGTGCCGGCAGTACACCACGAGCTCGGCGACGAGCTCCTCGTCGAGGTGGGACGCCGCGAGCAGGATCCGGTCCGCATCGGGCAGTCCCGTCGGCGTGCGCCGGAGATCGGCCACGGTGAGCTGCGGGAGCTCCGCGACGATCTCGGCATGGATGTCGGGGAATAGCTCCAGCTTCCGTTTCGCCGCCGCCGCGAGCACTCCGTCGCCCACGACGATCGCGCGTTCAGGCGGCGTGAGCTTGCGCCAGGCGATACGTCCCGCTGCGCGAAGCAAGAGTCCTGATCCCGCCGCGACGATCCCCACGCGCACGGCTTCGCCGGCGGAGAGGTTCTGCGTGCCGATGATCGTGAGGGCGAGGGAGAGACCGGTGGTTCCCACGAGCGCCCAGGTGAGAATCCGCGGTAGCTCGTCGACGGTGAGGTGGCGGAGGGAGCGCTGGTCACGGTCGTAGAGCCCGAGCAGCTTCGCGGCGACGAGCCAGGTGGGCGCCAACAGCGCGGCCCACAGAGCTACGCTCGCGCGTCCGCCGGCGAACGTGAGCGACACCGCCGCCGCGAGCGCCGCGCCGATGTCCGCGAGCGCGAGGACGCGCCGCAGCAGAACATCGCGCCACGGCCCCTGACGTGACGCGATTGAGAACCGCGGTGCGGTCGACGGGTCGGGAACGAGGACGCCTCCGTGGCCGTGCTCCCGCTCGGGGTCTTCACTCGCGCGGTACGCCAGGGCTTCCTCTCTCCGTCTCGAGCAGCACGGGACAGGATAGACGGGGATTCGGGCGCCTGACCATAGGCAGTGCTCGGACGCTCAAGACGCGAACAGCGGAGAGAGAGGGTTGAGAGCCGCCGCTCGAGCGTGGGCACTGCGGGCGGCGGCGGGATGGCCCGACTCTCGCTCGATGCGTGCTGCCACATACCAGACCGCCCAGTCGTCCTCGTCGCGGTCGGTCGCGTTGCGAATCCAACGGCGTGCGGACTCGAGGTCTCCCTGCTGCTCTGCGACCAGTGCGAGCTGCAGATACGGGGAGGATGCCCACGGCTCGAGAGCCTTCGCATCGAACGCTGCGCTCTTCGCCGCGACGAGATCGCCCGCGCGGACCGCGGCCTGACTGTCGGAGATGCGGCTTGCTCCGAGCCACGGGATCGCCTGTGCGCAGACGAGTGCCCAGACCCCGGCGAGTGCGGCGACGCCGAGCGCGATGCGCGACCGTAAGAGCGGCTCCCGCCGGGCTCGAACGGCGTCTCCCACCGGCACGCCTCCCGTCAGCAGGCCTAGCGCCGCGATCGCCGGGATCGTGACTGCAGGCAGCTGCCAGACCCAGTCGATCCCGGCGGCGAGGAGGTAGCCGACGGCGGCGGCGAGCAGTGCCGCGGCGGTCGTTCGCCGCCTGCCCGTTGCGGCGCGCACCCGCCTGATCCCCGCTGTCGTCGCCGCAGCGAACGCGCCGGTGAGAAGGACGAAGCCGACGATCCCGAGCTCTGCGAGCACCTCGAGGTACAGCGAGTGCGCGTTCTTCAGCGTGTACGTGAAGCTCGCGTGCTGCGACCACCAGTAGCGGTACGAGCCGGCACCCCCGCCGGCGAGCGGAGCACTGGCGAACTCGTGCCAGGCGGCCGACCAGAACTGCCAGCGGCCGCTGCCGCTATCCGAGAACAGATGGGTGTTCGTGAAGCCGGAGCCTGCGATCGGCGTCGCCGGGATGGGCTTGCGGAAGTCGTCGAAGCGCCGCACGGGGTGTGCGAGCGCGACTGCGGCGACGACGGCGAGCACGACGACCGCGAGGGCAGCGCGGCCGGCCGTTGCCGAGGGTCGCGGCCACCTCGCGAGCAGTCGCTCCAACGGGACGAGCAGGGCGGCTGTGAGGAGGCAGCACAGCGCGACGATGACGGCTCCCGACCGGCCCTCGCTCCGCGCGGCGGCTCCGCCGAGGGGGCCGTCGACGAGGGCGTGACGGTTGGCAAGGAGCACGACTGCGAGTGCCGTCCCCGGCGCCGCGGCGGCGCCGGTCGCGAGGAGTCGCCAGCGATCGCCCGTGGCGGCGAGGAGCACCGCGACTGCGAGCACGCCGGCCGCCGCGCCCCCGCGCGACGAGGTGAGGTAGATGCCCGAGGCGAGCACGGGTATCGCAGCGAGCGCCGCCGCTCGCGCCCACATGGCACGGGCCGACACGGCTGTGCCGAGGCAGAGCGGGACGCCGACGGCGAGGAGTGCCGCGAGACCGTTCCAGTAGCCCACCGGGAAGCTCAGCCGCGTCGCTGCGCTCGGAAGGAAGACATCGATGCCGCGGGAGGAGAAGAGCGTCGGGAACAGCCGGCTGATGAGCGCGACGACGGCAACCGCCGCGATCGCGAGCTCCAGACCTCCCACGGCGCGCCGGGCGCCGTCCCGTCCCGCCGCCACGACGGCGAGGACGAAGACCGCGAGGTAGAGGGATGCGCGATTGAACTCCTCGAAGGCGACCTCGGGATTCGGCGCCCACAAGGTGGAGAGGAGCGTCCAGCCCGCAAATGCCGCGAGCAGTGTTCCCGCGACGACTGCCGCCCGTGGAGGCGCCCGGCGCGTCAGCAGCCCGAGCACGCCGGCGATGAAGATCGCGAGCCAGAGGACGACTGCGAGCAATGTCCGGCTCGAGAGCCCGTAGCCGCCGTTCGCGTAGGCCAGCGCAAAGAGCGGCGCGGCGACGAGCAGCACGCCGAGCGCCCCCGATGGGATCCTCTCCCGCCGTGCTGCGGGGGGTGGCGCTGCAGGCGGAACCTCGACGAGAATCCGGCTGGCTCCGTTCGGCACGGGTGCTACCGTAGCGGCCCTCTATGGTGAGCGACAGCAGCCTCGAAGTCGCGCCAGTCGCCGAATCGCGGACCCGTGTCTTGCGCACCCGGGCGATGTGGCTGGGTCTCCTCGCAGCCTTGCTCGCGTGTCTCGCGGGGGCTCCATGGGCCACGGCTGCAACGCCGACGACGACCACGACAACGACGCCTGACGCGGCCGGGATCTCCCAATATGTCGAATCGGTGCCGAGCGCGGGTGGGGGCTCGGGCGGAGGGTCGGGATCGGGCGGCCTCGGTACCGGCGGCATCGCAGGGATCGTCCTCGGAGCCGTTCTGCTCTGCGGAGGGGCGGCGTTCGTTCTCCGCACCCGGTTCGGTGGCGTCGACCGCCGCCTCAGCAGCTAGCGGCTGAACCGTCGTGCGATTGCCGCATTGCCGCGTCGGTTCATATTCCTGATCGGGCTCGCCGTGCTCGCCGGCGCCGCGGCGGTGGCGGCGTTCGCGTTGCCGGGTTCACCGACCCGCGTGCAGCTGCTTCCGATCGTCCCTGCTGCCCAGCGGCCGCTTGTCACCGCGATCTTCGACCCTGCGCTTTTCGTGGGCCCGCAGAGCGCGGCGGCGTTTCGGCGGGCGCGGGCCGCCGGTGCCACCGCCGCCCGTCTCAGCGTCAGCTGGGCGGACGTTGCGCCGCCCGGCACCCAGAAGCCCGCCAAGTTCGACCAGGCTGACCCGCGGGATCCGAACTACCGCTTCGCGTCAGTGGACGAGCAGGTGAAGGAGGCGGTAGCCGCGGGTCTCGAGCCGATCATCGACGTCTGGGGGGCGCCGTTCTGGGTCCTACACGGGATCGGCCGGCGTCCGCAGGATGGGCCGGTTCGGCCGTCACAGGACTCCTTCGGCGAGTTCGTGCACGCGCTCGCCGCCCGCTACTCCGGGAGGGTCCTGGGGCTGCCGCGTGTCCGCTACTGGGAGGCCTGGAACGAGCCGAACGTCTCGATCTACCTCATGCCGCAGTACGGCAGCCGGAACCGCCCGGTGTCCCCCGATCTGTACCGGGATCTCCTGAACGAGTTCTCCGACGCGGTGCACGGAGTCCACGCGTCGAACGTCGTCGCCGCCGGCGCCCTCTCCCCGTTCTCGGTGCGGAATGCCGCGGTCGACACCGTCGGGCCGCTCGACTTCCTCCGCCGGCTTCTCTGCGTCTCTGCGGACCCGCGCCCGCATTCGACGTGCAGGGACACGGTCTCGTTCGACGTCCTCAGCTTCCATCCGTACACCTCGGGCGCGCCCACCCACCACGCTTCGAACGCAAACGACCTGTCGCTCGGGGACATCTCGAAGCTCCGGCCGATCCTCTCGGCGGCGCGGCAGCTCGGGCACCTCCGCTCGACCGGCCCGCTGCGCTTCTGGGTGACGGAGTTCAGCTGGAACACCGATCCGCCCGATCCCACTGCGGCCCCGATCGGCCTCCAGTCCCGCTGGGTCGCCGAGGCGCTTCACGACGCCTGGCTCGACGGCGTCACGCTGTTCACCTGGTTCACGCTTCATGACGACCCGGTTCCGCAGGACTTCCAGTCCGGCCTGTACTTCCGGGGCGCGACGTTCGCGCAGGACCGCCCCAAGCCGACGCTCACGGCCTTCCGCTTTCCGTTCGTCGCGAACCGCCGCGGCGGGCTCGCCGCGATCTGGGGCCGGACGCCGACGAGCGGCCCCGGGACTGTCGCCGTCGAGCGGCGCGCGGGCGCCGGCTGGCAGGTCGTCGAAACGTTCCGGGCAAACCGCTACGGCATCTTCGAGGGGAAGGTGCGGGTCGCCTCCGCCGATCGGGTGCTGCGGGCGGCGTTCTCCGGCTCGGCCTCGCTCGCGTTCGCGCTCGACCCACCGGCGAACGAGAACCTGTCCGTCTCGCCCTTCGGTATCAGCTCGAAGAAGTAGCGTGCCGCGTCCTCGAGGAGCGCCCCTGAGCGCGCACGGCGTCGATGCGGTGGGGCAGAGTTCGTTTCTCCTCGTCGCGAACGGAAGCGCCGAGACGCCTCCGGCGTCGGCGGTGCTGAGGTTTCTCGTCGACAGCGGGTCGGAGGTGACGACGATCTTTCATCCGCTGAACGCGGAAGACGCGGGGGTGCACGCCGTCGCCCGCTGGGCCGGAGGGCGCCAGGTGCTCGAACGGCGGCTCCGGCTGCCTTCGAAGCCGCCGTATACGTACCCTCTCGACGCGCTCGCGCCGCTCCTCAGGCCCAAGGTCGACGGATGGATCGGATTCAGCAATCTCAGTGCGGCCGACGGAGTGCTGCGCCGCCGGCTCGGGCTCGTACGGCGGGTTGCGTACTGGGCGGTCGATTTCGTGCCCGACCGGTTCGGCGCCGGCTCCGCTCTAACGCACGCCTACGATGCGGTCGATCGCTTCGCGTCGAAACGGGTCGACCTGAGGGTCGAGTTGACCGCTCTCGCCCGGGACGAACGCTCCGCCAGGCTCCGCTTGGGAGTCGACGCGGCGCCCACTCACATCGCCCCGATCGGGATCTGGCTCGACCGGATGCCCCGTGCGCCCGAGGACGCCTGGCGGCTCCGCAAGGTCGTCTTCGCAGGCCACCTCGTACCGCGACAGGGCGTCGCAACGCTCGTCGAGGCGATCGCCCTCGTCCCCGACGTCGCGCTCGAGATCACGGGTCGGGGTCCGGAAGAGCCGGCGCTCCGCGCGCTCGTCGCTGAACGGGGAATCGCCGATCGCGTCCTCTTTCACGGGTTCCTCGACGACCACCGGGACGTCGAACGAGTCGTCGCCTCGGCGTCTGTCGCAGTCGCGCCCTACGCCACCGATCCCGACTCGTTCACGCGATTCGCAGATCCGTCGAAGCTTCGCATGTACGCGGCCGCGGGCCTGCCGATGGTCATCACCGATGTCCCCCCGAATGCACGCGAGCTCGAGCGGGTGGCCGGGGCGACCGTGGTCGACTACGAGCCACGCGCGGTCGCCGCCGCGATCGCGGCGATTCTCGCCTCACCCGACGACTGGCGCAGAAGGCGGCAGGCCGCACTCGCATACGCCGAGGGCTATGACTGGGCGCGAATCGTTCCCGCCGCGCTCGAGCGCCTGGGCTTCGCGGTCTGAGCGTCGTGCGTTCGCCAGCGGGCTCGGCATACTGACGCGACGATGGCGGCGAACGCATCGCTCGGCGACGCGCTCGAGCCGATCGGCGAAGCCGAGGTCAGCCTCTCGGTCGTCGTTCCCGTCTACAACCTCGAGGGCTCGATCGTCGAGAACGTCCGCACGATTCGCGACAAGGCGTCCGAGGGGCTCGATGGGACGCTCGAGATCATCGTCGTGTCGGATGGCTCGATCGACCGAACCGACGACGTCATCTTCGAGAGCCAGCTCGAGGGAGTCCGTCTCCTTCATTACGACCGCAACCTCGGCAAGGGCTACGCGGTGAAGCTCGGCGTGCTCGAGGCTCGCGGTCGCTGGGTCGCCTACTGCGACGCCGACCTCGACCTCGACCCCGGCTCGCTGCCTGCATATGTCGAAACGGCTCGGCACGAAGGCCTCGACTTCGTCATCGGCTCGAAGCGCCATCCCGAGTCGCGTGTCTTCTACCCCACATCGCGGCGCGCAGGCTCGTGGCTCTTCCAGCAGCTTGTCAGGCTCCTCTTTCGATTCGACGTGCGCGACACCCAGGTCGGCCTCAAAGTGCTGAGCCGCGGCGTCGCCGACCAGGTCGTCCCCCTGCTGCTCGTCAAGCGTTACGCCTTCGACATCGAGCTGCTCGCAGTCGGCCGCGCATTCGGCTTCACGCGCGTCCGCGAGATGCCGGTGAACCTCGACTACCAGTTTGCAGGCTCGGGCGTCCGTGTGGGCGCGATCGTCTCTGCGCTCGTCGATACGCTCGCGATCTTCTACCGGCTGCGGATCGCGCGGACGTACCAGCGCAAGCGCTCGCTCGCGGG
>Ga0070667_100000869_pt1 | contig 28061 bp, 25 predicted proteins | sample KBSS33metaG_FD_64659 | JGI IMG/M metagenome (GOLD analysis project Ga0070667, IMG submission 64659) | Switchgrass rhizosphere microbial communities from Kellogg Biological Station, Michigan, USA - KBS S3-3 metaG | ecosystem: Host-associated > Plants > Roots > Rhizosphere > Soil ...
ATGATGTGCACGCCCAGGATCTCGTCGTCGTCCTGTGCCGCGATGACCTTCGCAAAGCCCTGCGCCGCCTCCATCGCTCGCGCCCGCCCGCTCGCCAGGAAGGGAAACACGCCGGTCTTGTACGCCCGGCCGCTCGCTTTGACCTGCTCCTCGGTCAGGCCCACCCAGGCAATCTCCGGGGCGGTGTAGATAACTGAGGGTACGGTCTTGTAATTGACCTCGCCAAATTTCCCGGCGATCAGGTCCGCGACCATCACGCCCTCCTCCTTGCCCTTGTGCGCCAGCATAGGACCGCGCACGCAATCGCCCACGGCATACACGCCCTCGGCGCCCGTGCGGCATTCGTGATCCACTTTGATGAAGCCCCGCTCATCAAGCTCGACGCCGGTACCCGAGCCCAGCAGATCCTTCGTGAACGGACGCCGACCGATCGCCACCACCAGCTGGTCCACCGTGATCTTCTGCTCACCTTTGGCATCGGTGTAAGTCACTTCCACCTCGCCGCCGGCCACCTTGGCGCCGCTGACCTTGGCTCCTAAGCGAATGTCCATGCCCTGCTTCTTGAAATGACGTAAAGCTTCTTTCGCAACCTGTTGATCTGCAATGGATAAAAAGTCCGAAAGCGCCTCCAGCACCGTCACTTCGCTACCCAGCCGCCGCCATACGCTACCGAGCTCGAGACCGATGACACCGGCGCCGATCACACCCAAACGTTTGGGCACGGCATCGAGATCGAGCGCTCCCCAGGAGTCCACGATGTTCTTTCCATCAAAGGGCGCGGAACGTAATTCAGTGGGAACCGACCCCGATGCCAGGATCACGTATTTGGCTTGCAGCTGCCGCTTCGTGCCGTCGTGCGCCGTGAACTCCACTTTTTTCCCCGGCAGGAGCTTCCCGTGTCCTTGCAACGGCGTGACACCCGCGCCCTTGAAAAGGGCCAGGATGCCCTGAGTACTCACTTTGACGATGCCGGCCTTGCGCTTCTGCATCGTCGCGACGTCCATGGACGCACTGGCGATCTGGATGCCGTGCACGGCGAACTCTTGCTGCGCCCGATGATAAAGCTCGGTGGACTCGAGCAGCGCCTTGGAAGGAATGCAACCGGCATTGAGGCAGGTGCCACCGAAGGCCAGCGTGCCGTCGCGATTCTTCCACTCATCGATACAGGCGACCGTGAGCTTGTTCTGCCCGGCGCGGATCGCGGCGGGATAGCCAGCCGGGCCGCCGCCGATGACGACGACATCGAATGAATCAGTCATGAACTCTCCTGACTTAAATGCCGAGCAGCATGCGGCCCGGGTCTTCGAGACTGTCCTTGACGGTGACGAGGAACTGCACCGCCTCGCGCCCGTCAATGATGCGGTGATCGTAGGTCAGCGCCAGGTACATCATCGGGCGGATGGCGATCTGCCCGTTGACCACCATGGGACGCTCCTGAATCTTGTGCATCCCTAATATGGCGCTTTGCGGCGCATTCACAATGGGCGTCGACATCAGCGAGCCGAACACCCCGCCATTGGTGATGGTGAAGGTGCCGCCGGTCAGATCCTCGATGGCGATGGAGCCCTCCCGCGCCTTGACCGCATACGCCCCGATCTCCTTCTCGATCTCCCCGAAGCCCTTGAGATCGGCGTCGCGCACCACCGGCACCATGAGGCCGCGATCCGTGGAGACCGCCACACCGATATCGTAGTACTCGTGATACAGAATGTCGGCGCCGTCCACCGAGGCATTGACCACCGGGAAGCGCTTCAGCGCCTCGATGGCCGCCTTGACGAAGAACGACATGAAGCCGAGCTTCACCCCCTGCTGCTTCTCGAACTTGTCCTTGTAGCGCGTCCGCAGCTCCTGCACGGCCGTGAGGTCGACCTCGTTGAACGAGGTCAGCAAGGCCTGCGTGGACTGCGCCTCCACCATGCGCTGGGCAATACGCTGGCGCAGCCGGCTCATGGGTACCCGCTGCTCGCCACGCGCGCCACTTACGGCCGGCTTCAGTGCCGGGGGAGTGGTGACCGGTGCCGTGGGCGCCTTCTGTTTGTCGAGGTAGTCGACCACATCGGATTTGGTCACGCGGCCGTCGCGGCCCGAGCCCGGGATGCCGGACGGATCGAGTTTGTTCTCCTCGACCAGGCGGCGCACCGACGGACTCAATTTGGAGGCGTCGGCCTCTTTGGCGGGAGCCGCCGCAGCCTTGGCCGGTGCCGCAGCAGCGGTAGCGGCAGCAGCGGGCTTTGCGGCCGCGCCTTGCGCCCCCTCCTCGATAAGGGCCAGCACCTCGCCGCTTTTCACGCTGGTGCCGCTACGCACTTTGATCTCACGCAGCACACCGTTGAACGGCGCCGGCACCTCCAGCACCACCTTGTCGGTCTCGAGGTCGGCGAGATTCTCATCGCGCTTCACCGCCTCGCCCGGTTGCTTGTGCCAGGCGACCAGGGTGGCATCGGCCACGGACTCCGGCAATTGCGGAACGCGGATTTCAGTGGTCACGAGCTTTTCCTCATGGGCGTGGGAGTGAGACGCGGTGTATCGCGGGTCGAATCTTCGGTGGCCGTGCCGGCGAGCGCGGCCTCAACCAGCGCCTGCTGCTCGGCATCGTGAGTCTTGCTCATGCCGGTGGCGGGCGCGGCGGCGGGCGCGCGTCCCGCATACAGCATCTCGCGCTTGCCGACCGGATCCTGCAGGCGGTGGCGGATCTGATACCAGGCGCCCTGGTTCTGCGGCTCCTCCTGACACCAGACCAGCTCGCGCGCCGCGCAGTAGCGGCGCAGAATGGCATCGTATTCGGATTTCGGGAAGGGATAGAGCTGCTCGATTCGAACCAGCGCCACCTCGCGGATGTTCTCCTTGCGCCGCGCTTTCAATAGATCGAAGTACACCTTGCCGCTACAGAACACCACTCGCTGCACTTGGGCCTCGGCCAGCTCATCCACCTCGCCGATCACCGGCGCAAAGCTGCCCTGGGTCAGCTCGCTCAACGCGGATGTCGCCAGCTCATGGCGCAGCAGGCTCTTCGGTGTCATGACGATCAGCGGCTTCCTGAAATCCCGTAGCATCTGCCGCCGCAGCATGTGGAACATCTGCGCCGGGGTCGAAGGCACGCACACCTGCATGTTGGTCTCGGCGGAGAGCTGCAGGAAGCGCTCGAGACGGGCCGAGGAGTGCTCCGGTCCCTGGCCCTCATAGCCATGCGGCAGCAGCAGTGTGAGACCGCAGTGCCGGCCCCACTTGGCCTCGCCCGAGCTGATGAACTGATCGATGATCACCTGCGCGCCGTTGGCGAAATCGCCGAACTGGCCCTCCCAGATCACCAGGCTATCGGGATCGGTGGTGGAGTAGCCGTACTCGAAACCCATCACCGCCTCTTCGGACAGCACCGAGTCGATCACCTGGAAGCGCGGCTGCGACTCGCTCAAATGCTGCAGAGGAATGAAGGTGCGGTCCGTCTGCTGATCGTGCAGCACGGCGTGGCGATGGAAGAAAGTACCGCGGCCGCTGTCCTGACCCGTGAGCCGGATTCTGAAACCGTCGGCCAGCAAAGAAGCATAGGCCAGCGTCTCGCCACACCCCCAGTCGAGCGCCAGCTCGCCGGCCAGCATTTTGGCGCGGTTGGCCATGACCTGCGCCACGCGCGGATGCAGCGTGAAATCCGCCGGTACGGCGGTCGCTCGCTCGCCCAGCGCGCGCAATTTGGGCAGCTCGACTCCACTTGCGACGCGCTCGGTCCAATCCACGTCGGCGTAGCGGCTCCAGTCCACCGTGTATTTGTTGCCAATGAGGCCCAGCGAGGCGCGCGCCTGCGGCCGGCCTTCATCCAGACCCTGCCGGTACTGCTCCACCATTTTGGTGACATCGGCCTCGGCCACCACGCCTTCGGCCACCAGCTTGTCGGCATACAGCTGCCGCGCCGTGGGATGCTGGCGAATGGCGCGGTACATCAGCGGCTGCGTGGCCGCCGGCTCGTCCGCCTCGTTATGGCCATGACGTCGATAACAGACCAGGTCGATGACCACATCCTTGTGAAAGCGCATGCGGTAATCGAGCGCCAGCCGCTCGACGAACACCACGGCCTCCGGATCGTCCGCATTCACGTGGAAGATGGGCGCTTCCAGCATCTTCGCCACATCGCTGCAATAGGTGGTCGAACGCGCATCGCGCGGATCCGAGGTGGTGAAGCCCACCTGGTTGTTGATGATGATGTGCACCGTGCCGCCGGTATAGAAGCCACGCGCCTGCGACAGCTGCAGCGTCTCCATCACCACGCCCTGCCCCGCGAAAGCCGCATCGCCATGCAGCAGCACCGGCAGCACCCGGTCGCCCGTCTCATCGCCGCGGCGCTCCTGACGCGCGCGCACCGACCCCTCGACCACCGGGTCCACCACCTCGAGGTGCGAGGGGTTGAACGCCAGCACCACGTGCACATTGCCGGCCGGGGTGCGCAGGTCCGCCGAGAAGCCCTTGTGATATTTGACATCACCCGAGCCGTGCACCGCCCCCGACTCATACTTGCCCTCGAATTCCGAGAACATCACCGAGGGGGATTTGCCCAGCAGATTCACCAGCACATTGAGGCGTCCGCGATGCGCCATGCCGATCACACCCTCCTCCACGCCGGCCAGGCCACTGCGCTGAATGAGATCGTCGAGCAGCGGGATCAACGCCTCGCCGCCCTCGAGCGAGAAGCGCTTCTGGCCCACGTACTTGGTATGCAGGTAGCGCTCCAGGCCCTCGGCAGCCGTCAGCTGCCACAGCATATTGCGCCGCTCCTCCGCACTGAACTTGTGCAGCACCCGTCCCGACTGAAACTGATCCTGCAGCCACAGCCGCTCGTCGGAATTGGACACATGCGCGAACTCGGCGCCGATCGTGCCACCGTAGATGTATTCGAGCTGCACCAGGATGTCCCGCAGCCTCATCCGCTTGGGGATCGCATCCGTGCGGCTGCCGGTGAAAAATTCCGCATCGAGGTCCGTCTCTCTCAGGCCGAAGTAATCGAGGTCGAGCACCCGGGGGCGGGGCCGATGCAGCAACCTCAAGGGATCGAGCTGGGCCACCAGATGCCCCCGATTGATCCAGATCTGGATGAGGCGCGACACCGCCGCCTGCCGGGCGCCATCGCCCGACCCCTCAGCCGCTACGACCCGCCTCACCCCGGTCGGGCGGTAGGTGCGCACCACATCGCCCCCGGGAGCGATGCCGGCAAAATAGTCCCGCCAGCGCGGCTCGACACTCGCGGGATCGCGCAGGTACTCCTCGTACAGACGTTCCAAAAACTCGGCGTTGCCGCCGTAAAGGGGCGTGGGTTGCAGCATGGCAAGCGGGAAAAGGGCTGTCAGCTCAAAGATATAGCAAGCGGCAGCTAGTTTAGCGGATGGCCGGCGGGCTTAGAACTGGCGGCGTACGTAAAGCGCGACTTCCGTTCGATCGTAGCCGTACAGGGCTACCGTCGAGTCGTTGCGCACATAGTGCAGCTGCGGCGCCACGTGCCATCCTGAGGCCGGCCAGTCGGTGAATTCGAGGGTGAGCACGCCCTCATACTGCTCATCGCGGCGGCTGAGGTCGAAAAACAGCCCCTTATAGCGGCTGCGCAGCGCCGAGACCTCCCCCGTCAGGGCAGCCCGGGGCAGCACCGGCCAAGTGGTCGACAGCTGCAGGCCCGCCCGGGTGTTGCCGAAGGGAGAACCCTCCTGCCGGGCGATATCCCGACCGGCGACCCCTGTCAGGGCGACACTGCCCTGCCGGGCCCCGAGGGCTTCGCGAGTCAGGGTCAAGCCGACAAGGTAGCGGTCCACATCCATGGCTGCATAGTCACTGCTGCTGTAGCCAATGCGGCTGGCGCGCAGGCTGAAGGCCGTATCCAGATGAGGTGCCGTGCCATGCGAGACTCCGAGCTCGATATTGCTGCCCTGCTCGAAGTCATGATGATCGAGGCGGTCCGTGTAAGCGCTCACCCCCGCCGTGTAGCGATCATCCGCGTGCAAATATACCGCCTCCGTGGCCATAGAGCCCACCGTCTGGTCGGCGAACGGCGCATCAGGATTGGCGCGATGCGCCGCCTGCAGCGAAGAGTTGAAGCCGAAGTCCGGCCGCAGGATAGCCGTATGATCGAGCTCGAGCGCAAGCTCCCCGAAAGGCGATTCGGATTTCTGGAAGCGCGGGTCCAGAATGAAGCCGAGGAAATTCTGATCGGCCGTGGACGCATTCGCGTTGGTGTCATATCCCACCCCCAACTGAGCACTGCCCGAAAAGCCCGTCCGCTCCTCGGTCTGCGCCCACGCGGTGGATATCAAAAGTGCGCACAGACCACCCTGTGCCATACCGCCCCATCGGGACATTCTCTTAAGGCCTATCGTTCGTCCAACCCCCATCCTAGCCTGTTGCCATCGCGAACGGGAACCGGATCGGAAGATAGCCGTTGTGCACTCTTAAGGAGGTGCTTCCATGCAAGACCTGATCGTGGCTTTATATGACGATCATTCAAGCGCCGCCCGGGTGCGCACCGAGCTGGTCAAGGACGGCTTTCCCACCGATCGCATCGAGCTCACCTCGTTGCGCGAGCACGGCCAGGCGGACGTGGGGCCCGCCACCGTATTCGAGGCCAATGTCCGCGATTATTTTCGCACGCTGAATGGCGGTGGCGAAGCTCACCCGCAGCTGGCGCGCTTCACCCAGGCCGTCATAGACGGCGCCGCCACGCTCACCGTGCATCCACGCGGTGAGCAGGAGATCCAGCGGGCGCAGAGCCTGCTCGCGCACGGCGCGCCGCGCGAGATCTACCGCTACCTGCCGCAGGACGCGGCTCACATCGCAGATCGCAAGATCGAGCGGGCGGCGATGCCACCGCGGCGGTGAACGACGGTTCATCAGCATGCCGAATAGGGGCCACTCTCGTCATGGCCGATCACGGCTTGCTGTAGAGCGTCCAGCGCGCCTCGAATAGCCGCGGCGACGGACGGCGTCGCAACCATTCCCGACTCGTCGAGATGCGCGCCCAGCAATGGAATGGCGATCGATGCGGGCTCGACGATGACCGCCGCCATGGTCTTGAGCGTCTCGCGCAACGCCTCATCGGCGTGATGCGCGCGTGGCGAGGCGTTGAGTACCGCCACTGGCTTCGCCGCGAAAGCCTCGAAACCTACCAGCCAGTCGAGCGCATTCTTGAGGGTACCGGTCACGCCATGCGCATACTCGGGGCTTGCGATCAATAGCGCATCGGACTGCGCCACCGCCCGATGAAAACCGACGACGGCCGCGGGAGGACTTGGCTCCAGATCCGGGTTGAAGAGGAGCAGCGCCCCCACCTCGGTGAAAATCCGCACCGAGACAGCCGGCGGCGCCAATCGTGCGCAGGCGCGCAGCAGTGCCGAGTTGATCGATGCGGCGCGCAGGCTGCCGGACAGGGCGAGAATATTCACGGTAGGCTTTGCTCGATCTGCGGCGGTTCTAACCATCAAATGTGTTCGAATCGTGCCACGGTTTCGACGTGCTGCGTGAATGGAAAGAAGTCGAATACGGTCAGCGTGCGCAGGCGCATCCTCCCGGATAACGTCAGCTGTTCGGCGTCCCTGAGGAACGAGTCAATGCCGCAACTGATATAGATGAAGCGTTCGGACGGCTGCTCGATCAAATACGCGGTGAGCTCAGGATCAAGACCCTTGGCAGGCGGGTCGGCAATCACCACGTCCGCGCCGGATGCCGCAAGACGCGCCTGCGCTGCTGCACCTGGTATGACGGAGATCTTAGCTCGATCAGTTCCCTCGAGGTGCGCAAGTCCAAGCTCTAGCCCCTGTAGCGAATGAGGGCTGGCTTCGTTCATCCGAATCTCCTTGACACGTTCCAACACCGACAGGCCTATGGCGCCAACGCCTGCGTAAAATTCGGCAACTCGTGCGCCTAGCGGGATTTGAGCACGCACATGCTCGATGATCTTCTGAGCGATCTCAAGATTATTCTGGCCGAACGCGCCCGGCGGATAATGTACCGCGGCACCGCCGAAATACTCGACTACGCTTACCGGCCCGCACCAGTTTTGAAAAACGGGACCGAGGATCGCATTGGCGCGTTCGCAGTTCGAGTTGAACCACAGGCTGTGCAGCTCGCCGCCGAGGCGCTCGCGGATGAGGTCAAGGCAGGCTACGAAGGGGTCCGCGGTTGCGCTATTGCCGACCATCACCACTTGTGCGGTTTGGGAACTGCGTTCGACCACAACCTGCAGATAGCGCGCGAGGCCCTGGTGCGCAACATCCGAGTAGCTGCTGAGACGAGTATCGACCAGAGCACGACGGACGACATTGGCGACGTGATTTATCAAGGGGTGCTGAACAATACAGTTCGGAATGTGAACGACGCGGTGGGAATCGAGCTCGAACAGCCCTAGCTTGGGAGAACCCAGGCGACCTCGAACGGCCAGTCGGGCACGATGTCGAAAACCGGAGGTTTGCCCGGAAAACACGGCAACGTCGGGCAAGCCATGACGATGTGCCAGCTCGTTGAGTGCGTCGCGCGCGGTAGGAGCGATGCCCGGTTCGCCGAAGCGTGGGCAGGCCGGGCAAGGCGGGCGGTGCGGGCACTGCACCACCCTATCCGTGGAGTTCATACCGCTCGAAGTTTAGTGCGCCGCTTTCGCCGCCGCTTCCATGATGACGGCAGCCACCTCGTTCGGCTTCGACAGCATCGGCACGTGGCTTGTATCCAGCTCCGTCGTGGCGGCCTTCATACGCTTGGCGAAAAAGCGCTCCTCATCGGGCGCAATCGCCTCGTCCTTCTTTCCCACAATGTACCAGGATGGCTTCGTCTTCCAGGCCGGAGTGGAGATCTTACTGCCGAAAACCGACGTGCTCGTCGGACCCTGTGCCGCCGCGAGCACTTTCGCCTCGACCGCAGGCAGATCCGAGGCAAAATGCTTCACGAACGCATCCGTATTTAGCGTCATGAACCCCTGCTTGTCCACAATCGGATCCTTGAAGGAAGGCTGCGGCGGATAGCCCTTGCCAACCTCGCCGACCGACTCACCGGCATCCAGTCCAAAGGCCGCAACATAAACGAGCGCCGCAACCTTGGGGTCCGTGCCAGCCTCAGTGATGACCGCTCCGCCCCAGGAATGGCCGACGAGAATGACCGGCCCGTTCTGCAGCGCCAGCGCGCGGTGAGTCGCGGCCACGTCATCCGCCAGTGAGGTCAGCGGATTCTGCACGGCAACGACGTTGTATCCCTTGGCTTGCAGGATCGGGATGACTTTGGCCCAGCTCGAGCCGTCGGCGAAGGCGCCGTGCACAAGAACGATGTTCTTCACAGGCGGGTGAACTGCTGTCGGGGCGGCGCTCGCTGCGGCCGAGAAAACGATGCCAATAGCAGCTGTTAAGCTGAGTAAGACGTTCATGGATATCCCCTTTGTTGTGATTGGCGAGAGTGGTGATCACTCGCCGGGCGCATGGTAGCCGAAGGTGTACGCACATTTCGCCAAAGAACGTGCATAATATTTAGAGTCGCTCGAAGTCACGCATCGCGCGGTCGAGCCGGCCTCACCTAAAAGCCTAAGGAGACGCCATGAGCACGAACGACACCTATCTCGCTGTATTCCTCGGCAGCAAAACCAGTCCGCGCCGAGCGGCCTGGGACGCCCTTTCCGAAGGCGATCGCCGCGCGAAGGAACGCGAAGGCATGGCGGCCTGGAAGGCATGGGTCGAGAAACATCAAGCCGCCATTGTCGCCATGGGCGGACCCCTAGGGAAAACCAAGAAGGTCACGGAACGTGGGATCGAGGATACCAGCAATAATATCGGCGCTTTTACGGTGGTGCGCGCGGCCTCGCACGAGGCCGCCGCCAAGCTCTTCGAGAAGCATCCGCACTTTGCCATCTTTCCGGGCGATTCAGTCGAGATCATGCCCGTGCTGCCTATACCAGGTGGTTAGCGGACACACGCTACTCTTTATCGCATGATCGCACGCTACGGCTGCGGGAAACCGTTTCCCAGCTGCATCAGGAGCCGAGTAAGCAGATAAAGCCTGGGCGTAACCGTGTCGAGATTGAGGTACTCCTGGTCGGAGTGATAGCCGCCTCCGGCCGGCCCGAGGCCGTCCAGCGCCGCCACCCCCACATCCGCCGCCAGCGCGGATTCCGATCCACCCCCGTTGCCCCCCGTCGCAAGCGGACGGCCGATCTCGGAGTAGATCGACTGCGCCAGTTTCGCGAGCCTCGCCGTCGCGGGATTCTCGGGCAGTGGTGGATAGGCCTGTTCACGCGTGACGGTGACCTTCGTGTCAGGAATCACCGTGACCTCGGCATTCCTGCGCAGAGTCTGCTCCACCCGATCCAAATCGGCCATATCACGGACCCGCACATTGACCTGCGCGGAGGCCGCCTCGGGAATGATGTTGGCGCGGCTGCCGGCACTCATCAAGGTGAGGTTCGCGGTCAGACCCTGCCCCGATGTGGGAAACACCGCGACTCCCGATATCTGGTGGATGAGCTCGAGTGCCGCATTGCGGCCTTCCTGCGGAGCAACCCCCGCGTGCGCGGCCCGGCCTTTCACGTCGATGTGAAAAGTCGCCACACCTTTGCGCCATACTGTGACGGCATCCGGATCGTCTCCCGGCTCGAGGTTCAGCTCCACATCGGTGTCCGCCAGGAGCCTGGCAATGAGTGCCCGCGTTCCGGGAGAGCCCTTCTCCTCGGAGGTCTCGATCAGGAACATGATTTTTCCGAAGCGATCGAACTTGAGATCGCGGAGTATTCTCAGGGCATAGACGCCCTCGACCACGCCGCCCTTCTCATCGGCCACGCCGGCTCCGTAGGCACGGCGATCATCGGTGCGGAAAGGACGGCGTTGCGCCGTGCCGGGACCGAACACCGTATCGAGATGGCCGATCAGGAGAATGCGGGTCTTGCCGCGACCGGTCACAGTGGCGACGATGTTGTCGGGAAGGTCGGGCGCCTCGGCGGGAACGGATTCCACGGTCATGCCGACTGTCCGCAGATGAGACATCAGCACCTCGGCCACTTTGCGGCCGCCTTCCACATCGCCGGTGCCGGAGTCGATGTTCACGACCTGCTCGAGAAGCCGCAGCTGCGCGGGCTTCGCCGCCTGTGCGGCACTCAGCACTTTCGCTTGCGGCTTCGCCGCGCCGTAAGCCTGCGGCGCAAGCGCGAGCGCGTACCCAATGATGACGGCTGTCCGGCTTATCATCTTCATGACGACACCCCCTAGTTTCGCTGAAACCCTTTGTCAATCACCTTGAGCCTCGAGCCGATAGCCTGAATCGCCTTGACTGAAACCTGCCACTTCGATGCGATTTTCGGCCACTTCGCCACCGCCGCACGCACTTCATCGACGACATTTGCGGCATTTTTGATCAGGAAATTCCCGGCGAGTGGCAAGACGTCCGCAAGTCCGGGATTACCCTTGCCACCGACCGAGGAGGTGTGCTCGTCACCCATGCCCGCACTATAGGTCAAATCGTAGGCGGGACTCAAAGACCAGCCCGCCGGCGTGCCGATGAAGGCGAAATTCTTGGCGTGATCGTCCTTGTTGTGCGTGAGCACGTTGAATACCATGAGACGGAACGCTCGAGCCACTTCGGACACGTCGCGGGTCAGCCGCTGAGTTGCAGCCAGGATGTGTTGGTAATCAAGGGACGGCAGGCGATGGTCGGCGCCGAGATAGCCGCTTAACGAAAGCACGTGGTTCTTTTCGTCCCCCGATCGGTCGAAGCGTCGCACGGCGAAGAATGCTTCCTTGGATTTTCCGACTTTAACCTCCATGAGGCGCGCCTCGGGCACGCACAAACCCGCGTCGGCGGCCATTTGCGCATAAGCCATCTCGATGCGACCTGCATCGCGCGATTCCGGCACACCGCGAAATTTAACCATCCAATGTTCGAAGCCCGCGGGCAATCGCGAGAATCCGGACAGGCAGGCATTTGTCTTGGGATTCCAGGCAACGGTGATTTTGGGCCGCGCGCCACCCGGCGAGCCGCCTTGAATATAAAGGTCGGCAACGATTTTGTGAGCCTGTCCGCTCAACACGGCTTGCGAGGCTGCGGCCAGCTCGGCGATATCGATAGCATGCTCGGGCGCGGCCGATTCAAGCTCTGGCTGGTATTCGAGCGCGCCCATGCCTCGATCGCCGATGTAGGCAAGACGGTCCAGAGGCGTAATATCTTCGCGGCTCCAGCCGAAACGCGATTGCATGGCGCGATCCATCAGCAGCAAGCCCCAACCGTCAGGCAGCGAGTCGTTGAGCGCACCGTGCAGACCGGAGAAAGGCTCGGGGGGGCCCACCGTGGGCAATGCCTCGAACGGCAAGGTGCCAGGAGAAAGATCGAACCCGCTATCGAGCCAGCTATTGTCGTATTGGAAATAAATCTGGCCACGGGATGCGATGGAGAGGCGTCCGACCTGCCGGCCTGCAAGGAAGACCCGTAGCGCTTCGACATGCTGCATCACCGCCTGCCCCTGACCCGCTTGCGCACCCGCGCATCGGCCAGCGTTCGAATGGGACGGGGTTTGAAGAGAAGTTCGATTTCATCGACGCTGTCCAGTGCGATGGCCAGTGATACCAGACTTTCCAGGCCGATACGGCCGGTGCGCTCGAACAGCTTGATCGTCTCGGAGGAAATGCCGGCCTTCTCGCCCAGAGTCTTGCGCGAGAGGTTCTGCTCGAGGCGGCGCTCGCGGGCCCGCTGGCCGAGGTTGCGCAGAAGGATAGTGGGTGGTAGGAGATTAATGGATATCACAATACCTATTATACGCCAATAACCCCGTTTAGGGGTATTCCGATACCCATTTTTAGTGGGCGAGACCCATTAGTCTTTGCTCCTGCGCTGCAGCCGCACTACCCGGCCCCACTGATTCCACTCCGTCACCAGCAGGTTGCCGGCCGCGTCGTACGTGATCCCGTGCGGGGCATAAAACAGGTCGGGTCGCCACTTCTGCGGCGGAATCCGGTTGGTTTTGGTCTCGTCCGTATTTTCATTGGTGCCGATCGAGGCAGTGGTCCGTCCTTGTCTGTCGAGGATGGTAACGCGCCCCCCAAGCTCCGCCACAGCCAGCTCATCCCTGTACACCGCCAGTGCGCTGGGCCAGCGCAGTCCTTCGGCAAACACACCCAAGACGCGTCCGTCGAGGTCCATGTGGATCAGACGGTCGTGAAGCCGGTCGGTGCACAGGAGCCTTGCCGGCTTAAACCGCGGGTCAATGGCGATCTTGTGGCACTGCTTGAAATTCCACGGCTCCCCCTGGCCGCCGAACGTGGCGAGATAGCGGCCGGATTTATCGAAGCGATGAATGAAGTCGCGCCCGTAGCCGTCTACTACGTAGATATCGCCATTAGGCGCGACTGCGATACCGGTAAGAGCGACCGAGAGCTTGCCATCCTCATTCGTTTTGTATCGATCGGGAATTGAGGTCGCCGGGATGGTCTGGACGATCCTCCCATCCAGCGTCAGTTGAACGATCTGTTGCCCGAATAGGCTGCTGCCGAATAGGTTGGGCGTCCCATCAGGGGCGTTTGCAATAATGAATCCATGAAAGTCATAGGGTGCATTGGGTACGTTACGCAAATAGCCGCCCTGCGGGCTGTAGACCTGCACACCCGGGTGCTCTCCGGCCTCCACGCTGACGTAGATCTCACCAGCGGGAGAAACCGCGATATCGCCGTGAGCGTCGCCGATGGTGCTCATGCACTGTGGAAGTGTCAGAAACCGCGGATTCATTTCGAGCACGACGGGATTTTCTGCCGCCAATCCGGCCACGACCCACGAGCAGGTCACCGCCCATAGACCGAACCTGAAAATCAACTGGGTTCACTCATATGCCAAGGCGCAGGGGTGACTCGCCCCATCGCAGAAAGGAGGACTTGAGGTCTGCTTGCAGACGCAAAATCGTTTCATTGCCGTTTCCGTCGCCTGGTAGCGCAAAGGCGAAAAGGCGGTACCTTTGTGTGAACCGTCGCAGAACGGCTGGCTCTTACTTCGCCCGCAGGCGCACCACCAGTACGTTCTCCCGCCCTCGACAGCTACTTCGATTGGCGCCGCCGCAGCGCTCGCTTTTTCCCCTGCCATCGTGCTCGTTCCTATACGTGCATTATTCCGGCTATCCTATGACCTCAACTTAAATTGAGGTCAAACAAAAAATGCCGGAACTGCCGAAAAGCTCCAAGCCAAACAAACCCCCGCAAGAGTTGACTGTCGGCCAGGTTGCGGCCCGGAGCGGCGTGGCCGTGTCTGCTATACATTTCTACGAGGCAAAAGGATTAATCAAGGGCTGGCGTACGGCGGGCAACCAGCGGCGCTATCCCCGTCTGGTGCTGCGCCGCGTGGCAGTGATCAAGGTAGCCCAGCGATTAGGGATCCCCCTGGCTGCGATACACGATGCCTTCCGGGCACTCCCCAAGGAGCGCACGCCGACGGCTGAGGATTGGGCCAAAATGTCCACCCGGTGGCGGGCAGAGCTGGACGATCGGATCACGAAACTCACCCGTCTGCGCGATGAGCTCACGGGCTGCATCGGCTGCGGCTGCCTGTCGCTGGATTCCTGTCCGTTGTATAACCCCGGCGACAAGCTCTCCAAACAGGGACCTGGCCCCAGGCTGCTCGATCCGAATGGCGCCCCCGGCCGGAGTTGAACCGACGACCTACCGCTTAGGAGGCGGTAAAGGTACGTAAGTGCTTGTAAAATAATGGGTCCAGTGCCTTGCCCGAGGCGCCTTGCGCTGAATTTGCGCTTGGCGCCCCGCACGGCGATGCTTTGTGGGCGTGCGCATCCAGCAGCGGCCAGTGCAGGCCAAGACCGCTCGAGTTGATCTCGATCCTCGAGAGTTTCGATGGCGGCGCCCCGGCAAAGCCACCCGCTTCTTGTAGACCTTGCCGCCTAGATCGGCATCGATCAAACCGCCCGGCATCGGAAAGCGCGGCCCTGGCGGAGACCCGGCGAGCCCGCCTCTCGCCACAGTAGTTTTGTCATCACTCCTTGATTTGCACCTGATCGGCAAGCAGCACTCCCGCAGAGAAAGTGCCTCGCACTTTCACCACATGGCGGGCCACCTCAGCGAAGAATTCGTCGGTTCCCTTCGGGTCGTTTTGCAATCCAATGAAATGCGTCTGTGAATCCGTCGTCACCCGGATGCCGAGCACGCTAAATTCCGGAGTCGCGACGCCCGCAACCTCGCCCTGCAGGTACGAACGGTTTTCCTCTTTATCGCGTTCTATCACGCTCGCGTGAATCTCGTTGGACGCATCCGCGGCGCCGCGCGCCTCGACATAGTCGCCGGCACGCATGTCTTTCATCCCAAAGGTTCGCAGATGCTGCTGAGACTTATCGTTGAATGTGGTGTCGGCGGTCGCCGTCACGTTTACGCCCAGCACTTTCAGCGCATTGCCTGAGACGGAATCGACGAGGCCGCGCACGATATCGGCGCTCGCGGCGTTCTGGTTTACGTTGCCATCGCGTGCATTCGCGTTCCCATCACCGTTGCTGTTGCCGTTTCCATTCCCGCCCGTGTTCCCCTCAGCATTGTTGCCTCCATTGCCGGAGCCCTGCGGCTTCGCTTCCACCTTGCTCGCCACCAGCACGCCGGTTGCGTTGAATGTTCCTTTGACTTTGACTAAGAGATTCACCCCCAAAGTCTGGTCGTGCAAAATGAGTTGCGTGTTGGCATCCGTCGCAACCCGCTGCCCGTCGACCGTGAAATCTGTTTGCGATGTAAAGCTTGTGATGAGCCCCTGCACATCGCCCCGCTCGTTGGCTGCACCGGCGGCGCTCGGCACGACTCCGACACTGCTGGCCTGTAAGGATCCGTTCGCCGATGTCGCCGACCCTTCGACGCTGACCACTGCGCCGTTAGCTAGCACACCGTCGGGAGCAATGCCGTTGTAACTCACCGTGAGGTCATTGATCCGGAAGGTTTGCGTATTGGTGTCGAGCCCCGCGATAGCACCTTTGACCTGAAGGCTCTCGGCGGATGACTTGAGCTCGATGCGCGAGGCCACGAGATTCCCTGACGCATCGGTAAAAGCGCTGACTTCCACAGAATCTCCGGAGTGCAGACCTTCGATCGCCGCCGGCTGAATGCCATCGCCAAACACGGTGGTATCCGTCACCTGTACGGTCTGTCCCAGGACGATGAACGTTCCGCCGCCGGTATCGAGTTGTGCGATGGCGCCGCGTGCGTCAGCGGTGAAGGAAACCTCGGTTGCACTGCCCGTGGTACCATCGTCACTGACCTGGCCTTTGACGGTGACGATCTGCCCGACCTGCAGCTGCGCCTCGGTGCCGCTTTGACCGTCGATATGAATCGCGGCCCCGGACGTCGAGTATTCGACGCCGTTCACGAAGATACTGCCAAACGCAGTGATGGGCCCAACCGCCGTTCCCGACGCGTCGGCCGGGGTCGTCGCGCCAGAGCCTTGGATCCCTGCGATTTGCTCGCCGCCGCACGAGGTCAGCAGAAAGAGCGCTGCGATGCCGGCAGTTTTCAATTGACTCATGGAACGTAATGTGTTTGAGGCAAACATGAGTATTCCCATCAATCTTGAATGTGGTATATCCCGACGCCTAAACGGATCATGTCGGGAGCAGGTTGGCCCGCCTGATCTTTGACTTCATGCGCGGTGAGCCAGGCATCCAGTCTTTCGAGAAAGGCCTGGCCCTCCTGGTCCAGGAACTTCCGGAATGCAGGCAGCGCGCTTGCGGCCACCCGATCGCTGACCGCCTGGCGCTCGAATCGGGCAGGGGTTTTAGCGGTACGAGCCAGATTATGGACGTAGGTGGTGGCAATATCGGTCAGCACCGTTCCCCACAACCGAATCAATTGCTCATCGATTGCATGGGGAATATAGCTGCGCAGCAGCACCTCAAGGCGTCCATTGGGCAACTGACGTACGGCGCCCGCGCTGCGCAATTCTTTCAAGAGCGTCGAGGCGGGAACGTCGCCGCCACAGGTTCTCACCAAGGTCGCAAAGCTCGCGCCTTCCCCCGCGATCGGCAGCAGCGCGGGCTTGCCGCTCGGATCGAGGAACTGCGGGTTCAGATGCCAAGCTGCGAGCACCAGACACCCTTTGGTGACATAGCCTGTCAGCGGCTCGGGGGCTGCAAGGAGTTTTTCACGCTGTCGGCGCACCTCCCGCCGTGTCAAACCGGTCAGCATCGCGGTGCGCGAGACATTCGTCGGCCGCCCGCGCTTGCCGAACCGGGCTGAGGCGACCTCCACGTACACCGTCCTGGCAAGCCCGGAAAACTCCCGCCAGGTGACGCCACCGCGCAGCAGGACGTGAACCACGGGTTTGAGCCACTGCCGCGTGGCGGCCAGGATTTGTTCGGTCGATGCGCTCATGATCACGAGTGATGCACTTGGGAGCGCTTAATGCAAGATGCGGGCCGGCGTACCGGGCTGCCCGCGACTCAAGGGATTTCTTGTTAAGCCTTCACCGAGGCGGGCGTATTAGTTCCGTAGTGTACGGGCCGTGCAGCGGATGATCGCTTCGATGACCTCGAATTCGACGGGCTTGCGTAAATAGGCATCGAATCCCACGGACCGGCGATCCGACGGGTAGGCGCTCGCCGAGAGTGCAAATACCGCGGCGTTTTGCGTCAGCGCGCTGGCCCGCAGGCGCTCGCAAAGCTCGAAGCCATCCATGCGCGGCATTGTCAAGTCGACAAACACAATCTCGGGATGGAACTCGCGCGCCGCGCTTAAACCTGCAAGACCGTCGTTCGCCGTGAGCACCGCGTGACCCTGCAGCTCGAGGAACTGCGCCAAGACCTCTCGGTTGTCCGCGCTATCGTCTACCAACAGGATACGCCGAGGCTGAACCTCAGGTTTTCGCAAGCCTTGAGTGTGCGGTGACTTGTTTTCGTGAAGCTCCATAACTGAACGCCCGACGAACCCAGATATGGCGTGGTCCGCAAGCGGCATGCCGGGTTAGTTAGCGAGGAATCGATTAAACCGCTATAACCATAAATCGTCCTATAGATTTGCCCACGGCCCAGCTTGGGCACAATGTGTGCTTTCTACTGTTCTTGGGACAATTCGTCTCATATGTGAGCAGGTGGTCAACTATGAGCGCCATACTGGCCCGTCGCGAATTGCGGCCCCGGCTACCCATTGCGCATCTGGATTCGTCCGAGGTGCCGGCCCGTGCCTGGACGCGAGCGTCGATGAACCGTGCCTTGGATGAGCTTTCGCTGAAGTTTGTGATTGCCAGTCGCTCGGCCAGGGCACCCGTGATGGACTTTGGCTGCGGCGATGGGCTCGTCACCGCGGCCGCACTGGCCCGAGGCGCGCATGTCTGCGCGCTCGACTCGGATGAAGCGGCGACCCGCCGGCTTCTGGCACGGGTTCCTGTGCAACAGCACCCTCGCTTGCGCGTTTGGGCCGGAAGTTTGCTCGGGACCGATTTCAAAGCGGCCCACTTCGGTGCGATCCATGCCGCGCGGGTGTTGCAGGAGTTCGACGGTGCGGGCGTGGAAAGCGTGCTCAGGAAATTTTTCCGTTGGCTTTATCCCAACGGGCGGCTGTATGTCAGCGCGCTCACGCCGATAGGCGAATTTTGGGATGGATTCGAAAGCGAATTCCGCCGCCGCTGCGCTCAAGGTGAGCACTGGCCCGGCCACATCGACGATGTGTCGAAATATACGAGAAATGCCCGAGATTCCATGCCTGTTCATTTGCTGGATGAAAGCACCCTGCGGCGCGCACTCAAGGCGGCCGGGTTTGTGATCGAGACGATCCGCTGCCTGCCGCTACCCTGGGATGATACTCAGATCGCTTGCGCAGCGATCGCGCGGTGCGGATCCTGAGCGAATGGTGTCATGGACAATTCTGTTCCGCCGGACCCGTGTTCGAATTGTAAAATATACCGTTCATGGGACAATATGTCCCACCTGTCGTTCGATCGCTCGATATCGCGCCAGCGCATCGGAAAACCAGTCGCCGGCATCGTGCACGATGCCATCGGCGCATCGAACGCGATAGGGCTGACCACTCATGCTGCTTCGCGTCGCCGCCCGATCGATGAAATCCTCCGCGCTCGCGACACGATCACGCGCCAGCAGATGGTCATATTTGAGTTGCAGATGTGCTCTCGCACGCGAAGCGGTATACCAGCTGCCATTACGATAAAACTCGCAGCGCGATTCTTCCACGTATTGCAGCAGGTAATCGATCTCGACCTTCACCGCAGGCGGCGGTGCAGCTGCGGCAGTGCCCCAGAGATTCGCACAGACCAGGATCGCCAGCAAAGCCACTCCACCTCTCATGCATTCTCCGTCGCCCTCAAAAGTCCTAAACGGGGCGAGGCGAGCCTCGTTCCAGGCTGCTTTGCGGCACGTCGGTTGCTAAGCACGAGCGTCACCTCGGGCACGAGCTCGGGGTGAAGGGCAGTCCAAAGGGGTGACGTTCCTTGCATCCACAAATTCTCCGCATCGGCCTGCTGATTTCGGTCAGCCTGTATTTCATGGGATGCTCCACCCTGCCTCCCGGTTCCGACTATCCCAAGCAACGGTCGGTGATGACGCTGGCACCGGATGCAACGCGTCTCGGACAGCGGATCGAGAGCGCCACGCGGCAGCATGCCGGACAGTCGGGATTTCGCATGATCTCCGTGGGCGTGGATGGATTTTTGATGCGCCTGGAGGCTATCAACGCCGCCGAACGTACGCTCGACCTGCAGTACTACATCTTTCACGGGGACGAATCCGGCCGACTGCTGACCGAGGCGCTGGTCAGAGCCGCCGACCGTGGCGTACAGGTGCGGATACTGGTAGACGACGGGGAGACGGAAGCCGGGGATGAGCAGGTCTTCACGCTACACGCGCACTCAAACATCGAGATCCGAGTCTACAACCCGTGGGCCTACCGCGGACATCGTAAAATGCTGCGACGTCTGGAATTTCTTCTGCACCATTCGCGACTCGATTATCGGATGCACAACAAGCTGCTGGTCGCGGACAACACGGTCGCGCTGGTCGGCGGCCGCAATATCGGCGATCAATATTTCCAAATCGATCCGGAATCGCAGTTTGCGGATGATGACGTGTTCGTGGCCGGGCCTCTGGTGCCACAGCTGTCCGGCACGTTCGACGAATTCTGGAACAGCACGCTCGCCATTCCCACCGCGGCGTTCGCGCGCCCTGGATCCATCGCGCAGTCTCGGCCGGCCGCTCACCAGGAGATGATCAGAAAAGCCGGATTCGACTACGAGGGGAAGCTCGCCCGCGGACAACCGTTCGATGACCTCGTTTCCGGAAAAACTTCCCTAGTCTGGGCCGCAGCGTTGGTGGCCTGTGACAGTCCGGAGAAGAAAAAAGTGCTCGAGGGTGAACGAGCCGGCAGCCTCATGTACCAGTCAGTGGCGCAAGCAATCGGACAGGCGCGGACCGAGCTCCTAATGATCACTCCCTATCTCATCCCCAGCCGGGGCGAACTCAATCTGCTCGATGAACGGCAGGCGCAGGGTGCCAGGGTCGCCATTCTCACCAATTCACTGGAATCCGCGCCAGACCTGTCCGCGCATTCCGGCTATGCGCACTATCGCAAGCCACTGCTGCTGCACGGCATAGAGCTTTACGAAGTGAGGGCGCAACTGGATAGTGTCCGCGGCAGCGGCCAGTCCGCGCGGATCTCAAGCTATGGTACCTACGCCCTGCACGGCAAGCTGCTCGTATTCGATCGCTCGCGCGTCTATATCGGGTCCATGAACTTCGACCGGCGATCTCATCATCTGAATACCGAGATTGGCCTGATCATCGACAGTCCTGAGCTCTCGCAACAGGTCGCGGCAAGGTTCAGATCCATGACTCAACCTGAGAGCGCCTATGCGGTGGCGCTTCAGCCGGCCTCATCGACGCGGTCGGCGCGGCTCGTATGGCGAACACGCGAAGGGGACCTCGATACCGAGCTCACCAGCGAGCCGGCGCGCAGTCACTGGCAGAAGTTCAAGGTTCATCTGCTGTCGTTGCTGCCATTGGACGGCGAGTTGTGAGCTCGCTCGGCGCAGTCAACCGGATACTTGATTTACTCAACAACTGGAGACATCCAGGAAAGGCATAACCCATGAAAATCAAAAAGATGGCAATCACGGCGTTTATCGTCACAGGCAGTCTGCTCGGCTCCGTCGTCCTGGCGGCGGACGATGTCGATGCAGATCGCGCTCATCCGCGGGCATTCGTCAGGGATTCCGCGATCACCACTAAAATCAAAAGCAAGCTTGCCACGGAGCACCTCACCAGCCTTGGGCGCATCCGTGTCGATACGGACGAGAATGGGGTCGTCGTGCTGAAGGGTAGCGCGCGGACACAAGCAGCGATCGACAAGGCGGTCGAGATCGCTCGGTCAACCGAGGGCGTCAAGGATGTCGAAAATCATCTGGTGATCAAAAAGGATGACTGAGTTGAGGTAAGGCCACCCAGAATACTGGGATGGATCATAAGCTCGCCTCCGAGGGTTCTGCCGGAGCCTCGGAGGCGACATCACCCCGGTCTATCGTCGCCATTGTTGGCAGACGGCTCAAAGGCACAGGGCACGGCGATTGCTGCCTCCGTCGCGACTCTAACTTAATTCTTGTAGGAGACGATCATGATCAAATCACTACTCGGAATCGGCACCGCAGCCTTGCTCGCCACGGCGGCTGTCGCCGCCGATCAGGGCAGTGCCACCACGAGTGGCAGCAGCACGCAAGCAGCCTCGATCGACACCTCGAGCAGCCATTTCAAGCAACTCGACACGAACGGCGACGGTCGCCTCTCGGCGAGCGAGGCGGCGGCCGATCCGGCGGTGGCGGCGGTGTTTTCGCAGGCCGACACGGAGCAGAAAGGCTATCTATCCCGCAATGACTTCAAGAAGCTCAACAGCTACGGTTCGGATAGCTCCTCGAGCACGCAATCCGACCCGTTGATGTCCACGCCGCGCTCAGATACCGGCACGCTGCCTCCCGATACGGCCCTGCCTCCTCCTGACACGACGAATCCGACGTCTCCACAACAATAAAAAAGCTCAGTTTCGGCCTGAGATGACGCTTCCCTCCTCCAGCGGAGGGAAGCGGTTTTCCGCTTGAGCGGCGCTGGCTCTGCGCCGTGCAAGCTTGCCGCGATTTCCTTGAGCGGCGAAGCGATCGCCCGCGCGTTCAGCTTCCAAAAGGGCATCAATCGCGGCCTGACCGCCCTCTGCGACAGTGACACGGTAGCCGTCCTCCTCGAGAATGGCGCGCAACGCCCCGCTTATGTATGCGCTGTCATCCACCACCAAAACGCGCAAACCTTCTGATTTAGGAAACGCCGCCCTTAGCGACCCTGCGGGATGGCATGAATAGGTATTACGCAGTGGGCGCTGCGTATCATTCCGCCGAATGACTCAAAACTTCATCCAGCCGCATCGTCAGGCGGAAGCACCGCGGCGCCTTTCCATTAGCGCCGCGGCGGTGTCGGCTCAATGCCAGTGCTGACGCTCGCGGAACTCCTTCGCCTGCTTTTCGGCTTCCTCGCGTTGCAGGCCATACTTCTCCTGCAACTTGCCTGCCAGCTGCTCGCTGCGACCTTCGAGCTGATCGATTTCGTCGTCGGTCAGCTTGCCCCATTGCTCTTTGATCTTGCCTCTCACCTGTTTCCAGTTCCCCGCTACCTGATCTTTGTTCATGCGGCTTACTCCTGCGTACGTGGTTGAACCCAGCGCAGCAAGCGGTATGCCCGAACGTTCCAGGGTTTTCTACACCGTCGGGGTCAGGGGCGGCCTCAAGGCTGTCATCTGGCTCTCGCCTTTCGAGCTCTGTGGGTGGCGATCCTTGCCTCTCGGACATCTTCAGGGTGTTCGAGCGGCAGCATGCGCTGAATTGATTGAAACTTGCTGGCAGTTGGCGTTTCAGCAGTCTCAAGTAAGAGCGATTCCATGCAGGCGGGCATGTTTGCGATGACTGGCAACAGCTCTGCGGAACTTACGGGAGCTGACAGCAGAAACCCCTGCACATACATTGTGGAATGACCGGCAAGGAGAGCCAATTGCTCAGGTCTTTCCACTCCTTCGGCCGTCATCTGCAGCTCCAGGCTCTGACACAAGCCGATGATTCCACGGGTGATGGCCAAGGAGCGAACGTTTGAGTCGAGGCAGGCAATGAGGCTACGATCCAGTTTCACGCGCGTTAATGGCAGTTGCTCGAGGGAGGCCAGCGAGGAGTAGCCGGTGCCGAAATCATCGAGTGCAATACCGATGCCGGCATCGCGCAGCTTGTGCAGGGTATCGATCGTCCCCGCCCCAGTCTGCACAACGTTCTCTGTCAGCTCGATCTCAATGCAATGAGCGGGCACGCTGTGCTGGTTGAGCAGTTCCTGTACCCGATCGACAAATCGACGGTCAAGGAGCTGTCTGGCGGACACATTGATCGCGACGCGCGCTTCGGGCCACGCCTTATGATGCCACTTCGCGGCGGCTTGAATGGCGGAGTTGAGCACCCAGTCGCTGATCTCCATAATCAGGCCCGACTCCTCCGCGATGGCCAGAAATTCAGCGGGGGAGCGCCGCCGTCCATCGGGTAACCGCCAGCGCAAGAGCGATTCGACGAGGTGGACCTCGAGCGTTTCCACGTGGACCTCCGGCTGGAATGCCAACTCGAACTCCCCTCGCTCGATCGCACGTCGTAAACCCTGCTCCGTACTGAAGCGGGAAGCGGCTTCCTCCAAAAGCTGCGGCCTGAACACGCTCAACTGGCTGCGTCCCAGCGCCTTGGCGCGGAACAATGCGGCGTCGGCGGCACGCAGCAACGCCTCGGCATCTTGTGCATGCTCAGGATAAACACTGGCTCCTACACTCAAGCTCATCACCAAATCGCGGCTCTCGACCTGCAGAGGGTGTTGAAATGCTCGCACCAATTCCCAACCCGCACGCTCGATCTCATCGACGCTGCCGGCTCGCTCGTACACCACCGTGAATTCGTCGCCGCCCAAGCGAGCCGAAAAACCAAACGGCGCCACGAGTTCCTTCAGTCGCACCGCCATACTTTGCAGCACGCGGTCGCCGAAGGCATGACCCATGCTATCGTTGACGGTCTTGAAATTATCCAAATCGAGGAGGAACACGCCCACCAAGTGGCCTTGCTCGTGGGCTGAACGCAGTACCGCGTGCAGCTGGGCGAACAATTGGCGGCGGTTCGGCAGTTCAGTCAGAGGATCACGCTCGGCGAGATGCTGTAATTGTCGAGTCCGCTCCTCGACTTTCGCCTCAAGCTCGCTCTGGTAGGTTTGCCTGATCGCCTGTCCCGCCGCAAGCCGCTCGGCCATCTGGTTAAAGGACGCTGCGAGGGAATCGAGCTCCCGGATGCCCCCACGCGGCACGCTGACTTCCGTATCACCGTCCGCGAGCTTGCGGGTCGCCAGCATGAGTCTGCGAATGGGCCCGACGATTCGGACCACCATTGCGACGGATACCGCGAGCAACAGTATCATAACAGCCGCGCTGATCCACGCCATCAGCCCGCGCTGTCCGCCCTGCGGCTTCGGCACCGAAGAGGTCATGGTCACCGTCCGGTGCCGCATCGTTTGGGCCACTGGCGGGCCTGCCGCGGGTACAGCGAGCGCACTCGGTTGAGCGTGGATCGGCGCGGGAACCCGTGGGGGCAGCGCGGGTACTGGAGGCTTCGCGGTCAATTTGGGACGCTTTACGATCTTCAGCTGTGCCATCGACAGCAGCTGTGCATGATCTCGTTCAAATTTCTCCAACTCCCGGAGACGCTCCTCGTCCTTGAGCGCCAGTTGGTCTCGGCTCGCCACGAGGGCAGCGAAATCCGCGACGGTCTGCTTGACCCATACATCGCCTTGCGAACGGGTCAAACCGCTCTCATTGGCATGCAAAAGAGCGCCAAAGCGTGCTTCGCTCGCACCAAGCAGCTCCACATCAGCCCTCCCGGCACTGACACCCGTCAGACTACCGAGATCGCGGCGAATGTTATCGAGCTGGCGACTGAGCTCAAGCAGCGACTGGCGGGCGACGACGCGGCCGAAGATTTTCCAGGCTCGATCAAGTGAGGTCTTCAGACGAATATCAAGCTTCTCAAAGTGGCCTGCGTACTCTGCCAAAAGTCGCTCGCGGGACTCTGCAACATTCACAAGCCTGTCGGCTTGCCTCTCTTGGGCGCTGACTTGCGCAGTGAGGTTACGCAGGTGAATGCGATTGGCAGGCTCGTTCGCCGCAGCGACGTAGGCGGTCGTATCGTTCTTGAGTTCATCGACCGCTGCACGCAGCTCTGCAGCCCGCTCTGGACTATCCTCTTCCATGCGGCCGAGAACAGCGCGGCGCAAGCCTTCGATCGCTGCAGTGATCGCCCTTGGATCAACTGCCGTAGGCGTCACGGGTGGAGCAGGCGCAGTCGCTACCGCGATCGGCGCCGATGTCTCTGTGATAGTCACCGTTCGGATCACGACAGGCTGGACCTGAGTCGTCTCGATGACGAGAGTTCCATGCTCAGCGATCAAATTCGCCGCGACGGCGAGTGCGGCCACTGCGACAAACGCAAACCCAAGATGCGCGACAATGCCAAGTCGTGTCCGACGCCATAGGCCAGCTGGCACTTCCAGCCATACAGGCCAGCGAAGCTGAGGCGGGACTGCGGATCGGTGCCAATTCGTGATGGCCTTGAGGACGAGCCTTGCTTGCGCAATACACCGATTCAACACGTGCCGATGACTCCTACTCCGCTCATTCGGCACCCGCGTGCAATAGGCGCCTGACCGAACTGGAAATGCTACGGGGACCTGCGCTGGCTCAGCGGCGCTATGTCTCGGAACGAAAGCTGTGAGCCAGTGGATATGCGATTTTGATAACCAGTTCACTCCCTCAGGACAGGTTACCGAGTCGCTGCGCAACATCCCGAAGGCAACGGCCACCTCGTAATCATCGCAAGTGCACGGCCGACAATTCGTCTTGACGTAGCTTCACCGTAGCCGGATCATGGCTGGACCAAGAAGCCGACCTCCTTCCCGACGTCGGCCGCTGGGGACAGCCCATGAGTGTATGACGCGCCGTAATTTACCGGGCGGTTTGACGGTTGCACTGGTTCTGATTGTCGTGCCGGGACTGGCGTTGCTCGGACTGCAGACCTATCAGATTCGTGCGCGCGCACCGCAGGTCGCAAACGATCGCAAACTCCTCGTCCATACCTTCGAAGTAATCAGCGCGGCGCAAGCACTGGCCACCGCGGTGCGGGATGCCGAACGCGGCCAACGCCGTTACCTCCTATCGGGCGAGCGCAGTTATCTGGAGGTCTACGAGGGCGCCGCCCGCGATGTGCCCACGCTCCTTGCGAAGCTCAAATCGCTCACCCGGGACAATCCCGAGCAGCAGCGTCGACTGCCCAATCTCGAGCATCAGCTCGATCTTGAGCTGGGGGAGCTCGCGCGAACGCTGCAGTTGAGCACGCACGACGGATTCAGCGCCGTACAGCAGTTTCTGCGGACGGACGCACATTCGGATGCCGTGGTCGTCATCGACGGGCTGATTGAAGCCGCTATTGCGACGGAACGGTCCTTGCTCGCGGGGCGGCTCGCGCGGACTGCGGAGGATGAGCGCAGCAGCACTGCCACCGCGCGCCTGAGCGCCGCACTCGCTTTCCTCACCATGGGGCTCGGTGTAGTGCTCCTGGTGCTGGCCTTCTCGCGGACCCGTAGAGCCGAAATGGCTCTGGAGGAGGCGCGGGCCGCGCTCGCGCAGTCACAGAAGATCGAGGCGCTCGGCCAGCTCACCGGCGGCATTGCCCATGACTTCAACAACCTCCTCCACGTCATCAAGAATGCCATCGCCATCGTGCGGCGCCGGCTGCCGCCCATCGATCCTTCAGTACGCCAGTACCTCGACATGGCCACGCAGAACACGGACCGCGCCGCGGCGGTCACACAGCGCTTACTGGCGTTCTCGCGCCAACAGCCCCTCGACCCCAAACCCATCGACCTCAACAAACTGGTCGCCGGGATGGCCGACTTGCTGCGCGGTGCGCTCGGTGAGCACATCGCCATGGAAACGGTTCTGGCCAGCGGCCTTTGGACGGTGGCGGCGGATACCAGCCAGCTGGAGACGGCCCTCCTCAATCTCGCCGTCAATGCGCGCGATGCGATCCCGCAGAGCGGGAAACTTACGATTGAAACCGCCAACGCCCTTCTGGATGAGTCCTACGCGGCGGCTCACCCGCAAGTGACACCCGGTCAGTACGTGACGATTGCCGTGAGCGATACCGGGACCGGGATGACCCCAGAGGTCATTGCCCGAGCCTTCGATCCGTTCTTCACGACCAAAGAGGCCGGGCGCGGCACCGGGCTGGGACTTTCGCAGGTATTCGGGTTCGTCAAGCAGTCGGGCGGCCACGTCAAGCTCTACAGCGAGCCCGGTGAAGGAACGACCGTCAAGATTTATCTGCCGCGGCTCGCTACCGCCGCCGTCGACCGTGCGCCGGAAGCGGAGCCCATTGCGGCCAGAACCTCCGGGGAAACCATCCTGGTCGTTGAGGACGATGAGGACGTGCGCACCTTCACGGCGGACATCCTGCATGAACTCGGCTACCGGGTGATGATAGCGTCCGACGGACACGTCGCGTTGGCGGTGCTGGAAAAGCAGGGGGGCGTCAGTCTGCTCTTCACCGACGTCGGACTTCCCAATGGCCTCAACGGACGTCAACTCGCCGATGAGGCGCGTCGGCGCTGGCCCGATCTGAAAGTCCTGTTTACGACCGGCTATGCACGCAATGCCATCGTGCACCACGGTCGGCTCGATCCCGGCGTTGAGCTGATCGTCAAGCCGTTCACGCAGTCGAGTCTCGCCGCAAAGGTTCGACACGTGCTTGACGGGGATGTCGATACGCCGGCGTAAGGAGGCCAGGTACAATTATTGCGAGGCCCCTGTTATCTCCTCTTTGGCATTGCGCGCGATCCCTCGCGCGTGTCCGACCCCATTGGGGTGTTCTCCTTCACCGGCACCACCTTTCGGGCCAATGGCGTCGCCATTGCGCAATACCGTGAGGACCAGGACATGTGGCAGGGGCTGATCCGCCCCTTTTGGTGGACCGCGCTGCGCCTGGTCAGCGCTGCAAGTGTGGCG